>Ga0066660_10000914_pt1 | contig 11650 bp, 15 predicted proteins | sample GraSoiAngelo_109_FD_75177 | JGI IMG/M metagenome (GOLD analysis project Ga0066660, IMG submission 75177) | Grasslands soil microbial communities from the Angelo Coastal Reserve, California, USA - 14_0903_12_20cm | ecosystem: Environmental > Terrestrial > Soil > Grasslands | place: USA...
CTCGTCGAGGCGGACCCGGAGCAGGTCGATGTGCACCGTGTCGCCGGTCACGGGGTGGCGGGTCAGCTCCTTGAGGACCACGGGCGATGATTTCCCGTCGATCGAGAGCTCGAGCACCGCTCCGGCGTGTGCCAGCGCCAGCCGGAGATCGCGCGTGTCGACCTGGAAGGAGAGCGGCTCCTCACCGCCGCCGTAGACGACGCCGGGGACCTTTCCGGAGCGGCGCAGCCGGCGCGCGGCACGGGAGCCGGCGGGCTCGCGTGGCTCGACCGAGAGTGCGGTTGCGGCGGTGGTGGCCATGGCTCGCGCCGATGGTAGCGAGGGCCCGGAGCAGGGGCTCGGAGGGCTTGGGCCGACGGGCCTCGCGCGCTAGGCTTTCCCTTATGTCAGGCGACGCTCAGCTGATGCTGATGATCGCCGGAATGCACCTCCTGGGGTTGGTGGTCGCGGCGGCGCTGATCCTGCCCGCGTTGCGTGACCGTCCCGACATCCCGCCCGGCTCCGAGGGAGGCTCCGACGGAGGCGGCGGGCGTGGACCTTCTCACCCGCTCGCCCCGCCGACGGGCCCCGGCGGCGGGCTCCCGCTTCCCGACGCCGCCCCGGCTCGAGTGCGACTTCGCGATCACCGCACCCTCGCCGATCACCTGCCGCGCCCCGAGCGGCGTCCGGCGCGCGAGCCCGAGCGCGAACCGGTCCGGAACGGAGGCTAGTACCTCGCCGGACAGTCGTGGTTGGTGGGGATCCGGCGGCTGATCTCGAGCAGCTCGACCCGGAACCCGCTGAATACGTTCCCCGCGCGCCTGACCCGCACGCACTGGACGACCGGCAGGTTGCCGTCGGTCCGCCAGACCACCCGCGCCGTTCCCAGCGTGCCGCCGAGCGAGAAGCCGGCGGACGCGTCGAGCCTGATGACCGAGACCGGGCCGGGGTGGCGAAGCTGTCCGGCGTCGGTCGCCGCGCGGTCGCGGCACGCCGGGCTCTGCCCGCAGTCCGTGATCCGCGTGGCCATGGCGGCGGCGTCGCCCCGGGCCTCTGCCTGCAAGAGCGAGGTGATCGCCGATTGCTCGGCCCCTCCCACGGTCAGCGCCCGCGTGAGCAGGGCACTCAATACCAGGAACACGATGAGGCCGAGGGCGATCAGGACGAACATGTAGCCACGGCGCACGCGCGGCAGGGTAGTGAGCCGCGCGCCGCCTACTGCAGCTCGAGGAACCGCTCGACCGACGCCTCCTGATGCCGGAGGCGCTCGGCCAGCGTGTGGGCGTGCTCGGCCGCGGTCTCGAGGAAGTCCTCGACGCAGCGCTCGGGGTCGTCGGCCAGCGGGTACACGCGGGTCACATCCTGCTGAGCGCATGCGATCCCCATCGGCGGCTTGCCCTCCGCGAGCGTGCGAACGCCACACACCGGCGTGACCACGAGCTGCGAGTCGCGAGCGACGAGCGCCGTCGGAAGCAGCCGGTGGGCCGGGAGCCGGACCGACAGCTCGAGCGAGTGGTCGACCGCGACGTCGGGGGCGACAAGCTCTTCGAGCGGCTCGCGCCACACGTCGAGCACCACGTCCGCGCTGAGCAGCGCGTCGCGCAGCGCCGTGGCCTGCTCGACGTAAAGCCGCTCGGCCTCGTCACGATCCTCGGCCTCGGCCAGATCGAGGTCGCACGGGATCCGCAGCAGCTCGTTGGCCGCGACCGTCGCGCCGGCCCCGCGGCTGCCGCGAGTGATGTACGTCTGGAGGGTCCCGAGGTCGCGCCGGCCGTGGAAGATGACGGTGACCGCCTCGCTGACCGGTAGCCCGCCCACCCTCAGCGAGACGGCGATAGAGGAGGACTCGTCCAGCAGCGCGCGACGGAGAAGCTCGTCGGCCTGACTGTCCTGAGCGTTCGGTTCCTCTTCGAGCATGGGCTGGGGTGCTGTTTCAGTGTTAACAATTACCCGGACGCGCAGTTGCTGCCACCTCCGCGTGGAGCGCGTCGCGGCGGTCGGGCTATCCGCCAGGCGCGTCGGAGGCCGCTTCCGGGATACGCTCCGTGCGATGAGGCTCTTCTACAAGGTGTTCGCGAAGATCACCGGCGGCCTCGCGGCGCGGCTCGGGAAGGCCGTGTTCAAGTCGATGTGGTCGCGGATCGATCAGGACGAGCCCCCGAAGGCAACGCATCTCGATGCGAGCCTCTCGAAGGTGGTGGTGGGCGCCACGCTCGAGGCGGCGACGATGGCGGCCACCTCAGCGGTCGTAGAGCGCGCGACCGCGTCTACGTTCAGCTACCTGTTCGGCGTCACGCCTGAGCGCAACCCGAAGAAGCCTTCCGAATCGGACTAGGCGACGCGGTCGGCCTCCTCGACCGCCCACGGCGCGAGGCCCTCGCGGATCCAATCGGGGATCGGCGTCTTGGTCAGCGTGGCGAGGTCGACGACAACGTGTCGTAGCGTTCCCTCGACGACCATCTCCTCGCCGCGGCTGATCCGGTGGTGGGAGGTGATCGCCGTGTTGCCGAGTCGCGTCACCGAGACGCATAGCGTGAGCACGTCGTCGAACCGCGCCGGCGTGCGGAACCGCAGCTGCGCCTCCGCGACCACCAGGTCGACCCCCCGATCCATCATCACCCGGTATCCGCCGAACGCCGCCCGCCACAGCTCGGTGACGCTGGCGTCGAAGTAGGCCAGGTAGTGCGCGTTGAACACGACCCCCTGCGGATCGCACTCGGCGTACCGGACGCGCAGTTCGTGGGAGAAGGGCTCACCCACTATGCGCCGCCCGACCGCAGCACGAAGCCGTGCCGTTGAAGCTCGGAGAGCGCGTCCTCGAAGGCGGCGAAGTCGCGTTTTGTCAGGGCGTCGATCGGCCGGCCCTTGGGCCCCCTCGCCCGGACCCACCGGCGAAGAACCTTCGGGCCGGCTTGGGCGGCCGGTTCGTCGAGGAGTGAGAGCAGGATCGGCAGCTCGGAGCTGGGATCGAGCTGGCCGGAGAGCAGTGTCAGCGGATCGACGTCGAGCGTCCGGCAGAGCTCGTCCTCGTTCAGGCCAAGCAGGTCCATGAGCCGTGCGGCGCGCTCGCTGTGGCCCAGGTCCGGAGTCATCGCACCGGACGCTATCGCGGGGCTCGATGAGTCGTCTGGGCCGGCGACTACGATCGCGCCACCGTCTACCGGAGGATCATCCATGGGGCTTTCAAAGCAGTGTGTTCGTCGTGTCGGCCGGTCCAAGTGGAGCGCGCTGGTCGCGACCGGAGTCGTGGTCGGCGCGATGGCGGCAATCGCGATCGCCGCCACCCCGACCGCGATGAAGGGCACGGCGCGCGTCAGTGGCAAGAGCCGGTCGGTGGTCGTTGACTCCAGAGGCCAGACGCTCTACGCGCTGAGCGGTGAGCGCGTCGGGAACCTGAAGTGCATCAACCAGACGTGCTTTTCGACCTGGCTTCCGTACAAGGTCATGGCGAACCAGTCTCTGACCAGAGGCGCGGGCGTGACGGGGACGCTGTCGAAGCTCCAGCGCGTCCGCGCTCGTTTCTTCCAGGTGATGCTGGGTGGCCGTCCGCTTTACCGGTACGCCGGCGACAACAATTCCAAGGGCAGCGCCAAGGGTCAGGGAAGCCGCAGCTTCGGCGGGACCTGGGGCGTGGTCAGCACGTAGGCGCGCTCTCGCCTTCGTCCGCCGCGTCCGTCGAGGCGTCCGCGGCCCGGATCTTCGGGTCGATCTGCTCGGCCACGGCCAACGTCGCGACGAATGCAGCGACGAGAAGGTCTCGCAGCTTCTCGCGCGAGAGGTCCTTGCTCTCCGCCCAGTCGAGGACCACGGCGTCCATGTAGCCGAGCCAGCCCTTGATCGCCGCCCGAAGCGCGGGGCGCGGTTCGCGGGTGTCCGTCAGCTGGGCCAGTACCAGCTCCAGTGTCCGGCGACGGAACCCTTCGATCAGCTCGCGTGCCTCCGGCAGCGCGGCCGCGCTCTGCATCAGCTTTGCCCACGTTCGCGCGTGGTTCTCGATCCAGGCCAGGTACCTGTCGAGGCTGCGCGTGAGCTCCTCCAGGGGCGGCGCGTCGCCCTGCGGCTCGATCGTCGCCTGAAGCTCGGCCGCGTTCTCGGCCACAGCCGCCTTGAACAGCTCGGTCTTCGAGGGAAAGTAGTGGTAGAGGAGCGGCTTCGACACGCCGGCGGCCTGCGCGATGTCGCGCATCGAGATCTCCTCGTAGGAGCGCTCGGCGAACAGCGCCGCTCCGGCGTCGAGCAACTCCTGTCGGCGCTGGTCGACCTGAAGACGTTTGTAAGAAGAACGGGCCATACGAGAAATTCTACTTGACCGGCGGTCAACACCATGGTAGCTTGTCGACCATCGGTCAACAAAAGGGGCTTTGGGGGCTTGTTGATCTGGACCGCCACTGGACGGGCGGTCTGAGTTGCCGGCGAGGTTCCCGGGGGCGCCTCACCGGCGAGCCGGGTGATTTCCAGACGGACCTGGGTCACCCGGCTCTCTTTTTTCTAGGCGCGCTAGCGCTCTGCGATCACCGGCTCCGCATCGGGACGCTCGAGCGTAATCTCGGCATCCTCCCTCTGCGGCTCCGGGTCACCGGCCGGACGCGTGCGCCCAAACTCCTCCCAGAGCTCGCGGCTAGCCTCGCGCTCCTCGTACATGCGACGCATCCACCACTCGTGGCACATCTTGGAACCTCCTGGCGTGGACCAGGATGATGATGAACTCCGGGCCAGCGGGGTGCAAGTCGAGCTCCCCCACCACGAACATGGCCGCCCAGACAGCGAACCCCGTGTTGATCCTCACCGGGCCTCCGGGCTCCGGCAAGACCACCGTCGCGCGGCTGCTCGCCGGGCGGTACGAGCGGGCGGCGCACATCGAGGCGGACCGCTTCTTCCGCTTCATCGAATCCGGCTACATCGAGCCGTGGAAGTCGGAGTCGCACGAGCAGAATACGACGGTGATGCGGATCGTCGCCCGCGCGGCCGCGGGATATGGCCATGACGGCTACTTCACGATCGTCGACGGAATCGTCGCGCCGAGGTGGTTTCTCTTGCCGCTTCGCGAGTGGCTGGCCTCCGAGGGCCTTCCGGTCGCCTACGTGGTGCTTCGCGCATCGCTCGAAACCTGTGTGGAGCGGGCAGCGGGCCGAGTCGCGTCAGGGCTAGCGAGTCAGGCCGTGATCGAGCAGCTGTACCGCGAGTTCGACGACCTGGGGGAGCTGGAGAGACACGTCGTCCAGGCGGACAAGGCGAGCCCGGAGCAGGTGGTTGATCGAATCGCCTCGGCGCTCGCCGAGATGGTTCTCAGATGAGGATCAGAACAGCTGGTTCTCCCCGCCGAACACGTCGCTCACCGAGCCGTCGGTGAAGATCTGGCGGATCGAGTTCGTGAGGAGGTCGGCGCAGGGCAGCACGGTGACGTTCGAGGGCGCGTCGGGGCGCGCCGGAATCGTGTCGGTGACGACGATCTGCTCGAGGTCGGCGGCAGCGAGGTTCTCCTAGGCGTTGCCGGAGAACACGCCGTGGGTGGCGGCTGCGTACACGCGGCGCGCGCCCGCCTCGTGGACGGCCCGGGCTGCGGCCTTGAGCGTCCCAGCGGTGTCGATGATGTCGTCGACCAGCACCGCCGTCTTGCCGGCGACGTCGCCGATCACGTAGCCGATCTCGGCGACCTGCTGGGCGGGGCGCTCCTTGTTGAGGATCGCCAGGTCGGCGCCGATCTTCGACGCGAACCGCTTGTTCAGCTTCACGCGGCCCGCGTCCGGCGCGACGACGACCAGGTCCTCGAGCCCCAGGTCGGCGAAGTACTGGGTCAGCATGAACAGCGCGGTCATGTGGTCGCAGGGCTTCTGGAAGAAGCCCTGGATCTGGCCCGAGTGCAGGTCCATCGTCACGATCCGGTCGATCCCCGCGTTCTCGAGCATCCGCGCGACCATCCGCGCGCTGATCGGCTCGCGCGGGGCGGACTTCTTGTCCTGGCGCGAGTAGCCGTACCACGGCGTCACCGCGACGACGCGGTGGGCGGATCCGCCGACGGCCGCGTCGACCATCACCATCAGCTCCATCAGCGCGTCGTTGCCGGTGAGGCCTGTGTCGGTGTTGGCGCAGGTGGGCTGCACGATGAACACGTCGGCGCCGCGCACCGACTCCTCGAACCGGCAGTAGACCTCGCCGTTGGCGAAGGTCTTCAGCGTCATCGGGCTCAGCTCCACACCGAGCTTGTCGGCGATCCGCGCGGCGAGCCCCGGGTTCGCGCGCCCCGAGACGAGCATCAGCCGCTTGCTGGACTCGACGCGGAGATCGGTCGGGGAGGGGCGCGTCTCGAGGATGCTCATGGGTCGGTCGAGTTTACGTCCGGTGGCTGACGGCTTTCGACGGGCTCGTCGCCGGTTTCCCGCTCCTTCCGGCGTTCGGTATAGCCCTCGATGTTGCGCTGGCGCTCGCGCGCGATGCCGAGCGCGCCCGGCGGAACATCCTTGGTGATCACCGAGCCGGCGCCGGTGTACGCGTCGTCGCCCACCGCCACCGGCGCCACCAGCGTGGTGTCGACGCTCGTCTTCACGCGATCGCCGATCGTGGTGCGGTGCTTGCGCGTGCCGTCGTAGTTGGCGGTGATCGTGGCGGCTCCGAGGTTGGTCCCCTCCCCGATGTCGGCGTCCCCTATGTACGACAGGTGCGGGATCTTCGTTCCTACGCCCACGTCGGAGTTCTTGATCTCGACGAACGCGCCGGCCTTGGAGCCCTCGCGCAGCACGGTCCCGGGACGCAGGTACGAGAACGGCCCCACGCTCACCCGGTCGCCGATGTCAGCGTCGTTGACGTAGGAGTGGATGACCTTAGAGCCGTGTCCGACCCGAGCGTCGATCAGTGTGCTGAGCGGGCCGATGGTGGTCGCCTCGCCGATGCTGGTGGCGCCGCGGAGGCTCGAGAACGGTTCGATCACGGTGTCCTGCCCGATCTCGACCGCGACGTCGATCACGGTCGTGGCGGGGTCGACGATCGTCACCCCCTCGAGCATGTGGCGCTCGTGAATCAGCTGTTGCGCGTGCGCCCGGGCGCGGGCCAGCGCGGCCCGATCGTTGATGCCGATCGTCGCGTTCGGGTCCGACAGCTCGAACGCGAGGACCGTCCGCTCGTGCGCGCGAAGGATGGGAAGTACGTCGGGGAGGTACAGCTCGCCCTGGGCGTTGTCGCTCGAGACCTGCTCGAGCGCGGACAGGAGCTCGCGGCCGTCGAACGCGAAGATGCCGGTGTTGACCTCGCGGATGTGCAGCTCGAGCTCTGTGGCGTCGCCGGGGTCCTTGGTCTCCACCACCCGCTCCACCGTCCCGTCCGGGCCCCGGACCACGCGGCCGTAGCCGGTTGGGTCGTCGAGGACGGTCGTCCCGATCGTGGCCACGGCGCCCGATCGGGCGTGTGCCTCGGCGAGCTCGCGTAACGTCGAGGGCCCCACGAGCGGGTGGTCGCCGTTGAACACGATGACCGTGGGCGCATCACTCAGGTGGGCCGCCGCGGCCCTGACGGCGTCGGCCGTTCCTCGGGGCTGATCCTGGATCGCGAACTCGACGCGGCCGTCGAGCACGGGCTCGAGCTCGCGGCCCGGACCCTCGACCACGACCACCTTTCCGGCTCCGGCCTCGCCTGCGGCCGCCACCGCCCAGCCGATCATCGGGCGCCCGCAGATCGGGTGCAGCAGCTTGGGAGTCGAGGAGCGCATGCGAGTGCCCTCGCCGGCAGCGAGGATCACGACGACCGGGTCGCTCACACCGGAGATCGTACGCTAGGAATCGGTCTCCAGCCGAGAGATCTCGTGCTGGTCGAGGGCTGTCCCATGGAGGGGAGCGGCGACCGCCGGAGGCAGCTCGACATGCAAATCGGTCGCCTCATCGATCAGGACCATGCCCTCGAGCACCGTGTAGCTGAGCACATGCCCGCCGCGCTTACGGTCGTCCGTCGCGAAATGCAGGTGGAAGCCGGTCATCTCGATCCCATCGAGCGGGTCGGCGAACCGGAACCCGACCATCGTCCCCGCGACGTCCTCCAGCTCGACGATGTGCTGGTGGGCGATCGCCTCCGCGAGCGACGGGTAGGGCTTGTGCTGCTTGGGAACGGAGCGGATGTGGATCGACTCGAAGCGGCCGTCGATCCGGATCGCGTCGGGGCGATCGGTGATCCGCCCGATCGACCGCAGCCAACCCTCTAGATCCTCCCCGGCGAGCCGCTGGCTCAGTTCGGCCGGAGGGCCCGGCGAGAACTCGGCCACGACGGCGTATGGCGTGCGCGCGGAGGGCGGCGGCCGCGTGAGCGTGCAGTCGAGCTCGGCCTTCCACACCTCGCCGTCGAGCACGATCAGCTCCCCGTCCAGTCCGTTGAGGGTTCCCAGGCCCAGGTCCCCGTGCTCGAGCAGCCGCTCGAGCGTGACGTCGCCGTCGTATGCCCCGGCCAGCAGCGCCTGCACGGTCGAGGCCTGAAACAGCTCGTGCGCCGGATGCTCCGGTCGCAGCTCGCTCCGCCGGAGGAGCTCGACGTGCAGCGCCCCGAGGAACTCGAGCTCGCTCATGCGGCCAGCGTACGCGGCTAGCGGACGTGGCGACGAGACGACATACCCCCGGCGACGGGACTGGGTCTGACGTCCTGTCGCAAGCCCTTGGCGACGAGACGACATGGCCGCATCGCACGGCATGGGTGTGTCGTGTGATCGCAAGCAATCGCGCCCCGTCCGGGACGCCCATCCGCTGCTAGATTCGCAGCGCCCCGTATCGGTCGTCTCTAACCCTGGGGGGTCGTCCAACCGGCTAGGACACCAGGTTTTGGTCCTGGGAATCGGGGTTCAAGTCCCTGCCCCCCAGCTCGATCCCGAATTTGGCGACCGCGAGATCCGATTCAGTCTCACGCGCTCCTCTACTGCCCCGTCGGCAGCTGGCGGAAAGAGTTGGGGGTTGCCTGGGCGCCACCCCACGTCTTGGCCGAGTTGACCGCCTTTGGGTCGTAGCTGAGGTTGCCCTGGTGGCTTTCACCGGCGTCCACGGTGCCGTTGCCATCGACGACGATACCGCCAGACACCACCGCGGTGCCGGCGATCTTGACCACGTCGGTGCTGCTGGCCTGCTGGTTGACGGCGTAGACCACACCGTAGAAGTGAACGTTCCCGCTGAACGAGATGGTGCCGTTGACCAGCACCAGAAACCCCGGTGAGGTGGCGGAGTTCGCCGGGTCGTTGCCCTGGAAGGTGAGCGTGCAGGGTCCGGTGACGTAGGTCGGCGATCCGGTCAGCTGCGACATCGACGACGACGGGCACTGCCCGGGACCCCAGTAGGTTCCGTTCGCCCTGGCCTGGGCCTGCATGCTCAGAAGCTGCTGTGCGGTCAGCGTCTGCGCCGATGCGTTCGGCGTGTAGACGATCTGGCCCGACGGCGAGCCCTGATCGGGCTTGTGGTAGTAGGTACACGGCTGATCGACGCCGATCTGATTGCTCATGCCATTGCAACGAACGAGAATCTGGGAGGGCTGGGGGGCGTCGCCGAGCGCGTTGATGATCGCGCCGCTTCCGTTTCCGTGGTTCTCGGTCTCGAAACCGTTGGCATCGAGCACACTGTGCGGGAAGCTCAGGCCCACGTACTGCGCCGACACCTTCGTCAGCACGACGGCGGTGTGACAGTTGACGGTCGCCACGGCCCGCACCCACACAAACCCATTGAGGCTCGCGTCATATGCGGGCGTGGTCTTCTCCACCGTCGAGCTGAACAGCTGCTCCGTGCTGCTTGTCCCCCCGGCGTCCCGCACGTACGTGGTCCAACCGTTCGTGACCGGCCCAGCGCTCCAGGCATCACCGGGCGTGCCCGCCGGGCAGCTGGCGGACGAGCCGACCGGGTACGCCGACGAGAGATAGCTCGGATCCGGACAGTAGCTCGCGCCCGCGCTGGCGGCGTTGCAGCTCGACGGGTAGGGACTCTGAGCATTGAGGACGCTCGTCGGCCACTGGACCGAGAGCTGGAAGACCTGCGCATTGAGCGCGGCCTCGGCGAGCGAGTACGCGCTCTCCCCCTGCTGCTCGTTGGACGATGCCTTCTGCTGGCTGTCGGCGTACGCGAGCATGCCGAACCCCAGCCCCAGAAACACCAACACCATGATGATCGCGCTGACCAGCGCGATTCCGTCGTCTTGCTTGATCTTGTTCATGCCACCGCCGTCACTGTTTGAGAGGTGCAGCTGGTCAGTCCCGCGGTGTCGGTCACCACAAGGCTGAACGTGTAGTTCTGATGTGCCGTGAAGTTGTTTCCCGCGTTGTACTGCTGGGTCGTGGCCCCCGCGATCGCCCCGGTCGGGGTGGGGCAATTGCCGTTGAGGTACCACTGATAAGACAGCGCTTGCCCATTGGGGTCGTAGGCCGATGACGCGTCAAGCTGGATGTAGCCCCCGGGCTGTGAATAGGTGAAGCCGGCCACGGGAGGGGTGAGGCTGTTGCGAAGGAAGATCGAGCTCGTGATGTTCGACTCCTTCGGCTCCCGGCCCGGGTTCGGGTCGACGTACAAGTCGACCTGCACGCCGTTGATCTGCTGCGTGCTGGTCTCGGTGAGCGGGGCGTAGGTGAAGAGCGGGCGGTCCTGGTTGTCGATCTGGTTTGTGACGTTCGCCAGGACCAGCGTCTGTGTCGCCCACGCGCTGTTCGGGCAGGTGCTGGTGCTCGGGATCGCCGGCGTGCTCGCGGTCGTCCAGGTCTGGGTCTGCATGTAAAGCGTCTCGTTGCTGGGGACGCCGGTGTTCAGGCAGTACCGCACGCGCATCTGGTTCAACGCGTTCTGACTGCCGTTGGGTGGAGGCAACGAGCTCACCGTCTGGAAGATCATCTGGTAGGGACCTGCCACTTCGAGCGCACCGATCGCCCCGGACGCCGGCGCCGCGACGTTGCGGAGCTGCCGGCTCATGCGATCGATCGCCGATCGCGCCGAGTCCTGCTCCGCGTTGCGCGCGATGTCGGTCTGGTTGTCTCCGAGAAACACCTGCAGGAGCGTCAGCACCGCGCCGAACACGACGAGCGTCATCAGGACGCTGATCAGCATCTCGACCATCGTGAATCCGCGCTCGCACGAGGCGATCCTCATCCCGTCACCGGTCCCGTTTGCGGCGACTCGGCCATGTCCGATCCCGCGGTCGTGTCGCCAACCGCCGTGACGTAATAGCTGTGAGATCCCGACCGGTTCCGATCGACGTACGTGCACGTGCCGTTGTTGCAGTCGGTCGTGTCCGCGATGTCGTAGCGGTTCGCGTAGTTCTGGCTGTCGCGATAGATGCGGTAGAACGAGATCGGAGCCCCGGTCGTGGGCTCGGGCCAGGTGAGGACGGCCGTCCCGTCCGACTGTGCCGTGGCGGTCAGCGACGCCGGTTGAGTCGGGACGTCGATTGGGATCACCGCCGTCGCGAACTGGCTCGTGTACGTAGTGCCGCCGTAGTGGAGCACCGGCGCCTTGGTGCCGGTCCCGCATCCGGTGGCGGTCATATTGAAGCTCAGGTTGAACCGGTCGCCGGCATTCATCGTCAGCAGCTGCCCGCCGCCCCAGCTGAACGTGTACTTGGTGACCGTGGTCGTCGTGGCCGGAATCGTCACGGTAGAGATGAACGCGCCCGAGCTGCTGCCGTCGACGTTGAGCGTGGAAGTGACGGGACACGCTGTGAGTGCGGGATTGGTCAG
>Ga0066660_10000918_pt1 | contig 11632 bp, 7 predicted proteins | sample GraSoiAngelo_109_FD_75177 | JGI IMG/M metagenome (GOLD analysis project Ga0066660, IMG submission 75177) | Grasslands soil microbial communities from the Angelo Coastal Reserve, California, USA - 14_0903_12_20cm | ecosystem: Environmental > Terrestrial > Soil > Grasslands | place: USA...
CTGGTCCTCAACGAGAAGGGCTACGACCGCGCCCGGGCCGCCGGAGTGGACGCGATCAACTACGCGCTCCCGGTCACCGACACGTTTGCCAGGCGCAACCAGAACACGACCGTCGCGGACGCGATCGCGACCGGCCGGCGCCTGGTGGCCCGCGCCCGAGCTGACGGGCTGCCGATCACGCTGACGCTCAGCGTCGCCTTCGGCTGCCCCTTCGAGGGACCGGTCGCGCCCGCCCGTGTCTTCGAGGTCGTGGGACAGGCGTTGGAGACGGCGCCCGACGAGGTGGTCGTCGCCGACACCATCGGCGTCGGGGTGCCCCGCCAGGCCAAGGAGCTGGTTTCGGGGCTGGTTCGGCTCGGGGTCAGGCGCGCCGGGGCCCACTTCCACAACACTCGCAACACCGGCCTCGCCAACGCGCTGGCCGCCCTCGAGGCGGGCGCGGAGGTCCTCGACGCGTCCGTCGGCGGTGCCGGGGGCTGCCCGTTCGCGCCGCGGGCGACAGGCAACATCGCGACCGAGGACCTCGTCTACCTCCTGGAAGGGCAGGGGGTGCGAACGGGGATCGACCTGGACGCCTTGATCGAGATCGCCGGGTGGCTTGGAAACCAGCTGGGGCGCGAGCTACCCGGGATGGTCAGCCGGGCCGGCCCCTTTCCGGGCGAGCCGGCCCGGGCCTGACCCCCCGGGCCGCCTCCGGCGGCCGCTCAGAGTTGCGCCGGCCATCCCGTATGTGGCCCACTGTGGAGTCATGGCTGAGATGGCAGATCTGAAGAAGCGACCACACGACCCGGGCGAGGATGCCCTCCTGGTGCCGTCAGGGGCGCCCCTCTACGAGTCCCTGAGCTCAAGGTTCATCGCGTTCGACCGGCTGGCGTCGACCCTGGGCCAGGGCGGCTACTCCGGCTTCGTCCGGGTCCTCGGCCCGGGTGCGAACGGAATCCTCCTCTTCCGCAACGGGAAGATGATCGACTGCCTCTGGCGCGATCGCGGCGAGCTCAAGCAGGGCGGGCCGGCGGAAGCCCGAGCCCGGAGCCTGATGGAGTCGGGCGAGGCTGTCGTGGATATCGTCGACCTCCAGGCCGAGCTGGTGGACAGCCTCCACCACCTGGCTTCCGGCGCCACCACCTACCCGGAGATGTACGCGTCCTGGGTCAACTTCGAAGGGCTGGTCAAGTTCCTTAAGGAGCGCGCCTTCACCGGCACCATCTCGATCAAGTCCGATTCCGGCGGCGGCGTCCTGATGCTTCGCCGCGGCGAGCTCGACGGGGCGTTCACGACCAGCTCGCGCGAGCTCTCCGACGATGAGTCGGAGGTGCTGGCGCTGGCGGCCGACCCGGAGGCCCGGATCGAGGTCCGAAGCGCCAACGCGGAGCCCGTCCCAGCGCGGCCGCCCGAAGTTCAGGAGCTGGCGGAGACGGAGCCGGAGGCGGAGCCCGTCTTCTCCCAGGTCAACCGCTGAGCGGGTAGCGTCAGCGCCACCAAGGCACTCGCTGGGCGGCCACCGCCGCGCTGACGATCGGCTCCAGGTCTGCTTCCAGCCGGGCCAGGTCGCGGGCCCACTCGCCGGCGATGACCAGGGCTAAAACGGAGCGGCCCGCCAGAAGCTGGCCGTGCCGGCGCTCCAGGCAGCCGGCCGCGGCGGCGCGCCATGCCTGGACTGAAACCGCCTCTGCCTTCGGGGTCGCGCTTGACGAGCCTTCGAGCCGGTCGGCAATTCGAGAGAGGCCGGCGACCAGCGCCTGCGCTTGGACCCGAACCGCGGTCGCGCCATCCGGACAGCCGCCGGCGTCGTAGCCGAGATCGGACGCGACCAGGACCAGCGCGTCCGCCACCAGCATCCCCTCATTGCCATCGGTGACCAGGGCGGCAGCCGTCCGCGGGTCCAGGTGCCGCGCGCCGCGTTCGGAGAGCAGCTCTTGGAGGCTCTCCCCGGCGCGGTCGCGCGCCCGCACGGCGTTGCGCCGCACAGCGTCCAGGTCCGGGCCGGCCTCGAAACCGAGCACTCCGTCGAAGGCCGCCCCGAGGTAGGACGAGGTCGCGCGGTAAAAGCCCGAGGCCGACCTGGCCAGGTCCCGGCGAGCCCCCCGAGGCCAGAGCAGGACCCCGGCCAAGACGCTGACCGTGGCGCCAACCGCGACATCCTCGATCCGGACCAGACCCACCTGCCAGCCGGCCGGCGAGATCAGGTTGAAGACGACGATCAGGTTCACCGTGAAGGCTGCCTGGCTGAGCACGAACCCGACCGTGGTCGCCGCGTAAGAGGCGAAGAAGACGGCGAAGGGAAGGGCAATCCACATCAGCGGCGGGTTGTTGCCGGCGAGAACGGCGAAGAGCCCGCCGACTGCCACGCCGAGGACGTTGCCCGCCAGCGCCTGGACGGTGGTGCGGCCGGTGCCCAGCGCGCTGGTCCGCAGCACCTGGAGCGTCCCCAGCACGACCCAGAAGGCATGGCTCAGCCCGAGCGTCCGGGCGAGGAAGATGGAGACGGCCAGGCCGGCCGCCAGCCGGAGGCTGTTGTGGAGGAGCGAGGATCGCGGTTCCAGGTGAGCCCGAAGGGTGCGCAGGATGCGCACGGCGACCCCACCGGCGCCGACGCGTGCAGGAACCGCCGCCGGCAGTCGAATGCCGGTCTCCAGCGGTGCGCCGGCGGCGAGCACGGCGTTGCCGCCCAGCCCGATCACGAGATAGGAGATGACGCGGAGGGTCTGGTCGTAATCGTGACCGTCCAGGACCTCGTCGATGGGGCGGCCGCTCCGCAGCTGATCGGTCACCCAGCCGTCGAGCGCGGCGCGATGGGCCCTCCAGGCCTCATCCACGGCGCGAAGGTCAGGCGGGGCGCCGCCCTTGAGAACCGCCGCGCTCGCTCGCAGCGACTCGAGCACCGACACCTGGAGCCGCTCGCCTTCTTCGGTGCAGGGCCGAGCCGTTGCCTGTGGCGCCTGGAACGGGTGCTGGAGGAGGTCCACGACCTGGTCCAGCTCGGAGAACATCTCGAAGTAGGCTCGGTCCCCTCGGCTGAGCCCGGCCGGCCGCCGGGCCGTGGCCGTGTATTCAGCGCGCGCGCCCTGGATCGCCTCGCGCGCGTCACCAAGTGCGCTTGGCGATTTGACGGAGACCGCCTCGGCAACGGCGAGGAGCGCCATTGCCGCGCGGGTTGGCAGGTCGCCTGACTCGGGCCGGGGCCAGAGCAGGAGTGCTGCGAAGGTCGAGAAGAGGCCGGCCAACAGCCAGCCACCGACCCGATCGGGTATCGCCGATGGAGGTGCCGGCAGGGAGACCGAGATCACGAAAGCCAGCAGCAGGCCCGTCTGCGCGACCGCGAGGTAGCCGCCGAAGATGACGGCGAAGGCGAGCCCGAAACCGACTACGAGCATCGCGATCGCGGCGCCCGCCGGTGCCGCGGAGAACAGCGTGCCGAGCGCCACCAGGATCGCCCCGGCCAGCACCGCCCCGAGGTACGCGAGTAACCGTGCCCGGCGCGGACCGCTGAAGTCGGCCATCACCAGCAGGGCGAAACAGCCGAAGACGATGAAGATCAGCGCCTGGGGGTCGCCGAGTACGAGCCGGGCGAAGAGGAAGGCCAGGGGGATGACCAAGGCCGCCCGGGCGCTCCGGCGAAAGGCGACCTGATCGAAGGTGAGTCCCCACATGGACTCAACTATCGCCGCTCAGACCGCCACAAACTTGGCACAGCAGTGCCGCAAGTCTTGGCACACCTGGGCCGCAACCTGACGGCGATTGGTGCCTGATGGCATCCGTTCGCTTGAGAGGAGAAAGGAAAGACATGAACTACGGCAACCTGGTGAGGCGACCATTTGAGATCGTCGCGCGGCGACCCTACCTCTGGCTGCTCGGATTCCTCGCCGGTGGAGCCACGGCGTTCCACCTTTCGGGCAACGGGCCCGGCCAGGGCCGGCACACCGGCTCCGGTGCTTATTCGGGACCCAGCTGGGCCGTCTTGCAGGCCATCTGGAACGAAAACTGGGGCTGGATGGTAGGCATCCTGGCCTTCCTCATCGTCCTGGCTGTGGTGCTGTTCATACTCGGCAGCATCGCCACCGGCGGCATCATCCACGCCGCCGTCGAGCACGACGCGGGCCGCGACTACCGGTTCGGAACAGCCTGGCGGGCCGGGTATGCGACCGGCTGGCGAATCGCCGGCCTGCGGCTGCTGGTCCTGGTCGTCGCCATCCTGCCGGGGCTGCTGACCGGCGCCCTGGTCCTCGGCGCCGTCGCCGGGGCCGCCGCCTCGCCTGCGGCCGCTGTCGGGTTCGGGCTCCTGGCGGCCGTGGCATTCCTGGCTTCGCTGGTCTTCTGGCTCGCTCTCAGCGTGGCCTTCCGTCTCGCGCAGCAGTTCATCGTCCTCGAGGACCGCCACGTGGCGGAGAGCCTCAGCAACGGCTTCCGGATGCTGCGCTGGCACCTCGGGGAGATCGTGGTCGGCTGGCTGATCCTGCTGGCCCTCTCGATCGGAGTCGGGATCGCCGGGGCGATCCTGGCCGTCGCGTTCGGCATCCCCGCGGTCGCGCTCGGCTTCGGGGGCTGGGCGATCGGCGGGCTGACCGGTGCCATCATCACCGGCTCCTTCGCAACCGTCTTCTTCCTCGGCATCGTCCTCGCCGCGGGCGGCGCCTACTCGGCGTATTCGTCGGTTTACTGGACCCTGCTCTTCACGACCCTGCGCACCCTACCGGCGCCTGCACCCGGGGGTGCGGTCGCACCCGCCGCCTGACCGCGGCAACCGCCTCAAGGGGAGTCGATGTGAGCTTCGCCGGGCTTTTTGCGCAGGTAGCGCGCCATCCAATAGACGAGCAGGGCAGCGCCGACGAAGAGGGCCAGGGGGATTGCATAGGTGCGCACGAACACGCTGGCGAAGCCCACTCCCGGCACCGTCGCCCGGACCGTGAAGGCGTAGGGCGCGCGAACCAGGAATGGTCCCCAGGGGTCCCCGACGGAGTTGGCATCGCCCTTGGTCGTGACCTCTACCCCGCCGGCGACCGGCGTGGCCTTGGTGACCCGGTGTGCGATGACGACCTTGGGTGCGTCCGGTTGACGGAAGACGAGGATGTCACCGACCTTCAGGTCGGCGACCGGCTCTCGCTGCACGATGATCACGCTTCCCGGCTGCAGGGCCGGCCGCATGCTGCCGGAGAGGACCGGTTGGACCTGCCAGTTGCCGGTCAGGATCGCCCCCGCGGCGATCGCGAGAGCGAGGCCGAGAAGGCCTATCGCGCCGTTCTCAGCCCATCCGATCCACCGCGAGCGGACCGCTGTCCGGGAGCTGGCCACACCGGCCGGGACTGTCCTTCCCATCTGCTCAACAGACACTCTAGAGGGCTCGGGAAAGGACGGGACGGCCGCGCTCCCGCGCGCGGCCGTCCTATTGAATCAAGTCGAGGTTCCGGTTCGACTCAGCCCTGGCTGAGGACCGGTGTGCCGCCGCTGGGACCGGCTCCGTTCCATTCGATCGCGTTCACGGTGACGGTCGGAGTGATGGTCAGTCCCTCATCCGCGTTCCCGAGGTTGCCGCTGAAGTCCATCGTGAAGGGCCCCCAGCTGTCGCCCACGTTGAGGTTGCAGCCTCCGGCGCAGTAGTAGCCGAAGGACTCGCGGTAGCGCACGCTGCCGGTGTACCCGGCGAAGTTCATCTGCACGTCGTCGCCGAGGGGCGCCGGGTCGAGCCCGCCACCATCAGCCAGAAGGCTGACCGTGGTGATGTGCAGGGGAAGCGTCCCGTCGTTGGTCACCGTCCAGGTGTGATTCTGGTTGATGCTCGAGCCCGAGTTCACGAGCTTCCAGGTCAGGTGCTTGGTGCCGTTGCCGCTGGAAGCGTCCGCGCTGTTCATCGAGAGTGACAGCGTTCCGACCTGGATGACCTGAGTCGCCGCGACATGGTCGGTGAAGGCCGCGTTCGCGCCGAGGCCAACGAGACCGAGGGCAGCGATGCCCATTCCAACGAGGACGACCCACTTTGAACGAAGTACTTCCATCGAAATCAATCTCCCTACTTTCACCGGCCGTCTCGGCCGTGCGGTTGCTTGCTGAAGTCCGTAGCCGCAACTCTGGGCTGCGTCGGGCCGTCCGTCATCCTCTGAACGGATGAATTTGGGGAGAAGTCAGGCGAGCGTCGACTTCTCGTAATAGGCTTCGGCGAAATGGGGGAGGTTGGTGCGCCAAGGCGCGTGGTCATGCTCGCGCTGGCGCTCGGCTGGCTGGCCTTGATCGGGCTGGCCATGAACGGGCTCGGCGTCTATGCGTCCTTCACCGACTCAGGCCAGGCAACCCAGGCGATCTCGACCGGATGCCTCCGGGTTGCTTTCACCCAGGTCGATGGGAAGGCCCCGGCCGACCCGAGGTCGGTGACCTGGAACGCCGTCATCAGGCAGAAGACGGTGGAGATCGTCCACCACGTCCTGGTGACCAACGTTTGCAGCCTTCCCGTCGCCGGCGTCACCATCTCGGTCCGCCAGCAGTGGACCCAACCCGAACCGAGGGACACGGCACAACCGGCCGTGGCCGAGTCCGACGGCGCTCAGCTGACCCTGGAGGCTTTCGCGACAGGCCCGTCCGGCGCCAGCGCGTTTCGCTCCGACAGGCTTGGCAGCTGGCAGGCGCAGGCCTGGTCCCTCCCGAACTCGGTGGGCAGGCTCGAACCCTCTCAGAGCCTGTCGCTGAAGCTCGATCTGCGCGGCCGGCTGGGCGAGACCGATGGCGGTGGTGACGTCGCGTCGAAGGCAGCGCCCTCTGACGATGGCAAGCCACCCAAGGGAGCTTCCGGCGAGGTCGCTTACACGATCGGCGTCCGGGAGTAGAGCCCTTGAACGCCCGCTTTCGCGTGCTGCCGGCACTGGTCGCGCTGGCGGCCCTCCAGGTGGGCGGCGTATCCGATGCCCGGGCCGCCGGGACCGTGTCCGGCGGCCCGCTGGTGATCCATTCGAGCTTCAACGACGTGTCCGCACCCCTTCGGACCCTGACCCCGGCCGGGCGGCGTCCAATGCGCCTGACGAGATCTCACCTCCCAATCTCGAGTCCGCGCGCCGGGACGCCGGAGAAGAGCTCGCCGAACAGCCCCAGCACGCCCACTCCCGCGACCGTCAACAACTTCGACGGGGTCGGTCAGGGCTTCGGCGGTCCCAATGGCACCTTCTCGGTGACCTCGGCACCCCCCGACAGCAACGGGGCGACCGGCCCAAATCACTTCGTGGAGACCGTCAACACCGACCTCGCGGTCTTCAACAAGAGCGGGGCCGCGATCTACGGCCCGGTCCCCATCAACACCGTCTGGAGCGGGTTTGGCGGCGCCTGCCAAGCCGACAACGACGGGGATCCGACCGTCCTCTACGACCAGCTGGCCGACCGCTGGCTGATCAGCCAGTTCGCCATCCACGGCGCCGACCTGATGTGCGTCGCGGTCTCCACCTCCGGCGATCCCACGGGCAGCTACAACCGCTATTCCTTCCCTTACACGCAGCTTCCCGATTACCCGAAGCTGAGCATCTGGCCCGACGGGTACTACCTCACCGTCAACCTGTTCCAGGGCGGTTCCTCCTTTGTCGGCGCCGGCGTCGCCGCGCTCGATCGGAGCAAGATGCTGGCCGGCCAGCCCGCCACGCAGCAGATGTTCCAGACGCCGTCGAACGTCGGCAGCCTCCTGCCCTCCTCCGTGGACGGGTCACGACCGCCTCCGGCCGGAGCGCCCAACCAGCTCCTGGCGCTCGGCGGCGACAGCGCCAGCCTGCTCAGCTGGAAATTCCACGTCGACTGGACGGCACCCACCAACTCCACCTTCACCGGCCCCACCACCATCCCGGTGACGCCCTATGCGCCCGCCTGCGGCGGCGGAACCTGCATCCCGCAGGCCGGGACGAGCCAGCAGCTGGACTCCCTGGCCGATCGCTTGATGTACCGCCTCTCCTATCGCAACCTCGGCGACCACGAGTCGCTGCTCGTCGACCACAGCGTGACCGCGGGGTCGAGCACCGGGATCCGGTGGTATGAGCTCCGGCTCGCGAGCGGCAGCCCGGTGCTCTACCAGCAGGGCACCTACGCGCCCGATTCCGACTTCCGCTGGATGGGCAGCGCCGCCCTGGACCAAGCGGGGGATATGGCGGTCGGTTACAGCAAGTCGAGCGCGACCACGCACCCGAGCATCGCCTACGCCGGCCGCCTTGCAGGCGACCCGGCCGGGCAGCTGGCCACCGGCGAGGGCGTCGTGATCGTGGGCGCCGGCTCGCAGATCGGGGGCCTGAGTCGTTGGGGCGACTACTCGAGCATGTCGATCGATCCCGCCGACGACTGCACGTTCTGGTACGTGAACGAGTACCTCCCGGCGGACGGATCCTTCAACTGGCGGACGCGGATCGCCTCCTTCAAGTTCCCAGGCTGCGGAGCGCCGCCCGGTGACGGCTTCTCGATCAGCGCCAGCCCCGCAAGCCTGTCCCTGCTGCAGGGCAACAGCGGCACCAGCACGATCTCGACCGCGGTGACCAGCGGCAACGCCCAGAGCGTGAGCCTCGCCGCGGCCGGGCTGCCGGCCGGCGCCACCGCAACCTTCAGCCCCGCGTCGATGACGGCCGGCGGCAGCTCGACGATGACGGTCGCGACTGCGGGGGCGACGCCGATCGGCACCTATTCGATCACGGTGACCGGCACCGGGGTCAGCGCGACCCATTCGACCGCCGTCGCCCTCACCGTGACCGGGACCACAGTCATCGTCAACGGCGGGTTCGAGACCGGTGACTACACCGGTTGGACGCGCGCCGGGACGACCTCCATCGCCGGTGTCTTCCACAGCGGGGCGTTGTCGGCGATGGTCGGCGGTTCGTCGCCCACGAACGGCGACAGCAGCATCGCCCAGTCCTTCGTAGCGCCAGCAGCCGGCGGAACCCTGTCCTTTTTCTACAACCTCAAATGCCCGGACTCGATCTACTTCGACTGGGCCACCGCCACCCTCCGCGACAACACCGCGGGCAGCACGGCCACCCTCCTCCCCCATGTCTGCTCCAACAACAACCGCTGGGTCCAGGTCAGCTCGAGCCTCGTCGGCACCCATTCCTACTCCCTGACCCTGGTCAGCCACGACGACAACTACCCGGGCGACGCGACCTACACCCTCTACGACGACGTGGCCGTGAGCGCGCCCGCCAGCGGCGACTTCTCGATCAGCCTCAACCCCAGCAGCCTCACGCTCCAGGCGGGCTCGTCCGCGACGTCGACGGTCTCGACGCTGCTCAGCAGCGGCAGCGCGCAGACGATCAGCCTGGCAGCCACCGGCTTGCCGGCCGGCGCGTCGGCCGCCTTCAACCCCGCCTCCGTCAACTCGGGCTCCAGCTCCACGCTGACCGTTTCAACCACGACCTCGACGCCGCCCGGCAGCTACTCGGTGACCGTCACCGGCACCGGGACCAGCGCGACCCACTCGACGACCCTTGGGCTGACGGTGAGCGCCCCGCCTCCGCCCGACTTCTCGATCTCGGCCAACCCGGCCAGCGTCTCGGTCCAACAGGGCGCGAGCGCCACCTCTGTCATCTCGACCGCCGTCACGGCCGGCGGCAGCCAGTCGATCACCCTCAGTGCCATCGGGCTGCCCGCGGACGCCACGGCCTCCTTCAACCCCGCCACCACCAACGCCGGCTCCAGCTCGACGCTGACCCTCGCCGCCGCCGCCACGACCCCGGTTGGCAGCTACACGGTGACGGTGACCGGGACTGGCACCAGCGCCACCCATTCGACCAGCGTCAGCCTGACCGTGACTGCGCCGCCGCCGCCCGACTTCTCGATCTCGGCCAGTCCCGCCAGCCTGTCGCTGTCCCAGGGCGCCAGCGGCACCAGCACCATCTCCACCGCTGTCACCAGCGGCGCGGCGCAGAGCGTCAGCCTGAGCGCCTCGGGACTGCCTGCGGCCGCCTCCGCGACCTTCAGCCCCGCGACGATCACCGCGGGTGGGAGCTCGACCCTGACTCTGGGAACTGCGGCGGCGACGCCTGCCGGCAGCTACACCATCGCGGTGACGGGCACCGGCAGCAGCGCGACCCACTCGACCTCGCTCACGCTGACCGTGACCGTCCCCAGCAGCAACCCGATCGTCAACGGGGGCTTCGAAACCGGCGACTTCAGCGGCTGGACCCGAGCCGGAACGACCTCGATCTCGGGCGTGGCCCACTCCGGCACCCACTCGGCGATGCTCGGCGCGGCAGCGGCAACCAACGGGGACAGCTCGATCAGCCAGGCCTTCAGCGCTCCCGCCGCCGGCGGCGTGCTGACCTTCTTCTACAACCTGAGATGCCCTGACACGGTGAGCTACGACTGGGCCACGGCCACCCTGAGGGACAGCACCACGGGCACCACCAGCACCCTTCTCCCACACGTGTGCGCCAACAACAGCGGCTGGACCGCGATCAGCGCCAGCCTCACCGGTGGCGACACCTACACCTTGACCCTGGTCAGCCATGACGACGGCTTCGCCGGAGATCCCACCTACACCCTCTTTGACGACGTCGCGATCGGGCCGCCGCCGCCCCCAAGCCTGCCCGGCATCACCAACGGAGACTTCGAGACAGGGAACCTCAGCGGCTGGTCGACGAGCGGCAGCACGAGCATCTCCTCCGCGGCGCATGGGGGCGGCTTCTCGGGCGTTGCCGGCGCCGCCTCCGCCACCAACGGCGACAGCACGATCTCGCAGACCTTCACCCCGGGCGCGGGCGCGAGCCAGGTGTCCGTGTGGTATTCGAACGTCTGCCACGACACCGTGACCTTCGACTGGGTGAAGGTCACGCTGACGGACAACAGCGCGACGAGCACGACCGTCCTGGTGCCCAACACCTGTTCGTCCAGCACGGCCTGGACGATGGCCTCAGGGCCGGTTGTGCCCGGGCACTCATACACGTTGACCCTGCTCAATCACGACGACAACCTTGCCGGTGACCCGACCTTCACGCGGTTCGACGACATCACCCTGACCTGACGCCAGGATTCGGCCTGAGATCGGTTCGGGGTGGTTCGAGCGAACCCCGGGCCGACGTGGCTGGTCGCCCATCGAAGTCATCCATTCGGAGGATGCCGAGTGCCCGTCGATGCACTAGGATTCGCCACGAAAGGGAAGAGGACTCCGCGAGGTCGCGGATTCGGAGGGAGGATTAGGGAAGTGTCCGGTTTCGACACGTCTTCGCGTTCATCGGCAGGGCACTCGAGCCCGGTTGAGTTGGCTTCCGACGGACCAAATCTTGGCCTTCTGACTCTCTTGGCCGAGTGGCTGCAGGCATCTCCTCGAGGCCTTTGCGTCGTGGACTGCGGGGACGACGATCGGGTCGTCTACGTCAACCGATCGGCCGAGATGTGGACGTCCGGCGACCAGCTGGCGACCGCGACCGCCGAGCGCCTGGGCAGGGTTGTCGCCGCTGTGGCGCTTTCGGGTGACACGGTCCTGCTCGAATCCTGCCTCCTCGGCCAGGGCGCCGCCGATGCCGGACGGCGGTGGGACCTCGAGGTACGACTGCTCGCCGGCTCCCCGATTGGACCGCGCTACGTGCTCATCTCAGGCCAGGAGCAGCACAACCTCGAGGTGCTGGTCGACAAGCCCCCGGCCCTCAAGGGCGATCCGCGGGGCGCGGTCAGCCAGCGCGAGTGGCAGGTC
>Ga0066660_10000919_pt1 | contig 11629 bp, 8 predicted proteins | sample GraSoiAngelo_109_FD_75177 | JGI IMG/M metagenome (GOLD analysis project Ga0066660, IMG submission 75177) | Grasslands soil microbial communities from the Angelo Coastal Reserve, California, USA - 14_0903_12_20cm | ecosystem: Environmental > Terrestrial > Soil > Grasslands | place: USA...
CAGCTTCTGCCCGATAGAATTGATGCCGTTGGTAGCATTGGAGACGTTGTTCCCTGGGATGGGATCGCGAATATACACCGTCTGACCAACCTTAATGGTGTTCCCCACGGCGCAAGTCGCGGTTACCTGGGTTGTGGTGTAAGGATCATAGAGTTCGCCCGCCAACACCGGACGGCACAAAGCATCTGTGCCAATCGGCGCGCCTAATAGCGCCGAGAAGTCTCCCGTGCGGAAAGCTGGAAGGGGCATGAGCCCTGACGTGTTCGCTGCGTTATGGTCGCGGTGCCCTTCATAGTTAAAGAAGAAGAAGGTCTTGTTGCGCTGCTCATACACGTGGGGAAGGTACACGGGGCCGCCGAGCGCGACTCCAAACTGGTTACGGTGTGAATTCGGGCGCTTCAGGTGATTCAAATTATTGAAGTAGTTGTTGGCATCGAGCGCACCATTACGCATGTAGTCGTACACGTCTCCGTGCAAACTGCTGCCCCCGGACTTGGTCACCACATTGATCACGTTTCCGGTACTCCAGCCGTATTGCGCGGTGAACGAATTCTGCTGGACCTTGAACTCCTGCACGTTGTCAGGGGATGGAACGTAAATGACCCCGCCCCAACCCTCACTGGCGTCCCACGAACCGTCCAAAAGAAATGCGGTAGTCCCGAAGTAACCGCCGCCAAAGTTAAAGAATGAAACGTCCTGGTCGGCCGACCCCTGCTCTCCACCCGATGAAATGGTCTGCCTTTGCGAGAGATTGTTGACTGACGAGTTCAATTCCACGAAGTTGAACACGTTGCGAAGATTGAGCGGCAACTCCGTTACCTGCCTGCTGGATATCTCAGCGCCGATATTAGCGTTGTCCGTCTGCAGTAGCGGCGCCTCTGCTGTTACCTCGATTTGCTCGGCTGAGCCAATGGTCATGGTGATGTTTCGACTGGCGGACTGGCCTACTTCCAGCGTGAGCCCTGGCTGCCTATACGTCTTAAAGCCGGCCGCTTCCACGGTCAAGGTGTAAGTTCCAGCCGCGAGGAGCGCGAATGAGAAATTTCCCTCCGTGTCGGTCTTAAAGGCGCGCGTGATTCCCTTCTCAGGGTTACTCAAGACCGCATTCGCGTTCGCGATGCGCGCTCCGGAGGAGTCTGAAACCGAACCTGATAACGAAGCCGTGGAAGCGAGCGTCTGGCCATGTGCAACCGGCAGAACCGAGCTGATTGCGAAGGCAATGACGGCCAGGAACAGAAACAGGGAGAGCCTTCGTAATGTGGGCATCGACGCGATTCCCCCTCTCGTTTTTTGAGTTACGTTATCGATAACTGTATCGAAGCCTGGACATTCTAGTACCGATGCACTATCGCTTGTCAAGACTTTTTTCGAAGCTCAACTTAGTCGAGAATGGGAGACGAACGCGGCTGCTGATCACGCGGCGATCTGTCACACCAGCGCGAAATAGAACTGTGTCGGTCGCCTGAAGGGTTCATGTCGCTCTCAGCCAGCTAGTCATCGGTATCGTTACAGCAAGCGATGTAATGAGAGAAGCAACCCTTTCTCTTGATGAAACTGAGACGGGCTCTTCCCCTCACTGCAAGGAGTCGCCGAAGGTCACGCGAAGGGCATATGCGTATTGGGCTGGGGATTTGGCGGGGAGTCGCACGTGCAACCCGTCGCGGCGTTCGTCGAACTGCAATTTTGCATCGCTGCCCAACAAGGTGACAGATCGCACATGTTGACTGCCCACCGTCCGTGCGAGCGAGTGAATCACCGCTTCGCCGTTGCCTGGCCAGGCAAGTCCGATCGCATAAAGCACGTCGCCCTTGGTCGTAAAACGAAAATCCTCGGGTTTGTAGTTGGCCGTGTCGGTGTCATGGAACGACCCGGCTGCGACTTTGGTCGGACCTTCACCGTAAACCCTCCAGGGGCGAGTACCGTAAATCGCTTCTCCATTGACATTCAGCCAACTGCCAACATCAAGCAGCACTCGCTGTACCTCTTCCGGAATGGTACCGTCTGATCGAGGACCGATGTTCAATAGCAAGTTGCCATTCTTGCTGACAATGTCAATAAGCTGATGAACCACAAACTCTGGTGACTTGAAAGTATCGTTCTGAATGTAGCCCCAAGATTTGTTGCTTACGGAAGTGTCGGTCTGCCACGGCACCGGGCGAATGTCGCCGAGTTGGCCACGTTCGAGGTCGAGCACTCCGGAGTGCTCCTGCATCGCATAGTCCTTATAGTTGATCACCCCCACGTGATCGCTGTATTTCAACGAAGTGTTGTAATAGAAGGCGGCGAAGCGCGTGAGATTCGCGCGGATCGAGGGTTGCCCAATCCACCAGTCGAAGTACACGATGTCAGGATGATATTTCTGGACAAGTTCCGCGCTGCGCGCCAGCCAATCGTCGGCCCATGCTGAGGAGACGTAAGTAAAGTCGTCATTGAGCGGAAGACCCCATGGATTCATCAGCCAGGTATGAGCCGGGCCGTAGAACGCAGCGTATTGCGGATCGTTCACGTCAGAGCGAATCTCGCGCGCCACGCCGAGGAAGAAATCGTGTTCCACTCGGTGTGACGATACTCCGAAATGCAGACCCTCCGCCCGCACTGCCGTTGCCAGTTCTCCGGTTGTGTCGCGGTGAGGTCCCATCTTGACCGCGGTCCAGTCGCTCAAACCGTTGTCGTACATCGCAAAGCCGTCGTGATGCTCCGCCACGGGTACCACGTACTTTGCCCCTGCCTTTTTGAATAATTGCGCCCAGGCTGCTGGATCGAACCGTTCGGCCTTGAACATGGGGATGAAGTCCTTGTAGCCAAATTTGTCCTGTGGTCCGTATGTCGCGACATGGTGCTTGTATTCCTCTGATCCCTCGCGATACATGTTTCGCGGATACCATTCATTCCCGAAAGCTGGAACCGAATACGCTCCCCAGTGGATGAAGATCCCGAACTTCGCGTCCTTGTACCATTCGGGCACCTCGTACTCACGAAGGGATTCCCAATCAGGCCGGAACCGGGCTTGCTGGTCAAGTGCATCGACTTCTTTCAGGAGGGCAGCGCGGGGTGCGTCGTATTTACTGCTGGCTTTCTGCCACATTTCATCGATCGTTCTCGGATTTTCCGAAGCCGTTGGAGCCGTAGCCTTCTGAGCATGCAAAGTCGAACACGCCGATAGCGCTAAGAGAATGCCTCCGAGTTTCCGAAACAACTGCGATGAGAGCGACGGTTGAGAGAACATGAATGTCCTTTCGTCAGCTGCCTAGTTGGTTTTCTCCAGCAGGGCCGATACCGCGCGCTTTTGCTCCGGCGAATGCGTATGCGGCAATGACGACATAGGCGCCCAACGGGAGAACGTATGCCGGAGCAATGCTGTGGCGCGCCTCGGCGATCAGTCCCATGGCGGGAGTCAGGACTGCGCCCCCTACAATTGCCATCACGATCAACGATCCGGCGATCTTGGTGTTCGGTCCTAGCCCTTTCAAGCCCAGAGCAAAGATCGTCGGGAACATGAGCGACATAAAAAAACTGGTTGCGAAAACTGCCCACAATCCGGCCCACCCGGGGTGCAGAATCCCAAACGCGACCAGCACAACGTTCACAATCGCGTAAGAGCCCAGGAGCCTGCTGGGCTCCACGAACCGCATCAGCCAAGCAGAGCTAAACCGTCCAATGCCAAATGCCGCCAGCGTTCCGGTGAGGAAATATCCAGCGATTTTCTCCGGTTGGTGAGTGAACTCCTGAACGTATTGAATGAAGTAACTCCAAGTTCCGACTTGCGCTCCCACGTACATGAACTGGGCCACCACCGCCATCCAGAAATGCGGGTACCGGAAAAGCTCTCGAAAATGTCCGTGATCGCCGCCAGCCTCATGCTCGCTCTGGATAACGGGGAATTTTGTGCGCAAGATCAGCAATGCCCAAGAGATTGCGATTGCGCTTAACACCAGATAGGGCTTGACCACGCGCATGGTCTCGGCGTGAAGGTATGCAGCATAAACGTGCTCGGCCTTCATGGCTGCAATCTGCTGAGTGCTAAGTTCGACCCCGGAGAAGATGAACAGGGTGCCCATCAGCACCCCAGTAATCGAACCCAGCGGGTTGAAAGCCTGCGAGAAGTTGAGGCGTCGTTCAGAACTTGCAGGGTCCCAAGCTGAGCAATGAACGGATTCGATGCGGTTTCGAGAAACGAGAGTCCGCTCGCGATCACGAACAAGGCGAACAAGAAGAATCCATAGCGGCCGACAATCGCGGCTGGCCAGAATAAGAGAGTGCCGAGCCCAAACAGTAGTAAGCCGATCACGAATCCAGCTTTGTATCCAAGTCTCCGCATAAGAATGGCAGCTGGCATAGCGAGCAGGAAATAGCCGAGATAAAAAGCTGACTGGACCAGTCCAGCTTGGAAACGTGAAATCGCAAACGACTTCATGAATTGCCGGATCAGTACGTCATTGAGGTTGTTGGGGATCCCCCACAGAAAAAACAGCACCGTCACCAGAACGAAAGGCAGCAGGTGTCCTGATGGAAACATTGGAGCGCAGTTGGATTTGTGCTCAACAATTGCCGTGTTGTGATCTGTAACGCGCACCGGTGGAGTGCCTTTACGCTTCAGAACTAGACTTCGCAAACTTTAATCTAAACAGACCAGGATCTTCTTGAACTTTGATGGATTCTCACTCCAGGTACGCAATGCGTCTGGTGCCTCCTCAAGACCAACGACCAGACTTACTGCGTGATCTATGGGAAACCTCCCAGTCTCGAGCAGGCTGATCACGGCGTGAAAATCTTTGGGTTCAGCATTTCGCGAGCCGAGGATATCCAATTCTTTTTGCACGAACAGTTTGGTTTCATAGCTCACGGCTTCCTTGGCGTATCCGATATACACGACCCGGCCCGTAAACGTGACTTCTTCGACGGCCGCCCGGAAAGTCGTCGGTGTCCCGGCTGCTTCGATGACGACATCGGGGCCGCGTCCCTCAGTCATTTCCAGCAGGCGATCGTGCAATGGTTCTCGCAGGGTGTGAATGGTGTAGGCCGCCCCCGCCAATCGGGCAAGTTCGAGCTTTTCATCATCCACATCAATGCAAATCGTGCAAGCACCGCGAAAACTGCTGGCTGCGACCGCACCAACCCCAACCCCTCCACAACCGAAAATTGCGACGATATCGTCTCGCGTAACCCTTCCGCGTGATACCGCATGGAATCCCACTGTCAATGGCTCAACCAGACACAATTCCTTCGGCGTCAGCTTCGCTGGATATAGCTTCTCTCGCGGCATCGCGATAAATTCAGTGAGTGCTCCGTCCCTTTGCACACCAAGAGTCTGGTTGAATTGGCAGGCATTCGGAGCCGGCAGGACGCACACTCGCCGCAGCTCGTATAGGGAGATAGAGCAACGTCCGCTCCAACCAAGAATTCGCTGTCACCGCTGGCGCCTTGCACAACTGTGGCCGACACTTCATGCCCAAGAACCCTGGGATAAGAAACAAGTGGATTGAGCCCACGAAACGAATTCAAATCGCTGCCACAAAACCCCACCATTCGGACCTTCAGCAGTAGGTCTCCATCACCAATGCTCGGATCAGGAATTGTCTCGATGGCTGCTTGCCCGGGTTTACGCAGTACGAGCGCCCTCATGTTTCAACGCGAGGCTCAGAGAATATCAGTGCGTTCCCGTCCGAGCGTTTTGGAAGGGTCCGGCTTCGACCTCGGGACCGCATTGCAGTCCGAAGGTGCTTTTCCGCTTGCGCATTCCAATAACCGCACTCCAATTCGAAAAACACCGACGTATAGGGAATTCGCATATTGCTTTTGATTAACAGCACGCGGAACTTTTCGGCAACCCGATCAAGCTTCGAGATAATAGTTTCGTGTGGAAGGGCGTGGACTTCGTATCCCTTAAGAAGACCTCCGAGTTTCTGCCGGTACGCCGTAATACCAGGCGCATCTTTTTCCCGGACGAATGTCAATTCCTCATCCGTATAGACAGCTGCCGTAACGTGGTCACATGCAGTCAGAATCGTGTGTACTTTCTGCAAAACGGCAGTTTGCTCCTCATCGGCTACGATAGTTTCAATTCCTGCTTTGGACTGCGCGGGATACGCCGAATCCGCGATCACCAGCCAATTGCGATGCCCATAGAGTTGCAACCGATCCTTCAGAATATCGTCCCAGTTCGGGTTCATTTGAGTACTAGTTCCTCATCCGAGCATACAGCGACTTTGCCGCACTTGCCTGACGCCATCAGCGCATACGCGTTTTCAGCCTCCTGCAGGCCAAAACGGTGTGTGACGATGTCAGCCGGATGCAGATCCCAGCGCAGAAGGCGCTCAACCAATTCCTCCATCAGCCAAGTTGAAGTCACCCACGATCCGTAGATTGTCTTCTGATCATGAATTATGTCGGGGGAGGGATTGAACTCGACTGCACCGCCTTCCCGGACGAAAGCAATCTTCCCCCACTTGCGCGTAGCCCGAATCGCCGCATTGCGCGCGGCCGGGTTTGCCGAGCATTCAATCGCCCGCTCGACTCCGCAGCCACTGGTTAGTTCCCTGACCTGCGAGACGTTCTCTGCCCCGGCTTTAAGGACAAAATCACACAAGTTGAGAGATTCTGCTAGTTGCAGGCGCTCAGGAACAGGGTCAATTCCAATAATCAAGTGGGCGCCGAGTTTGCGACTCAATGCCGCAGCTGCGAGCCCCACTGGGCCCAACCCGGTAATGAGTACCGAATGGTTGCCATTGATGCCAATCTTCTCGAGAGCTTCGTAAACCGTTCCAAACCCACACGCAACCTGCGCGCCATCGGCGTAGGACAGTTCGGCGGGAAGGGCGATGAGATCTTTCTCTTCTGCAATCATGTAATCGGCCATCCCACCGTCGCGCTGCCAGCCGTACGCACGCCGGTATTTCTCGTTCGTGCAAGAGATCATGTATCCGCGTCGGCAGTCGTTGCACACCCCGCAACCGGAGATGTGATACACAATGACTCGGTCACCTTCACGAAAACGCCGGCAACCCAGGCCAGCCTCTACAATTTGGCCACTTGGCTCGTGGCCGGCGATGACTCCTTGATAGCGCTCTGGCCCCTTCCCGAGGTGCTCGTGATAAATGCAACGGATATCTGAACCGCAAATGGTGGATGCCTTGACCCTTAGCAGAACTTCGCTATGACCGGGATGCGGCACTGGCAAGGTCCGGAGTTCGACCTTGCGGTTGCCCGGCAGAAATGCGGCTTTCATGCTCTGTTCCATGGTGTTTAAACGCTGCGAAATCGATCTCGCCAATAATTATGGCGGTGTAATCTCGCCATCCAGGTCCCAGAGGTCCTCCCATGATTGTCCTTCTTTCCACAGAAACACCTGACCTTTGATGAGCCGGCAGTTCCGGTCAATCGCGCTGATTTCACGCATTTCGTCGTCAGTCAGCGGCTCGCCCACAACCCCTTCGAGATTGCTGAGGTAATGATTGCGATTAGTGGAAAATGGAATCGGAACTTGCCCACGCTGGACCGCCCATTTTATACATACGACCGCGGGATGTACTCCCAAGCGGTTGGCAATTCTTACAATCACCGGATCCTGAGTCGGCACGGTGTCCTCTGGTGTGCGATCACGCTCCGGCCGTGCCGGCGATCCGATTGGGGAATATCCTACCGGAACGATGCCGTTAGATCGGACGAAATCGAACAACTCCGGCTGCTGAAAATGCGGGTGCAACTCCATCTCGTTCACCGCTGGCTTGATGCGAGCATCGCGCAGAACGAGTTTCAGCTTGGGTATCGTCATGTTCGAGGTCCCAATATGACGCACCAGTCCTAAGTCCACCAATTCCTCCATCTTTCGCCAGGTCTTCATGAAGTCCGCGTGGATGTAGGGTTCTGCGTCCTTGCTGCGAGAACTCACATCACACCCGGGCGGATGGTAGTTGGGAAAAGGCCAGTGCACCAGATAGAGATCGAGGTAGTCTAATCTCAGATCACTCAGCGATCGTCTGCAGGAGGGGATCACATCGTGTTCGCCATGTTTGTCATTCCACAATTTCGACGTGATCCACAGTTGCTTGCGCTTCACCTGGCGGCGAACCTGTTGCAGCGCGTATCCAATCTCATGTTCATTGCCGTATACGGAAGCACAGTCGAAGTGCCGGTATCCAACTGCGGCGGCACCTTCCACGGCAGCGGCGACCGCGCCGGCTGCGACGTGGTCTGAACCGAAGGTCCCCAAGCCGATCGCCGGCATCTGGGCGCCACTGTACAATCGCCTCTTAGGTATCACGGCAGGATCAACGAACCTGTTAATGAAGGGCACTGACGTGCTCTGTACATTCATCCTTCATCCTCGTTATTCCCTGAACGAAAGCATCGGGGGCTGCAATTGAGAGTAATCAGTCCGAAGTCCGAACGGGATCGATACTGTCTAAGGACGATAATCGGTAAAGTTATCGATGTCAACAGGATACAATAGAGTAAATTAGAAGGGGAGATGGGCCCTCAGCTTGGCAGCTTGGAACCCCTCAAGCCTTGTTCGGTACTACTCGTGAACTAAAATCGGGCCCACGAGAGTGTTCTATATACTGGTTAACGACCGATGAGCACACGAATGAAGGACATAGCCAGAGACCTTGGGGTATCGGTCATTACTATTTCTAAGGTCCTGCGCAATCATCCTGATGTGGGAGACGAGACCCGCGAGCGTGTTCTGGCCCGTGTGAAAGAGCTTGATTATCGGCCGAACCTGGCCGCACGCAGCCTCGTCACCGGACGCACCTATCTCGTCGGCTTGGTTGTTCCGGACCTGCTCCATCCTTTTTTTGCAGAAATCGCCAAGTCTCTGTCGGAAACTTTGAGGGGCAGCGGTTACTACCTGATCGTTTCCTCTTCTGAGGAAGATCCGGACATTGAGGAGCAGGAAATCAATCAGTTGTTAGCACGGCGTCTAGATACCTTGATCATCGCGTCTTGCCGGTCGACCGTAGATCTTTTCTTCCGAATCGAAAAGCAAAAAACCCCTTATGTCTTAATTGATCGCATCTTGCCCGGCCTCACCGCGAATTTTATTGGAGTGGACGATGAAGTAGTCGGAAGGCTGGCTACCCGGCACCTGGTCGAGATCGGGTGCAAGAGGATCGCCCACATTCGCGGCCCAGCAACTAGTACGGGGACGCGCCGTGTGGAAGGATATAAGCAAGCACTTGCTCAAGCGGGGCTTAAGGTCGTTGAAGATTACATCATTACAGAACGCAAAGGAGACGTCGAAACGAAGCAGCGCGGCGCAGAAGCCATGCGCCAACTCTTGAGCCTTAAGCCGAGACCCGATGGGGTCTTCTGCTTCAATGATCCACTGGCGATGGGAGCCATGAATTATGCGCTCGATCAGGGAATACAGATTCCGGAAGACATCGCCGTTATTGGCTGCGGAAATCTTCATTACGACGATTCTCTTCGCGTTCCACTCTCCAGCATCGATCAGCACAGCCGCCGCATCGGCGAGGAAGCCGCCCGAATTGCCCTTGGCATTCTGAACTCGAAAATACCACCCAAGCCGGAAGAAGTCGTGCTGCAGCCAGAACTGGTCGTGCGCCGATCGACGCAGCGACGTCCAGCGAAACGTGCGTTTTCCAAAAGCTCTCGACCTTAACATCTCAGGATTGCCGCCGCGGGACAAACTGGCACTGGGCGTGCACGAGGCCCGTAGCTTTGTTCCTTTCATGGCTGCAGCTTCCGCACTGCATTCTGGACATCTGACAGGCCCCATTCATTCCTCCGGCTCGTTTACCCAAATTCACTCAACAAGAATTTTTGTCACGTTGTCTGGCATTTTAATGCCAGGTTCGTTACAGTTACCGATGCTTAATCTCTAGGGTTCCTAACGCGGAGGCAGGTTTCGTGACCTGTTGCTGTCTTCTTCTTTCCCCGAAACCGTTGACCACCGCTGCTTACGTACATGGATCGTAGAACATTCCTCCGGTCTAGCGGCATGATGGCAGTTGGTGCTCTCGCGCCGCGTATCCCCAATTTCACCTCCACGTCCGCGACGCCGCAGCCGTTCCAGTGGAAAACCGAGGATCTGATCTTCTCGTTCGAAGTACAGGCCGGGAAATTGCGACAAAAGCGTCTTGCCCCAGCAGCAATTGGTGTTCCGATAAACGACAACTCCTCTGGTGTGGAAGTTGCACTCCAGTGCAGTGGAGAGAATTCTCCCGATCAAGGCATGAAATCGGGAGTGGGGCAACCTGGCGCTCGGTTGCTGTTTGCCGGACACCGCAAGGAATTAGTGGCTCGCGGCACGCGGCTTGTGTGCATGCACAACGACCCCCTATTAAAAATCAACGTCGAGTCGGTATACGAGTCCTTTAACGGCGTTCCCGCGGTCCGACGCTATACGCGGGTTGCCAATGCCGGGGACTCGCCTGTAGGGATCGAGTTCGTGAGTTCTGCGATGCTTCACGGGCTAGCTGCTCCGCAAGCCTATGACCGTGAACTTCGCATCCATGTTGCCTTCAATAGCTGGATGGCCGAGGGTCAGTGGCGTACTTTTCGCCCCTCAGAGATGGGCTTCGTAGAAAACGAACGAACCAGCTGGTCGGAAGCGCGTGCGGGAAGCGTCGGCAGTTGGTCAACTGAGCGATATCTGCCCATGGCCATGGTCGAAAACACAAGACTAGGCCTGGTTTGGTTCTGGCAAATTGAGCACAACGGATCGTGGTATTGGGAAGTCTCCAATGTGTCGGCCCATAGTAACAACGCTGAAGACGTTTACGCGTATTTGGGTGGTCCGGACGATCTGCACTCCGCAGCCTGGAAACAGCTGAAACCTGGTGAAACGTACGAGACTGTTCCCGTCGCAATAGGATGCGTGCGTGGCGGTTTCAGTGAGGCGGTAGAGGCATTAACGCGCTACCGTCGGATTGCCTGCGAAGGGCCGCACAGCAGAAACTCGCAGTGTCCCGTCATTTTCAATGACTACATGAATTGTCTCTGGGGCGATCCGACAGAAGACAAGGAATTGCCACTGATAGCTGCTGCCGCAAAAGCGGGTTGCGAATATTTTGTAATCGATGCCGGGTGGTACGCGGACATCAAAGAGGACTGGAGTCCAACCATAGGCTCATGGCAGCCATCTTCGAGCCGGTGGCCGCACGGCCTCAAGTTCGTTCTCGACCGCATCCGACAAAATGGGATGATTCCTGGACTCTGGCTTGAACCCGAGGTGGCAGGGGCGAAGTCAGTGCTGGCGCAAAAACCAGATAACTGGTTCCTCATGCGTCATGGCAAGAGAGTGTTTAAGAATTCGCGCCTTCTGCTCGATTTCCGCAACCCGGAGGTCCGCTTCTACCTCGATCAGGTGATGGCAAGGCTTGTGAATGAATACGGTGTTGGTTACATCAAGATGGACTACAACGTCGATTCCTTACAGGGGACAGAACTCAACGCGGATAGCTTGGGACAGGGTCTGCTAGAGCACAACCGTGCCCACCTGGCCTGGCTGGAGGGGATCCTGAACCGCTACCCTGATCTAGTCATCGAAAATTGCGGCAGCGGAGGCGGGCGCATGGATTATGCCATGCTCAGCCGCCTTCAGATACAGTCGATGACTGACCAGGAAGACTACTTGAAGCTGCCGGCAATCCTGGTGGGCGCATCC
>Ga0066660_10000922_pt1 | contig 11623 bp, 13 predicted proteins | sample GraSoiAngelo_109_FD_75177 | JGI IMG/M metagenome (GOLD analysis project Ga0066660, IMG submission 75177) | Grasslands soil microbial communities from the Angelo Coastal Reserve, California, USA - 14_0903_12_20cm | ecosystem: Environmental > Terrestrial > Soil > Grasslands | place: USA...
CGGCGACGACGTCGCAGCGACCCGGTTCTTTCGCAAGCTCAACGAGCTGCGCCGGCGCGGCCTGGTCACGGTGCTGCCCGACGGGTCCATAGGGCCGCTGCCCCGCTCGGAAGCAGACGACAACGCCATCGATGCCGCGTGGCGCGCGGCCGGCATCGATCCGCGGCTGGATGTCGGCGTGCCACTGCTGCCCCGCATCGTGGGGCCGCTGACGGTGAATCTACCGGTGAGTCACGCGCTCGACCGGTTCTTGGGGCGCTTCATCGAGCGTTGGAGCATCGAGCGATTGCAGCGGCTCGGCTATGTTGACTGCTTCCGCCGCATCCATCCCCGAGCGCATGGACACACGTGCGCCACGTGGCTGCCGGCTGCGCGAGTCGACTACGTCTTCGCGTCGCCGGATCTCGCGGACACCGTCACCGCGTGCGACGTGGTTGGTGACCGGCGCTGGCACGATCGCGACGCCGCCGTCGCGTCAGACCACTTCCCTGTGGTCGCCGATTTCGGCAGCTGAGGAGCCGGCTCAGGCCAGCGCTGCGTGGTTCACATCGGTGGCGGTGGCGGCGGAGGAGGCGGAGCGCCGTATCCACCCGGTGATGAGACGAGCGGCGCCTCGCCTGGAAAGCGGCTGATGACGACGAGGTAGTACACGATGAACCGGATCACCAGCCAGAAGATGAACCCGATGATGGCGCCCGCACCGATGCCAAGTCCCAGACCGGCCAGGCCGCTGTACGCAATGATGGTGCCGATCAGGTTCACCACCTGTGCGATCACGGCGACGACGATTCCGTAAATCACCAGGTTCTTGCCTGACCGGTCGGCCTGATACATGCGAAAGCCACCGACGGCAACCATGACGTCCGCTACCAGCACCACGATGCTCCCCAGCACCCACAGGATGGGGAACCCGCAGCCCCGTACGAAGCCGCCGCACAGCGTGAAGGCTCCGAGCATCCCGATCAGGTCGATGACAGCCAAGACGACGGCGATGATCCCCAGCACGAGGCCGAGGACCTTCGCGTCGACGTTCAGCTTGACCGGCGGATCGCTTGCGAACGGCGGATCCGTTATCGAGTTGGCCAACGGGTCAGGTCAGGCAGTTGGCGGTGGCGGTGGCGGCGACGAGCTGCCTCCGTAGCTGCTCATGGGACGCGTCGCCGGTTGCGGCTCATTGCGCTTGAGGAAGCCTCCGGCAGCCACGGCCACGCCGGCGATCAACCCTATCCACAGCCCGAAGCTGGAGCCGGCGCTGTATCCGGGACCGGAATAGCCGCCCGGGGTCGCCGCAATCAGATAGATGACAGCCATCAGCGCCATGAACACACCGATCACCAAGTAGATGGCCGCGTCGGTGAGCGGCATCGCGGGAAGGTTCACGGTCGGCGCGAACGTGCGCAGACCGAAGAAGACCAATCCGATGAGCACGACGATGAAGAAGAGAACGCCCGACCAGTAGTTGAATCCGTTGATTGAGATCGATGAACTAAACCCTGCGACGCTTGCACTCGCGCTGTACCAGGGTAGAAACGTGGTGATGAGCCCGAGGATGAGCCCGGCTCCCACGAGGATGTCGCTGGTGCCGAGCTTTCGTCCGGCGAGATCGATTTCAGGCAACTTGTTCGTCCTCCATTTTGTTTGCGTCTTCAGATGCCGGCGGCGTATGGGCGTGCCGGACGCCATTCAGCGGGCGAAACACTATCAGTCCGGCTGACCCTCCTTCAGCATCTCGCCCACCGTCCGCCTTGGCTCGGTGTGAGGACGCGACATCCATGCGGCGATGACGATCGCCGCCGCTGCGAGCGCCGCAAACGGCAATCCGATCCCGATGGACCGTCCGCCGGCGGCGATGAGGATCAGCTGGAGCGCGACGATGGCCGCCGTGCACCATGCGGCGGCGGACAGCGCGGTGCGTTGCGAGATGCGCTCTCCGAGCACGTCGGCGACCAATCCGCGGCGCATCAGGAGGATGAGCGCAACCGCCGCCACGGCGATGAAGAAGGCATCACCGAGAACAGAGGCGCGAAACGCGTCGACGGTCACCCGGGCGGTCGTCGTGCTGTAGCTGTACCAGGGCAGGAACGCGGCCAAGAGCCCAAGGGCTACACCTACCCCGGCGGCGGTATCGGCGCCAGAGGCGCGCTTCGCCATCACAACCGCGATCCCTCCACGAACCGTAAGCAGAACATCGACCCACCTCCGTGGTGGCCGAAGGGAATGAATGGTTCGTGCCGGATGGTACGGGCGGCGCGCTATGGTGTCAACGCCCGTCGCGCTCTCTGCGCGCCGCTTCGCTGCTGTGCTCGCGTGCCAGCACCTGATCGGAGAGACGGAGAGCAGGAGGCTGGCCGTCAGCGAGCAGGTCGGCGAGCGTCTGCCACCCGAAGCGCTCACGGCCGAGACCGAGCAGAGCGACGAAGCACGCCGCGGTCGCCTCGGCATCGGCGAGTGCGTGATGCGGGCGTCGATGGACCACGCCGAGCTTCTCGCACAGACGCTCGAGTCCAATGGTGTCGTGAAGGCCCCAGAGTCGAGCCGCCAGCCGTGTGGTGTCGACGTTGTCGGCGTCCAGCGCGGCGCCCACGGTGCGCGCAATCAGCCGGGTGTCGAACGCGTCAGCGCTGTGCTCGACGAGCACCGAGCCCTGGACGAAGCGGCGGAACCGCTCGACGACACGTGCCACGTGCGGAGCTCCGCGAAGCGCCTCTGCGTTGATGCCGTGGATGCGGCGGGCGTACGGATTGATGCGGTCACTGCTGTGCACGAGCGTCTCGAAGCTCAGCAGATGCCGCTCGAGGGTGAAGGCCACCGCCCCCAGCTCCACCAGCTGATGCGGGGACTGGCCGGTGGTCTCGCAGTCGAGCGCCACGAACCGCAGCGCCTCGACCGGTGTGTCGCGAGCCGGCCGTGGGTGCGCGCCCTCGGCCGGATCGTCAATTCCTGCGAACGGTTCCGACCCTGCCGGGCCGAGCCGCTGGACGAACTGATTGCCGGCGGGGGCACGGCCTCGCCGCCGTCCGTAGCGTCGCCTGGGGATCGAAGCCGGAGGTTGGGGAGATGCGTCGCCCGTCTGTGTTGGGGGCGTTGGTTCCGTCGCGCTCATCCGGCACACGTGTGCATGGCGCAATCCTAGAGCGAACGCGGACGCGAGTCGGAGCCTTTGGACTCCCGACCTATACTGTCGTGCGCTCACATGGTCGCTCTCACGCCTGCCAGCTGATGCGCTTCGTTGCGGCCGGTGTCAGCCACCGCACCGCACCGCTCATCGTCCTCGAGGCCGCTGCCGTCCGCGAGGCCGATGCCCGGAGCCTGCTTCGGTATCTCGTCGGCCACGGGGGATTCGGCGGCGCGGTGGTGCTGTCCACCTGCAATCGCACCGAGTTCTATGTCACGTGCCCGTCCGACGACGCGGATGACATCCCGGCCCGGCTGGCCCCACACCTCGACCCCAGCGGCGTGCACGGAGTGGCCCGCCATATTGCGATGCGGGCTGACGGCGAGGCGCTGCGCCACGTCTTCCGTGTATCCGCGGGGCTCGAAAGCATGGTGGTGGGTGAGGCCCAGGTGCTCGGGCAGCTGCGCGCCGCGCATCAGCTGGCGCGCTCCGCGGGCACGCTCGACGCGCAATTGGATTTCGTGATGCGACGGGCGATATCGGTTGGGAAGCAGGTGCGCACTCGGACGGGGATCGGACGCGGTGTCGGCAGCCTGAGCGAGGTCGCCGTCGATTGCGCACTCGCGGTCGCGGGAGATCTGCGAGGTCGCGGCGTGCTCCTGGTGGGCTCCGGAAAGATGAGCCTCCTCGCGGCTCGCCGGCTTCAAGAGCTCGGCGCGCGAATTCTCGCGACATCGCGGGGGGATTCGAAGCAGCGCTTGGCACGAAGCATCGACGAGGCAGCCGTCACATCGCTCGGGGAGGTGATCGACGCCGCGGACTCAGTCGACGTCATCATCTGCTCGACCTCGAGCGTCGAACCCGTGCTCGACGCGGCATTCGTCGCGCGCATGCAGCAGCGCCGCGCGGGCCGTGCACTGTGCATCGTGGACATCGCCGTACCGCGGGACGTCGACCCGTCGTGTGCCGCACTCCCGGGCGTGCAGCTCATCGACATCGACGAGCTCGGGCGCCGGCTGGCAGGTCATCTCAGCGTGCGGTCGGAGGCGGTTCCGGAGGCTGAGGTCATCATCGAGGAGGAGCTGCGCCGCACCATGATGGTCATAGGGCAGCGCGACGCCGCCGGGCCGACCATCACGGCGCTGATCGGGCGCGCCGAAGCGCTGCGGCGGCGGGAGGTCGAGCGAACCCTCGCGCGGTCGCCACAAGTCGATCCCGATGTTCGCGAGCGGATCGATCTGCTCACGCAGAGCCTGGTCCGCAAGCTGCTCCACGGCCCGATCACGCACCTCCGCGAGGCGGCCGAGGATCCCGCGGTCGCGCTGGCCCTGCGCCAGGCCTTCAACCTGGACGAAGCCGAGCCCGGGCCCCGCGCCGCGGCAGAAGAGTGGGAACGAGCGTCCGAGACGATCGGACGGCCCTGAGCGTGGCCGCCTCGGCGGCGGTGATCCGGCTCGCGACCCGAGGAAGCACGCTGGCGCGGGCGCAGGCCGCGCTCGCCGAGGCAGCCCTGCGCGCCAACGGTGCAGGTCCCGTCGACACGGTCGTCGTCCGCACGATCGGCGACCGTCAGGCCACCGTGCCGCTCGACCGGCTGACCGGTCAGGGGTGGTTCACCGCCGAGCTCGAGCGGGCCATCGTGGACGGCCGAGCGGACATCGCGGTGCACAGCGCGAAGGACCTGCCGACCGATTACGAGCCGGGGCTCGAGATCGCAGCTCTTCTCGAACGTGGCGATGCCCGCGACGCGGTGGTCACGCGCGATGGAGCCACGCTCGCGAGCTTGCGCGCCGGTTCGACGGTCGGCACGAGCAGCACCCGTCGCGCTGCCCTGATGAGCGTCCTGTGGCCCGCGCTGCGGCCGGTGCCCATGCGGGGCAACGTCGACACGCGGCTCCGCGCGCTGGCCGCCGGGAAGGTCGACGCGCTGATCGTCGCGTGTGCCGGAGTGGACCGGCTCGGCATGGGCGATCGCATTGCCGAGCGCCTCGATCCGACCGTCTTCGTGCCCGCGCCGGCACAGGGAGCGATCGCGCTGGAGGCTCGAACCGGGTCGGAGCCGGCCGGCCTGGCCGCCCGGCTGGCGCACGGGCCCACGGTTGCCGCGGTGACCGCGGAACGGGCGTTGCTCGCTGCGCTGGGTGGCGGTTGCCTCCTCCCGCTGGGGGCCTGGGCGCGGATCGAGCACGGCCGGCTCGTGCTCAGCGCAGCCCTGGGCGTCGGGGCCACGGTTCGGCGCGCGGAGCTCGAGGGAGATCCCGCCGATCCCGCCCGCCTCGGTCACCGGCTGGCGCGTTTGCTCGGGTGAGGCAGCCGCTCGCCGGCCGGCGTGTGCTGGTGACCCGCGCGCGCGAACGCGCCGCGGGGATGGTGGACGCCCTCCATTCGCTGGGCGCCGAGGTCGTGGTGGTGCCCTTCCTTGCCACCGAGCCGACCGCGGACCCGGCCGATATCGTCGCGGCGGCGGCGGCGCTCGCCGGCCGGCCGCCGCCCCGCTGGGTGGCATTCACGAGCGCCACGGCTGTGCGGCTGGTCATGGGAGTGATCGACGCCGCAGCGCTCGACGGAGCGTCGGTTGCTGCGGTCGGCGACGCGACGGCTGCCGCGCTGCGTCGGACCGCCGTGGCTTCGGACGTCGTGGCATCGCAGGCGACCGCGAGTGGGCTTGCGGCGGCCATGGCGACCCGAGAGGTCGACGGCGGGCACGTCTGGTTTCCGTCCGCACAAGGCGCAGGGGATGCCCTTCCGGCGTGGCTTCGCGCCCGCGGCGCGACCGTGCACGTGACGCCGATCTATCGCACCGTGATGCCGGAGGATGCGCCGCGCCGGCTGACGGCCGCGCTGCGCCGGCCCATCGACGCGATCGCGTTGACCAGCGGGAGCGCCGCACGCCATCTCGTCGCCGCTCTCGGCGAGCGCCCACTGCCGGTGGGGACGGCCATCGCGTGCATCGGGCAGCAGACCGCCGAGGCCGCCAGGGCTGCCGGGCTGCGGGTCGACGTCGTCGCCGAGTCGCACACCGGCGCGGGGCTCGCCGCGGCGATCGCTGGTCATCTCGTGCAACCGCTACGCTGAACGCGATGCCCTTTCCCACGGAGCGCCCGCGCCGCCTGCGTCGGACGCCGGCCCTGAGGCGTCTGGTGCGAGAGACACGCGTCGACGCGGCATCGCTGATCCTCCCGGCGTTCGTCCGCGAGGGCCTGACGCGGCCGGAGCCGATCGCGTCGCTGCCGGGTCAGCGCCACGACACGACCGACTCGATCGTGGAGACCGCCGAGCGCGCGCTCAACGCCGGGTGCGGTGCCCTCCTCGCGTTCGGCCTGCCGGAGCACAAGGATGCGGATGGCTCCGGAGCGTGGGCGGATGAGGGCGCGGTGCAGCAGAGCATTCGCGGGTTGAAGCATCGTTTCGGCGATGCAATCGCGGTGATCGCCGACTGCTGTCTCTGCGAGTACACGGACCATGGTCAATGCGGTGTGCTCGGCGCCGGGGGCTCCGTGGACAACGACGCGACGCTCGAGGCGTATGCGCGTACCGCGGTTTCGCAGGCGGCCGCGGGCGCCGACGTCATCGCGCCGAGCGGGATGATGGACGGCCAGGTCGGCGCCATCCGGCAAGCCCTTGACGCCGCGGGCTTCGACGACACCGCAGTCCTCGGCTACAGCGCCAAGTTTGCGTCTGTGATGTACGGCCCGTTTCGCGACGCGGCCGGCTGCACTCCGAAGGACGGCGATCGCCGTGGCTACCAGATGGACCCGGCCAACCAACGCGAGGCGGTGCGCGAGGCGCTGCTCGACGTCGAGGAAGGCGCGGACGCGATTATGGTGAAGCCCGCCATGACGTATCTCGATGTCGTCGCACGCGTGCGAGACAACACCGACCTGCCGCTCGCCGCATATTGCGTCAGCGGCGAATATGCGATGCTGCGCGCCGCCGCTGCGACGGGAGCGTTCGACGAGCGCGCCGCCGTGCTCGAGACGCTGACGGGCATTCGCCGCGCGGGCGCCGACATGATCATCACGTACCATGCACTCGACGCCGCCTGCTGGCTTCAGGAAGACCGGGCGACCCGGTGAGTGATCCCGGCTCCTCGCGTCAGCGATTGCCGTACGTCATCGCCGCCACGGTCGCGGTGGTTGCGGCCGTGGTCGCCATCGCTGTGGGCATCGATCATGCCGCCACCGTGGGGGTGAACCGGACGACCCCGGCGCCGGCCACCTCCAAGTCGAGCCCGTCTGCATCCCCGAGCGCGTCGCAGGTTCCCTTCGCGAACTGCTCCTCCGCGATATTCGGCTCACCGCTTCCGGCGCTGAATCCTCCCGCTACGGTGCACCGCTATGCATCCCCTCCGGCCTTCACCATCGACGCGACCAAGCTGTATCAGGCAACGATCAAGACCGCCAAGGGTGACATCGTGCTGTGCCTGCAGCCGCGGCTCGCGCCCAACACGGTGAACAACTTCGTCACGCTGGCGCGCAATCACTTCTACGACGGCATCCCCTTCCACCGCGTGGTGGCAGGTTTCGTCATCCAAAGCGGCGACGCGAGCTGTGTCGGTCAGGTCTCACCGGCCCCGGCGACGCCGGGCGACTCATGCGGTCAGGGCGGGCCCGGCTACCAGTTCAACGACGAGCCGGTGAAGCAGCAGTACGTGTCGGGCTGCCTCGCGATGGCGAACAGTGGGCGCAACACCAACGGATCGCAGTTCTTCATCTGCACGGCCAACGACACGACCCTGCCGAAGTCGTACAACCTGTTCGGTAACGTCGCGTCCGGCATGACCGTCGCACTCCAGATCGCGCAGGGTGACGTCATGCAATCGGTCGTCGTCAGCCAGCAGCAATGAGCGATGCGCGAGCTCGCGCATTGCGCGAGCGCGCGGAGCGAGTGCTGCCGGGTGGTGTCAACAGCCCGGTGCGTGCGTTCCGCGCGGTGCAGGGAACACCTCCCGCGATCTGCAGAGGCGAAGGCGCATTCCTATTCGACGAGGACGGCAATCGGTTCATCGATTACGTCCTCGCCTACGGACCGCACATCCTCGGCCACAACCCGCCCGAGGTCGTCGCAGCGCTGCGCACCCAGTTGGAACGCGGCGTCGCATTCGGCAGCACCGTTGCGCTCGAGGTGGAGCTCGCCGAACGGATCGTCGACGCCGTCCCATCCATAGAGATGGTCCGCTTCGTCAACTCCGGCACCGAAGCCACCATGTCCGCGCTGCGAGTGGCGCGGGCGGCAACTCGTCGCGACCTGATCGTCAAGTTCGCGGGTGCATATCACGGGCACGCCGACGCGCTTCTTGCCGACGCCGGTTCGGGTGTGGCCACGCTGAGCATCCCGGGGTCGGAAGGCGTGCCCGCGCGGGCGACTGCAGACACGGTCGTCCTTCCCTACAACGACATCGCGGCGCTGACCGAGCTGTTCCAGCTGCGAGGCGGCGAGGTGGCCGCTGTGATCGTCGAACCGGTGGCGGGCAACATGGGATGCGTTCCGCCGGTGCCCGGCTTCCTCCAGCGAATGCGCGACCTCACGCAGCGGTACGGCACGATCCTCGTGTTCGACGAGGTGATGACAGGGTTTCGCGTCGCGTATGGCGGCGCGCAGGAGCTGTACGGCGTGCGGCCGGACGTGACATGCCTCGGCAAGGTGATCGGAGGTGGCATTCCCGTCGGCGCGTATGGGGGTGGACGAGCGCTCATGGAGCTCGTCGCCCCGTCTGGTCCCGTGTATCAGGCGGGCACCCTGGCGGGAAGCCCACTCGCCATGGCGGCGGGCTGTGCCGTGCTCGACGCGCTGCATGACGGGGCCGCATACGAGCGGCTCGAGACCCTAGGTTCGCGGCTGGCGCGCGGTCTCGCCGCGGCCGCGGACGACGCCGGCGTCGACTGCGCGATAAATCGCGTGGGCAGCATGCTGACCCCGTTTCTCGGCGTGTCCGAGGTGATCGACTTTGAGAGCGCACGCGCGGCAAGCACTGCGACGTTTGCCACGCTGCATTCGGCCTGGCTTGGGCGAGGGATTCTGTGGCCACCCTCGCAGTTCGAAACGGGGTTCATCAGCACGGCGCACGCAGAGGCGGACATCGACCGGACCGTGACGTGCTTCCTCGACGTGCTGTCCAGCCAGACCGACCTGCCGGGCTCTGGCTGAGACGGTGCTAGACTGAGGCCGGCTCATGACAGGTTTGTTCGACCATTGGTACTACCTGCTGATCGTGCTCGTCATCGTGCTCATCATCTGGGGGCCGGGCAAGATGCCCGATGTGGGAGCGGGCCTCGGCCGCGCGATCCGCGAGTTCCGGAAGGCTTCGTCGGAAACTCAGGATGCGTTCCGGTCGGCAACCGGTTCGCAGTCACCGCACGAGAGCCCAGCGCAGCCTCCTGCGCAACCAGTGTCGCTGCAGGCGCCGCCTGCCACCGCGCCGGATGAGCCTCGCACCAGCGACACGCCGCAGCAGCAGACTCCCGTCTCCAACTGAGACGCGGCAAGGCGGGTAGCTCGCCCGTGCAGGGGGTGGTCGACAACGAGCGGCGCATGACCATCGTGGAGCATCTGGAAGAGCTCCGCAGTGTGCTGATCATCTCGCTCGCCGCGTGGATCGTCGGATCCATTGTCGCGTTCGTCTTCAACCGCTTCATCCTCGACCTGCTGCTACGTCCGCTCAAGGTTGTGCTGGCGAACCTGCACAGCATCGTCAATCACGCGATTTTCACCAGTCCCACCGAGGGGCTGACGGTTCCCATCAAGATCGCGGCGATCATCGGATTCATCCTGGCGCTGCCCGTGATCCTCTGGCAGACGTGGTCGTTCGTGTCGCCCGGCCTGCGACCCGTCGAGCGCAAGTTCGTCGGCCCCTTCATCGCATCGGCAATCGTCCTGTTTGCATGCGGCGCGGCCTTCGCGTATTTCGTCATGCCGATCGGGCTCGGGTTCCTTGCCGGTTTCCTGGGCGGCAACGCGATCTATTTCCCGGACATCGATCAGTACCTCAGCTTCTTCCTGCTGCTCGTGGTCATCTTCGGCGTGACATTCGAGATGCCGGTCGTTCTCGTGCTGCTCGGCGTCCTGCGCATCATCTCGTCGCAGTGGCTGCGCGCACACAGGAAGGTCGCAATCGTCGTCATCATCGCGGCGGCCGCCATCGTCACGCCGGGCGCCGATCCCTTCACACCGACGTTTCTCGCGATCCCCTTGATCCTCCTGTACGAAGCGTCGATTCTGGTGCTCTCGCGGGTGTTCCATCGCTGATGCGCCCAGACGGCAGAGCCAACGACGCAGTGCGGCCCACGAGCATCGAGGTCAACGTGCTGCCGTACGCGGAGGGGAGCGTCACCATCACGACGGGCGCGACGAAGGTCCTGTGCGCCGCCACCGTCGAGGAGCGGATCCCGGTGTGGCGCAAGGGGATGGGCAGAGGGTGGGTCACCGCCGAGTACTCGATGCTTCCGCGCAGCACGCAGACCCGCACCGAGCGGGACGGACGCCGTGGTCGTGTCGACGGGCGGGTGCAGGAGATCCAGCGGCTCATCGGGCGCAGCCTTCGGGCCGCCGTGGACTTCGACCGTCTTGGTGAGCGCACCGTCATCGTCGATTGCGACGTCATCGTGGCCGACGGGGGCACCAGAACCGCGTCGATCACGGGCGCGTACGTGGCGCTGGCGCTTGCGGTGGCGCGCATGCGCGGCGCGGGCGTGATCAAAGCCGATCCGCTGCGCTGGCCCGTGGCCGCGGTCAGCGCCGGGATCGTGGCGGGTGAGCCCAGGCTGGACCTCTGCTACCTCGAAGATGCGGGCGCCGAGACGGACATGAACTGCGTCGCCGCCGGCGATGGGCGCTTCATCGAGATCCAGGGATCGGCCGAGCAGGAACCGTTTTCCCGGGCGGAGATGGAGCAACTCCTCGAGCTCGCTTCGCGCGGGTTGCGCACGATGTTCGATGTGCAGCGCGAGGCGCTCGCCGGCGTCGCGTGACGCGCGCGCAGCCGCGTGACGCGCTCCTCGCACCACGGCTTGTGATCGCGAGCCGCAACGAGGGCAAGATGCGCGAGATGCGCCGGTTGCTGTCGGCGCATCCGTGGCGGCTGATGTCGCTCGACGACGCCGGCCACGATACGCAGCTTGACGAGCCGGGTCCGGGCTACGTCGACAACGCGATGGCAAAGGCCGGGGTCGTGAGCGCACGCACCGGTTTGCCTGCACTCGGAGAGGACAGCGGCATCGAGGTGGACGCGCTGCGTGGCTGGCCGGGGCCGGCGTCCGCGCGGTGGATGGGCGAATCCGCCTCGGACTCCGATCGCCTGCGCGGGCTTCTCGAGGAGGTGACGCGCCTGGTCTCGGACGATCGTCGCTGCCGCTACGTCTGCGTCGTCGCCCTCGCGCGGCCGGGTGCAGAACCGGTGGTCGCGCGGGGGGAGTGCCTGGGCACGCTCGTCGAGACCCGAGGCGATCACGGATTCGGATACGACCCATCGTTTCTGTCCCTGGACCTTGGTGTCACCTTCGGCGAGGCGAG
>Ga0066660_10000923_pt1 | contig 11620 bp, 10 predicted proteins | sample GraSoiAngelo_109_FD_75177 | JGI IMG/M metagenome (GOLD analysis project Ga0066660, IMG submission 75177) | Grasslands soil microbial communities from the Angelo Coastal Reserve, California, USA - 14_0903_12_20cm | ecosystem: Environmental > Terrestrial > Soil > Grasslands | place: USA...
GAACATGTCCCGCAACCTGCTGGTGCGCATCGCGGTCGCGGTCCCGGCCATCGCCGGGGCCGTGGCGGCGCTGTGGCTGGGGGGTTGGGTGCTGGCCGCGGCGATCGCGGTGCTCGGCGTGCTGGGCACCAACGAGGTGTACGCCTTCGCAAAGAAACAGGGACTCGAGCCGCTGGAATGGGTCGGCTTCGTCGCCGCGGCGGCCTTCCCGTTCGCCACCTACTGGGCGAAGAACTACGCCGACTGGGAGCCCGTGGTGTACGGCGGCGCGGCCTGGCTGCTCGTGGCGCTGGTTGTGGCCGCCGCCCGTGGGCCGGAGCGCCACCCCCTCACCGCGCTGGCGGTCACGTCGTTCGGGCCGCTGTACGCCTCGGCGCTGCTCGCGTTCCTCGTGGCGATCCGGCACGGCCCCCACGCGGACGCGCACCCCCGCGGGTCGGTGGCCCTCGCCGTCATGCCCCTGGTCATCACCTGGGTATGCGACACGTGCGCGATGGCCGCCGGGGCACTCGTGGGCGGGCCGAAGCTCGCCCCCGTGCTCTCGCCCCGGAAGACGTGGGCCGGTGCCATCGGCGGGGTCGTGGGAGGCCTGCTCGCGGCGCTGGCATACGGTCCGCTGGTGCTCGAGCGCGTCGCCCTGCGGCTCGAGCTGTGGCAACTGGTGACGGTGGGGTTGGTGGTGGTGGTGGCGGCTCAGGTCGGCGACGTCGCCGAGTCGCTGTTCAAGCGGGAGGTGGGCCTGAAGGACTCGTCGTCGTTGATCCCGGGGCACGGCGGCGTGCTCGATCGGCTCGATTCGGTGTACTTCGTCGCACCAGTGGCGGCGGCGCTGTTTCGGTGGTTCGGCCTCGCATGAGCGTCGGCGTCGCGATTCTCGGGTCCACCGGATCGATCGGCTGTACGGCGCTCCAGGTCCTGGCGCGCCAACGGGAGCGGTTTCGGGTGGCGGCGCTGACGGCCCATTCCAATGCCGAGCTGCTCGAGCGACAGGTCGCCGAATGGAAGCCGGCCTACGTGGGGCTGGTCAACGGTGGGAGCGGGGAGCGGGGAGCAGGGAGCGGGACGTCATGCCTGGTCGAGGCGGCGACTCGGCCGGACGTCCAGATCGTCCTGAACGGGATCGTGGGCGCGGCGGGGCTCGAGGCCACGCTGGCCGCGCTCGCTGCAGGAAAGCGGGTGGCGCTCGCCAACAAGGAGACGCTGGTGATGGCGGGCGAGCTGGTCACGCGGACGGCGCGCGAGGGGGGCGGGGAGATCGTGCCGGTCGACTCGGAGCACAGCGCCGTGCTGCAATGCATCACCGGGCGGCGTCCCGGGGAGCTGGCGCGGCTCATTCTGACGGCGTCGGGCGGCCCGTTCCGCACCTGGAACCCGGAGCGCGTGGCGGGTGCTACGGTGGACGAAGCGTTGCGCCACCCTACCTGGAAAATGGGAAAGAAGATCACCGTTGACTCCGCCAGTCTCGTGAACAAAGCGCTCGAGGTGATCGAGGCGCATTTCCTGTTCGGCCTGCCGTACGAGGCGGTGGACGTGGTCGTCCATCCCCAGTCAGTGGTGCACGCGTTCGTCGAGTTCGTGGACGGGTCGGTCCTCGCGCAGGTCGGTTTTCCGACGATGGAGCTGCCCATCCTGTACGCGCTCACCCATCCCGACCGTGTGCCGGACGCGGGGGCGCGTCGCTTCGATCCGGTGGCGGCGGGGACCCTCACCTTCGAGCCGGTGGACGCCGGGCTGTATCCAGCGTACGGGCTCGGGCGCGCGGCGGCCGCGGCGGGCGGGACCGCCCCGACCGCGTTCAATGCGGCGAACGAGGTGGCGGTGGAGCTGTTCCTCGAGGGCGGGATCCGGTTCGGGCGGATCGCGGAGACCATCGCGCGCGTGCTCGACGCGCACCAGGTTCGCGACGCGGCGTCGCTCGACACGGTGCTCGCCGCCGACGCGGACGCGCGGCGCCTGGCGCGGGAGGCGGCGTGCTCCTGAATTTCGCCGCGCTCATCGTCGTCCTCGGTCCGCTGATCTTCGTTCACGAAATGGGCCACTTCCTCGCGGCGAAGGCCGTGGGGATTCAGGTGCTGCGGTTCTCGATCGGCTTCGGGCGTCCCATTTTCAGCTGGCGGCGCGGGGAGACCGAGTACTGGCTCTCGTGGCTGCCGCTCGGCGGGTACGTGAAGATGGCGGGGCTGGAAGACGAGGGGGTGGCGGGAGGCGTGGAGGGCGGGAAGTCCGCCATCCCGCTCGACCCGGCGCGCGCGTTCGACCGCCAGCCCGTGTGGAAACGGACGATCGTGATCCTCGCGGGCGTCACCATGAACGCGGTGTTCGCGTTCCTCATCTACTCCGGTCTCGCCGCGACCGCGGGCGCCCCGGAGCTCGCCAGCACGGAGATCGATTCGGTCGCCACCCACGCGCTGCCCCCCGGGACCGAGGCGCTGGCGAGCCTCAAGTTCGGCGATCGGATTGTGCGCGTGAACGGCGACACGGTCCGGTCGTGGAACGCGCTGCTCGACCGCATTTTGGCAGGGCCGACCACGCTGCGGTTCGAAGTCGCGGGCCGCCCCGAGCCCATCGTCGTGCAGCTTTCCGACGGCGGACTCGCCACCCGGCAGGCCCTGGCCCAGGCACTCACCCGACTCGACCCGCCCCGGCTCGGCCTGGTCGAGCCGGGCCGGCCGGCGATCCGCGCGGGCCTCAGGCCGGGAGACCTGCTGGTGCGGGCCAACGGCGATACGGTGCGGTCCTGGAGCGAGGTCCTGCGCACGGTGTGGAGCAGCCCCGAGAAGCCGGTGCGCTTCGACGTGCTACGCGACGGACAAATCGTGCAAGTGACGGTGGTGCCCGAGCGCAAGGTCGAGACCGACAGTGCATCGCCGCGACCGCACGTATACGGCGCCATCGGCGCTGCGCCCAATCCACCCACGATCCACGTGCGCGAGCCGGTTGGCCGCGCCATCGTCTCCGGCTTTCAGGAGACGTGGGGCCGGGGCGTGGTGGTGCTCGGGTTCTTGAAGGGACTGGTGCTCCACCAGACCTCGTTCCGCGAGGTCGGGGGCATCATTACGGTCGGCCAGATCTCGGGGCAAGTCGCACGCCTCGGTCTCGACTGGCTCCTCACCTTCGTGGCGTTCTTTTCGATCAACCTGGCCATCCTGAATCTGCTGCCCATTCCGATTCTCGACGGCGGTCAGCTGATGTTCCTCATCGCCGAAGCGGTGCGCGGAAAGCCATTGTCGCGCGAGCTGCGGACCCGCCTCAGCAACGTCGGGTTCTTCCTGCTGGTCGTCATCATGGTGCTGGCGCTCACCAACGATGCCATCCGGATTCTCCCCCGTTAGGGAGGCCCTCGAGGCGTACGTGGCGGGCCGCGTGAAGGCGGAGCGGGTCGTCGTGGCGGTGGCCGCCGAGTATTACCGGGACGCCCTAAACCCTAAAGGACTCCCTAACGGTCGCGGGAAACGGGAAATGTTGCGGCCGCTAATCGACGTGATCGATCGCGCTTCGCCTGGAATCGTCGAGCTCGGGAGGGCAGACGGCGGACCGGGCTTCGAGCTTCGGCTCGTGGAGCGACCGTTCCCGAAGGAACATGAAGCGGAGCTGCGGCGGGCGGCGGAGGCTGTGTTGGGCCGCGGAGAGACCGGGGGAGAGGCCCGGAAAGGGGCCGGGGAAGGGGGAACGGCAGAACGGGGTCTCGTCGCTCGTCTGATGGCAGGCCTCCGCCGCCTCTTCAGCCCGTCAGCCTGACCACCAGTCCCGCCAGCGCGCCAGCCACCCCGTCGCCGGTTTTCCGTCCACCGCCTCGAGATCGGCGAGCAGCGCGTTCGCGTCGCGGTAGCGATCGTCGGGATGCTTGGCGAGGCATTTCATCACTACCCGCTCGAACCGCTTGGAGAGCTGGGGCCGTTTCTTGCGCAGCGACGGCGGCGAGGCCTCCACGTGCATCCGGGCCAGCTCGAACCAATCAGTGGAGGCGAAGGGCACCTCGCCGGTCGCCGCCTTGAAGAGCGTGACCCCCAAGGCGTAGAAATCGAGGCGCGCGTCGAGCGGTCGGCCTTGCGCCTGCTCGGGGGAGAGGTACTGCGGCGTGCCGATCGTCATGTTCACGCCGGTCGAGACCACGTAGCCCGACACCGCACGCGCGATCCCGAAGTCCGAGAGCACGGCGCGGCCGTCCGCGTGGATCAGGATGTTGTCGGGCTTCAGATCGCGGTGGATCACGCCCTGGGTGTGTGCGAACTGGAGCGCCCGAGCCACGTCGCGCCCGATGCGCACGATGTCGGCCTCGGGGAGCGGGCCCTCGCGCTCGAGCCGCGCGGCGAGCGAGTCGGCGCACAGGTCCATGGCGAAGTAGACGTAACTTCCGGAGCGCGCCACGAAGCGGATGCGAATGATGTTCGGGTGCTGCAGCTTGGCGGCGGTTTCGGCTTCGTTGCGGAACCGGCTCTCGAACTGCGGGTCGCCGGCGTAGCGTGGCATGAGGATCTTGACCGCGACTGCCGTCCCGTCCAGCTCCCGACCCGCGAACACCCAGGCGAACCCGCCCTGGCCGAGCAGCCGCTCGATGTCATAGGGGCCGACGGTGCGGCCGATGAGGTCGGTGTGCGGCGGAGGCGCGTGGGTCACGTAGGGCTTTACAAACCGGTGTCGGCGGTCTAAGTTACTGCGCTCTCAACAATTAGGGAACTGGAACAGTGTACGACAAGACGACGCCGGTCAGGAAGTACGGGCAGCACGAGGGAGACACGGGGTCAGCCCCGGTCCAGATCGCGCTGCTCACCGAGCGGATCAACAGCCTCACCGATCACTTCCGGGTGCATGCCAAGGACTTCCACGGGCAGCGCGGCCTCCTCAAGATGGTCTCGCAGCGCAGGCGCCTGCTCGAGTATCTGAAGCGTAACGACCTGGAACGGTATCGGCAGCTCATCGACGAGCTGGGTCTCCGCCATTAATACCGCTGGCGTCGCGTTGGGCGCCCCGGAAGAGCACCGGGGAGCCTCGCGCATTTCTTTGTGCTCTAGACAGGCAATATGGTGAAACACGTAGAACGCAACTTCGCGGGCCGCGCTCTGAAGCTCGAGGCGGGCCGCCTGGCCAAACAGGCCGCGGGCTCCTGCCTCGTGCAGTTCGGGGAGACAGTCGTGCTCGCCGCAGTGACCGTGTCGGACAACGTCTCGACCCTGCCGTTCTTCCCCCTGACCGTCGAATACCGCGAGAAAGCCTACGCGGCGGGCAAGATCCCCGGCGGCTTCCTGAAGCGTGAGGGCCGGCCCTCGGACGAGGAGATTCTCGCCGCGCGGGTGATCGACCGCTCGGTGCGGCCGCTGTTCCCGGAAGGGTTCAAGAACGAGGTGCAGGTATTCGTGTACGTCCTCTCCGCGGACCAGGAGAACGACGCCGACGTCCTGGGCCTGACGGCGGCCTCGGCGGCGCTGACCATGTCCCAGGTGCCATGGAACGGCCCGATCGCCGCCGTCCGGGTGGGACGGGTGGAAGGCGCCTGGATCCTGAATCCCACCTTCCAGCAGCTCGAGTTCTCCGACGTGGACATGGTGGTGTCCGGCTCGAAGGATTCGATCGTAATGGTGGAGGGCGGGGCGCTCGAGCTCACCGAGGCCGAGATCGTGAAGTGCCTCGAGGTGGCGCACAAGGGCATCCGCGAGCTGCTCGATGCCGCGAACGAGCTGGTCGCCGACATGCGCCAGCCCAAGATGGAGTGGACCAAGGTCGAGCCCCCGGCGGAGCTGGTGGCGCGAGTGAAGCAGCTGGCGGAGGCACGGGTGTCCGAGGCGCTCAACCTGCCGGAGAAGTCCGAGCGGGCGCAGGCACTCGCGGCCTTGAAGGCCACGATCCAGGAAGAGCTGGGGCCTGAGTTCCCGGACAACCTGAAGGACGTCGCCAACGTCATCGAGGAAATCGAGTATCACACGATGCGCAACCAGGTCCTCACCCACGGCGAGCGGGTGGACGGGCGCGACCTGGACACGGTGCGGCCGATCAGCTGCGAGGTGGGAGTGCTGCCGCGCACGCACGGCTCCGCGCTGTTCACCCGCGGCCAGACCCAGGCGCTGGTGTCGGTGACCCTGGGCACGACGCGGGACGAGCAACGCATCGACTCGATCGACGTGGCGCAAGAGACCACCAAGTCGTTCATGCTGCACTACAACTTTCCGCCGTTCTCGACCGGTGAAGTCAAGCCGATCCGCGGGACCTCACGCCGCGAGGTAGGACACGGGGCGCTGGCCGAGCGGGCGCTGCAGGCGCTGCTCCCGCCGTACGACCAGTTTCCCTATACCCTCCGCATCGTGTCCGACATCCTCGAGTCCAACGGCTCGTCGTCCATGGCCACGGTGTGCGGCGGCTCGCTGGCGCTGTTCGATGCCGGGGTGCCGATGACGGCCGCGTGCGCGGGCGTCGCGATGGGGCTCATCAAGGAAGCCGATCGGGTGGCGGTGCTGACGGACATCCTGGGAACGGAAGACGCCCTGGGCGACATGGACTTCAAGGTCGCGGGCACGCGCCAGGGGGTCACGTCGATCCAGATGGACATCAAGATCATGGGCCTCGACTTCAAGATCATCGCCGAGGCGCTCGAGAAGGCGAAACAGGCGCGGCTCCACATCCTCGACATCATGGATCAGGTGATGCCGAAGCCGCGCTCGGAGCTGTCCAAGTACGCGCCGCGCATCATCACCATTCAGATCCGGCCGGACAAGATCGGCGACCTGATCGGCCCCAAGGGCAAGACCATCCGGGGCATTCAGGAGCAGACCGGCGCCGAGATCAACGTGGACGACAACGGCATGGTCACCATCTCCGCGGTGGGCGAAGGTGGCGAGCGGGCACGCGACATGGTCCAGGCGCTGGTGCAGGAGCCCGAGGTGGGCAAGATCTACGAGGGCGTGGTGAAGAGCACCACCGCGTTCGGGGCGTTCATCGAGATCCTGCCGGGTGTGGAGGGGCTGCTCCACATCTCCGAGCTGCAGCACGGGCGCACCGAGCGCACCGAGGACGTGGTGAAGAAGGGCGACCACGTGCGCGTGAAGCTGCTCGAGGTGGACGAGCGGGGGCGGATGCGGCTCTCCCGCAAGGCGCTGATGGACAAGCCGGAGGCGGCACCGGCGCGCTCGCACTGATGGAGACCGTCCGGCTCGACCGGGAGATCTCCCAGACAACCGCGCCGGGCGGGGTGATCGTGTTGTCCGAGCGGGTGCCGAGCGTCCGCTCGGTGGCGGTGGGGATTTGGGTGCGGAGCGCCAGCGCCCACGAGCCCCGCCCCAAGATGGGCGTGTCCCACCTGCTCGAGCACATGGTGTTCAAGGGGACAGAGCGCCGCACGGCGCAGCAGATCGCGCTGGCGCTCGAGTCCCGCGGCGGCTCGCTCGACGCCTACACCTCCCGTGACACCACGGCGTTCCAAGCGCGGGTGCTGGACAGCGACCTGCCGCAGGCGCTAGACGTGCTCACCGATCTGGTACGCAATCCGGTGCTGCGCTCGAGCGACCTGGAGCTCGAGCGCAACGTAGTCCTCGAAGAGATCAACACCGTCGAGGACACGCCGGACGATCAGGTGTTCGACCTCGCGTATCAGACGCTCTGGCCCCAGCACTCCTACGGCTATTCAATCCTCGGCACCCGCGATACGGTCAGCGCCCTCTCGACCGACGACCTGAAGCAGCTGCACGGGAGAGCCTATTTCCCGGCGAATTGCGTGATCGCCTCGGCGGGGAACCTTACACACGAACAGTTGCTGGAGGGGCTCGCGAAGCAAGGTTGGTTCGACGAACAACGCGGTACCCGGCAACCGGCAACGCCGTCCAGTGTCGCTGTACCCCCGGCCGTCCGCGGGACTGAAGCTCGCCATGCAAAGGACACCGCCCAGACCCACATCGTGTTCGCGACGGACTCGGTTCCCTACGCCGACCGGCGCAAGTACGCGCTGCTGGTGCTGGCGAACGTGTTCGGCGGCGGGATGTCGAGCCGCCTGTTCCAGCGCATTCGGGAAGAGCTGGGGCTGGCCTACGCGATCTACGCGTTCACGAGCTTCTACCGGCAGGTGGGTGTCACGGGGGTGTACGTCGGCACGCAACCCAAGACCGCGACCCAGGCCGCGGCGGCGATCCGCGAGGAGTACGCCAAGCTGGCGCGCACAGGACTCAGCGGAGAGGCGCTTGCCGAGGCGAAACAGCAGACGCAAGGGCAGCTGATGCTGTCCCTGGAGAGTCCGTCCGCGCGGATGTATCGTTTGGCCGGTTTTCCGGTCCACGGCGAGCCGTATCAGAGCCTGGATGAGGTGCTGGGGGCGGTGGCGGGGCTCACCGAGAAAGAAATTGCCGATGTGGCGGCGGAATTCTTTGATCCCGAGCGGCAGACGGTTGTATGGCTCGGAAAAGAATAACGGCGTCACGTAAAGACGTCGCGCGACGAGTTCGCGGCTGAAGCCGCGGCTCGGCGCGTACCGCTGAAGCGGCAAATCCACGCCCGTTTACGGGCAAACGCCGAGCCGCGAGTTCACTCGCGCATTGGGGCACGGCGGCATTTGGATGAATAGATGTAATCACGCCGGGGAGCAGGCATGATCGTTGGGGTGCCCAAAGAGATCAAAACCGCCGAGCACCGTGTGGCGCTGGTGCCGGCGGGGGTCGAGTCGCTGGTAGGCGACGGGCACAGCGTGCTCGTGGAGCAAGGGGCGGGGATCGGCTCGGGGTTCGCGGACGAGGCGTATCGCGTGGCGGGCGGGACGCTCGTGCCCAGGGCCGCTGACGTGTGGGCCAAGGCCGAGATGGTGGTCAAGGTGAAGGAGCCGATCGAGCCCGAGTGGCCGTGCATGCGCAAGGGTCAGGTCGTGTTCACCTACTTCCATTTCGCGGCGTCGGAGTCGCTCACGCAGGCGGTGATCAAGTCGGGAATCGTCGCGATCGCGTACGAGACGGTGCAGCTCGCATCGGGGGAGCTCCCGTTGCTCACGCCGATGAGCGAGGTGGCGGGGCGGATGGCGGTGCAGGAGGGGGCGAAGTATCTCGAGAAGGTGTACGGCGGGAGCGGGATACTGCTCGGCGGAGTGCCGGGGGTACTGCCGGCGGAAGTCCTGATCATCGGCGGGGGAGTGGTCGGTGCCAATGCGGCGAAGATGGCGGCGGGGTTGGGCGCCCGCGTCACCCTGCTCGATCTGTCGCTCGATCGCCTGCGCTACCTCGCCGATGTGCTCCCCCCGAATGTCGATCTGCTCTATTCCAACCGCCACAACCTGCTCGAGCAGCTCTCCCGGGCCGATCTCGTGATCGGCGCGGTGCTGTTGCCGGGGGCCAAGGCTCCGAAGCTGGTGCGGCGCGACGATCTCAAGCTCATGAAGCCCGGCTCGGTCATCGTGGACGTGGCGGTGGATCAGGGCGGCTGCATCGAGACGATCAAGCCCACGACGCACGAGAATCCCGTGTACGTGGTCGATGGCATCATTCACTATGGCGTGGCCAACATGCCGGGCGGGGTGCCGCGCACCTCGACGCTCGGGCTCACGAACGCGACCTTCCCCTACGCCAAGCGCCTAGCCCGGCACGGCTGGAAGCAGGCCTGCAAGGACGACCCGGCGCTGTTCCTGGGCCTCAACGTGGTCGAAGGCAAGGTGGTGTATCCGGCGGTCGCCGAGACGTTTGGTCTCCCGTCGGCGGATCCCAAGACTCTCGTGTGAAAGGAGCGCCCCACGCATGCGAGTGATGCTTGCCGTGATGCTCTTCCTGCTAGTGGCAGCAACCGCGGTCGAATCGCAGGTCAGGAATGCGGAGCTCGGTTACAGTCTCACCCTGCCGGAGGGCTTCACGGACTTCCCCGCGGCGCGCTCGCAGAAGGACATCGTGGACTCCTGGAGCGAGGCCACGCCGGTATCCGCAGGCGGGCCGTTGATGCTCTTAGTCGCGCGCATGCATGGCACGTTGTCGCGAGAAGCGATGCGCCAGGAGGACGTGCCCGCGAACACGCAGGTGGTGACCTTCAAGTGGAAGGGGTTCGATGTCAGCGGCCTGAAAACGCTGACCACGCAAGCAGGCCAGTCGGTGTTCGTCCTGGTCGCGCAGGTGCCGCTGCGCAAGGAGGCGGTGCAGCTCTCGGTGGCGGGCCCGGCGGATCAAGAGGGGCGTGGACACGCGATCATGGAAGCAACGCTCGCCTCCCTCGAAGGCGAAACCAACTGGCTGACGTCGAGCGAGCGGGCGGGGCGCCTGGGCAGGGCCGCCGGTGTGTGGATCGGCATTGCGGTGGCGGCGATCGCCATCCTGGCGTGGCGCAAGCGGCGCGCCCGGGCCGCGTGACGCGCGCGGCACGGCCATGACCGAGCGGAAGACGCTGGCGATTCTGGTGGGCGGCGGGCCGGCGCCGGGGATCAACAGTGTGATCGGTGCGGCCACGATCCGGGCACGGTTGGAAGCAGTCGACGTGCTCGGCATCCGCGACGGGTTCGAGTGGATCATGCAGGGCGACATCGACCATGTGACGCCGCTCGACATCGGCGAGGTGAGCCGGATTCACTTCCGTGGCGGCTCCCACATCGGCATCTCGCGCGCCAATCCCACGAAGGATCCGAAGCATCTCGACAACGCGGTGCTGGCGTTGTTGCGCCTCAACGTGTCGCAGCTCATCACCATCGGCGGTGACGATACGGCCTATTCCGCCATGAAGCTGGAGGAGAAAGCCGCGGGGCGACTCCAGGTGGTGCACGTGCCGAAGACGATCGACAACGATCTCGACCTGCCGCCGCAGGTGGACACGTTCGGGTTCCAGACGGCGCGGCACTACGGTGTGGAGATCGTGAAGAACCTGATGGTGGACGCCAGGACCACGTCGCGCTGGTACCTGGTCATCACGATGGGTCGCGGGGCGGGACATCTGGCGGTGGGCATCGGCAAGGCGGCGGGCGCCACGCTCACGCTCATTCCCGAGGAGTTTCTGGGGCGGCGCATCCGGCTCAAGGCGGTGGTGGACACACTGGTATGCGCGATCATCAAGCGGCTGTCCTACGGCCGGCTGGACGGCGTCGCCGTGGTGGCGGAAGGTCTGACGCTGGGCATCGACCCCGCGGAGCTCGCGGGTGTCGAGGAGCTCGAGCGGGATACACACGGCAACGTCCGCATCGCCGAGGTGAACATCGGCGAGATCTTGAAGGCGGCGGTGCAGAAGCGTCTCAAGGAGTTCGGTCTGAAGGCCACCATCGCGGCGAAGAACATCGGCTACGAGCTGCGCTGCGCCGACCCGATCCCGATGGACATGGAGTACACGCGCGACCTCGGGTACTGCGCCGCCAAGTACGTGCTGGGGGGCGGCAACGCGGCGATGATTTCGCTCCAGGCGGGGCGGTTCGTCCCGATCCCGTTTGCGGCGATGATTGATCCCAAGACTGGCCGGGCGCGCACGCGGCGGGTGGACATCACGTCGACACGCTACGCGATCGCGCGTCGTTACATGATTCGGCTGCGGCGCGACGACTTCGACGACCCGCACGAGCTGGCGCGCTTCGCCGCGACGGCGCACGTGTCGGTGGAGGAGTTCCGCCGCCAGTTCGCCTATCTGATCGAGGAAGAGCCGCCGCCGCTGGTGATCGACCCGGTGGTGGAGCGGGATCCCGGGGCGCGCGCGTGAC
>Ga0066660_10000927_pt1 | contig 11605 bp, 8 predicted proteins | sample GraSoiAngelo_109_FD_75177 | JGI IMG/M metagenome (GOLD analysis project Ga0066660, IMG submission 75177) | Grasslands soil microbial communities from the Angelo Coastal Reserve, California, USA - 14_0903_12_20cm | ecosystem: Environmental > Terrestrial > Soil > Grasslands | place: USA...
CGCGCCTGCTCGACGATGTCCTCAAAGAAGGCGCGCGCGACGTCCCCGTCGAGCAGGCGCTCTCGATTCTTCGTGAACGTCGTCGGCGTCCAGACCGCATCATCCACGTCGAGACCCACAACCATCGGAATAGCAGCTTGTACTGAAGCTGCTCCATGAGCAGTCGCTCACTGCACACCGAGTAGAGGACCTGCAACAGCAAGGCACGCAACAACCGCTCGGGCGGGACCGACGGACGCCCCGTTGACGCGTACAGCGCCTCGAATCGCGGCGACATCCGCCGAAGCGCGTCGTCGGTCATCACACGAATCGCCCGCAACGGATGATCGGTCGGCACGCGCTACTCCGGCGACAGGTAGCTAAACAGATGGCTGGTCCGATCATCATCTCCGCGCACGGGATCGCTCCTCTCTCCGAAATCAGAAGGATCGTAGTACGGAAGGGCAGGTCGGTCCATACTGAGCCGGATGCTCTGGCGCAGAGGCCGTGAGCCGAAGGCGTAACGCTTGACGCATCAGTAGATGAGCAGGTGAGCGATGCGGACCATCGTTCTTGTCGTTCTGATTGCGTTTACCGTGGTGCCTTCACCCGCCTTCGCACAAGGCGACTTCAGTACCCTCAAGGTGAAATTGGGCGAGACGGTGTACGTGACCACAGGAGGTACCACTCTTCGCGGCACCGTCAACGAACTCTCATCGACAGCGTTAAAGGTCGACACCCTCGAGTTTCGCCCAGGGCCCGATCTGAAAATCGAGCGTGCCGGCGTTCCACTGTGGCACGGCGCTCTGATCGGAGCCGGCATCGGCGCGCGCTGGCTACCACGTTCATCTATCCGCACAACAAAGACAGAACTGGGACTGCCGCAGTCGCCGGGCTGATTGGCGCCGTCTGGGGTGCATGGTTCACTCACACGATCTGGGGACGGACCGTCATCTATTGGGCAGCGCCCAATCAAGTTGCGGTCGGGTTCGGCCTGAAATGACGAATGGTCGAATGAACGTACGGTTTTTCAGCATCCTGACAAAGTCGAACTAAAGCCAAGTCTCGAACGCATTCTTACTCGCGCGAGATGTCTCGGTTCGTGTAGTCGGGCAGCAACGACGCCGCCGCGATGCTGATCAGCGCGCACACGAAAATGAACCACGCGATCGCGTAGCCGGACGCGTACCTGCTGAGCAGCCAGGTCGCGATGATCGGCGACGGCCCGCCGGCGATCACCGACGCGAGCTGATATCCGAGCGACGCGCCGCTGTAACGCAGCCGTCCGGTGAAGCATTCGGCGATCAAGGCGGCCTGCGGTCCGTACATCATGTCGTGCGGGATGAGCGACACCACGACGGCGAGGAAGACGAGCGCTGGCGCTCTCGTGTCGAGCATCGCGAAGTAGACGAATCCGAACAGGCCCGTCAGCGCGGCGCCGAGCATGTACACGCGCTTTCGTCCGATCCGATCGGACAGGTGACCGAACAACGGGATCGACACGAACGACACAACCGAAGCAGCCAGCACGGCGACGAGCAGGAAGTCGCGTCCGATGTTCAGCGTCGTCGTGCCATACGCGAACACGAACGCCGTGAAGAGGTAGAACGGCGCCTGCTCTCCCATGCGGCACAACGCGGTCAGGGCGATCTCTTTCGGATGCCGTCTCATCACCTCGACGATCGGCGTCGGTTCGACTTTGTTCTCGGCGACGAGGCGCGTGAACACCGGCGTCTCGTGAATGCCCAGACGGATGTAGAACCCCACGGCGACGAGCACGATGCTGAGCAGGAACGGAATGCGCCAGCCCCACACGAGGAATCGATCGCCCGAGATCGCGCTGAATGCCAGCACCGCCAGATTTGCGAGGAAGAGTCCGGCCGGAACGCCGAACTGCGGCCACGACGCAATGAAGCCGCGATGTCTGGTCGTTCTCGCCCACTCCATCGCGAGCAGAACGGAACCGCCCCATTCGCCGCCGACGCCGACGCCCTGTACGAACCGCAGGACGGTGAGGATGACCGCGCCCCAGATCCCGATGCGTTGATACGTCGGCACCAGCGCCACGAGGAACGTGGCAATCCCCATGAGCAGCAGCGACGCGATGAGCGTCGACTTTCGGCCGATGCGGTCGCCGTAGTGGCCGAAGATCGCCGCGCCGACCGGCCGCGCGACGAAGCCGACCGCGTAGACGGCAAACGCTTCGAGCGTGCCGACCAGCGGATCCGATCGCGGGAAGAAGAGGCGGGCGAACACCAGCCCCGTGACGGTGCTGTAGAGAAAGAAATCGTACCACTCGATCGCGGTGCCGACCGTGCTCGCGAGCACCGCGCGCCGCAGCTGAATGCGGTGGTCCTGCTCAGAAAGAGAAATCGATCTCACATCGCGAGCAACATCGCCGTCGCGGCGACCAGCACCAGCACCATCAGCCAGCCGACCGCAAATCCTCCGAGGTCGGCGCGAAACGCTCGCAGTCCGCGCTGCCGCGCGGCGCGCCCCACGTGCAGCAGGTGGACGAGAAGGAGTGGACGGGTCGCTTCATCGTCGCTCGACGTCTCCAATCGACCGAAGAACGAACCGATCGCCTCGGCCGGTTCAGGCGACGTCAGCAGGCTCACGATCACGAGCGCGGCAATGCCGGCGAGAAGGGCGGCGAGAAACACGTTCGCGTCCCAATAATCCAGCCGCTGCCCTTTGAGACGGTACAACGCGAAGTTCGTCGTCAGCGCCGACAACAGGCTCGCGAGGGCGCCCCATCGGTTCGCGCGGCGCCACAACACGCCGCCGAGCACGCTGATGCCGACGAACGTCGCCAGCGTTTCGGTGAGCAGAAACGTGTACAGCACGCTCTGGATGAGAAACACCGCATACAGAACCCCGATGACGGTGATGGCCAGGCCGCTCACACGCCCGACCCATAAATAATGATGGTCGGGCCGGTCCGGCATGAGCCGTCGTCTATAGAGTCCTTCGGTGAACAAGGCGCCGCTGTCGACCAGGAACGCGGAGCACGCCGACATGTTCGTGGCGAGAATCGACGCGATCAGCAGTCCGAGCGCGCCCGGAAACAGCAGCTGCCGGCACGCGAAGCCGAACGCGTTCTCCGGATCGCGGAGCAGCGCGGCATCGCCGCGCCCCTGCGCCATCATCGCGCCGACGATCAGCCCCACGAGCATCCAGCCGACCGTGCAGACGCGCTTCACGTAGTTGCCGTAGAACATGCCGATGCGGCAGGTGCGCTCGTCGCGCCCCGTGCCGACCGCCGCGACCATGTGCGGCTGCGCCATGATGCCGACCAGACCGTTGATCGTCAGCATGAGAATCACCCACGGTCCGATCCCCGACGGCGTCGACAGCGAGAAGCGAAAAGGCGCGAGCGACGCCTTCATCCCCGCGAGACCGCCGACGACGCTCCAGCCGAGCGGAATCAACATGAAGGAGAGCACGATGATGAGAAAACCCTGGAAGAGATCGGTCCAGGCCGCGGAAATCAATCCGCCCACGAAGCTGTAGAGGATGAACATCACCGTCATCGCCACGACGATCGGGTTGACGCCGACCGTGCCGCCGGTCGCCTGGCTGATCACCTTGCCCGCGCCTTTCAGCATGCCGCTCGTCTCGATGACGAAGAAACAGATGGCGAACACGATGTAGATGGCGGCCATCCATGGACCGTAGCGGTCTTCGGTGAACTCCGCCATCGTGGTCCGCCGGATCCGGCGGAACACCGGCGCCATGATCCAGTAGAACGGCGTGATGAACAGGTTCTTCCACTGGAACCAGATGCCGGACGCGCCGGCCGTGTAGACGGCGCCCGCGAGCGCGACGGGCATTTCCGCGTGCGTGCCGGCGCCGAAGCTCTGCGCGATCATCAGCCACGGACCGAACCGCCGTCCGCCGAGGAAGTACTCGCTGGTGCGGCGCACGCGATACCCGGCGGCGAGACCGATCGCCGTGACGATGACGAGATAGGCGATGAGAACGGTCCAGTCGAGCGCCGTGATGTTCAAGTCACGCGCTCACGCGCTGAACGTCCAACGTTCCACTTTCAGCATTCCACTCGGCGGTGACCGTGCCGGCAGTCGTCATGCCGAGACAGCTCGCCGGGATGGCCGACGCCATCGGAGCGACATCATCGATCGGCAGGCCGGTGAACCGCACGGTATTCGCGATCGCGCGATCGAGCGTCAGCGCGGAGCCCGCCAGATACGGCGTTCCAGGCAACGACACGCGGCCGTCGGCGGAGAGCTCGGAGGTCACGTTGCCGATCGTGTACCTTCCCGGCGCGCAGCCGGCGGCGGCCACGGCGTCGGTGACGAGAATCATGCGCCGTTCGCCTTTCGCGCGCACCATCGCCTTCACGGTCGCCGGCGGAAGATGATGCCCGTCGACGATCACGCTGGCCAGCACCGCATCGGCGGCGAGCAGCTCCCAGATGACGTTCGGATGCCGCGGAAGCATCTGCGCACAGCCGTTTCCCAGATGCGTCGCGAGCGTCGCCCCGGCGGCGATCGCATCGGCGACTTGTCCGGGCGTCGCGGCGGTATGCCCGATCGCCGCGCGCACGCCGGATGCGACGAGATGTTCGATGAGGCGCACCGCGCCGGCGACTTCAGGCGCAAGCGTGACGAGGACGATGCGGCCGCCGGCGGCATCCTGGCGGCGATTGAAGTCGTCGATCGTCGCGGGCTTCACGTGCTCTCTCGGATGCGCGCCGCGGGTGCCATCCTCCGGCGACACGTACGGTCCCTCCATGTGAATGCCGGCAATGGCCGGACAGGTCATGCGCGACAGCACGCGCGCGCTTGCCGCGAACTGCTCGAAGCTCGAGGTGATGAGCGTCGGCAGGCAGCGGGTCACGCCGGTGCTCCGCATCCGCTGCAGCGCTTCGCCGACTCGATCGGCTGTCAGGTCGGCCGCGTTGAAATCGATGCCGCCGAAGCCGTTCACCTGAAGATCGAACAGGCCCGGCAGCTCGACGGTCACGACTCGTCGCTCTCGAGGATCTCGCCGCGGCTCGCGCTCGCCAGCAGTGCCGCGGAATCGCGATCGAGATAGAGGGTCGTGTTCGCGTGCGTTTGCAGAATCGACGCGGGCGCCATCGGCGACACGTCGCCATCGACCGACGCCTTCACCGCATCGGCCTTTCGCGCGTCGGGAACGACGCAGATGATCTCGCGCGACTTCAGAATCTGACGGACCGTCATCGAAATCGCCTGCGCGGGCACCTCGGCGACCGATCTGAACCACCCTTCGCCGACCTGCTGCCGCCGGCACGCCTCGTCCAGCGTGACGATGATGTACGGGCGCTCCGATGCGAAGTCGGCCGGGGGATCGTTGAACGCGAGATGCCCATTCTCGCCGATTCCGACGAACGCGACGTCGATCTCGGCGGCGGCGAGCTCGCGTCCGACGCGATCGGCCACGAGCGCCGCGTCGCGTTCGCCGTCGAGCAGATGGTAGCGGAGCATGCCGGTCGGCTCGATCAACCGCTCGAGGAGGTATTTCCGGAAGCTCGCGGGATGTTCGATGGAGAGCCCGACGTACTCGTCGAGATGAAACATCTCGACGCGTGTCCAGTCGATGCCTTGCGCGCTGGTGAGCGCGGCGAGAAACTCGAACTGCGACGCGCCGGTGGCCGCCACGATCCGAGCCTGGCCGCGCTGCCGAACAGCCTCGCGCAGCGTCCGGCTCGCATGCCGGGCCGCTGCGCGGCTCATCGTCGAACGATCGATGTAGGTTTTGACTTTCGAGAGTGTCCTCAGCGCGTCGACGGATTGTACGCCTCGTCGGTTGAATCCTGCCAACGCCGCTTATTTCGGCTGGCTCTTGCGCGCCGCCTCGCGCTCCTCGAAGCGGTGGCCGCGAAGCATGTCGGGGATCGCCTCGTTGCCTTCGTGGCACGCGTACTCGTAGATCGACTCGTTCTTCAGCTTCAGCGGAATCATCACGGTCCACGGCGCGGTCCACGTCGCCGGGTCGTTCACCGTGAACTGGTATTCGAGGATCTCCGGCCCGACGCGCGTGAAGCGCTCGGCGAGCCGCAGGTTCTCGTGCGACCCCATGAAATCGCTCTTCGGCGAGAAGTTCGTCGTGTCGACGACGAGCGTGTCGCCTTCCCAGTGTCCGCGCGAGTCGCCGTTCCAGCTGCGGATGCGGGCGTCGAGGTGCGGGCGGCCGTCGAGCGGAATGATGCGCGCGTCGTGCGCCATCTCGCTGAGGATGGTGACGTAGCCGGGCGACTGGATGATTTGGAAGTAACTGTTGTAACCGGCCTGCAGTCGAGGAACGCCGAAGTTCACGCACCGCTCGCCGAGCGCGAATACTTCCGGATCTTCGAAGGCGTGGGCCTTGCGGTACTCGATCTCCCCCGCGCGGCGCTTCTGCGCCTCCGCGGTCATCGGCGGGAGGTGGCCGTCGGGCGGATCGACGAGAAGCGACGTCCGGCGATCGTGCCAGTCGCGTTCGACGAGCCAGAACTGATTGTAGTTGCCCGTGCCCGGATCGTACGACTTCGGGTTGGAGATGCCGTTGAGGACGGCGAGAATCAGTCCGTCGCCGAACTGCGCGTCGCCATCGTTCTCGAAGATCTTCGCGGCGAACTTCTGGAGCTGGGCCACCTCCGCGTCCGTCAGGTGTGTCTTGCCTTCCCACTGCTTCGGCCGCTGCAGCGGCGTCACCGTGTTGTTCGCCCACACGCCTTGAAAATCGGGAAGGCCGTCGGCCGTTCGGTGCAGCACCCAGTGCGTCGTCGCGTCTGCCTTCGACACGCGGGTTTGCGCCTGAGGTGCCGACGTCGCGGCGGCTGCCGCGAGCGTGAGCACGAGGAAACCGAACCTGGGACGATGAGTCACGGCCATGTTGCAGTCTCCTCGCCAGACCTTACCACGTCCGGCAATCGGCGCACATACGGAAGAAATCGCGCGCTTCAGTTCACGTGGCGCCGGCGAGTGACCGGGCGGCGCTCGTGTATTCTTGCATCAGGCAACCGTGTTCGCGCTTCGGAGATCCAGTCATGCCTGACGTCGTCATCACGTTGAATCGGTCCGACATCGGCGCGGCAATCGACGAGGCGCTCGACGCGATCGCGCTGGAGCCGCTCGTCGCCGGCAAGCGGGTCGCGATCAAGCCGAACGAGACCTGGGCTTCCGAAGAGGACAAGGCGGGCATCACTCAGCCGGACACACTCCGAGCGGTGCTCCGCAACGTCAAGCGCTTCGGCCCGCGCGAGCTGATCGTGACCGGCGGATCCGGCGCGGCAGAAACCGATGACGTGTTTCGCGTCTCGGGGTTGATGGATGTCGTACAGGAGATCGGCGCCACGTTCGTCGATCACAATCGGCCGCCGTTCATGTCCGTCGATCTCGCCTACGCGCCCGGCCGCGACGTAAAGGGGCCGCAGCGGGCGATCATGGTCAATCCGCGCGTGCTCGAATACGACACGCTCGTCGTGCTCAGTCAGTTGAAGCTGCACGAGACCGCGACGGTGACGCTCGCGCTGAAGAACGTCGCGATGTCGTATCCCGCCGCCGACTACTACGGCCATCCGCGGTCGACGCAGAAGCACGACAATCGCTTCTTCGACGACATGCATTCGTTCATCGCCGCAATGGCCAGGCGGTTTCCGATCGATCTGGCGATCACGGTAGGGCATCCGGCGATGATCGCGACCGGACCGCTCGGCGGACATGCAGTCGAAACCGGCATCGTCATCGCGAGCACCGACGCGCTCGCCGCCGATGTCGTCGGCGCGCGACTTCTCGGATTCAAGCTGCAGGCGGTGCGGCACCTGTGGGAAGCCAGCCGGCTGGGGATCGGCGAAGCCGACGAAGAGCGCATGCGCTTCCCCCGGCTATCGTTGCGCGACGCCATCGAAGCGTTCACGCTCGTCGCCTACGGCGAGCGGCTCACGTTCGAGCATGAATGATCGGTCGGTCACTCATTCGCGCGCAAGCTCGGTCTTCGTCGCCAGGGCCGCTCGCGGACCGGTTTCTCCCTGGACAAGATCGCAGACCGGGCCGCCGACCAACCGGACATCGCGGCGCCGGCTAGCAGGATGACGCCTTGGTACAAGAATGCGGTGTTCTACTGCCTCGACGTGGAGACGTTCTGCGATGCCGACGGCGACGGCGTCGGTGACTTTCTCGGTCTCGGTCGGAAATTGCCGTACCTGGCGGAGCTCGGCGTCGACTGCGTCTGGCTGATGCCGTTCTATGCGACCGCGAATCGCGACGACGGGTACGACGTCACGGATCACTGTGCCGTCGATCCGCGGCTTGGCACGCTGCACGATTTCGACGACTTCGTTCGAGCAGCGGCGCGGCTCGACATCCGTGTGATCGTCGATCTCGTCGTCAACCACACGTCGATCGATCATCCGTGGTTTCAGGCCGCCAGATCCGACCCGCACTCGTGCCGTCGGGCGTACTACGTGTGGTCGGCCGATCGTCCGGCGCACACACGCGAACGGCTCGTGTTTCCAGGATTTCAACAGGAATCGTGGAGTTGGGATGCCCAGGCCGGCGCCTGGTATCACCATCGGTTCTACGAGCACGAACCCGACCTGAATATGGACTGCGCGGAGGTCCGCGAAGAAATCCGAAGGATCGTCGCGTTCTGGCTTGGTCGCGGCATTTCGGGATACAGAGTCGATGCGGTCCCGTTCATCATCGAGCGCGTCGGTCCGGACGGCCGAACGAGCCACGAAGTCTTTGCCGATCTCTCAGCGCTGCGCCGGATGAGCGACGCCGTCAACCGCGACGCGGTGCTCATCGGCGAGGCCAACGTGCCGCCGCCCGCAGTATCTTCGTATTTCGGATCCGGCGATCGTCTCCATGTGATGCTCGATTTCCTGATGGCCCAGCGCCTCTTTCTCGCCCTCGCCACCCACGACGCAGGTCCTATCGTCGAGACCTTGACCGGACGTCCCGACATTCCGACCGAGTGCACCTGGGGTGAGTTCCTTCGCAATCACGACGAGCTGGATCTTGCCCGCTTGAGCGAATCGGAGCGCGCACAGGTTTTTGCGGCGTTCGGGCCTCGCACCGACATGCAGATCTACGGGCGCGGTCTTCGCCGGCGCCTCGCGACGATGCTCGGCGGCGACCGCAATCGCATCGCGCTGGCGTTCAGTCTGCAATTCACTCTGCCCGGGTGCCCGGTGATCTTTTACGGCAATGAAATTGGAATGGGCGAGGAGCTCGCGTTACCCGAACGACTGCCGGTTCGTACGCCGATGCAATGGAACGATGCGCGCGGCGCCGGCTTCTCGAACGCGCCTGAGGAGAGATTCGTGCGGCCGCTCGTGCGCGACGAGCCCTTCAGCGCGGCGCACGTCAACGTCGACGCTCAGCGGCAGGATCCTGCGTCGCTGCTCAACGTCGTCAGGGGACTCATTGCCGCCCGGAAACAGTGTCTCGAGATCGGCGTCGGAAGCTGCACGATCCTGCCGGCCGACCCGCCCGTGCTGATGCACCGGTGCGATTACGGGTCGGACAGCGTCTTGTTCGTCCACAATCTCCTCAATGCGCCGCGGACGGTTCGGCTCGAGAGTGCCGACACGCGCGAGGCAGCCGTCGTCGTTGCTTCTTCCGGCGTCGAGCTCGACCCCTGCCGTCGCGAGATCGACCTCGCGGCGTACGGCTACGCGTGGCTGCGACTGTGAGCGGCGACTCGTTTCAGCTCTGCACCACCGAGCAGCGGTAGAACGAACAAGTTCGCCAGGATGTCGATGATCGTGCCGAAGACGACGACCAATCCAAAGCGCTGGGTCGGTGGGAAGTCCGAGAGAACGAAAATCGCAAAGCCGGCTGCGATGATCACGTCCGAATAGACAATTCCTCGCCACTGCTCCTCGCGTGCGGACACCCACGCGCTCCACCCCGTCTTCCCGTCGCGCCCGGCCCGCCGAACGCCGAACATCAGGTGGACCATCGAATCGATCGCCATGCCGATGCAGACGTTCGTGGCCGGTGCAGAAATGATGTCGACCGGGACGTGGAGAAGCCCGACGCCGCCCAACATGCAAAGCGGCACGAGCGACAGGCTGACAATCATCGCAGCGGCGCCGCGGATCGTTCGGGCAACGATCCAGGCGACGACCGTGAACAACACAATCAGCCAGAACAGACCCGTCACCAGGCTGGATGCGACCAGCGTCGCCAGCTCTCCCTGCAAGCGATAGATGCCGCCGACGAGCACCGGTTTGAAACCATTGCGTCGGACGATCGCGCGGAGGTCGTTCACGACGTCGACGCGCGGCTTGTCGCGGCCGCGCTCGATCATCCGAAGATAGAAGGCCGCCTGCGTACGATCGCTGGTGACGAACGTGCGGGCGATCCGATCGTGTTCAGGTTCCTCCATGATTTTGAGCAGGTGCTCCGACGAGAGGAGAAAGGCGAGCGGGCGCCGGCGCCCCTCCGCCATGAGCACGGGGAGCGAAACGACGGTCCCGACTCCTTTGTGATCTTCGAGTCCGGTCTGCAGGCCCCACATCTGCTTGTAAGCGTCCTTCGAGTTCAACGTGCTGCCATCCGCCGCCGCGACGACCAGCGTGAGCGGGTTCGAGCCGCCGTTGCGATCCACGTATTCCAGCCCGTCGCGGAGCTCCTGATGCGGTTTGAAGTACTCCAGCAGGTTGGGATCGGTGTTCAGGCGCGTCAGGCCGAATCCGAGCCCGAGGCTCACCACGATCACGCCCGTTGACAGAGGGACGAACCGGCGCGACCAGAACCGCCGTCCCGGTCCCATTTCCATCACTGCGCTGTCGCGCGGCACCGCCCACCTCAGAAATGCCGGATACATGAGGTACGCACACAGCAGCGCCAGCGCGCTTCCAAGTACGCCGCCGAACCCCAGTTCGCGCAGCGGCTTCGCCTGAACGAACAGCAGGCTGCCGAATCCGAGCGACGCGCAGACCATCGACCAGAACGACGCGGGAAAGGTCATTCGACGGGCCGCCGCCGCGAGATCGTGCGCCCGCTTGCCGGTCTTGGAGGCGAGCGTCTGCCAGTTGAACGTCATGTACACGAGGTGCGACAAGGCGATCACGAACACGATGGTCCCGAGATTCGCCGTCAGCACCCCGATCTTCTTGCCGAAGAGCGACTGCACCAGCAACGTCGACAATACCGCGCTCATGCACGTCGCGAGCATCCCGATGAACAACCGCGCCGACCGGAACACCCACCACATCGTCACGCCGAACAGGACGACGGCCGTCAGGCTGAAGTAGATGAAGTCGTGCACGATGCTGCGGCGAATCATCTCCACCACGTACGGGGCGCCTGCAATCCGGATTCGAAAATCGTCGCGATCGAATTCGTGAACGACGCGTTCCACCTGCGGAATGAGTCGTTCCGTCTCGTTTCCCGGGGTCAACACGATGACGTTGCTGGAGCGGTGGTTTTCGGCGATCAACAGTCGGCTCCAGAACGGACTGGCTTGCGCATCGCCGAAATCCTTCGGTCCATCGGCGAGACTTCGTACGCCGGTCACCGATCTGATGGCTGCAATCCGCCCGGTGAGCTGTCGCAGCTTGTCGAGGTAACGCTCCGAGGAGATGTCGGATGACGAAACGCTGAGAATGAGCTGACTGCCGGACGGGAACCGCCGGTCAATCGTGTTC
>Ga0066660_10000930_pt1 | contig 11593 bp, 12 predicted proteins | sample GraSoiAngelo_109_FD_75177 | JGI IMG/M metagenome (GOLD analysis project Ga0066660, IMG submission 75177) | Grasslands soil microbial communities from the Angelo Coastal Reserve, California, USA - 14_0903_12_20cm | ecosystem: Environmental > Terrestrial > Soil > Grasslands | place: USA...
ACGATTCGCCGGAGACGTACTACGTGCACACACCCGGCGTGAAGGTCGCGATCCCGTCGACTCCCGCGGACGCAAAGGGCTTGCTCGCAGCGGCGATTCGCGATCCGGATCCCGTCGTGGTCCTCGAACCGAAGCTGCACTACCGGACGCTGAGGGGGGAGGTTCCCGAAGGCGATCACGTCGTTCCACTTGGTCGGGCGCGGATCGTCCGGGAAGGAGACGACGTGACTCTCGTTGCCTACGGGTCGATGGTTCCGGTGTGCGAAGCGTCGGCGGACGCGCTCGCTGGGGTTTCGGTGCAGATTCTCGACATCCGCACGCTCAAGCCGCTCGACGAGGACGCGCTGCTCGCATCGGCGGCGAAGACCGGGCGCGTCGTGATCGTGCAAGAGGCGCCGCGCGTGTGCGGGTTCGCCGCGGAGCTGGCGGCGATCCTCGCGGAGAAGGCGATCCTCGACCTCCAGGCGCCGGTGCTTCGCGTCACCGGCTACGACGTTCCATATCCCTACTGGCAGATCGAGGATGCGTACATGCCGTCGGTCGAACGTGTCGTCGACGCGGTGCGCAAGCTGCTTGACTTCTGACCGGCTACGGCTCTGGCTGGAACGCAGTCGCAACGGATTCCGCTTGCGCGACGCTGCAACCGAGGAGTTCGTGCGCGACGACGATCCGCGCGTCCGCGTCGTGAAGGTCGCCGGCGTTTCGCACCGCATCGACGAGTTGCAGGACGAGGGGTTCGCTCCCGGCCGACGCCTCCGTCTCGTCGCGGAGCCCGACAACGAGCACGACCCCAACGCGATCGCCGTCTGGGATGCGGAGCAGCGCGTGCAGGCCGGATACGTGCCGGCGACCGAAGCGCGGGAGCTCCACGCGGACGACTGGCAGGCGGTTGCGCTGCGAGATTTTTTCGAAGACGGACGGCGCTGCGGCCTGCGTGTCCTGCTCGCGCCACGAGAAGCGTGGATCGGAGCGCCGCGCACGTGAACCATGAGATTCCGCTCGAACGACGCACCCTGCACGGCCACTTCTCGCGGGACCTGGAGCCGATCCTGACGATCGACAGCGGCGACTCGATCGCGTTCGCCTGTCCGAACGCGAGTTGGAGGGTCACGCCGGAGGAGAAGTTCGAGCCGCGTGACGACCGGCTCGACGCCGGACACGCGTTGATCGGACCGATCGAGGTCCGCGGCGCCCGGAAGGGCCAGACGCTCGAGGTGCGGGTCGATTCCGTCCGGCCGGGCGCATTCGGCTTCACGGCCGCCGGCGGTTGGTCGACCTGGCTCAACGATCGGCTTGGCGTGAACGACCAGCCGGATTGCGTTCTGCTTTGGGACCTCGACCTCGACGCCGGTCTTGCGCGCGACGAGCGCGGCCTCGAAGTCGAGTTGCACCCGTTTCTCGGCGTGATGGGCATGCCGCCGGACGAGGCAGGGATCCACGAGACCGGGCCTCCGCGCGCGTGCGGCGGGAACATCGACTGCAAGGAGCTCGTCGCCGGGACGAAGCTGTTCCTGCCGATCTCGGTCGACGCTGCGCTCTTTTCCGCGGGCGACGGCCACGGCCGCCAGGGTGACGGCGAAGCGTCGGGGACGGCAATCGAATGTCCGATCGACCGCGCGGAGCTGACCCTGACCGTGCATGAGAATCTCGAGCTCCAGTGGCCGATCGCCTGGACCCCGACGGCGTGGATCACCTTCGGCTTCGATGCGGATCTCCACGCCGCGACGGCGCTGGCGCTGGACGGAATGCTTCGTCTGATCGAGCGTGAGCAGGCGATCGACCGCAAATACGCGCTGGCCGTTGCGAGCCTCGTCGTCGACATCCGCGTCACTCAGCTCGTGAACGGCGTCCTCGGAGTGCACGCGGTCCTCCCTCACGACGCCTTTCGGCAAGCGACAATTCGCGCTTCGTGATCGCTCCGATTCTCAGCGCAGCACTTCTCGCGACGGCGACTCCTTGCACCGGCGCCGATCTGCGCGAGCGAAGTGGGGAGCTCCAGGGTGCGACCGGCACGATGCTCGGCGTCGTCGTCGTTCGAAACGTGTCGGCGCGCCGCTGCGCGCTCGGTGGCCGCCCGCAGGTCGAGCTCGTCTCGACAGGTGGGAGGATCTATGTCACGCAGGAGCGAGTCTTCGCGCTCCGCAACACGGGCGGGCATGCCGTGACGACTCTCGCGCCGCGCCATGTGGCCGTCCTGCATCTCGACTGGACCAACTGGTGTCGAAGCTGGCCGGGGCGGCCGGGTTCGTTCCGCAAGCTCTTCCTTCGCGTCGTGCTCACGAACGGATCCCGCCTGACGCTTTCGGTCGTCACGGGGCGCGCCCGCTGCGACAACGAGAAGGCACCATCGCTCCTCTACGTCTCCGAGTTCGCGAGCGCCTAGTGGCGTTCGAGTTCAAGCTCCCGGATCTCGGCGAAGGCCTGACCGAAGGGGAGATCTCGCGCTGGCTCGTTTCCGAAGGGCAGGAGATCGCGGAAGACGATCCGCTCGTCGAGATCCAGACCGACAAGACTACGGTTGAGATCCCGTCGCCTGCGGCCGGGAAGGTGACGAGCATCCTCGTCGAGGAAGGCAAGGTGGTCCCGGTCGGCACGGTGCTCGTCGTGATCGGTGACGGCGCCGGGGCGGTGGAGCAGCCTCCGGAGTCCGTTTCGGCGACCCCACGGGGTCAGACCCGAAGGCGTGGCTCGGACGGACGTGTCCGCGCGACCCCGCTCGTGCGCCGAGTCGCGCAGGAGCTCGGCGTCCAACTGGAGTCTCTGGAAGGGACCGGTCCGCAAGGACGCGTGACCGAAGAGGACGTGCGGCGGGCGGCGACCGCCGGGGGTCAGACCCCAGAGGTTCAGAAAGGGCAGGTCGCGGAAGGCCGGAGGGAACCACTACGCGGCGTGCGGCGGCTGATCGCGGAGCACATGACGCGCGCGCACCGCGAGGTTCCGGCGGTCACGTGGGTCGAGGAGTGCGACTTCTCCCGGGTCGATCTCCGGCTGCTGGTGCCGACAGTGCTGAAGGCGTGTGCGAAGGCGCTTCGCGATTTTCCGGAGTTGAACGCGCGCCTGGAAGAAGACGAGATCGTGTTCCTCGAGCGCTACGACCTCGGAATCGCGGTTCAGACCGAGCAAGGGCTCGTCGTGCCGGTCGTACGCCGGTGCGACGCGAAGTCGGTCGACGAGCTGCGCGCCGAGGTCGATCGGCTTGCGGAGGCGGCCCGCGCGGGAACGCTGAAGGCCGAGGAGCTGCGCGGATCTACGTTCACCGTGACGAGCGCAGGCAAGCTCGCCGGGCTGCTACAGACGCCGATCGTCAACTATCCGGAGGTGGCGATCTTGAGCGTCGGGCGGGTTGCAGACCGCCCGATCGTGCGTGACGGTCAAGTCGTCGTCGCCCCGATCGGTTACGTCTCTGTGACGTTCGACCATCGCGTTGTCGACGGTGCTCGAGCGGCGGAGTTCGGCCTCGCCGTCATCCGGCGCCTCGAGGGGGAATAGAGAAAGAGCCCCGGCGCCGGGGCAGTGGCGCCGGGGACTGCCTGGAGTACGAGTCCCATCGGCGTTCGGATTGCGGCTCAGCTGACGGCCGAGAGATGCCGTTCGAGCATCGATTCGATCGTCGGCGCGCTCGCCCGGCCTTCGAGTCGATCCACCACCCGCTTGCCCTTGACGAGGACGAGCGTCGGAACGCCCATGACCTTGAACCGTCTCGCGAGATCCGGTTGCTGGTCGACATCGACACGCATCACACGCAGGCGAGCGCGTTCCTTCCGCGCGAGGTGCGCGAGCAAGCTCTCCATCCGTCGCGATGGGCCGGAGCGCTCCGATCGAAAGAAGACGAGCAGGGGCTTGGCGTCGTCCGTCACGTTCTTCCTCCTGTTGCTCGTACCGGGGGAGCCGCTAGCGGTGTCTACCCGGAAAACAGACGAGGCAAACTAGGATGGCCCCGTGGGTCACTGGTACTGGATCGGCGTCTGCGCGGGCCTCGGCGTTGCAATCGGCACACTTGTCGTCGGCGCTCTCGCGGCGACCCGCGCGTTGCTTGCAATCGCAGTCGTCGTCGCTGCGGGAGTCGGCGTCGCGATCGGGATCGGGCTCGGAAACTGGGAGGAGGAGATCGGCGGCGCTGCAGGCGGCGTGCTCGGCGCACTGGGTAGCGCGCAGATCGTCGCCGGGACGTTGCGGCGCGGGGGCACGCGTGCGGGGACGGCGTTGATCGTCGGCATCGCGGCTGTCGTCCTCGCTGCAGTCGCCTGGATCCCGGGGGCCGGCTATCTCGAAGCGACCGTCGTTCCCGCGCTCGCGGCTCGTCTGCGCGGCCGCATGCCCGAGCGCTACGCGGGCCTGCGTTCCCTTGCCCGAGACTAGTGGCCCGACCGGCCCCCCTTTCCGGCGCACAGCCCGCGATCACACTGCGCGCTGCCGCGTCCTCGGTCGCGCCCGTGTTGTCTAACACGTCCGCTCCCTGCGTCCTTGCATCGCTTGGTGCTCGCGACCTGTGCATCCGGAGATGAGACCGGCCGGGCCACCGACAATTCTGATCGTCATCGACGGTCTGACGCCGTCGATGTTCGAGGCGGCGGCCGCGGATCGTCGTTTTCCGGCACTGTCGTTCCTCGCCGAGCGCGGCCGGTACAGCCGGGCGATCACGACGTTCCCATCGCTCACGCCGGTGTGCATGTCGTCGCTCGTGACCGGCGCACACCCGGACGTGCATCACATCCCGCACCTCGTGTGGTGGAACCGACGCGAGCAGCGCCTCGTCGAGTACGGCTCCTCGTTTGCGGCGCTTCGTGCAGCCGGCATGGGTCGTGGGCTTCTCGACTCGATCATCAAGATGAACCGCGACCACCTCGGCCGCGATTCCGTGACGGTCTTCGAGGCGCTAGAGGATGCGGGATACACCGCGGCGGCCGTCAACGCGACGTGCTATCGCGGCCGGACGCCGCACTTTCCGACCCTTCCGGGGATCCCGATTCCCGCCTACGGGCCGAAGCGCTTCTTCTACTACAGCTTGTTCGAGTCGGATCCGACCGGTGCGCCCCTGGCGATCTTGGCGCGCGGCGCGGGATCGATCGACGCGTACGCCGGGGCCGTGGGCCGCTGGCTCGTGACGCGCGACGGGTTCGACCTGCTCGTGTACTACCTGCCGGATTACGACTTTGCCTCGCACGCGTTCGGTCCCGATGCCGCACACGACGCGCTCGCACGCGCCGACTCTGCAATCGGTGCGCTTCTCGACGCGGCCGGTGGCGGCGACGAGCTCCTCGAGCGCTACGCGATCATCCTCTGCTCGGACCACGGGCAGACGCATGTCGAAGGCCAGGCGTATCTCAACCGTTCCGTCGCCGACCTCCCCGACGTCCTGTCGACCGCGTCGAACCGCGCCGGGATGCTGTACCGGTTGAAAGACACGGCTCCGAACGCGCGCGTACTCGCCGAGCGGCTCGACGGCGAGGACTCGGTCGACGTCTCGCTCTTCCTGGAAGGCGAGGAAGCGGTTGCACGTCATCGAGGCGAGGAAATCCGGTTCGGATTACCTGCGCCGGATGGAACGCTCTTCGGTCATCCGGATGGTCAAGTGCGTGCGTGGTCGGCACTTCACAACCCGAACGCCGGTGACGTGATCGTCTCCGCGGCGGAGGGCTACGAGTTCGCCGATCTCGCAGGCAGACACCACGGCGGCGGCGGTAGCCACGGCTCGCTCGCGCAGGGAGATTCGGAAGTTCCGATGCTGACGATCGGTATCGATACGCAGCCCCGCGCGATCGTTGACATTGCGCCGGCGATCATCCGCCATTTCGGGCTCGAGCCGCCCGCATACCAAGCGGAAGGTCGCCGCAACGTTGCCGCCTGAGAGCGAGCTGCGCGCACGGATGGTTCAGCGGCAATTGCGCGAGCGAGACATCGAGGACGAACGCGTACTGGCTGCGATGGAGCGCGTGCCCCGCGAGCTCTTCGTTCCTCCGCACGTTCGCGACCGTGCATACGACGACGCGGCGCTGCCGATCGGCGATGGTCAGACGATCTCGCAGCCGTACATGGTCGCACGCATCTGTGAGGCCCTCGCGCTGCGCGGACACGAGCACGTGCTCGACGTCGGCACGGGCTCGGGCTACCAGGCTGCCGTACTCGCCGAGCTTGCGGACGAGGTCGACACGATCGAGCGCATCCCCGAGCTTGCGGAGCAGGCACGCGGAAATCTCGCTGCGGCCGGCTACGAACAGGTGCGCGTACACGTCGGCGACGGCACGCTCGGATTCCCGGACCGGGCGCCGTTCGCCGCGATTGCCGTTGCCGCGGCCGCGCCGGAGATGCCGCTGGCGTTGTACGAGCAGCTCGCACCACGAGGGCGGCTCGTGATTCCGGTCGGGAAGCGGCGCGTGCAACAGCTGGAGGTCATCGTGCGAAGTCCCGAGGGTCCCGCCGTCCGGCACTCGGTGCCGTGCCGCTTCGTCCCGCTCGTCGGAGACGAGGGCTTCGCCCGATGACCGTTTTCTGCCACACGAGCTCGGGCACGATGCAGTTGTCGTGAAGTCGCTGCGATCCGACGAACTCCTGGCGCTGCCCGTCCGCCTGCACGGCATCTCGCTCGGTCGTCCGGTGGACCTGTTGCTCGACCGCAGCGACCTGAAGGTCGTTGGTCTCGACATCCGCTGCGGCGACGACGTGCATCGCTTTCTGCCCCTCGCGACAGCCGTCGTTCGTGACGACGAGATCACCATCCTCTCTCCTTTGGTACTGCGCGACGAGGACGAGTTCGCCTTCTATCAGGCGAGGGCCTTCGCCCTCGCGACACTGCGTGGGAAGCCCGTCGACCGCGCCGGGCGACGTGAAGGCGCGCTGCGCGAGATCGTCTTGTGCGTTGATGGGACGCTTGTCGAGCTCGTCGTGGACGACGACCGGCGCATCCCGTTCGGCGAGACGGTCCGCATCGACCTCGGTAGCCGGTCGGCTGCGTAACCTGCTCAGCTAACCTCGCCTTCGGCCATGGACCAGCCTCCCGCAACCGTGGCGGCGCCGACGCTCCGCCGCCGCGCGAGTCACGCGCTTCGCCAACGCCACAACTGGGAGCAGCTCGCCAAGTTCTGCCTCGTCGGTGCGTCCGGATACGCGGTCAACCTCGCCGTCTACGCGCTCTTGCTGAACTGGGCCAATCTGCCCTACTGGCTGGCGGCGACCGGATCCTTCCTCGTCGCGGTGACGAACAACTACTTCTGGAATCGCGTCTGGACCTTCCGGCACCATCGCGGTCACTTTGCCTATCAGGGATTGCGCTTCTTCGTGGTGTCACTCGTCGTATACGGCGCAAACCTCGCGTTGCTGACCGGGTTCGTTCACGCTGGGCTCGGGAAAATCGTGTCGCAGGCGATCGCCGTCGTGCTCGTCACGCCCCTCAACTTCGTCGGCAACAAGCTGTGGTCTTTCCGCGGAAGACGCTGACGCGTCTTCCGCGGGTAGCGGCAACCGCGGTCCTGCTCGCTGGGGCAATTGCGCAAGCGGCTCACGCAAGTCCGCCGTCGAGCCCGGTCTACGACTCGAACGGACGCATCATCCAGGCGCCGTTCGCGCCGGGGTCACACGCGCGGCTGACGAAGGACCGCGCGCTCGCAATCTTCCTCGCGGACGACAAGGTCGCGGATTGGCTCACGCGTTATCCACCCGCAGGTCGAAGCATCGATGCAACCTACGATCCGAATCCCGCGCACTGCACGTTCGGAACGGCGGGCGGCTGCTGGAAGGTCAGCATCACGTGGAAGCAAGGAAAGCGCGACGCCGGAGAGATCGCGAAGGGCCGCGTGGACGATCTCCGCGGAGTTGTCACGGAAGCTTTCACGGGGCCACAGGTTGCGTGGGGCATGGCGCGCGGTGGTCCGGGCGGTTTCGGCGGGATGAAGATCAACAGCTATTCGGTCTGGCTCGGCTTTTGCGCCGCGTTCCTGCTCGGACTTGGGAACTTCCGCCGGCTCTTGTCGTGGCGCAATCTCGACCTGGTGATGCTGCTCTCCTTCTCGGTCTCACTCTGGTTCTTCAACCGCGGCAACGTATTCGCGTCGGCGCCGCTTGCGTACCCGCCGCTTCTCTACTTGATCGCGCGTTGCGCGTGGATCGGCTTCACCGGTCGACCTGTACGCGGCCGGCCGATCTGGCCGGTCTGGATGCTTCTCGGGGCGACCGTTTTCCTCGCCGGCTTTCGAATCGGTCTGAACATCGAAGACTCGAACGTGATCGATGTCGGCTACGCCGGCGTGATCGGAGCCGAGCGCATCGCGCACGGCGTGTCGCCGTACGGCCACTTTCCGGTCGAGGAAAACCTCAAGCCGTGCGGACCCCCAGACGCGAACGGAGAGATCCGCAACCGCATCCAGACGAATGGACGTTGCGAATCTGCGAACCCGCAAGGTGACACGTACGGGCCGGTGTCCTATGAGTCGTATCTCCCCGGCTACTGGGTTCGAGGCTGGTCCGGGAAATGGGACAAGCTCCCGGCGGTGCACCTCACATCGATCGTCGTCGACCTCCTCTGCCTGGTCGGCCTCGGTCTCGTCGGCTTACGGTTCGGTGGGCCGATGCTCGCAGCGGCGCTGCCCTTCGCGTGGGCCGCGGATCCGTTCACGCAGTACGTGTCGAGCTCGAATACGAACGACTCGATTCCGGCGGCGTTCCTGATCTGGGGCTTCTGGCTCGTCACGTCCGCGTGGGCGCGCGGGATCTTCGTCGCGCTTTCGTCGTGGACGAAGTTCGCGACGCTCGTCGTTGCGCCGATGTGGCTGACGTATCCGGAAGTGCGCTGGCGCCCGCGTCCGCTCCTCGCCTACGTGGGAGGCTTCGTCGTCGCGACCGTCGCGGCATTCTCGATCCTCTTGCTCGATCCACACCCGATCGCGGCGGCGCATGTCTTCTACGACCGGACGATCAAGAGTCAGGTCGACCGGCATTCGCCGTTCTCGCTCTGGGACTGGAAGCAGTATTACGCGCGCGGACTTCCAGACTTGCACTGGCTGCAGAGGATCCTGGAAGGCCTGCTCGTCGTCGCGGCGCTGGCGTTCGCGTTCGTCCCCCGCCGGAAGTCGCCGTTACAGCTCGCGGCGCTGACGGCGGTGCTGCTGCTCGGGTTCGAGGTCGTGTTGACGCATTGGTTCTACCTCTACATCCCCTGGTTCCTCCCGTTTGCCGCGTTCGCGCTGCTTGCTCCGCGTGAGCAGCCGGCCTGAACCCCACGTCGTCGCGGCGGCGTTCGTCGCCCTCGCCGTGTTCATCGGCACCTGGGCCTTGCTGCACGTCGGTTTCTACCGGCACAAGCAGGTGCTCGACACGCCCGTGTACCAGCGCTACGGCGACGCGATCGCACACGGACAAGTTCCGTACCGCGACTTCGCGCTCGAATATCCACCCGGTGCGCTGCCGATGTTCGCGCTCCCCGGGCTCGCGGAACAAGGACACGGTCAGGACGTCACCGCCGGCTTCCGGCACCTGTTCGAAACGCTGATGTGGTTCTGCGGTGCGATCGCCTTGCTCGGAATGGCCGCCGTCTTGCGCGTTTCAGGTGCGAGCCGGGCCCACGTGTGGAGCGCACTGCTCTTCGCCGCGCTTGCCCCTCTCGCGCTCGGCTCGGTGCTACTGAGCCGTTACGACCTCTGGCCGACCGCGCTCGTCGTCGCGTCGCTTGCGGCGCTCGTCGCGGGACGGTTGCGTCTCGGCGGCGGCGTACTCGGCGCGGCGATCACGGCGAAGCTCTTCCCCGCCGTACTCGTTCCGTTGGCCGTCGCGTTCGCGTGGCGTCGCCAGGGACGGCGGGAGGCAGTGATCTGTCTCGCGACGATCTGCGCCGTCGTCGCGGTCGTTTTCGCGCCCTTCGTCGCACTTTCGCCGGCGGGCGTTTGGCACAGCCTGACGGACCAGCTCACCCGGCCGCTGCAGATCGAGAGCCTCGGCGCCGCGCTTCTGATCGCCGCTCATCACGTGTGGGGACATCCCGTGACGATGGAGACGAGCCACGGTTCGCAGAACCTCGCAGGCCATGCGGCGCACGAGCTCGCGTTCGCCTCCACGGTCCTGCAGGTGCTTGCGTTGATTGCCATCTGGACGATCTTCGCCCGGAGCCGCGCCACGCCGGCGCAGCTCCTGTCGGCGAGCGCGGCCTCGCTCGTCGCCTTCATCGCGCTCGGGAAGGTGCTTTCTCCGCAGTTTCTGATCTGGCTTGTGCCAGTCGTCCCACTCGTGCGGGGGCGAACCGGGCTGCGCGCCTCCGCGCTCCTCGGCGTCGCGCTCGTCCTGACGCAGATCTGGTTTCCGTTTCGGTACTCGGATTACGCGACCCACTTCCAGCCGACCGCGTCGTGGCTCGTCCTGGCGCGCGACCTGACGCTCGTCGTGCTGCTCGTCGCGCTCATGGCGCCACGGCATACACGCGCCACTCGCCCGGCACACCTTTGAGCCGGTGAATACCGCGCTCGGCCAAGTCGATCCCCGATCCTGCGATGAGGTCCCTGACGGTGCCCGACACCAGAACCTCGTTCGCGTCCGCCAGAGCTGCGATCCGTGCGCCGGTGTGCACCGCGATTCCGCGCACCGAGTCACCGGCAAGCTCGACCTCGCCCGTATGGACACCTGCCCGTATCTCGAGGTCGAGCGGGCGCACGGCGTCGACGATCGAGCGTGCGCAACGGATCGCGCGAGCCGGACCGTCGAACGTCGCGAAGAAACCGTCGCCGGCGGTGTCGACCTCGCGGCCGCGGAAACGGGTGAGCTCACGCCGGACCGCGTCGTGATGTCGCTCGACGAGATCACGCCAGCGAGCGTCGCCGAGCGCGGCGGCACGCTCGGTCGACCGCACGACGTCGGTGAAGAGCAGCGTCGAGAGGACGCGGTCCGGCTCGCTCGGTTCTCGAACACCCGTGAGGAACTCCTGGATCTCGGCGACGATCTCGTCGCCGTCAACCCACGGAACGTGATCTTCGCCTGGCAGTTCGACGTACTTCGCGCCTTCAATGTGCTGCGCGAGCCAGCGCGCGTTGCCGACGTGACACACGTGGTCCCCTTCACGGTGGATGATGAGTGTCGGCACGTTGACGCTCGGGACGACGTTGCGGACGTCGATCTCGAACGCCATCCGCATGAACACCACTGCTTCCGGCGGACTCGCGCCCTGCATCTGTAGCCGGCCGAACCATCGCCGAAGATCCTCGTCCCCTTTTCGGCTCGGGACGATGTGGTCGGCAACGAGGCCTTTGCCCCAGCGCGCAACGACGTTGTCGAGCCCTATGTACTGCTCGAACTCCTCGCGCGTCGCCTCTCCCCACGGCCAGTCATCCGTGGTCTCCTCCTTGACCTCCGCGCCGCATAGAACGAGCGCGCGCGTACGCTCGGGATAGGTCGCGGCGAAGAGGATCGACATCGGCCCTCCCTCGGAGATCCCCATCAACGCCGCGGAGTCCGAGCCTGCCGCATCCATCACGGCCCGTACGTCGTCCATTCGTTCCTCGAGCGTGCCAAGGCGCACGCGGTCGGAGAGCCCCATTCCGCGCTTGTCGAACAGGAGCACGCGGGCGAACGATCCGAGCCGTTCATAAAAACGGCGGTATTCGGGGCTCTCCCACAT
>Ga0066660_10000937_pt1 | contig 11564 bp, 7 predicted proteins | sample GraSoiAngelo_109_FD_75177 | JGI IMG/M metagenome (GOLD analysis project Ga0066660, IMG submission 75177) | Grasslands soil microbial communities from the Angelo Coastal Reserve, California, USA - 14_0903_12_20cm | ecosystem: Environmental > Terrestrial > Soil > Grasslands | place: USA...
CACGGAAGAAAAGACCATCTCCTTTCTTCGCCATGCGCCCAACGGTTCACCGTCGCCCAAGGAAAAGGAAATGCGCGCGCTCCTTTCCAAACTGACCAACCGGTTCACCGATCAACTCGTGCCCGATCCCGTTACGGAGCGAGCCGGCGAAGATTTGTACCGACTGTTTACCTGAGAGCAATCGCATGCGGATGTGCTCCTGGCCTTGAAGCCGGTCCGCACCTATTTGTGCTCTTTATCCGATTTCTAAAGCAAGGCCAGCAAATTCGAATTTCCCAATGAGCCTGAACCTTCGTAAAACCAGCGGCAACGCCCTCTCGATTCTTTCGAGCGACGTGATGAACCGGGCGACCAGTTTCATCTTGTACGCGCTCGTCGCGCGGCATCTCGGCGCTCACGAGTTTGGCCAACTCACTCTGGCATTCACTCTTTTCTACGCCTTCCAGGTGTTTGCCGTTGGAGGCCTGAAGACCCTGGTCATCCGGCAGGTTGCAAAAGACCGCGCGCAAACCGCGCGTTACTTCTTCAATGGCTGCGCTATCGTGACACTGACTTCGATCATGTCCATCACCGCCGTGTGGGGATTCTTGCGTCTGATGCATTACTCCCACACGACCACGGTAATCATCCTGCTGCTCTCCTTCGGACTTCTCCCGAACACCTTCGCGGCCCTCTGCGAAGGCATCTTTCAGGCTTGGGAACGCATGCACTACATCGCGTATGTCAACGTACCGGTGAATATTGCGAAGGTTGGTGCTACTTTCGCCCTGCTTATTACCGATCGCGGGCTCTACGCGGTGATCCTCGTACTTCTGTGCTCGTTTTTCGCCATCGCCACGGTCGAACTTTGGATCCTGTTCCGGCAATTTCCTTTACAGCGCACGCCAATTGACCGCAGCTTTGCGTGGAGCACGGCTTGTTCCGCATCCACGTTTCTTGGAATTGACGGGACGCTGGCTGTCATGAGCAGCATCAATATTCTTCTGCTCTCTAAGCTTGCCGGCGAGACGGAAGTGGGCCTTTACAGCGCCGCTTTGCAATTGATGGTTCCCCTGCTGCTCGTTTATCAGAGCCTGGCGCAAAGCATTTTCCCCATGATGTGCAGAAAAATCGACCCCGGCTATCGCAGCTTGAAGCACATTGCCGAAAACGCCCTGGAACTGCTCATGGTCTTGGCTCTCCCCGCGGTTGCAGGTTTGTATTTCCTGGGAGACCACGTCATCGGTTTGCTTTACAAAAAACCCGCATTTGTTGACGCGTTCCCGGCTCTGCGCATCATCACTTTCATTTTGATCTTCCAGGTTTTTACCAGCGTGCTGGGCCAAGTGTTGCTGGCGAGCCATCGTGAGAAAATTTCGTTGCGCATAGTAATCGTGGATGCGCTGGTCAACTTGCTTGTCGGCTTTCCCCTCATCAGCCTGTTCGGTTTGCGCGGCGCGGCGATCGCCCTCTTCCTCACCCGCTTAACCGATTGCATTCAGCACTACATTCCTTCAGCCCACTTGCTCTCCGGTATCCCGGTTTGGAAGCTGGTTTGGAAGCAAGTCGTGGCGGCCGCGTGCATGGCTGTTTACCTTGCATTTCCTGAAGGCCGAGCCAGTCTTCTCACAGGTGTATCGGCAACGCTGATTTACGGCGGCGCGTTGTTCGGGCTGGCGGTTTGGGCCGCTGGCGGAATGCACCAGTTCCTGGAGAAGTATCGTCCTCTTTTGTCGGAGTAGCTTCGAACCGCACCAAAAGAAAACAAGCATGCTCTTCGATTCCGCTGCCTACATCCTGTTCTTGATTCTCGTCGTGCTCGTTTATTGGCGCCTGCCCTTTCGCAAGCAAAACTACATGTTGCTGGCCGCGAGCTACTTCTTCTATGGCTGGTGGGACTGGCGATTCCTTCTCCTGATGGCCGGTTCGACGCTCGTCGACTACATCGTGGCGCGCAAGATTGCCGCAAGCTCCGACGCGCGTACGCGCCGCTACTTGCTGCTCTTCTCCCTCATCCTGAATTTTTCCTTCCTCGGCATCTTCAAGTATTTCAATTTCTTCGTGGACTCTGGCGCGCGTCTTGCGGCGCTGCTTGGGGCCAAGCGCATTCCCGTCAGTATCTGGCGCATCATTTTGCCGCCGGGCATTTCCTTCTACACCTTCCAGGAAGTTGCCTACATCGTGGATGTCTATCACCGCAAAGTTGCGCCTGCAGAATCTCTTGTCGATTACGCGCTCTTCGTCAGCCTCTTCCCGCATTTGATCGCTGGCCCGATTCAGCGGCCGTCGCATCTCCTTCCGCAAGTGCAGAGGCCGCGCACGTGGGACGCCACGAAAGCCTTCGACGGCCTGATCCTGATTCTCGAAGGCCTTTTTCGCAAAATGGTCATCGCCGACAACTGCGCGCTCATCGCCAATGGCGCCTTCGCCGGAAGCTTCGGCGGCCCCAACACCATGACCGTGCTGCTCGGCACCTACGCTTTCGCCTGGCAGATTTACGGCGACTTTAGCGGTTACAGTCGCATCGCCCGCGGCAGCGCCCAGCTTCTCGGTTTCCACTTCATGGTCAACTTCCGCCAGCCTTATCTCGCCGAAGGCTTGCAAGATTTCTGGCGCCGCTGGCACATCAGCCTTAGCTCTTGGCTGCGCGACTATCTCTACATTCCGCTCGGCGGCAGTCGTTTGGGAAAAGTCCGCACCTACATCAACCTGATGCTCACCATGCTGCTTGGCGGGCTTTGGCACGGCGCCAATTGGACTTTTGTCGCGTGGGGCGGCATCCACGGAGCCGGCCTCGCGGTCGAGCGCTTTCTCCTGGGAAAGAAGCACGACGCATCCTCCGCCTTCTTGGGAAGATGGGCCCGCCGAATCTTCATCTTCAACCTTGTTTGTCTCGCGTGGATTTTTTTCCGCATCACTTCTTTTAGCGGTGCATGGGAGCAAATTGTCGCTCTGGCGAACTGGCAATGGAATCCCGTCTATCTCACCGCTCTGGGTTTCTTGTCCGTTTACGCGTTAGCTCTTTTTCTGCTCGACCTGCAATTGGAATCGTCAAACGCCGAGCAGGCCTTTGCCTCGTATCCCTACGCTTTCCGCGTTCTCACCGGTCTTGCTTTCTGCGTGCTGATCACCCTTTTTGGAGCCAATCAGGAAAGTGCCTTTATCTATTTCCGCTTCTGAACACCGAAAAGCCACGCGAGCGCTGACCATCCTGCTGGGCGCGATGCTCGTCTACGTCTGCTCGCTGGAAGTCGTGACGCGTCTGGCTTTTCCGCGCATCAATCATGTCTGGCGCACGATCCGCGAGGACCATCTCACCGCCGTCTTGCTCCATCCCTCGGCGGCAAGCAATTCCGAAACGATGCTGATGGTGGGCAACTCCTACTTGGAAGTCGGCGTGAACCGCGAGAATCTCCAGCAGGAAATTGCGCCCACCTTTTCGATCGCTTACCTTCCGATGTCCGGGACCAGCTATCTCGACTGGTATTTCGGCTTGCGCAAGTTGTTTATGGAAGGCTCCCGCCCCGCGATCGTGGGCGTTTGTCTGTCTACGCGAGATTTAATCTCTGACGCAACCTACGGAGGCTCTTTTGCCCATACGCTGATGCTCCGCAGCGATCTGTTGCGCGTCAAAAAAGCAAGCCACCTCGACAACACCATGACCAGCGACTACTTCTTTGACAGCCTCAGCAGTTGGATGGGGCATCGCGCCGAGATTCACAATTGGCTTTTGCGAAAAGCCGCGCCCAGCGTCGAGAAATTGACTCCTTATCTCCGTCCGGAAAAGCAGTCTCTCCCGCCGAGCGACGTCATCCTCGCAAAAGCACTTGCACGCCTCCGCATGTTGAATCAATTGGCTCAGCGATATGGCGCGCGCTTCTTTCTGCTGATTCCCCCCACAATGGATGTGCGCGACGCTTCCAACGAGATTCAGGCAGCGGCGGCCAAGGAAGGCATTCTTGTCTTGCTGCCGTTTCAACACGCGGAATTGCCGGGAAGCGTCTTTCTGGACGGCGCGCATTTGAACCCGCAAGGCGCCGCTATCTTCACCGCAAGGCTGGGCCCCACGCTTCTGCAATCCCTCTATCAGAACTAGACTCCCGCCTCATGACTCCACAAAATCGTCTCCGCGTTGCCTTCATCTCTTACAACTTTGGCGAATACTGCGTTCGCCTGGTCAATGTGCTGGCCGAACATGCAGACGTCCTGCTCGTCATGCCGGAACAAATCATCGCGCCACACACCGCCAAGCTGAAGGAAGCGGTTCGCCTCGTCGCCTTTCGGAATCCCAGGTTGCGCCGGCCCATTCGGCAACTCCGGAACATTCACAGTCTGGTGCAGCAGATTCACCAATTCGCGCCGGATGTTATCCACTATCAAGGCGCGCATCTCTGGTTCGATCTGGCGCTGCCAGTACTACGCCGCTATCCAGTCGTTTTCACCATCCATGACCTCCGGCCCCACCCCGGCGATCGGCTCTCTCAAAAAACGCCGCAATGGATTGAAAACTTTGCCCGCCGCCAGGCGGACGAATGGATCGTCCATACACACTACGCGCGCGACTTGCTGGGGCGCGAATGGCCAGCCGCCAAAGAAAAAATCTCGGTGATTCCGCACATCCAGATCGGAAACACGCCGTCATCCGCACCGGTCGAGGAGGAGGAAAATCTAATCCTCTTCTTCGGCCGCATCTGGGAATATAAAGGACTCGAGTATCTGATCCGCGCCGAGCCATTGATCACCGCACGCGTTCCCACAGCACGCATTCTCATCGCCGGCGAGGGCGAAGATTTTGCACGCTACCGCCGCATGATGGTGCATCCGCACCGCTTTATCGTTCACAACGAGTTCATTCCGGAAGACCGCGCCAGCGATTATTTTCAACGCGCCAGCGTTGTCGTTCTTCCGTACATCGAAGCTTCGCAGAGCGGCGTGATCCCCATGGCCTATTCGGCGGAAAAACCCGTGGTTGCCACGACGGTTGGCGGCCTGCCCGAAATGGTGGAAAACGGCTGCACCGGATGCTTGGTTGCTCCCCGAGACTCCGTGCAATTGGCAGAAGCCGTGACCAAATTGCTTCTGAATCCCGCTCTACGGCACTGGATGGGTGCGAACGGGAAGCGCAAGGTCGAAGAAGAAGGCTCTCCAAGCATAGTTTCGCAAAAAACGTTGGAAGTTTATCGCCGCGCCGTGGAGAAAGGCGCCCACGCCAGGAAAACCGCTCTTGTCAGAGACTCCGCCGTCTTGCCTTCGCGCTCAGGAGGCGCTGACTAAGCTTCATCCTCGCGCGGTAGACACCGACGCGTCGGCAAATCCCGGGAACTTGTCCCCAACGCCGTCGGAGCTTTCCCGTCGCTTTTCTTTTCCACGGCTTTATCGGCGAAACCAGAATCTGAGGGCTGAAATCTGCGGACTGAAACGGAAGACTAAAAGTGTGGAGGGGGGAGCGCGCCAGCTACGCCACTTCTCGTAACTGGCGCTCAGCTCCCCCTCGCGCGGGATTGAGACGGGGCAGGGGCTAGATAAATCCGTGAGTCATTTTTGCCGAACGCGGTGATCAACTCATTCGCACGCATGTAAATATAAGGGACGCATCCCCCTAGTGCTGATAGGCGCCGAGGTCAGAGCCGCCGCCTTGCGGGCGGGCTTGGCCGTTGATGTCCGTGTAGATGTACTGCTTCAGGTCGCTGAGGATGGAGGAAGACAGCCCGGGCAGCGTGCTGGGATCGATGCCGCGATTGTAAGCCGGGCTGGTGGCCAGCAAGGTCAGCCCCGTTCCCAGCAACGAAGGCGCGAGCGAAGTCGAGTAGCCGCCGATGCTCAGGCTCGGTGGGTTGACGAATAGCGGATCGGCGTTGATCAACTGCGACGGATCGGAGTAGCTAAAGTTGTTGGGCGCGCTGAAATACAGGTCGGCGAAATACTGGACATTGGCGTTGGTGCCTTCCTGATCGTAGGAGGGATTGTTGGAGGCCATGGCGTAAGTGATGTTGTTGATGAAGTAGCCGTTGTTGGAATTTTGCGTGGTGAACGAACCGACGTTGCCGAGCGAAGTGTCGAGGTCGTTTTTGTAACAGGTGTTGTTGATGATGTAGAAGTTGGTGACGGCATTGGCCTGGATGCAGCGGCCGCCGTTGCCGTAGACGACGTTATTGACAATGAGGGCCGGTGGCGTGTTGGAACCCAGGTCCAGGATGATGCCGTTGCCGTCGGTGTGGTTCGAAGAGCCGTCGTATTCTCCGGTGATGATGTTGTTGGAGGCGATGTTGTGGAAGCCGGAATAATTATCGAACCACTGCGCGTTGTTGTAGGAGATGGCGCTGGTCCAGCCATACAAATAGCCGTTGTGGTTGATGAGGTTGTGATCGCTGGTGAGGTAGTCGCAATCGACGGCGCCGACGCCGGAGCCGCCGGTGTTGTTAATGCTATTGGACAGGAAGCGCAGATGGTGGCCGCCTTGGCAGAGGAAGCCGTCGAGGGCGTTGTTCTGGCCGTCGAGATGCAAGCCGCGGAATTCTAGATAAGCAGCGCCGGAAGGGAAGCTGCCGTTGCCCAACTTGAACATGGGCTGGCCGGTAGCGCCTGCGGTCCAAACGAGATTCACCGCGCCGTTGCCATAGCTTTTGTAAACGATCCAGGAGGAGGGCGTGCCGCTTGTGGGCGGAAAGAAGGTAGAGCCCAGGTTGTAAGTGCCGGCGAGCAGGCAGACCACCGAGCCCGGCTGCGAAGCCGAGGCTGCGCCATGGAACGTTTTGGGCGCAGAGGCCGAAGTGCCGGAATTGCTGTCATTGCCGGAAGGAGAAGCGAACAGCGTGCAATCGGAAGCGGTCGTGCCGTTGCTGACGGTGATGCTCACTGTAGAACTAGTGGCAGAGAGCCCCGCAGCATCGCTAGCTTTAGCCGTGAGCGTGTGGGAACCGTTAGAGAGCGAAGCGGTATTCAAGCTGTAAGACCAATGGGTGGTGCCCGAAGCGTTGGCGTAGGCGCCGTTATCCACAGAGACTTGCACCGAGCTGACGGAGACGGTGTCCGAAGCGGTTCCGGAAACCGTAACCGTGCCAGAGACCGTGGCGCCGTTGGCAGGCGAGCTAACATTCACGGACAAAGCAGGATTGACGACGTTAATGGTGAAATTGCTGGACGCGGTGTGTGCGGCGGCGTCTTTTACCTGGACGGTGAAGGGAAAAGAGCCCAGCACGGACGGCGTGCCGGAAATCGTGCCGGAAGAACTCAGCGTAAGGCCAGTCGGCAGCGAGCCGCTTGAAAGAGACCAGGTATAAGGAGTGGTACCGCCGGAAGCTGCAAACGTGGCGCTATAAGCGCCGGACAAGGTCGCCCCAGCAAGCTGCGTCGTGGTGATTTGCAGGGTCGAGGAAGGAGGAGGCGTTCCGCTGTTTGGAGCAAAGGCCACGTCCACCCAATAATTCGCGTTGTTCGTGCTTGTCGGGAAGGCGCTGTTGCTGCCGTAGGTGTAGCGTCCGTCCGGCGTGCCACTCGCATTCGGCAGCGCGTGCAGGGGAGGATTATCCACGCCCGAGCTGGCAAAAAAATTCCAGTTGGCGCTCCAATGGCCGATCGTGCTGTGGTAAGAAGCGACGTATACCGTGTTCGCGCTGATTGCCACCGGATTCGCGAAATTCATTTGCTGCCAGCCGGAAGCGCTTTCGTTACCGAAGGTGCCCGAGGCCAGCAGAGCGCCGCTGTTGCTCCAGAGATTCCCAACGTGCGTGCCGGTGTTGGCCGAGCTCTTATAGAAGCGAATCCCCGTGATGTAGCCATTCACATCGGACTTAAACGAAACCCCAAGTTCTACTCCCGAATCTGTGCCAACATCTGGCACCGCAGGCACCGCCGTACTCGGCCAGATCGTGTTTGCATTCGTCGTGGTGCCAGCCGGTGTGAAAGCCACATCCACCCAATAATTCGCGGTGTTCGTGTTGGCGGGGAAAGCGCTAGCGCTGCCATACGTAAAGCGGCCATCCGGCGTGCCGCTCACATTGGCTAGCGCGTGAAGCGGAGGATTATCCACTCCCGAGCTCGCGAAGAAATTCCAACTGGCGCTCCAATGGCCGACGGTGCTGTGGTAGGAGGCGACATACACGGTGTTCGCGGTAATCGCCACCGCATTCGCGAAATTCACTTGTTGCCAGCCCGAAGCCGTTTCGTTAGTGAACGTAGCTGACGCCAGCAGCTGCCCGGTACTGCTCCAGAGGTTGCCGACATGTGTCCCCGTGTTGCTGGAACTCTTATAGAAGCGGATGCCCGTGATGTAGCCGTTGACGTCGGCTTTGAAGGAAACGCCCAGCTCTACGGGAGTATCGGGTCCGACATCAAGGACTGCAGGAGCCGCAGTACTGGGCCAGATCGTATTCGTTGCGCTAGCGCTCGCCGAACACCCCAATACCACCAGACCGGCCGCTAACCCCACCTTGACAGATTGCAAGCTCCTCGGCGTAAATAGGATAGGGGGAAGCAATCCCTCAGCCCAGCAGAGTCCCCTCTTCGCAGCCCTCAACGACCAGAACAGCCCCTGAGCGCGCACAACAAACCTCCTGAGCGGTTTGCGTGGGCCTGTTGGAACCGCAGGTCCTTTCGGACCGCAGGCGGGGTTGGGATTGCGGCAGATGTGGGGCTGGGCTTCGGGTAACACGGCCTTCCGTGGTAGGGAAGGCCCGGCACACCCCGTGAAAAACCTATGCCGCTTTCAGTACTTCGCCCACAGTCGAGAGGGTAGGCTTGAAAGGCTTTTGTGAATGTCGGCAGGGAAATGAATCTAGCGTCAGACCTTGTGGTTGAGCCATGTCTCTAGATGTCCTACAAAAGTTCAGTTTGCCCCAGTTCCCGGCAGCGAGCGGGATTCGAGCATTGCGGGAAATACCTGAACGGACAATGAGCATTTACCCCGCTTTGTTTCAGGTGATTTCCTGGTTGCCTGACGGGATAAGGGCGGAGGACGGTACCCAAAGAATAATTATGACTACGCGACGAAGTTCCGGGCCAGGGGCCCAGGCCGCGAAAGCCGCACTCAAAAAGCCAGCAGAAGCGATGGCATCCCTCTATCCTGAAATTCTCAAGGGCATGCCCGTCGGTGTCCTCATCTTGCACTTGGAAAGTCCTCGCGATCCAAGGACCTTCAGAATCATAGACATCAATCCGGCAGCCGCGTCTCTTACGGGAACAACCTTGGAAGATCTTCGCGGCAAAACGCTTGGGGATTTTCCAAAACTGCTGAGAACGCCTTTTCCCGGCTCTTGCCTGGAAGCCCTGCAAGCTCAAGAGCCACGAAATGTCGGTGAGATTGCTTACGGCGATGAGCACATCCGCGAGGGCATTTATGCCGTTCGCGTATTTCCTCTGTCTCACGATTTTCTGGGAGTCGCCGTTGAGAACGTCACGGAGCAAAGGCGCTCGGAACGCGCGTTGCGCGAAAGCGAAGAGCGTTTTCGTTTGCTGATCCACGGAGTGCAGGAGTACGGGATTTTCCAACTGGATCGGTTGGGCCACGTCATGAGCTGGAACGCCGGCGCGGAGCGCCTGATGGGCTACGCTGCGGAAGAAATCATCGGGAAACACTTCTCCGTGTTTTATCTCAAGGAAGACGTGCAGAGTGGCAAGCCCGAGCGCAATCTGGCGGAAGCCGCTCGCAAAGGGCAGAGCGAAGACGAAGGCTGGAGAATCCGCAAAGACGGGTCGCGCTTCTGGACCAGCGCGCTGATGACCGCCCTCCGGGATTCTCAGGGAAATTTGCGCGGGTTTGCCAAGCTTACTCGGGACATGACCGAGCGCCGCGAAAGGGAAGAGGCGCTCACGCGAGCCAAGGAACTCTTGGAACTTCGCGTAGAGCAGCGGGCCGCGGTTCTCACCAGGGTAAATGAAGAGCTGCGCGTGGAGATTGCCGAGCGCAAACATGCGGAAGAACAATTCAAAGAGACCCTTGAGCAACTTCGTTCCCTCGCAGCACGCCTTCAGCGCGTCCGGGAAGAAGAACGAGCTTCTATCGCTCGCGAAATCCACGATGAGCTTGGGCAAGCCTGCACGGCGATCAAGATGGATTTGGCTTTGATCGGTAACAAGCTCTCCAAGAGGCAAGCGCAACTGCGCGCCAAAATCGAGTCCTCCATGCACTTGGTCGACGACATGATCGTTACCTTGCGCAGAATTGCTTCTGACTTGCGGCCCCGCGCTTTGGATGACCTGGGTCTTGCCGCTGCGCTTGAATGGCAAGCACAGGAGTTCGAGCGTCACACCGGAATTCATTGTCATGTTGCTTTGCCTGCAGCAGAACCATTGAATCTCGACCCCGAACGCTCCACCGCCATCTTCCGCATTTTTCAGGAATCTTTGACCAACGTCGCGCGTCACGCAGAAGCCACCAGCGTGGAAGCGCGCCTGGAAATTGCTGAAGGCCAGCTCCTTTTCACGGTGCACGACAACGGCAAGGGCTTTGCGCCTCAGGAAGCCAAGGCGAAGAAGTCCCTCGGCCTCGTAGGCATGCAGGAGCGCGCCTACCTTCTCAAAGGGGAACTCAGTATTGAGGGAGCCCTTGGGTCTGGAACTACCATGACCCTGCGGATTCCCTTGCTGCCCCCTGTCCAGCCCCGACTGGATTCGCAATGAGAGTATTGATTGCCGATGATCACGCTGTTTTTCGCCGCGGCCTCAAGGAAACGATCGGCGAAGCCTTTCCCAAAGTGGTTTTCGGGGAAGCCAAGACCGCCGAGGAGACCCTGGCGTGCGTCCGCCAGCACGACTGGGAACTCGTGATTCTGGATATCAGCATGCCCGGAAAAAGCGGGCTGGATATCCTGGGCGAGTTGAAGCGCATCCGGCCGAAGCTGCCGGTTCTTTTCCTCAGTATGTACCCCGAGGAACAGTATGCCCGGCGCGCGCTCAAAGCCGGCGCTTCCGGTTATCTAACCAAAGACAGCGTTCCCGAGGAGCTGAAAACCGCGGTGCGGCGCGTGCTGTCCGGTGGGCGCTACGTGAGTGTGACGCTCGCGGAACGTCTAGCCTACGACTTGAGACGCGGAGCGGACACGCCGGTGCAAGAGTTGCTTTCCGACCGCGAATTCCAAGTGTTGCGAATGATTGGCTCCGGCAAGACGGTCAAGGACATCGCCGATGAGCTTTCCCTCAGCGTGAAAACCGTGAGCACATATCGTTCGCGCATCCTGGAAAAGACCGGAATGAAAACCACGGCCGAACTGATCCGCTTTGCGCTGCGCTCGCAACTGGTCGATTGACAGAGTCTCCGGAGGGCGTGCTCTAGAGCGCCGTGACGCGAGTTGTGGGACAGTGGCCCTCATTCCTGTATCGCATCGTCCTACAAAAGATTAGTGTTTCTACCCGATGTATTTCCCTCCCAATTTGTCATTCTCTAAGAATGCAAGGAAAGTCCTCGCGCACAAGAAAGAGAAGGAAGAGAATGAGGGTCTTTATTACCGACGACTCCCAGATCGTGGTCGAGCGCATGACCGACCTCTTGAAAGACGTGGCCGGTGTCGAGATCGTCGGGCAAGCCGGCAACGCACGGGAGGCGATACTGGCGATCCAGGAGACCGATCCGGACGCCGTCATCCTGGATC
>Ga0066660_10000939_pt1 | contig 11555 bp, 10 predicted proteins | sample GraSoiAngelo_109_FD_75177 | JGI IMG/M metagenome (GOLD analysis project Ga0066660, IMG submission 75177) | Grasslands soil microbial communities from the Angelo Coastal Reserve, California, USA - 14_0903_12_20cm | ecosystem: Environmental > Terrestrial > Soil > Grasslands | place: USA...
AACGCTAGTCGCAAATCGGTCGTCGTTCTTCGGCAAACTCACCTATACGACGATGCCCGAACAGCTTCAGGCTCGCGGAATTTCGTGGAAGGTTTACTCGTCACCTGACCAGAATATTCTGAACAGTATTTTCTCCGACAATGTTCTCTCCTATTTCAAGAATTTCCAGGACCCCACATCGGTCCTCTACCGGAACGCATTCGGGCCCCAGTTTCCGGTTGATTTTCTGGCGGATGCGTTGTCGGGAAACCTGCCACAAGTCTCCTGGGTGCTCGCCTCGATCGTTGACTCCGATCACCCGCCGGCGCCCTCACTCTTTGGAGAGAACACCCTGTCCACGATTATCAGTGCTTTGACTGCGAATTCAGCGCTGTGGGCGAAGACGGTCCTATTCGCCACTTACGACGAAAATGGCGGCTTCTTTGACCACGTCGCGCCGGTGACAGCGCCCCCAGGCACCCCCGGCGAATACGTCACTGCGCCCGCAGTCCCGGACCCCACGGTGGTTGGCAATCCTCCCATTCTCGGCCCGATCGGCTTGGGTTTCCGTGTGCCGATGCTTGTGATCTCTCCGTTCAGCAGGGGTGGGTTTGTATCGTCGGCTCTCTTCGATCACACCTCAGTGCTGCGATTCCTCGAGACGCGTTTTGGCGCCGAAGTGCCCAATCTGACCGCATGGCGTCGTGCCACCGTCGGTGATCTCACGAGCGCATTTAACTTCGCAAAACCTGATCAGTCGATTCCTGCTCTGCCGTCCACGCTCCCGGCAATTCCGCAGGTCCTTTCGGAGTGTGCAGCCAGCCTGGTCGGCACAACGCCATATCAAGTTCCGAACCCGCAGAGCTCTCCGACGCAGGAAGCTGGAACGGCGGCTCGACCAAGTGGTTTGTGCTAGACATTCATGGATTCTTGGTTCAATCCTCAACCAGTGACACCACGCGGTGATATAATGCCCCCGATGCGCTCAAGATTCCTGCACGCGGGAATTATGTTCATTCTAGTTGTTTGCCTCGTTTGTCCCCTGGTAGAGCTGTTTGATCGCTGGGATCACACGATACAAACCGGGAACGATACCGAGTACACCTTGGTCATTCTTGCGTTGTGCATCGGAGCGGCGTATTCGTTCACGCGATTCATCTTTAAGTTCTGTGTGTGCAGGTGCGCCGGAGAGGTCGTTTCCAAAGCGCTCGCAGCCAAGCTCCTTCTGTCCCCGCTGTGCCGTTCATTTTTCGTCTCTCCCATTCCGCTGAGTCCTCCAGCTCTCGCACTCCGTATCTAGAACTCATCAAAGACTGCTCTCGAAGCCTGTCCTGAGGGAGTGGTCCGTCGCCTCCTTCCTTTGGGACCAAGTTTGTTCGACTAGACCCTTCTTGCCAAGGCAATGAGTCTGCCTATCGATTCTTGATTCTTCGGAGCATGTTTATGTACGCGATTCGAAAACCAGTTCTCTATCTGTTCGCTGGAGTAATTTTGACTGGATGCGCTGCCCGGCGATATCAACCCTCGCCTATCGTCCCAACCGAGACAGCTTCGGGCCTGGAGACGCGAAATCTCAGTGACCCAGGCCTGCACACGTTTGAGGAGAAGAACCTTGGTCACGCGGTTACGCCTTGGCCGCCGAAGACTTGCGACCTCGCGACACTCTCCCTTGCTGCCTTGTATTTCAATCCCTCGTTGGAAGCTGCTCGGGCGCGTGTAGAAGAATCGCAAGCAGCGATTGTTACTGCTGGTGCGCGGCCAAATCCCAGTCTTGGCATCGCGCCCGGTGTTCCGAGCCCCTATTTGTTCAATTTGGATTTTTCCGTGCCTATTGAAACGGCTGGAAAGCGGGGACATCGCATCCAAGCGGCTCGTAGTCTCGACCAGGCTGCCCGATTCGATCTGGCCGATTCCGCCTGGAAGATCCGCAGCGGAGTTCGCATTGCGCTGTTGAATTACTTTCTCGCCTCTCGAAATCTCGACTTGCTGCGTTCCGAAGAGCAGATTCGCGGGGACCAAGTAAATATCTTGGAGCAAAGGTTTGCGGTTGGCGAGATACCGAAACTGGAAGTAGACCTTTCCCGGATCGAGCTCTCAAAAACGCACTTGGCGATCAACTCGGCCGAGGGGCGGCTGGGGGAAACCAAGGCAGCCCTGGCAGCCTCTATTGGGATTCCAGTGGCGGGGCTCGAGGGGCTCGATTTCAAATGGCCGGACCTCGATTCCCCGCCAAGCGCAGAATCCCTGTTGCCAGCGGACATTCAGCGGGATGCGGTTCTGAACCGCTTGGATGTTCGACGCTCTCTTGCTCAATACGCGGCGGCTGAAGCCGATTTGCAGCTCGAAATTTCCAAACAATATCCGGACCTCCAAATCGGACCGGGGTATACGTACGAGGAACGAAACAGCTTCTTCGTAATCGGATTCTCGACCACTCTTCCTCTCGTCAACCGAAACCAGGGACCTATTGCCCAAGCTGAGGCCCGTCGCAAAGAAGCGGGTGCTTCTTTCTTGGAGAAGCAGGCGCAAGTCACAGCGAGAGGCGAACGCGCTCTTGCCCTGTACACGGCAGCGCTGAAGGAAGTGGCAGGAGCTGACCAATTTTTACGCAAGCTGCAAGACACTCAACTTCGGATGACACAGGAGGCAGTACGACTCGGAGAGGAAGATCGACTAAGCCTCAACGGTGTGCAAATCCAAAGTTCAGTATTGGCTCGAGCGCGGCTCGATGCGCTTGCACGGGCGCAGAGCGCCCTTGGGGAACTCGAGGATGCTGTCCAGCGCCCGCTTGATCCCGGTGATGCGTTTGCAATTAGTCCTGAGTCTCCAGCACTGAGCAAACTCCCCAAGGAGTCGAAACGATGAGACATAAACCCACGTTTGCGACCGTCAGATCTACGGGCATTTTCGTCGTCACCCTTCTAACCCTGACTTTCATGGGAGGCTGCAAGAATCGCCTTGATAAGGACGATGAAAACCGCCAGGCTCAGGCGAAGAAAAGCCCCGCCCAGATTTCTACGGAAAACGGCCAGACCGTGCTTACCCTTGATTCGCCCACGCAAAACCGTTTGGGTCTCGAAGTTGCAACCCTTGCCGCGACTGTGACCCGCGCACAGGCAACGTGTCCTGCCGTCGTTGTTTCCATTCAAGACCTGGCAGCGTCTCGCAATGGCTACATTGCGTCGCAGACGCAAGTTCAGAAGGCACATGTTGCGGCAGAGGTTGCTCGCAAAGAGTACACGCGCCTGAAAACCCTCTTTGAGGAGAACCAGAACATCTCCGAAAAATCGCTGCAAACCGCGGAGGCTACTCTGCGAGCGAATGAAGCTGATGAGCGCGCCGGGGAACAGCAGCTAACTCTGCAAGAGTCCGTTGCCCGGCAGGAGTGGGGCAGCGCAGTTGCGAAATGGACGGTGGAAGGTTCGCCGGAGCTGCAACGTATCCTAGACCAGCGCGAAATGCTGGTGCAAGTGACGATGCCTTCCGGCGACACCTACGGCGCGCCCAAGACGATTTCGCTGGAGATCCCTGGCAGGGCCCGAACGCAAGCGGCTTTTGTTTCGACATTTCCCCGAGTCGATCCACGAATTCAAGGCAGGAGCTTTCTTTATCTCGCGCATGCTCAGTCTAGTCTAACCCCTGGCGTAAACCTGCTCGCTCATCTATCGGTCGGCAGACCGATGAAAGGGCTGATCGTCCCCACATCGGCGGTTGTTTGGTCCGAAGGGAAGGCTTGGGTATACCAGCAAACGGCCGCCGACCATTTTACTCGTCGTGCCGTGCCTACCGATATCCCAGTGGAAAAAGGATTCTTTGTCGCCGAAGGATTCTCACCCGGGGACAAGCTTGTCACGCGGGGAGCACAGGCTCTTCTCTCGGAGGAATTGCTCTTGCACGGCCAGAGCGGAGGCGAGACGGATGTGGACTGAAACCGGGGACGCCAGATGCTGAACGCCATTGTCCGTTTCTCAATCCGCTTCCGCGGAATTGCGATCTCGCTAGCCTGTGCGCTCCTGGTGTACGGAATCTTGTCACTCTCCCATGTGCCGTACGACGTTTTCCCGGAGTTTGCACCTCCCGAAGTTTCCATTCAAACCGAGGCACCAGGCCTTTCGCCGGAGCAGGTCGAGGTTCTTGTCACTCAGCCTATTGAGAATGCCATCAACGGCGTTGCCGGGATCGAGTCCCTCCGTTCCCGATCGATTCAGGGCCTTTCCGTAATCGGTGTTGTCTTTCGCCCTGGCACGGATATCTATCGGGACCGCCAGGCCGTTACCGAGCGCCTGTCCACGGTCTCGAGCGAACTCCCGACCGGAGTGTTGCCGCCATTGATGACTCCTCTCACTTCCTCCACGACATGGGTCATGGAGGTCGGTCTCACCTCAGAAAAACAATCTCCCATGACTCTGCGAACGATTGCGGACTGGACCGTTAAACCGCGCTTGCTGGCTGTTGGCGGAGTTGCAGGAGTGGAAGTCGTTGGCGGCGACGTCCGTCAAATTCAATTCCAGTTCGATCCGCAACGGCTTGTTCAATACGGATTGAGCGTCGAGGACGTGATCGCCGCGGCTAGACAAGCCACCGGCGTTCGCGGGGCAGGTTTTGTCGATACCCCTAACCAGCGAATTGTGCTGCAAACCGAGGGTCAATCACTGACAGCTGCGCAACTCACGCGCACGGTTCTGGTCCATCACAACGGCGCGAACGTGCTGCTGGGTGATGTCGGTCGCGTAGAAGACGCGCCGGCGCCGCCGATCGGAGCGGCCACGATCAGAGGAAAGCCCGGCGTGATCTTGATCGTTGATGCTGCCTACGGTTCGAATACGCTCGAAGTCACGCATGGTTTAGATAAGGCAGTTGCCGACCTACGTGCGAGCCTCGAAGCACAGGGAATCTCGCTTCATCCGGAAGTGTTCCGCTCTGCCGACTTCATCGATGTCGCGCTTCACAATGTGCGCGATTCGTTGCTCATCGGCGCAGTCCTCGTGATCTTGGTTCTCTTTTTGTTTCTCTTCAATCTCCGCACTGCTGCGATCTCCTGCACTGCAATTCCTCTTTCTCTGCTGGCGGCTGTCATCGCCCTCGACAAAATGGGGCTGAGCTTGAACACCATGACTCTTGGTGGCCTTTCGATTGCCATCGGGGAGGTAGTGGACGATGCCGTGATCGATGTCGAGAACATCTATCGCCGTCTCCGCGAGAATCGAGCATTGCCAACCCCACGGCCCTCGTTTCATGTCGTACTTGATGCCTCGCTCGAAGTGAGGAGCGCCGTCGTCTACGCAACGTTTGCGGTGATCCTGGTCTTTTTCCCGGTCCTGAATATGTCCGGCTTGGCTGGCAGGATCTTCGGGCCTCTCGCCATCGCCTACATCTGGGCAATTCTCGCATCACTTGTTGTTGCTCTGACCGTTACACCCGCTCTTTGCATCGTTCTATTGGGCGAGCGTGACCTCCTATCGCAGGAAGCGCCTGCTGTCCATTGGTTGAAGCGCGGTTATCACGGGCTTCTGCTCCGAATTGAGAAAGTGCCACGGCTAGTGATCGCAGCGGTTGCTCTGCTTGTTGCACTCGGGATTGGCACTTTGTTCCTTTTGAGCCAGTCCTTCCTGCCTGAGTTGCACGAGGGAAACATCACCGTACATATGACCGCGCTCCCTGGAACCTCCCTTCAGGAATCCCTGCGGCTCGGGAACCACATCACGGAAGCCCTGCTGAAAATCCCTTCCGTGCAATCCGTCGCCCAACGAGCGGGAAGAGCGGAACTTGGCACCGATACCATGGGCACGCATGAGAGTGAAATTGATGTGAACTTGAAGGCGCGCAACGGGAATCAAGTGGGGGCGGCACAGGTTGGTATCCGGCAGGTCATTTCTCAGCTTCCCGGCCCGATATTGACATCAAACAGCTTTCTAACGGAGCGCATCAACGAAACTCTTTCCGGGTACAGAACTCCTGTCGTGGTCAATGTCGTCGGCAACAACCTGGATCAACTGGACCAAGAGGCAGGGGAAGTTGTTCGCGTGCTTGGTGGTATCCGGGGCGCAGCCCAAATCCAGGTCCAGTCCCCCCCGGGCATGCCACAGATTGTGGTGCGACTTCGCAGGGACGATCTGGTCCGCTGGGGATTTGACCCCCTACAGGTTCTCGATGTAGTGAGGACCGCTTATGGTGGCGACATTGTGGGGCAGGTTTACGAAGGAAACCGAGTTTTTGACGTTGCGGTCATTCTTGCCCCTGGCGATCGGCCTAGGGTTAGCGAACTAGGTGCGTTGCCGCTTCGAAGTCCTGACGGGAATTACGTCACTCTGCGGCAACTCGCCGATCTTTACGAGTCGTCCGCGCGCTACGTCATCCTGCATCAGGGCGCACGCCGCGTGCAAACCATCACTTGCAATGTTCAGGGGCGTGCCGTCGACTCGTTTGTCGACGAAGTGCAGAAACGCGTGTCTCAATTATCCTTGCTCGCCGGCACCTACGTGGAGTTCTCCGGCACAGCCGCCGCGCAGGCTCAATCACGGCGCGACTTGCTAGTCGACTCACTGCTGGCCGGGCTGGGAATCGTCCTCCTACTGTCCGTTGTCATGGGCAACTATCGCAACTTGTTGCTTGTACTCGCGAATCTCCCATTTGCATTGGTCGGCGGAGTGCTCGCGGCACTGTTGACCGGCGGCAATCTTTCGCTTGGCTCTCTCGTCGGTTTCGTGACCTTATTCGGAATCACCCTACGCAATTCCATCATGTTGATTTCGCACTACGAGCACTTGGTTGAAGTGGACGGAATGGCCTGGGGATTGGACACGGCGCTCCGAGGCGCTTCCGAGCGACTTGCACCGATTCTGATGACGGCCTTGGTGACCGGCCTTGGCCTATTGCCCTTGGCCATCGGCAGTGGAGACCCAGGAAGGGAAATCGAGGGCCCCATGGCCACTGTGATTCTTGGAGGGCTCGCGACCTCAACTGTGTTGAACCTACTCGTGCTGCCCACGCTCGCGTTGCGTTACGCCAGATTCGAGGCTAGGCAGGATTCCTGAATCTGAATCTGACTCGGAGAGGAGCTGTGAAAATCATAGTGATTCCCCGAATCACAAGCGCTTTCCGGCTTCTTGCGTGCTCTTTGCTCATCTGTGCCGCTGTAGTTCATAGCCCAATAACATCATTCGCTCAGACGGCCGACTCATCCGGTGAACGGACGCAAAACGCGGAACCGCGCTCCGGCACGCTCGGATTTTCAGACGAGGCACGGGAAATCAACAACAATCGCACGCGCAAGAGGAAGCCGCAGGTACGGGATGCAGTGTCCGCGAATTTTTTCCTCAGACGTGGAGTGAAACTTCACAATTTGGCCACGGACGAAAGCTGTTCCCCGAAGCGCTGTTCGTCCGAGCAATTTGAAATGGGAACTTCCCATCTTGGCAGCAACCGGTGTCATGATCGCAAAGGTAGACCGGCCTGCTGACAATCGCATCCAATCGAAATCGCTGCAGCAAACCGCGGGCCAGTGGTCGAATGTCGGTCTCGGGCTGGAGCTTGGATCTGCTGCTCTCGCGTATGGCATGGGGTGTGGCAAACACCATTCCTATTTGCTATCAGGGGCTTGATAAATTATGGTATACTGGTACCTAGGTACATGACAAGCAAGTGGCGTATCGCGGAGCGAGAACACGCCCGCATACCGAATGAGAGCCGGGTACCGCGAGCAGCGGAAGATGGGGATCTCGAAATCCACGCTGACTCGTCAGTCACCCGCCCGCGGCATGCGAGCTTGTCTGCGCTTTTTGGCCCTGCCGCTGGCTTTGTTCCTTCCGGCGTTGCCATCCTGTCTGGTGGGAGCGTCTCCATGGCAGTCAGCTCCCTCTGCAGCGTGTCTTTTGAACCGCCATTAGTGAGTGTGTCGCTGGCGCGGGATTCGCGCAAAGCCGCCGCTCTTCTACGGAACGGCCGATTCCAGGCCCGCCTGCTCCGCGACGAAGAGAAGGAGCTAGCCAAAGACCCGCAAATCCCTGCAGATAGTGCAGGGTTGTTGGAGTTCGATTGCGAGATTTGCGACATGCTGCCGGTGATCACCAGCTTGTTCTGGCGAAGGTCGACAGCATTAAGTTCTCTGACGGCTCCCCGTTGCTGTACTGACGACGTGGCTTTCATTCATTCCGCCCGAAGTATGAGTTCCTGGCTTCACCCCAGATGTTCGACGAGTTCGTGACAGCATGGGAAAACGGCACGTTACCGTCTGGCGGTTGGAATCATGCCGCGCATGTTGCTGTTGCAGCCGCTTACGCCGTCCGATAATCCCGAGACGGCGCTGGAGCGCACAAGGTGCGGAATTGTCCGATACAACGAGGCCGTTGGGACAGCGAACACCGCAACGTCGGGTTATCACGAGACCCTCACGCGTCTATGGGCTGGCATTCTCAGGCAAATCGTCGATGGCTTCACTGATCCTTGGGAAGCAGCGTGTTACGCGGTTGAGAAATTCGGCGAGGAGCGCGATCTCCACCATTTGTATTACAGCTTCGATGTGGTCCGCGATCCGGTGGCAAGACGAACCTGGGTAACACCAGATCTGCAGGGACCCTATTCGTTTGAAACCGAAGCGATTCCAAAGGCAGGGCAATATGAGGCACAAACCTTACATCGTGGAACGAGTACAGACCGGAGTACGGATTGAGAAGCGGCTGCTGAAAGTGCTGAAAGGGGTCGCCGAGGACCACGACCTGACCCTCGGCGATTTGCTGGAAGGCATCGTGCTGCACGCTTTCGATGGCAAGTGCCCATTTGAGGCCGAGACGTTGTCACGAATTCGGGAACTAAAGAAGTTCTATGGACTTGATCTAGGCGCAGCCGCCAGCCACAAGTTGGTTGAGGCCAGCGACAGGCAGGCTGCGCGAAAGGAGAAGCGGCGGTGAACATTTTCCGGAAGGCTACCTCAGTAACTTTCTTGCGATGGAGCCTGGGCTTGGTCGTCTTATGGGAGTCCTACCAGTTTGCCGCGTCCACGGCTGCTGCCCACCACCTGCAAGGCATGGGACTCCCGAGCTGGATCGCGCCTGCGCTGGGCGGAGTCGAGATTGTCGCCGCCCTGGTGTTCTTGGTTCCTCGTCTGCGCCGAGTCGGCGGGTACTCTCTTTTGGCGATCTTCGCGATCGCTGCAGCCCTACGCATCCTGCACGGGCAGTTTGAAATCGGCCCGCTCGTTGTATACGGCGCCGCCGTTCTGGTGTCCATGTCCGGTACCGAGTCGAGCCGCGGGGAGGCGCTTCCGTGAACGACGAAGATTTCATCGCCGCTTTTGAACAATGCACCCTTCGGGGCGATGCATTCCATCACGCGGACCACGTCCGGGCAGCTTTTCTATACCTCTGTCGCTTTCCTGTTCTGGAGGCCGTGCCCCGCTTCTCGGAGGCGCTGCAACGATTTGCCAAAGCTAACGACAAGCCAAACCTGTATCACGAGACGATCACGTGGGCATTCCTGTTCCTGATTCGCGAACGCGTGGCCGTTCAATCCTCGCAGCAGAACGGCCGGCAGCCGAGTTGGAGCGAGTTCGCTGCTGAAAATCCCGACCTGCTGAATCGAAAAAGCAACATCATCCTCAAGGATTATTACCTTGACGAGACGCTCGCCTCTGCATTGGCGAAGAAAATGTTTATCTTGCCAAACCGAAATCCCATTAGGTTACCAAGCAATGAATCCTGCAGAGCAAAGTGGCCATCTTTTGATGGGTGTCGGCCCTGAGATTCAATCCGCGCCCGACGCTGCTTTTATAGAAAGCGTAAAGGCTCTTCCAGCTCGAATGGCAGCGCGCCTGGCATTCATGTCGCGGGAGCATCACGTGGTGCGCGACTTCGTGGTGCGCGAGCTGCCGCGGCAGGACCGGCCACTGTCTGCGGCTCAAATTGCGCAAGTCACCGGCCTTGGCTTGCAAACCGTGTCGGCCATCCTCTCAGAATTGGAAAGGAATTTGTTCTTTCTGGTTGATTTCCTGGGCGTCGCTGCGGGAAAGCAAGGGAATTTCGAAAAGACGGTCAGCCATTTGAGGTCGGTGGTCGGAGGGAGAGATCGAATGGGCGGAACGATTGACATTCTGAATCCTCAGAAACAGAAGCGCGTCGCGATTGTCGCTTCCAATCCCAGCGTGTCAAAGCAGACAGGCTGGCCCATCGGTTTCTGGTGGAGCGAGTTGACCCATCCTTACTGGGAGTTTTGCGAGCATGGCTACCAGGTCGATATCTACAGCCCGGATGGCGGCAAACTGCAGGCCGATAGCTGGAGCGATCCCCGGGATGAAAGCAAGTACTCCGCGGACGATCTGATATCCCTTGGATTCATCTGTTCCCCAAGCTGCTGGTTCAAGGCAAGACTTGGACCGGCTTTGCCAACTCCGAAGAGCAGTATGCCGATGAATTTGTGGGCAAGCGCATTCAAGCTTTTCGGATTGAGGATGAGGCGAAGAAGCTTGGTGGAACGAATTTCATCGTCTCGGGCCGCTTCAAAGCACATGCCGTACGCGACGGGACTCTGATCACTGGGCAACAACAATATTCGGGCACGGCGGTGGCGCGGCTTGTCATCGAGGCACTCGGAGTCTAGCGGATCGCCACATGAACTTCTCGCGCGGGACGTGAGAATGTTATTCGTTGCTGCCGAAACTGTTACCGCGGAACTTTAGAGTGTAGATCATGGCGACTTCAAGCAAGCCAACAGCTCGTTCGTCCGATCCGCATGTTCGCCTCAGCGACCGGCCGCGGCTGCCAGACTCGCCGGAAGGACGATTCGGCAGGCTCTTTCCAGAATTGCCATGCCACAAAGCAAGCGGTGAGGCCGTGCTCCGCCACGGCGCCGCGGGAGGGCCGCTGGAAGATCGAGAAGGTGTGCACGCTAAATTCCGAGAAGATAATCCGAGAATCCCGGCGGGCTGGCCCTTCTTCGGCCAGTTCATTGCCCACGACATTACCCACGATCGCGCTCCACTGCAGGAGCGAGAGGCGCTCCCTCAAATCCAGAACTTCCGCCGGCCGAAGCTGGACCTTGAATGTCTCTACGACGCCGGGCCTGTCGGCCAACCCTATCTGTACGATGTTCATGATCCAGACAAGCTGCTGATTGGGCACGGCAGCACGTCCGTAGGCGACCTGCCGCGAAACCAGCAAGGGCTTGCCCTGGTTGGGAACGCGCGCAATGATACTCACCTGTTCATTTCTCAATTGCATTTAGCATTCCTACATTTTCACAACCGCGTCGTTGACGCAGTACGGCAGAAGGGCGCAGCGGCAGCCCAAGTCTTCGACCGCAGCGCGCAGCTGGTTCGTTGGCATTATCAGTGGATCGTGCTGCACGAATTTCTCCCGCTTATGGTGGGCAACGATCTCGTCTCCGAGCTGCTGCAATCAGGCCCGAAAATCTGCCGATTCGAGGACCGCCCATTCATTCCGGTTGAATTCTCCGACGGGGCTTACCGCTTTGGACACGCTCAGGTCCGAAGCAAGTACGACGTAAACGACCGCGTGCGCGACGAGCCGTTATTCCCCGATCTCGTCGGCATCTGCCCGGTCACGCCGGACCGTCAGGTCCATTGG
>Ga0066660_10000942_pt1 | contig 11544 bp, 12 predicted proteins | sample GraSoiAngelo_109_FD_75177 | JGI IMG/M metagenome (GOLD analysis project Ga0066660, IMG submission 75177) | Grasslands soil microbial communities from the Angelo Coastal Reserve, California, USA - 14_0903_12_20cm | ecosystem: Environmental > Terrestrial > Soil > Grasslands | place: USA...
GCTCGCCGGGCCGGTCGAGGCGCCCGAGGCCGCCGAGCCCGAACCCGGGCCCGCGGGCGCGCTTTTGCCGCAGCCCGCGAGCAGCAGGAGTGCGACCGACGCCCATAGAACCATTACCTGGCGACTCATAAAGCGGCCGGTAAATGCCGATAAATGCTGCAGATGAGGTGGCCTGATGAAACCCGCGAGGCTAATAAGAACAAGGTTGCTCGAGTATGACGCGCGGCACCGGCGCCTGTGGTCCGAAGGCCGACATGAACTCGGCGACCCGCGCCATCTGCACGGTCCGGTCCGGCGCGACCAGCGGGACGTATTCCAGCCGCGCGGTTCGCCCTCCCGGGGTCCGGGCGAAATCGAGCTCGACGCAGCTCAGCCGCTGGATTCCGCGCTTCGTGGAGGACGCCTGCTGCCATGCGCGCGAGGGGCTCATGTCGTCGTCACGTCGTCTGCTCGGGGCACGGCTTAGGGATGCTCTCATCTGCTCGCGCATTTCGTCTATTTGGCGCGGCTCGCGCGGCTACGATCCAGCGATGGGGCTCGCCGGCCCGATCGCGACGGGAGAGGCCGCGGCGGCGACCGTGCGTCCGTTCCGCTTCGGCGTGACCGCGCGGCACGCCGGCTCACGCGACGAGTGGCGCACGACGGTGCGGCGGGTCGCGGACCTCGGCTTCGACATCCTGGTCCTCCCCGACCACCTCGACGGCCAGCTCGGCGCTGTGCCGGCGATCGTGGCCGCCGCGGAGGCCGACACCGAGCTGCGCGTCGGCAGCCTCGTGTTCGCGGTCAGCTTCCGCCACCCGGCGGTGCTCGCGGCCGAGGTCGCGACCATCGACCTCCTCCTGGACGGCCGGTTCGAGGTCGGGCTCGGGTCGGGGTGGCTGCCGGGCGACTACGAGTCGAGCGGCATCGAGTTCGAGTCGCCGGGCGTCCGCGTCGAGCGACTCGAGGACACGCTCTCCATATTGCTTGCGTGTCGGGAGGACGGTCCCGCCACGTACAACGGGTCGCACTACCGGATCGACGGCCTGTGCACCCCGCGCGCGGTGCAGCGGCCCGGGGTCCCGATCCTCGTCGCCGCCGGGGGGAAGCGCATGCTCGCGCTCGCGGGCGCGCGCGCCGACATCGTCAGCCTGATGGTGGCCGGCCGCCGCGAGGGAGGGCTCGACTGGCGCGATCTGACCGAGGACCGCGTCGAGCAGAAGGTCGAGCGGCTCCGCGCGGCTGCGCAATCCCGCCCCGGCGAGCCGGAGATCAACGTCCTGCTCCAGGGGGTCGAGATAACGGACCGGCGGCGAGCGGCCGCGGCGCGGCTGGCAGCGGACTTCGAGGTCGAGCCCGGCGACCTGCTGTCTAGCCCATACCTGGCGCTCGGGACCGTCGGCGAGGTGGCCGGCGAGCTGCGCCGGCACCGAGCCGAGCTCGGCATCTCGTACCTGACCGTGAAGGAGCGCGACATGGAGGCATTCGCGCCGGCGGTGGCCGAGCTGCGAGGAGAGTGACCGTTCAGCCGATCGCGTCGGCCGCGGCGAGGCCGGACAGGATCGCGCCTTTCACGTGCGCCCCGAAGCCGTCGCCGGCGAGCACGAGCGGCGGCGACCCGGACACCGTCATCAGACGCTGCTCGGCAGGCTCGTCGGGCGTGCAGACGTTCCAGCGGCGGACGCGCGACTCGACGACGGCGGCATCGCCGATGAACTCCGCGGCCTCGGCCAGCGAGCTCTCGGCGATCTCGTCGTTGGAGCGTTCGTACCAATCCTTCGTCCAGTCCGGGCCAGGGTGCACCGTCAGGGCGGGGACGTCGGAGATGCCCTTCAGCCGGTTGTCGGCGACGAAGCGCAGCGGGCTCTCCTCGAGGGTCGCGGCGCCGGGCTCGCCGAACGCCGACGGTCCGTCGAGGACAGCGAGGATGGTCAGCCCGCGCCGGTAGCGAGCGTCCGGCGCGGAATCGGCCCCGACCAGCGCGGCGGCCTCGGGAAGCGGGGACGTGACCACGACGGCCTCGGCGTCGATTCCGTCCCCCGGCCCCTCGAGCCGCCAGCCCGAGCCGGCGCTCACGACGGCGGTCACCTCGACGCCGAGCCGCACGTCGAAGCCCTCCGCGAGGCCCGCGGCGAGGGCCGCCATCCCGCCCCGCCCGACGAACCACGGAGGCCCGTCGGAATCCGGGTCGGAGCCCCGGCACCACTCGTATGCAAGCCCGCGCTCGGCCCATCCCTCGACAACGGCCGCCACCTCGGGATCCTCGGCCTCGATGAACTGCGCGGCGTCGTCCAGCCGCGCGCCGCCGAGCTGCGTCGTGGAGAGCCGCCCGCCGGGCCGCTGCTCACGCTCCAGCACGACGACGTCGTGGCCGCGGTCGACCAGGCTGCCGGCCGCCACCAGGCCGGTCGCGCCCGCCCCGATCACCGCCACGGCGCTCACGGCGCCCGCAGTGCCTCTGCGACACCCTCCTCGAAGGTGGAGAACCGCGGCTGCCAGCCGAGTTGGCTCCTGAAGCGGGCGTTGGACATCCGGATCGACTGCGTGAGCGAGCGGGCGTGGAGCGGCCCGATCGCGGCCGCCACGTCGTCGAAGCTGGCGTTCCCCGGCGGGGGGCCGCCCGCCGCCGCGCACAGCAGCTCGGCGTGGCGGATCGCGCGGATCGGCTCGTCGTCGCACACGTTGTAGCGCTCTCCGGAAGGAGCCAACTCGAGCGCCCGGACGTAGGCGATGCCGACGTCGCGGCGGTGAACCGGTGACATGAAGCTCTGCCCGCTCTCGATCACGTTGTGCTCGCCCTGCCGGGCCCGCTCAACATAGCCCTCGAAAGAGCCGCCGCGCCCGTAGACGTTCCCGAGCACGAGCGAGCACGTGTGCGCGAAGCCCGTCCGGGACCACTCGGCGAGCGTCGCCTCGCGCTCGACTCGCTTCAGGTCGATGCCCTGCGGCCGGAAGGGGACCGACTCATCGATCCAGTCGTCGCCGTGATCACCGTAGGACCAGAGCCCCGACGTGTAGACGATCCGGTCGACTCCCCCGGTCCGTACCGCCTCCTCGAAGCCGTCGAGCGCCCGCCGGTCCGCGTCGGTCGTGGCGTCGACCGCCTCCTGCGTGATGGGGAATCCCATCGAGCGCTGCGCCGCGTGGACGATCGCCTCGCACCCGGCGGCCGCCCCAACCCAGCCCTCCGGCTCGGTCATGTCCCCGACCAGCGGGTCGCAGCGCGGGCAGCGCACGGCCTCCGCCTTCTCGGCGTCGTGGACGAGCGCCACGACCTCGTGCCGGGCGTCCAGCAGCGCGTCGAGCACCGCGCCCCCGACGAACCCGGTCGCTCCGGTCAGGAAGATGCGCATCGGTACCCCACGATGACGGCGAGCTCGAAGTACTTCCAGTAGCAGTCGACCTCCTCGAAGCCGCACGCCCTGAGCCAGCTCAGCTGGTCCTCCACCGACGTGAGGCGGTTGGCCTGCTTTCCGGGCCGCTCCCGGAAGGCGCGCTCGGCCTCGGCCGGGGTCACGCCCTCCGCGTGCTCGGCGCGGTCGGCCAGATGCGCGCTGTACCAGCGCTCGAAGAGCTGCTCTCCGCGCGGGCTCGCGGACCTCACGTGCTCGATGTTGACGAAGACGCCCGGCGACGACGTGATCTCGAAGACCTCTCCGAAGAGCTCGCGCTTGCGGTCGTCATCGAGGTGATGGATGGCGAAGCCCGAGACGACGACGTGGAAGCCAGATCCGCTTGGGAGCTCGCGCAGCCAGTCCCTCGTTCCCATGTCGGCGCAGACGAAGCGCACGTTGTCCGACCTCGCCGCGAGGCGCTCGGAGGCGCGCTCGAGCATGGACGGCGAGGCGTCCAGCGCAACGGCGGCCGCGGCGTTCGGGAACGCCTCGAGGACCGCGTCGAGGAGCACGCCGTCGCCGCAGCCGAGGTCCAGGACCTCGATCGGCGCCTCCCGGTCGAACGGGATGCTCTCGATCATCACCGCGAGCTGCTCGCGCCGGCCCGGCATGCCCTCGTCGCCGAAGCGGAGGTACTCCTCGACCGACGCGGTCTCGCGCCAGTGCTGCCAGGCGTGCTCGCGCGGGCCGGTCATCGCGCGGGCAGCGTGAGCAGCTCGCCGTCGCCCGGGACCACGACCCCCGGCGGCAGCTCGTCGGGGTCCTCGGCGAGGTGGGTGAGGACGATGAGCGTCGATTCGGGCAGCCGGGCGCGCAGCTCCTCGATGTCGCCGAACCCCAGGTGCGACGGGTGTCCGCGCCCGGCCGGATGCGCGCAGTCGGCGATCAGGCAGTCCGCGCCTTCCGCGAGGTCGAGTATCGCGTCGCACCAGGCCGTGTCGCCCGTGTACCCGACGGACTGGCCGTCCAGCTCGAGCCGGAAGCCGAGCGCGGCGTCGCCGTGCGCGACCTCGCGCGCCCGCACCTTCACCCCGTCCGCCTCAAACGACCCGTTCTCCTCGAGCTCGACGAAGCTCCGCTCGTAGGTCGAGTTCCAGCCCAGCGCGCCCGGGAACATCATCTCGTAGAACTCCTCGGTGCGGGCGCGGACGCCCGGCGGCCCGACGATCCGAAGCGGGTCGCGCCGGTGGAGCACGGAGTCGTACTCCGCGAGCAGGAACGGGAGCCCGCCGATGTGGTCGCCGTGGAAGTGCGAGATGCACACCGTCCGGATGCTCAGCGGCGGCACGCCGGCCTGGCGGAGGCTCAGCGTCACGCTCGGAGGGGCGTCGAGCAGCACGAAGTCGTCAAGGACGAAGCTGCTCATCGCGCGCTGGGCGTGCAGGAGCGATCCGGCTCCCAGCACGAGGATCTTCACCGCTCCGCGCTCGGCAGCTCGGAGGTGGCGACCACCTCGGGGCCTGCGAGCACCCGCCCGGGCTCGCTGTCCCAGGCGGCCTCGTAGCCGATCAGGTGGAGGCGCCGCGGGGCGAAGGAGCCCGGGAAGCGCGCGAGTGCGAGCGCCCCGTTCGCCACCTCCGTCGCGCGCTCCGCGACCCTCACGCGCAGCTCGGGTGCGTCGGGCAGGTCGCCGACAGCGAGCGACACGTGGGGCACGAATCCCGTGCCGCGGTGCTCGGCGGGCCACAGCGCGGCGGAGAGCGGGTTGTCCGGATCGGCCGACTCGCGCAGCGCGAACTCGAGCGCCTGATGGGCGGGACGGCACCACGAGGTCGAGAATCGCATGACGACCTGGCTGGGAGCCGACTCGGGCGCGTCGCCGAAGCGCGTGACCTCCTCGAGCTCGACCGGCTCGGGGTCGGGCAGCGCGCGGCACGCCCCGGCGAAGTCGCCGGCGAGCGCGTCGCTCGGGCGCTTGGAGGCGAACGGCGGGTGAAGCGTGATGTGCGGCGGGTGGAGGATCGCGTTCCGCAAGCCGTACTCGCGCAGCAGGGTCGATCCGACGAGCAGGGCGACCGCCTCGAGCTCGGCGGGCAGCTCGAGCGCGACGTAGTAGAGGACCTCGTCTCGCGCCGGTCCGAGCGCCGTCGGCCATCCGCAGCTAAGCAGGCCTCCGCCCCCACGAGACGATCAGCGGAAACGCCACCAGGAGGGCGCTTTTGTCCGCATAGCTCATCACGTCGGCCGCCCACTCGGCTGCCTCCTCGGCGGTGATCGACCCCGCGGCCGCGGTGCGGCGAGCCCAGTGGTCGACGAGGCGCTCGACGAACGGCTCGCGCGGGTCTTGCATCGTCACGAGGAAGCCGCGCCGGTCGATGTCCGTGAGGCCGCAGTCGTGGAGTACGGCGGCGGTCTCGGACGCTGCTCGCGGCGACGGCCGCTGGTCGGCATTGAAGCGCAGGATCTCACGCGTGCGGGCGAGATCGGACGAGAGGATCAGCATGCCGTCGGCGTCGGCGTCGCAGGCGCCGACCCAGCCGCCGTGCCGCGTGACGCGGATCATCTCGTTCACCACCTGCGACAGCGGCGCGACGTGGATCAGGAGCTTGTCCGCGATGGCCGCGTCGGCAGACTCGCCCGGGAACGGCAGCTCGCGCGCGTCCCCCACGTGGCACTCGACGTTGTCGAAGCCGCCCGACTCGGCCCGTCGCCGCCCCTCCTCGACAAACGCCGTCGTGGAGTCGAGCGCGATCCACTTGCCCTGGTCGCCGAGCGCCGCGACCGTCTGCTCCAGATACGGGAGCGGCCCACAGCCGAGTTCGACGAGCGTGCTGGAGGGGCCCGCGTGCACAGCGTCGAGGAGGAACGCCCGCGCCTCCCTGAAGAGCGGGAGCCGCGCCTGGTCGGCGATCAGCGCGAAGCGCTTGTCGATCTCGTCCGGCGACTCCGCGTCCAGCGTGCCCCAGGAGTCGCTCGCCCACCGGTCCCCGGCCGCGCCAGTGCTCATCGGGCGGGAACCTATCAAGCGTCTCTGAGCGCTACGACAGGATCGCCGCGGCCACGGCACCGAGCTCGGCCATGGCATGCGGCCTCACCAGGCGATAGACCGGCGTGCGCCGCGCGACGCTCGCGCACTCCTCCACGTAGCGGGCGAGCTGCCCCATCGCGACCACGCCGTGGATCACGTACTCGTCCGAGTGCGTGAGAAGAGCGAAGAGGGCGTCGTCGAGCGCCAGCCGCTCCACACCGAGGCGCTCGCCCCACTCGAGCGAGTAAATCCGGGCGACCGGGAGCGGGTCCATCGTCACCGCGCCGGGAACGAGCGAGCGCTTGTCCAGCCCGGGGTGAACGAGCGACGACCCGAGCGCTCCGGCCTCCGTGCCGTCGATCGCGTCGGGCCAGAGCCGCAGCTCCTGGAACCCGGGCAGCGCCTCGGCGGCGCCGCCGGGCGCGATCCGGAGGGCGAGAAGATCGTCCGTCACGGCGGCGTGACCGCGGGCGTGTAGCAGGCGCGCCGTGGTCGACTTGCCCGCGTAGCCCGCGCCGATCATGCAGACCGCCGCGCCCTCGACGGCCACCGCGCTCGCGTGTAGCACGACGAATCCGCGTTGGCGCAGCAGCAGCGCGAAGCACGGCCCGACCAGGAAGAGGCGCACCACCGACTCATGCGCGCCCGGCGCGATCGCGCCCTCGATCCGCTCCCCTCCCGCCACCTCGAAGCGGCCCACCCTCGGGTCGCGTATCGCGGCGTGCTCCGGCGTGATCTCGATCGAAGCGTGGTCCGCCGCGGCGTCGTCCGCGTAGGCGGCGCGAACGACGACGTCCGGATCGCCCCCCTTCACGTCCGAGTCGTCGAGGCGGATGTCGGAGCCGATGTCCAGCCCGAAGGCGCGATGGTGGTGCCGCCCGAGGCGGAGCTCCGCCTCCGAGCGCGGAAGCCGGTCCGCCGACCCGAGCAGGGTTCCCAACCGCTCCTCGCGGGCTTGGGGCACCGCCTCGAGGACGCCGACCGCACGCGCGCCGCCGCCTCCGGCCGGAGTGCTGCGGACGGCGCCGGACTCCACGTCGACGGTCACGACGTGCGTCTCGACGTCCACCCCGATCGCTCCGGTGTCCGGCGTCACCGGCGCGCCTCGGCGGCGGCGGCGGACGCGATGTTCTGCCGCACGAGCCCGACCAGGCGCTCCGCCGCCAGCCCGTCAGGCCTGAGCCAGGCGCGCGCCTCTTCGGCCCGCCGCGCTCGTTTGTCGCCGTCGTGGAGCGCCGCGTCGAGCACCTCCTCCAGGTCGCCGTGGTCGGCGACGAAGCTGCCCCGCCTGCGGACCTCCAGCGGAGTCGCCCTCGCCTCGGCCGCGCCCGCCGCGAAGACCGCGCCGCGGTAGTACACGCTCGCCGTGATGCTGAGCGCAGCGCCGTCCGGGCCGCCGGCCGCGCTCTGGAAGGCGAGCGAGTCCACGTTCATGGTCGAGCGCGCGGACAGCATCGCGTCGGCGACCACGAGCCATGAGCGGTCCGCCCCCGGCTCGTCCGCCCACAGCGCCCGCTGCGCGCCGGCCTCCTCGACCAGCCGCCGGCATGCCGCGCGGCTTTCGTCGTCGAGCCGCGGATGGGGCCGGACCACCGTCACCGCGGGCTCGCGCGCCCGGCGCGCCGCGGCGAGCACGTCGCGCAGGTCGGCGGCCTCCACCTCCGCCGGCCCCGCGCCGGTCAGGTGCAGGACGACCGGCTCGGAGTCGAGCCCGAGGCGCCGGCGCCCGCTCCGTCTCGCTTCCGCCGGCGACGCTCCGGTCACGAACGCGTCGTGCGGGAGGCGCCCGATCGGGGTCGCCCGCTCGCGGAGGGGGGCGTCGAGCAGATCCACGGCGTCGCGGTCCACCGTTGCGATCGCGTCGGCCTCGTCAAGCCGGTCGCCGACGCCGTAGTCGTCCTGGATCGCCACGACCGGAACCGCCGCCGCGCCGCGCCCGAACGCCTCGCCCAACAGCTCGTCGGGCCCGCATCCGCCGGCCGGCGTGGTGCGCAGGCAGGCGCTCGGCCCGACCGCCTCGAGCGTCGCGTCCAGCTGGTCGAGCGCGTCCACGGGCGCGGCCGCCGGGACGTGGCGAATGCCCGGGCCGCAGAGTTTCCTCTCCATCCGCGCGCGCTCCAGCTCCCCGGAGAGGACCACGACGTCGAAGTCGGCCGCGAGCGACGGCAGGGCGGCGGCCACGCAGTCGGCCGGCCCCGGATGGCGGACCGTCACCAGCAGGGTCGGCCGGGCACCGGCCCGGTCAGAACCCCGGGCAGCGGTCACAGGGGGTGAGGCAGCCTTTCTCGCGCGCGGCGTGGGCGCGCCGGTACCGGGTCATCGCGGGGCCTTTCCACACCGAGGCGACCGTGTCGCCGTCGGCGACGTTGCCGATCGCGAGCCTGCTCAGGTAGTCCTCGTCGCAGGGATTGACGGTCCCGTCCCACCAGACGTAGAGCCGTTCCCAGAGCAGCGAGCACGGGCGCGTGGCGGGGATCGGCGGCTGCTCGTAGATGCCGACGCGCGGGATCGCGGATCGCACTGCGAACTCGTCCACGCGACTCGCCCAGAAGTCCTCGGCCCGTTGCACGTCCTGGCGCTCGTCGATCACCACCATCGATATCCGCGTACGCAGCGGGGCGTCGGAGAACTCGGCCGCCCGGATCTCGTTGAAGGTGTCGATGTTCTCGACCACCTTGTCGAAGTTCGCTCGCACGCGGATGCGCTCGAAGTCCTCCTTCGTCGCCGCGTCGACCGAGAACACGAGCGTGTCGAGCCCGGAGGCGAGCAGCTCACGCGAGCGCTCCGGCGTCAGGCGCGTCGCGTTCGTATTCATCTTCACGTCGAGGATGCCCGCGCCCTTGGCGTAGCGGATCATGTCGAAGATGCGGTCGTGGAGCATGGGCTCCCCGCGGCTCGCGAGGACGATCGCCGCCAGCCCATGCTTCGCGCCCTCGTCGACTATCCGCCTGTAGAGGTCGAAGTCCATCCGCCCGAGCAGCTCGCGGTTACGCGACAGGCGCGGATCGTCCTGGAAGCACATGATGCAGCGCAGGTTGCAGATGCTCGTCGGCTCGATGGCGAGGAGCAGCGGGAAGTCCAGGAGCTGCTGAGCGCGCGGGTAGTGGTTGAACCGGTAGCGGTAGACGAGATAGCGGAGCAGGTCGCTGTCGTCCATCCGCTGCGCCACGCCGAGCTCGGTGGTGGAGAACGACCGCTTGTCCACCCCGAGGTCGCGGCCCTCCGAGTAGTGGCTGCCGACCTCCTCCAGGTAGCCCACCACGCCCTCGAGCTCGGCCCGGCGGGTCGAGTCGACCTCCCCCGTCGCGAGCTCGGCCGCGATCAGGTCGAGCGCACGCCGGCGGACGTCCGGGTCCGGTCGCCCCGGCGTAGGCCGCGCCTCGAAGAGGTCGGTGTCGTGGCGTCTGAGCCGGTCGGCGGTGGACATCAGTGGGATCGCGAGCCCGCGGGGGAGACCGCGCTGTCCACAGCGTCCACCATGTGGCGCATCGAGTCAATGGGTCCGGCCGTAACCCGCGCGTAGGGGCCGAGGAGCGGGTGGTCCCCGTGCTCGCGGACGAGGATCCCGCGTTCGGCGAGAGCGCTCATGACCTGCGGGTGGTCGGCGCCGAAGCGCACGAGCAGGAAGTTCGCGGAGCGCTCGCGCACCTCGTAGCCGCGCTCCTCGAGCTGGGCGGCGAGCCACCCGCGGCCCTCCCGCGTCTGCTCCACGTGACGGCGGCGGAAGTCGGGATGCTCCAGCGCGAGCCGGCCCGCCAGTGCCGCGATCGCGTTGACCTCCACGACGGGCTTCACGGCGTAGACGCCCTCGCGGACCCGTTCGTTGGAGAGCACGTATCCGAGGCGCAGCCCGGCCAGCCCGGCCGCCTTCGAGAACGTCCGGACGATGACCACGTTCCCGAGCTCGTCGACGCGGCTCGCCCACACGTCCTCGCCGAAGTCGATGTGCGCCTCGTCGAGCAGCACCAGCGCGCCGTGCGCGGCGGCTCGCTCGATCACGGCCTCGATCTGCGCCACATCGTGCGCGACCCCAATCGCCCCGTTGGGGTTCGCGATGCACACGATGCTCGTGTCCGGGCCGATGGCGGCGCAGAGCTCCTCGGTCGCGATCGAGAACGACGCGGAGAACGGCACGCGGACGCAGCCGAGCCCGTAGAGGTGGGCGTACACGGGGTACATCCCGTAGGTCGGATCGGTGATGACCATCGCCGTGCCGGGCTCGCAGAACGCTTCGACCACCTGGCGGATGCCAGCGTCGGAGCCGCTCGTGAGCACGAGCTGCTCGCGGCTCACGCCAAGGCTCGTCACGAGCGCGTCGTACAGGGGATCGACCTCGGGATACGCGCTCAGCACCGCCGGGCTCAGCTGGTCGACGACGAGTGCGAAGAAGTCAGGGTCGATGCCCGGGACCGCCTCGTTCATGTCCAGGCGGAGCACGTCGTGGCGGCTCAGCCAACCCTGGCCGGGTCGCTCGAACCCCTCCAGGTGCGGGCGCGGGCGGATCGGGGGGGTCACCAGGCCGTCCGTCCCCCGTCGACCACCATCACGGCGCCGTTCATGTAGCTGGACCCGTCCGAGCAGAGGAAGACCAGCGCGCCGGCGGCCTCCTCCGGCCGCGCCAGCCGGCCCAGCGGGATGCGCGTGGCAACGCGCGACAGGAAGTCCTCCGGCTGATGGCGTTGGACGCCCCCGAGGCAGAGCGCGTTCGCGCGGACGCCGGCACTCGCCCAGTAGGTCGCGAGATAGCGCGTCAGTCCAATCAGCGCGCTCTTGACGACCGGGTAGGAGACCGGCTTCACCGGCTGTTCGGCCGGCGGGCGTCCCTCCACGGCGTAGAGCCGCTGGTCCGGGCCGATCAGCGCCAGATCCGAGGCGATGTTGACGATCGTGCCCGTCCGGCGCTCGGCCATCGCGGGCCCGAACACCTTGCTGGAGACGAGCGCTGTCGTGAGCCCCGCCTCGAGGTCGGCGCGCCATTGCGTGAGCGGGAACTGCTCGAGGCGCGTGAACCCCTCGTCGCCGTCCGCGACCGCTGGATTAGCGGCGGCGTTGTTCACCAGAACGTCGACCCGGTCCCAGCGCTCCTCGACGCGCTCGCGCACCGCCGCCATGGCCGCCTCGTCCGCAGCGTCGGCGGCGAACGACAGGACCCGGTCGTCGCCGTTCGCGTGGAACGCCGACGCCCACGCGTCGAGCGCGGCC
>Ga0066660_10000948_pt1 | contig 11520 bp, 11 predicted proteins | sample GraSoiAngelo_109_FD_75177 | JGI IMG/M metagenome (GOLD analysis project Ga0066660, IMG submission 75177) | Grasslands soil microbial communities from the Angelo Coastal Reserve, California, USA - 14_0903_12_20cm | ecosystem: Environmental > Terrestrial > Soil > Grasslands | place: USA...
AGACACGCTCGACGAGAAGGAGATCCTGGAGGTGACCGGGATCACCCCCAGGCCCAGCCGGACCATGGCGCCGCCCCTGGCCGAGGCTCCGGACGGCGGCCGCCGGCCGGCAGGCGTCGCCGCTCCGACAGCCGAGGCCTAGCCTGGACGTCCGGCTCCAGTCGGAGAAGGCGGAGCTGGCGGGGCAGCTGTACGGCGGGCTGCCCGCGCGGCGGGCGGTGCTCCTCTGCCACGGGGCCAACTGGGACGCCTCCGGCTGGGCCGAGACAGCCTCACGTTTCAGCGATCGGGGACTGCCGGCGCTGGCGCTCAATTTCCGCGGCTACGACGGGTCGACAGGGAGCACCAACCGGCGGTCGGCGGTCGCCGACGTCGTCAGCGCCGCCGCCTGGTTGCGGGCGCAGGGCGCCGACCAGCTGGCGCTGATCGGAGCCAGCATGGGCGGCCACGCGGTGCTGATGGCCTCGGCCGAGGTCAGGCCCGAATGCGTGGTCGCCGTCAGCGCGCCGGTGCGAGCCATCACCGCGGAGGAGGCCGGACGGATTTCCGGCCGCAAGCTTTTCGTCTGCGCCGAGCGCGATTCACTGGGCGCGGCCGCGTCGGTGCAGCGGGCCTACCAGGACGCGGCGGAGCCGAAGTCGATCCGCCTCTTTCCCGGCCGTGAGCACTCGCGGGCGATGTTCAAGGCTGCCTACGGCGAGCAGGCGCTCCAGGCGATCCTGGATTTCGTCAGCGCGGCCAAGCCTTGACCTTCCTTCCTGCGCTCCCGGCGGGCGCCCGATGGGCTCATGGAAAGAGCCACTCGATCGCCAGGTTGTAGGCGGCGCCGGCACGGAGCACGTCCAACGGCAGGGCGCCGAGCGTGCCCAGCGCCGTTGCTTCGAGGTCGCGATGGCAGCGGTCGAGGAAGAGGCACAGGTTGAGGTGCGGACCGGCCAGCCGGGCCGAATACTGGATGCCGTCGGCATCCGGATACCACTGGTGGAAGGTGAAGCCCCAGCGCTGGGTCACCTCGTACTGGCGCGACACGCAGATGCGCGCGTCCAGGCCGAAGGCCCGCTGGGTGCGCGCCAGCTCCAGAGGCAGAAGACGGAGCGGGCGTCGCGGCTGGATCCGGCTCAATCGCAGGGCGCGGTGGGCAGCCTTGATCCACCCGGTGTCGCCGAAGCGCTCGCCGAAGACGGCGAGACGGTCCTGGTTGGCGTAGGTCACGGGGTACTGGCCGGAGGGCGCGTCGAATCGATAGATGCCGGCTTTGGCCGTCTTCCGGGCCAGCCCGTTGAGCTCGCTGTGGAGGCGCCAGAACGGGCCGGTCGCGGCGATCAGGCGGGGCAGGCTCCCGGGCCTGTCCTGCGGCGGCGCGGGGAGCCGGTCGACGGGCAGCCTTCGCTCCTCGGCTAGCCGCTGCCCCGAATGACCCCGCGCAGGTAGCGCTCGGCCCTGGGACCGGCGGCGGGGAGCAGGTCGACCAGCGGCCGCTCGCCCTTCCTCCGGCTCGCGGTCATCAGCAGGTGCAGGTCGAGGCCGTCGAGGCCAGCCTCCCTGGCAACGGCGATGAGCTTGGGGACGATCGGCAGTACCCGCGCCCCCTTGCCGAACTGCCAGCGGGGATAGAGGAACTCACGGTGCATGGGCAGCTTCACACCGAGGAGCCTTCCCTCCTGACGCAGCTGGTTCAGCCGCTGCCGGCTCACCCCCAGCTGGCGGGCGTTGAGCGATTGCCTTTCGACCTCGCCGGCCGCGGCCAGCACCCGAAGCACGTTCTGCGCCTCCAGCTCGCGCCTCTCCTCGGCCTCGCCGCTCACGGTTCGGGCCGCGGTCTGGCGCATCAGAACCGACAGCCGCTGCAGCTGCCTCGGTTCGCGCCGGAGCAAGGCGGCCGCGACCTGGTCCAGGACCTGGATCAGCGCTGAGCGCTGGCCGACCGGGAGTCCGTCGACCTGGCGCTGCAACGCGGCCATCCCCATTTGAATTACCCTCACATCGTCAGGATCGTCAAGGCCATTCTAGGCGATGACGTCAAGATCGTCAAGGAAGGCGCCGTCAACCGCGGACGGCGGCCAGGATGTCCTGATCCAGCCCTGGATACTTCGTGAGGGCTGCGACCCGCTCTTGCTTGTAACGCTCGACGAACTCCCGGTACTCGGCGGCGCGGCCGGTGCGCTGGTAGAGGCGCCCGGGCTGGAGCAGCTCGACGTCGCCGATCCCGGGGACGCTATCGGCGACCTCGTAGCCGAAGTCCGGGTCCTGTACCCAGCTGATCGTGCCCTCCGCGATCGCCTTGACGATCGCGCTCGAGTCCTCGATCGCGACCTTCTTGCTCTCGGCCGATGCCTCAGGCCCGCCGACCCGGCCGGTATTCATCAGGTAGACCTCGAAAGGCCGCGAGCGATGCAGCTCGAGGAAGCGATTGCCCTGCTCCTCGTGACGCAGCGGGAAGAAGGGGTTGGTGCCCGGCACCCGCAGGGCCTTGCCCATCTCGTCCTTGCCCCCTGCCGACGTCCCCTGTGTCTCGCCCAGCATGAAGTAGGCGGCGGCGTGCTCGGAGTCGAGGCGAGCGACTCCAGGGATGATGTTGTCGTTCCGGTTCAGGATCAGCAGCACCTCCGCCGGGCCGATGTTGCGGGGGTCCTCGAACCAGCCGAGATCGCTCATGCCGAAGACTGCCCGGCCGTTCTGCGTATAGCTGGTGTCGAAGAAATCGACCGCGCCCCCCGGCTCCTTCTGAGCCACGTTCTCCAGCCAGGCGGTCGGCCTGGTCACGGCGCCGAAGATGGTGGGCTCATGCTTGGGATCGAGGGAGAAGGTCTTGGCGAAGCATCCATTCTCGCTCCCGTGGATCTTGCCGCCCGGCATCAGGGCGATGAAGTCGTCCTGGACCGGCTTGGAGTCGTTCTGGGTGGTGAAGGTGGTGGTGGTCTTGCCCGTGCCCGAGAGGCCCACGATCAGGAATACCCGCCGCCGGCTTCCCACCGGAATCACCTTGCAGCCCGCGTGCATGGCCAGGCCGCCCGCCTGGTAGACCTTTCGATTCCACATGCGCAGGCCGCCCTTCTTGGACTCGCCGAAGTAGTCCGAGTTGAGCACCCGGCTGATCCCCGCCTCCAGGTCGACGAAGATGGCGCGGTTGTTGGGATAGCCGGGTGCCGCCAGGTTGGGCGTGTAGATCATGGTCATCTCCGGCTGGTGCGGCTTGCCGTCGACCGGGTAATAGAGCAGCTGCTGCATGCCCGCGATGTTGGCGTTGCGGGCCTCGATGATCAGGCGGGCGGGGGTCATGAAGGCCCGGTCGTTGCCGATGTAGCCGTCGATCAAGACCATTTCCCGGTCCTTGATGAAGCGGTCCTGGATCTCGGCCCACTTGCGCCCCTCCTCGGGCGGTACGGTCTGGGAGCTGGTCGAGCTCGGATCGTCGGTGACGATGTAAGTGCTCTTGGTGCTGCGGGCGTCGACCCGTGTCTGCACGTTGTAGTTGTCGTAGACGGTACGGCGCGCGTTCGGCATCTTCGCTGTCAGCTTTCGCAGCTCGGCCTGGTCGGGGTTCTCGATCATGCGCCGCGCTTCGGGTACGTACCCGCTTCTAACTTGTATGGTCATCCAACCTCCACCATCAAGGATACCGGCGCGGACCATGCCTGCCGAATACGGACCCTTCCGTCGGGGTACCCGCAGGCCCTAGGCTGTCCTCAAGGCTGGGCCGCGAGGCGACGGAATGGCCCGGCGAGGAGGTACGGCATGTACTACGGCGGAGGCGGCCTGCTCATCCTGCTCGGCATCGTGCTGATCGTGCTCGGCTACACGCTGATCGGCGTGATCCTGCTGCTGCTCGGGATCTTCGCGGGCGGCTGGGGCTTCTACAGCTCGCGCCGGCTCTAACGGCACGGGCGCCGTGGCGGTCCTGAAGGCGTAGCGCCCTAGCGGGCGGGCGCGCCGGCGTCGATGCCCATGACGGCGATCAGCTCGCGCACCGAGTCAGCCGACCTGCGCAGCGCCGCCTGCTCCGGCTCGGTGAGGTCCAGCTCGAGGATCTCCTCCACTCCCCCGGCGCCCAGCTTGGCGGGCACGCCCACGAACAGGCCTTCGATCCCGTACTCGCCCTCCAGGCGGACGGCGCAGGGAAGGATCTGCTTGCGGTCGTAGACGATGGCGTCCACCATCTGCGCGACCGCGGCGGAGGGAGCGTAGAAGGCGCTCCCCGTCTTGAGCAGGTTGACGATCTCGGCGCCGCCGTCGCGCGTACGCTGGACGATGGCCTCGATCCGGTCCGCCGGGATCAGCTTGCCGATGGGCACGCCGGCGACCGTGCACATCCGTGCCAGCGGCACCATGGTGTCGCCGTGGCCACCGAGAACGTAGGCCTGGACGTCCTGGACCGATACCTTCAGCTCCTGAGCGATGAAGCTCCGAAAGCGGGCGGTGTCGAGCACGCCGGCCATCCCGATGACGCGCTTGCGGGGCAGCCTGCTGACGTGGTGCGCCAGCTGGGCCATCGCGTCCAGCGGGTTGCTGACCACGATCAGGATGCAGTCGGGAGACCGCTCCACCAGCCGCTCCGTGACCTCGGCCACGATCTTCTGGTTGGTGCGCACCAGGTCGTCGCGGCTCATGCCCGGCTTGCGCGGGATGCCCGAGGTGATGACGCAGACGGCCGAGCCCGCCGTTTCCTCGTACCCGTTGCTGCCGATCACCCGCGAGTCGTAGCCGACCACCGGGCCGGCCTCGAGCAGGTCGAGAGCCTTGCCCTGAGGCAGCCCCTCCACGATGTCGACCAGGACCACGTCGGCGTAGCCGCGCTCGGCGAGGCGCTGGCCCAGGGTCGCGCCGACGTTGCCGGCGCCCACCACCGTTATCTTCTGCCGCTGCACCCTTCCCTACCCTAGCAAAGGCGATACACTCGCTGGGCATGGCGACCGCGACCGGGATCCCGTCGCGCCGCCGGCTTTTCCGGGTCCTCCCCGACACCGCCGAGCGCCGGCGGCTGTCGCTGCGACAGATCGTCGTCCTCTCAGCCATCTGGTTCGCGATCGCCTACCTGATGAACACGCTGGGCGGGATAACGATCCCGTACCTCGTCTCGGCGCTCACCCGGCCGGCGACGATCGCCTGGCTCGGCCTTCACTTCACAGCCGACAAGAACACCTACGTCGCCATCCTGGACACGGCGGGAGCGATCTTCGCCCTGGTCTGGCAGCCGGCGATCGGCGCGCTCAGCGACCGATCACGCTTTCGGATCGGGCGCCGCCGGCCTTACATCATGGTCGGGATAGCCGGCGACGTGGTCTTCCTCTCGGCCATGGCATTCGTGACCTCCTACTGGATGCTGATCGTGGTCTACATGCTGCTCCAGATGGCGTCGAACACCGCGCAGGGCCCGTACCAGGGAATGCTGCCCGACCAGGTCCCGGACGAGCAGCGGCCGGAAGCCTCCGGTTACTACGGCCTGCTGCAGCTGATCGGGACGATCGTCGGCTTCATCGTGATCGGAGCGGTACTGCTGCCGGGCAACCACGTCCGCCTCGCGATCCTCTCCTACGCCGCGGTCACGGCGATCGCGGGCGCGCTGGTGGTCTTCGGAATGCCCGACGTGCTCACCACCCGGCGGGATGCCTCCCCGCTGGGCCGGGCCATCCTGCTCAGCTTCGCCATCGACGTCAAGCGCTACCGGGACTTCGCCTGGCTGATGGTCTCCCGCCTCTTCTTCCTGATGGCGCCGGTTGGGATCTCGAGCTTCTCCCTCAACTTCATCCAGGACGCCTTTCACCTGAGCCGCGGGGCGGCGTCGACCCAGGCCGCCATCCTGCAGTCGGGTGTGGTCGTGTTTGCCGCCGTCATGTCGCTGACCGCCGGGCTGGCCGCGCAGCGCCTGGGAAAGAAACGCCTGATCTCGGCATCCTGCGTGCTCGGCGCCGTGGGCTCGACGCTGCTGATCTTCGCCCCTTCCTTCCTGCTCATCTTTCTCTTCGGCTGCCTGGTCGGTATCGCCCTGGGGATGTTCCTCTCGGTGGACTGGGCCTTCATGACCGACCTGATCCCCAAGGCCGAGGCCGGGCGTTACATGGGCGTCTCCAACATCGCGACCGTGAGCGCCGGGCTGATCGCGCGCCCCATCCTCGGTCCGGTGATCGACGCCTTCAACAACGGCCGCAGCAGCGTCATCGGCTACCGGGTGATGTTCGGGATGGTCGCGGTCTTCTTCCTGCTGGCCCTGGTGACGCTGCAGCCGGTGCGCGAGGTCAGGGTCGCACAGCGCTAGCACGGGCGACGACCGGTTGCGCCTGCTTCGGGCGCGGGCGCAGCATCTGACCGACGAGACCGCGATCGCGGGAACTGTTCACGAGGTGGTCGCGGCCATGGGCGGGGTCCAGGCCCAGGCGATGCCGGCCGCGGTCCTGGCGATCCGTCCACGCAGCCGCGGGCTGACCGCGAGTGACGTGGGCCGGGCTCTCGACCAGGAGCGGTCCGTGGTCCGCACCTGGGCCATGCGCGGGACGCTGCACCTGGTCGCTGCCGAGGACGTGGCCTGGATGACGTCGCTGCTGGGCCCGATCTCCGCCGCCAGGGGCCGGAGCCGGCGCCGCCAGCTCGGGATCGACGATGCCCTGGCCGAGCGTGCCGTCGCCGCGATGCGCCGCCTGCTGGCCGGCGGCCCCCTGACCCGGGCAGAGCTGATCCAGGGAATGGCGGCGAGCCGCATCGCCTTCGAGGGCCGCAGCCAGGGACCGATCCACCTGATCGCCCTGGCCGCGATGCAGGGTCTTGTCGTGTACGGCCCGGACCGCAAGGGCAAGGAGACGTTCGTCCTGCTCCAGGATTGGATCGGACGGGCGCGGCCGGTGAACCCGGAGTGGGCCGCGCGCGAGCTAGCCCGGCGATACGTTACCGCTCACGGGCCCGCGGAGGCGGTCGATTTCGCCGCCTGGTCAGGGCTCCCGATCGGGATGGCGCGCGAGGCGGCTGGCGCCGCGGCACCCCCACCCCAACCCTCCCCCATGAAGAGGGAGGGAGGATCGGCGAGCGTGCGGCTGCTGCCGGCCTTCGACGAGTACCTGCTCGGGTGGGCCAGCCGCGCCTTTGCGTTCTCGTCTGAGCTGGAACGCCGGCTGCAGCGCGGAGGCGGCTGGATCCATCCGGCGGTCGTGGTCGACGGCAGGGGCATCGCCGCCTGGCTGATGGAGCGGCGCGCACGCCGGCAGGAGGTCGCCGTCGAGGCATTCGAGCGCATCAGCCCGGCAATCGCCGCTGGCATCCAGGCTGAGGTCGCTGACCTCGGACGGTATCTCCGTGTCCAGATTGCGCTGCAGCGCGTGACGACGGCTTCCGATCGCCGCCATCACCCAGAGTCCATCTTGACAGTCGACAAGTGACATTCTATGGTGGAGTGGTTGTCGGAGATACCGGATTTCGGTGGAGGGCATGACCGATGGCCGAGACAAGAGCGCTGCGGCAGCGGACTTTCGAGCTGGCCAGCAAGGGCGAGATCAATCCGGAGGAAGCGCGAAACGCGCTCACCAAAGCTGTACGTGAGTTGTCGGATGCAGACCTGAAGGGCTCCAGGGTTCTCTTCGCCTCCTTCCGAGGCGGGCAGCTGACCGTCATACTCTGATCCCGCGTCCACACTGAAAGGCGCCACCAGCCTCGAGCTGGTCCTGGCGCTACGCGGCTGGGACGCCTGGGAGGCCAGGCGGCGTGAGCTTGCAGGCCGTGGCGGTGCGCGCTTCTACCGTCACGCCGCGACCAGCGTCCCTTACTATCGCGCGCGATTGGACGCCGGCAGGGGGCGCGATCTCCATCCCAACGATTTCCCCCTGATCTCGCGCGCCGACATACAGTCGCGGCCCTCCGACTTCGTTTCAGACGTCCTACCGCCGGCAGCGCGCGATTTCTACGCCAAGACCAGCGGCACGTCGTCGGGCAATCCACTCACCGTCAGGCTGGACCTGGCCGCGTGGTACGAGCTGAACCATGAGACGTTCGCCACCGTGGCTCGAGGGATTCCGGGTGTCTGGGCCCTGATGCAGTCCGGCCAGCCCGGCGTGGAGCTGGTCACGAATGAACGCAACCGGCTCCCGGGCGCCATCATCCTCCTGTCCGCCGGGTGCGCCCTTCTGACCCGGCGGATGATCGGAGCCGGCGACGCGGACGACCTGGCCGTTCTCCAGGCACTGCGCAAGCCCTTTCCCATCCTGTACGGCAAGGCGAGCTACCTTCAGCAGCTGGCCGAGCTGGACCAGCGGGCCGCCGGAGCTGCAGCGCGTGTCTGTCCGAGCGCGATCCTGGTCAGCGGCGAGAACCTTTTCCCCGACGCCCGCGAAGAGCTCGAGAGCTGGTTCCGCTGTCCTGTTTTCGATGCGTATACCTCGGCGGAAGGCGGGCTGATCGGCTTGCAGTGTGCGCACAGTCAGGGTTTGCACCTTCAATCCCCGAGCCGGCAGATTCAGGTGCTGACGGCCGCGGGCGAGGTCTCCGAGGAGGGCTCCGGCGAGCTCATCCTGACCAACCACGTCAACTGGGCGATGCCATTCATCCGGTACCGCACCGGGGATTGGGGAACGCTGGCCCGCGCCTGCAGCTGCGGCCGGCCGGGGCCGGCTCTGGTCGAATTCAGCGGTCGGGAAGCTGTCGAGTTCAAGACGCCATCCGTCACCGTGTCGCCCGAGCGGCTGAGCGCGATCCTCCGGGCATTCCCGATCAAGGACTACCACCTTACCCAGCGCGCCCCAGCGGCGTTCGAGCTCAAGTGGGTTCCATCATCGACGACGGTCAGCGTGTCCGGCCTGGAGCCGGCTCTGCGCATCGAGCTTGGACACGCGCTCGGCGACGTCAGCCTCGACATGCATGCAGTGGATACCCTCCGCAAGCCAGGCGCCAAGTCAGAACGCTACCGCAGCCTGCTGGGTGAACCAGGCACCACCGGATCGCCGTCTCCGGTGGGGCGGACCTGGCGAATCAAGTCCGCCCCATCCGCGCCGGCCTTCGTCAGGACTGTCGCCTTCTCCCCGACCCGTCGAGTCGTCGCATGGGGCAGTACGGATGGGACCCTGGGCGTCTGGGATCAGGAGTCCGGCCGCCACCGATGGTGCACCGCCGCCAAGGGCCGGCCGGTCCTCGGCGTCGCGTGCTCACCGGATGGCGAGCGGCTGGCCGCCGCCGACGCGGCGGGACGGGTCACGGTGCTGGAAAGCGACTCGGGCGCGGTCGACCGGATCCTCTCCCAGGACGGCCGCGTCTGGTCAGTCGCGTTCGCCCCGGGCAGCCCTGTCCTCGCCTGCGGGGCCTCGGACCGCACCCTTCGCCTGTGGGATCTTGCCGCCGGGGATCAGCTCGCGGCGATCAAGTTTTCCGCAGCGGTGCTCGACGTCTCGTTCAGCCCTGACGGTGAGAGCCTGGCCCTGGCGACAGCCGACGGCTGGGTCCATCTCCTGGACAGCGCCACGAGCGCCCGCCTGTTCAGCGTCAGGCTGTGTGAGCAACCGGTGGCCGCCCTGCGGTACTCGGCAAGCGCCAAGCTGCTCGCCTGCGCCGCTCACGACGGCCGCGCCCGGCTGCTGCACCTTCCTTCGGCGACTGAACAGGCAGGCTTTTCTCATCCCGGCCGGGTCTTCTCGGTTGCCTTCTCGCCCGACTCCAGAACGCTCGCCACGGCATGCTCCGACGGAGCCGTCCGGCTCTGGAGCCTCCTGTCAGAAGGAGCTCCCCTCGTGATCGCCACCGGCCGCCCGGCCGGTCACTGGCCGATCGCGTACTCGCCGGACGGCTCCAGCCTGGCCTGCGGAGGCAGGCGTCTCGTCCTGTGCGAGGCCGCGCTAGAAGTGGAAGAGGGCTCGAAGGACGGCGGCCACCAGCGCCCCGCCGATGATGGAGGTGATGAAGGGGGCCCGGATCGCGGCCAGGCCCGCCGCGACCAGCACCGCCGGGACCTTGGCGTCCAGGTGGAAGAGGCCGTGCGGGTTGAGGAACTGGCTCACCACCAGGGCCGCGAGCAGCGCGGGAGCGAGGCCGCTGGTGCGCTCGCTGACGGCGGCCGGGATGCTGAGCATGAAGGGTCCGGCCGAGCGCATCAAGAAGATGGGAAGCGCCAGGCCCGCGATCAGCAGCAGGGCTAGCGTGCCAGCCATAGTCCCACCAGGGCGGCGCCGGCGAGCGGGACGCCGGGCGGCGTGAAGGGCGCCAGCGCCAGGGCTGCCACCGCGCCGCCGACGGCGCAGCGAAGCGCATGCTTGCGCGAGAGCATGGGCCAGAGCAGGGCCACGAAGCCTGACGGAAAGGCCGCATCCAGCCCCAGGCGCCTGGGATCGCCCAGGACTGGGCCTACGACCGTGCCGATCAGGGTCCCGACCAGCCAGCCGGCATAAAGGAACCCGCCGCTGATGAGGAAGGTCCGCAGGTCGGGCCGGCCCGGTTCTCCGGCGCCGACCGCCAGCGCGTAGCTCTCGTCGATGGCCAGCTGCCCGGTCAGGACCCGCAGGAACCGCCCGCCGGGAAGCGACCGCGCCAGCCCGATGCCCATGGCGATGTAACGGAGGTTGAGCAGGGCGGCGGCCACCACCGCCGCCAGGATGCCGCCTCCCGTGCTGACCACGCCGATCGCGGCGAACTGCGACGAGGCGGCGAAGACCAGCGCCGACATCAGGACCGCGGCCCAGCCGGGGAAATGAGCCGCCACCGAGAGCACGCCGAAGGAGATGCCGAAGACGAAGACCCCGAAGACCAGGGGCGCTGCGCCCAGTAGGATCTCCCTGGTCGACCGCGTCGCCTGCCCTACCCTCATCGTCATCCCTCCCTCCACTCGGTGATGGTTCGCACCTCCAGGTCCGGCCCGCCCTCCCAGGCTGCCAGAAGAGCAGCCGCGGTGTCCAGGGAGGTCAGGCACGGGATGCCCCGCTCGACAGCCGCGCGCCGGAGCTCGAAGCCGTCGCGGATCAGAGGCAGGCCGGGCCGCAGTGAGACGCCGGGCCCGTTCCTGGTGTTGATCACCAGGTCCACGCCGGCCGCGATCAGGTCCAGGACGTTGGGCCGCGGCCGCCCCGCCTTGGCGACCAGCTCGCAGGCAAGACCGGCGCGGCGCAGCGCCGCCGCGGTCCCCGGGGTGGCGTGCAGGCGGTAGCCCCTCTCCACCAGGCGCGCGGCGATGGGGAGCATCTCGGGCTTGTCGGGATCGGCGACGCTGAGCAGCGCCTGCCCGCCGGGACGCAGGCCGATCCCCGACGACTGGAAGGCCTTGCGCAGAGCCGCTCCCAGCGTCCGGTCCACCCCCATCACCTCGCCCGTCGATTTCATCTCCGGCCCCAGGTAAGGGTCGACGGCCAGCAGCCGGTGCATGGAGAAGACCGGCGCCTTTACCGCGACCAGCGGGCGGGGCGGCAGCAGTCCGGACTCCCAGCCCAGGTCACGCAGCCGCTCGCCCAGCATGACGAGCGTGGCCAGCCGGACCATGGGCACCCCCGTCACCTTGGAGAGCATGGGCACGGTGCGCGAGGCGCGCGGATTGACCTCCAGCACCTGCGCGTGGCCCTCCTGAAT
>Ga0066660_10000955_pt1 | contig 11500 bp, 13 predicted proteins | sample GraSoiAngelo_109_FD_75177 | JGI IMG/M metagenome (GOLD analysis project Ga0066660, IMG submission 75177) | Grasslands soil microbial communities from the Angelo Coastal Reserve, California, USA - 14_0903_12_20cm | ecosystem: Environmental > Terrestrial > Soil > Grasslands | place: USA...
ATTGGCCTCCCCCAGGTTCTGGTTTGATTCAGCTGTTGAGGATGCGAAGCTGGCTGATTTCACGTGGCACTGTTTGCGCCACACCTTTGCGAGCCGCCTCGTGATGGCTGGGGTAGATTTGAGGACCGTCCAAGAACTGATGGGCCACAAAACCATTCAGATGACGGTGCGATACTCGCACCTTGCCCCGCAGCATCGTCTCGCCGCGGTGCAGAGGCTGTGCGATACTGGGGCGGTACAGAATGCGGCAAGTGACACCAGAACTGACACCGGGGCAAAAATGCAAATGCACTTGCCTCCGGCCAATGAGTCACAACTTCCTATCGAGTCAGTCGCTTATACGCAAAGGGGCGCGTAGCTCAAACGGATAGAGCATCGGATTTCTAATCCGAGGGTTGCAGGTTCAATTCCTGCCGCGCCTACCAAAACATCAATTACATACAGCGATCCTTAGTTCACGATGGGGAACCGTCGGGGAACCAATAGCTGCTCTTCTAGCTTTGCCATTGCCGAAACGACGTCTGCGTTCACCGCCTTAACATAACTGCGCATCGTCACTGCAATTCTGGAGTGGCGCAGAATCAGCTGAATCGATATCGGAGCATATCAGCAGTAGTAGGCGCGCACAAAAATCCCGATAGACGACGGACATGCCCCACCATCGTTCTGCGGCTGTTTTCGCGGCGGCAATTGCAGTCGCTGGCAATGGGGAAATGCAAACCGTGTCCGCGGAGGTGCTATTCCTGATCCTTCATAGACCTAGTGGCTCACCATTTTCGACCACCAGGTTCGGCGCCTATTGGGAATCGCGGCGAGTCTAAGGCGCAACTCCGGGACAATAAGCGCTTGCTCCACAGTTGGCTCGTTTATGGCGGCAATTCTGAACTCTAAAGCGTTGGCCTTGTCGGCGGCGCCCGTATTCCTATAAGCAACTACCAATCGCTGCATGGAAAATGGGTTGTCGATGTCCTCTTCCAGGTGTGGAATTGCGTCTGCTTCCTCATGTTCCTGCACCAATACGGAACCGGTCGCTACGTGGTACGCACGCTGAATGTTCGCATTGCGACTTTCATCAGCCAAAGCTGAAAGCTTTTCCAATGCTCTATGTGAGATTTCGATTTTTCCCAGTGCTGCACTCCGAATCGCCCGAAATTCCAGAATCTTGGCGCGTTCTTCCCCAATATCCGACTGTGAGATTTCCTCTCCGTGCGGCAATGCAGTTTCAGCCTTATCGATAAATCGAAGCGCCTCACTATCATCGGTTTGGTACATGGCAGTCAGTCGGTAAGCTTGGGCTTGCAGTTGGCCCAGGTGCACATCACGCGCGTGCTCGGCAACTACCGCAAATGCACCGGTAGCTCTGCTATGCTTTCCTTCACGGACATAAGTCAGAGCCGACTGAAGCTCGTACCTGATCCTTTCGCTGGCATTTGCAGCATCGCGAACCGCGACAGTATATTCTTTGCGGGCGGTCTCTTCGTCTCCCATCAATGCGTAGGTGTCAGCAATACCCACCTGAGCAAGGGCAAAACTGGGGTCCATTTTCAGCGCAGCCCGGTAGTGGTCAAGCGCACCTCGAAAGTTGCCGCCCTTCCGCAGGATTTCTGCATAGGAACTTTGTGGGTTTGGTTCGTTGGGGAGCACAGTCAGGCAACGTTCCATGGCGGCAAATGCATGCTGGAAATCGCCGATAGCAGCGTAGGTATAGGCTAAGTGATTCAGCGCCGGAGGGTAGTTTGGGTCGAGGGTGAGTGCACGCTGCAGCAACTCTCTGGCCCGGTCGTAACTCCCCTGACGCATCAGCCAATCGGAGGCAATGTACAGGAGCCATTTGTCTTTGTACTTTGCCACAAGATCGTTCATAGCAGCTATGCTGGCGACATATTTATCCTCGCGGGCATTGACCATCCACTTAATGAGAAGCCGTTCCCCCGGGGTCACGGAGCCGGCTAATCTCTTGGCCTTGAAACGGGCAGTGCTTTCCTCCCTGGGGTCCTTGCTGGTAAACGAAATGAATGCCTGGATTACTGCACAATTAGGGTCTTTTTCGGCAGCCGAACGCCAACTTTGCAAGGCGGCTTCTGTTTTCTGATTTACAAAGTTGGCTATGCCCTTCTCGAACAAGTTCCTCGCAAGCAAGGAACGCGTGCTAAGGGGAATTGTTGAAGAAGGCATTTTGTTAGAACGTGGAATGCCCTGAGCGCCTGTGGGCTTTGCCCAAGAAAGCACACATATGAACAGGAAAAATACGCTGAGAAAGGAGTCCCGAGTCTGCATCAGGTGTCGCGATGTCCTTCGCAATTATCAGCAGCCTAGCATGAGGGTAGCGCTCATTCAGGTTACCGGGGTCACGTCAGGAATGAATCAGGTTACCGCAGTCATGTCAGGCATGAATCCCAAGGGAGCGACGATCTTGGAACCCCACCCTTCAAAAAAACAAAGGGTGGGTGAGTGTAAGGCCGGTTTACGTCAATTACGTGTGATGTAATACCGCTGAGGTAACAATTATGAGCCGGGTAAATTTCCTCGCTCTTGCAGTCATCGCGGTGATTGCATTTTTCGCAAGTTCGATCTGGTACAGTCCTCTTCTGTTCGGACGGCAGTTTTTGGAACTGAGCGGCACCACCGCCAGTCCTCACCCAAGCGCACTGAAAGCGCTGTGTGAGCTTCTTCGTACGTTCGTCCTTGCCTACGTGATTGCCCGTCTCGTTCCTCGTCTCAACGTCACCGACTGGAAAAGTGCGTTAGGATTGGGCCTTTGGCTGTGGGTTGGCTTTCCTGTCATCCTCCTGACTGGCTCGATGCTCTGGCAGAACGTGCCTTGGCAGCTGGCGGCGATCCATTCCGGTGACTGGCTTATAAAGCTGCTCTTGATACCCGTCGGCCTGGCACTCTGGCCGAAGCGAACCCGCACGCGTAGTGTCTGAAATTTAGGATCTCGTGCCGGTAAGTGTTGAAACATCCCCATTACACTCACAACCAGAAGACAGGGCTGAACTCAGCACGTTTCCAGCTATTCCGGTTTCATACCCATCTTTTTGATCATATCTTTCTGTTCTGCCGTCCATGTGCCGGACATGTCTCCGTGCTGCACGAGCAATTTCTTTTGTGCATACATGTCTTTTGTGGTGTGGAATTCTTTTACATTGGCCTGATGCCCTGAGAGGTCCCACTCGCCGACGCCTTTGTCGTGGTACTTGAAGACAACGTTGTCGACGTAAGTGATCTTGTTACCCCAAAGATCCATGGCAGGAACTACGTTCAGCGGCTTTCCGTCGCTGTCCCGCTTCATCACGCCCTTTTCCTCGAGAATGTCAGGGATGGTCAGCGTATAGGTGTTCTTGTCGGGCGATTCCTTGAAATCGATAGACACGACTTTGCTTCCGACGATGTGTGGCGGGTTCCAGCCGAACATGAACGACAGCATCTCAGTGAATGCTTCGCGTTGAGCGGGCGTTGTACCTTTGTCGAAGTAGGCCGTGCCTTGCACTTTGCTGGCGTCGGGGTCAATCAGGTCTCCGATCAATACAGCCTTGAAGCCGCTCATGTCTACTTTCCCGTAGTGGCCGTTCTTGATGTAGGTAAAATCAGCCGCGTCGCAGCTTCCATGATCTGGATGACCATTGGACCGGCACGGGCATGCATAGGCGGTACACTGGCATTCGGTCATGCTGATCCCTTGCACGTCGAAATCGGGAATATTTTTAGGTGCGCTCTTGGCCTCGCCAGCATTCGCAAAGCCGGAAAGGGCAAACGCAAACACAAGAAGACAGGCAATGCGTAAAGTCTTCATAATCTCCTCCTTGCACGAACTCCATTTCGAGCGTTGTAACTGTACGGCTGCCACGGCTTGCGGTCAAGCACGTGAAGCATACCCTGCATCTCACTGAATCCTGGGAAGCGCATCAGGTTTCGGGGTTGGGTTGTATCATAGCCTCAATTATGCTGTGGGAGTGCCCACCACCTCCATGACGGCGACGGAGAGCAGTAAAGAACCGCGCTGGCTTGCTCTTATAGCAATGCTGGCCACCGGACTGGTTTACGGAGCGCTGCCCAGCAACCTTTCCGTTGGCCCACGTTGGCTCCTGCTCGCGGTCATCGCCGCCGTGGTTGTCCCTGCACTTATCTCGCATCGGGTCGGCCATCACACGGCCGACAAGATGCTCGGGTACCTAGCTAGTGGGATTTTAACGACAGCGATGATCTGGTCTCTGGCATTGCTCATAGCGGCCCTTCCCAAACACGAGGTAGATCCGAAGATTCTGCTCCGGTCTGCGGTTGCGCTGTGGGTCACAAATATCCTCGTGTTTGCGCTGTGGTACTGGCGACTCGACGCCGGCGGCCCGCATGAGCGCGAGAAAGTTTCTGGACATCAAGACGGGGCGTTTCTCTTTCCGCAGATGAATATGGGGGCTGGGTCCGACCTTGAATGGTCGCCCAATTTTGTGGATTACTTGTTCTTGGCCTTCAATACCAGCACAGCGTTGTCGCCCGCGGATACCCAAGTACTCTCCCGCTGGGCAAAGATTATGATGATGACACAGGCGACCATTTCACTCGCGGTGATTGCATTATTGGCAGCGAGAGCCGTCAACATTCTTTAACACTATAAAGCATCGAGCCAAAGCCGCAGTGCCCCGTTTTCCTCCCTTCTTTAAAGCACTCATGTTCCGAGGCTGTCACTCGGGTGGAAGTTCATGGTTCTCGTTGCTATCGGACACGGCTTCTGATCGCAATTGCCCGCCAAGAATTCTTGTCACCGAATTCAGATCCCTGGCGAGTGCCTGCCGCCAACGTTCCACGGAATCCTGTGCCAGTGCTTCCATGGTCTGCCCGAAAGAGAGCAGACTGTCGGCGACCCGGGTCCTCACTAACTCGGATACCGAAGCTTCGATTTGTTTCTGGGCACTCTTTAGTCGTCCACACCCCTCGTCAAGTTGATGTCCGAGTTCCTTCGCGTTGCGTGTGCCCAGCTCTTTGAGAACCACGTCCACAGCGCTCTGCAGTTGGGTGCGTGCACCGGATATTATGTCGCTGCCCATCCGCACCAGGCGGTTGTCCAGATCCGATTCAAGTTGGCGTGCGGATTCGTCCAGTTCCGCGATGCGGCCGCCAAGATCGGCGGTTTGCGCCTGCAGCCGTGACGATTCTGATGCAATTGCTGCCTGGACTTTCTGCATTTCCCGGCGCTGCGCGTCGTGTTCCTCACCCAGGCGCTGCTGCAGAACTCGCAAAAACTCCTCGCTCCGCCGCTCAAGACGGATTCCCGCTTCCAACGCTTGCTGCTGAAATCGCTCCGCTCCAGAATGGATATGCTGTTGCGCCGTAGCGGCGATCTCCTCTGAAAGAACCTGCGCCCGCTGCTCAACCGCTTGCAGCTCTTGCGCCGCTTGCTCCCGGAATTCATTCTGTGCTTCACGTATCTTCTTTCCGATCGCCTCTTTCACCGCCTCAAACACTTGCTCGGACTGCTGTTGTGTTTGTTGCAAAGCTTTTGTCCCTATGTCCTGCCGCAGGCGCGTCCACAACTTCTCTTCGACCTCGGGAGGAATATGCGAAAGCGATATCTCAAATTGACTGCGTTTTGGCTCTCCTCGTGTCAGCTTTTGCTTGAGCTCCGTCACTTCTGCCTGCAATGAGTGAATACTCTCCGCAACTATGGCCCTCACATCGCCGTCCGTGAGTTGGTTTTGGATCTCTTCTGGTACGATTTTCACCGAAGGCACCAGATTCTGCGCTCGGAGGCTTTCCTCTGTGTTCCTGGTTGGCAGTTTTCGGGAGAGCCTCTGCTCGGCCGGGGCAGGCATTTCCGGCAACGGCACCCAATCTTGCGGACAAGGTTTTAATCCCCAGAAGTTTTCCGGACGGTCCAGCCGCGCCGCCACCTTCCAGCCCTGTTGACCAGCTCCGATCGGCTGGCAGTCCACAACATGAGCCGTTGCCTCGCGGCCTTCTTTTCGCAGAAAGCGCACGGGAACGCCGGCGTCTAGCCTTGTGGACGAACGAATCGCGCAACCGTGAGCGCTGACAACCAACGTCTCGCACATTTCGGAAAACGGAGCGGCCGGTTCCAGGCTGGTGACAAGTATTGGGACGGCGACTGGCAATCTCGAGCTACGCCGTGAAGGGTCGACGGCATTTGCGGTGTGCATAGGTATCCCTCGTCCGAAGAGCGCGCGCCGGTCGGTCCGCGAACGGGCTCGACCTTGCACCCCTACGTTAACGCAACCATCGTTAATAACGTGTGACCCAGTAGTTCTTGCTGGGGCGTTCGATTGGGCAGTGGTGTTACCCTCCCTCGGTAACTGGGTAATGAGACCAGGGACTGGCCATCATCCTGCGGCGCATGAACTAGAAAGTCAGGTCATCTAAAAGCCTTTGAAGTAAGGTGGGACTACATTGGTTTCATCGCACCAAAACAAATGACAGGTCCTTTCCTAAAACGGCTCCTCGAAATGTGTTGCCGGCATCGGTTCTCCTGGCCGCATACTGGGATGCATGGCCAGGATTACCAGGTATGCCTAATCTGTGGAGTTATCTACGAATATGATTGCTCAACGATGCGTCGGACCGGCCGCGTAGTAGCGCCAGACGCCGCGCGATACTTGCCCGAGAAGCAAACCTGCAAATGAAAAAAGACCGCGGGTTAGCGGGCTTGATGAGTGTGGCTCGGTGCCACGGCACCGCTCCTTTCCTGAAATGCTGATTTGGTCCAGATATTCCACCCAACGACACAAAGTGAGTTTAAAACAACCGAATGGGGCCATGCCTATTTCCTGTCGATCCTGAATCCGTGCCGAGCGAAAGTGGGTACCTGGGAGAACACCTAAGAAGAAAAGCGCAGCCGGGAGGACTCCGATCGAGCGAATTTTTCGGCATGTCACCGGCCGCAGGATGACGCCCGCGGAGCGAAGATGTTTTTTTCACAAACCAAAGCGCGCTGCTCGTCCCGTCCCAATTTAGTCAGGGCCGGTGCACACGCACAAAAGCCAACCCCGTAGCCGTTTCCGCATCCAAAGATCGCTGGACCGCTATCGCAAGTTTGCGCGCCTTCGATTTTCCGAATCTGACTTGCGATAGTGGCTCAGTCCATGTCGCAGGCTAGACGCGTAGCCTTCGGGTTAGACACCCTGGTCGTTGTTGTGTAAGTTTTTTCGGCGAAGTCAGGTTTGGGTGGGCTTTCGCGCGGCGATGGCCAGCGGCTTCGGCAATCGCAAATTCAATGCGGCACCAGCTTCGGATCAGCTTTTTTTGCGGCCGGACCAGCGTCGGTTTTCAGGACGAAGGCTTAATCTTTTAGCGGTACCATGGGCCTCTCGCCCTGGCAGAACGTTGCCACTCGTTTCAACCCCCCCTGTGCCTCACCCACGAACATTACCGGCCCATAGCAATACACTGCATGTCCAGACGCGGTGAAATACCAACGGCCGCCCTTCCGGATACGCTGAGAAATATGTTCAGTGGGGACGCGCGGCGGCTGCGCCAGCTTGGGAACGGGTAAACAAAGCAGCAAGGCCAGGGTCAGAGCCTTCATTGCGCTTCTTTCGCAGAGCTAAATTTAAATAGTATTCAGAGCCCTGCGCACGTCCATCGTGTCGGAAGTCGGCTTAGGCGGCTTCTGAGGCGCAGATTTCTGCATTCTTCCCGTACTACGATTGCTGCCGCCGCTCTGTCCTGGGGTTAACGGCGGCACAGCCGCTTGTGCCTGGGCGCGAGCCTGTGCCTGATTCTTTTCCCGATTGATTCTGATTTTCAGGGCAGTAAGCTCCGTGTTATCGCCAAACATCTGCCGGATGAGCGTCTTTTGCGCTTGAATCGTGTTGTTTTGCTCCACCACCAGCCACGCCAGCAGCCCATAGGAGATTAGAAACACAATCGTAAGCATCGGAACCATACTGTGCTTCTTATTGGAAGAAACCTTCGCGTCGCCTAACAGCGTGGTCAAGGTGGGCCCCCGAGAGTTGCCCCGTAGCAGCAGGCACAAGCCGGAATTGCAGCTTAGGAACCAACGAAAGCGGTTCTTCTAACCCATTGGAAAGATTTGACTTAGAATAGTTCCCCCGAAAACAATGCGGGCCGTTAAATGCAAGTGAATGCACATAATGAGTAACCAGTTGTGTTACTGGCGTTACATTTAGGTGCTTGACTTGCTCGCCTTCATGGAATCGGGGGGCGGCGGGGCGGAAAGAACGGGTCACTTTCCACTGAGCAGCAGCTTGGCAATAGTTGCGAGCTGCATATTGGATGTCCCCTCGTAAATTTTGCCAATCTTTGAATCACGCCAGTACTTCTCAACTGGATAGTCCTTGGTAAAGCCGTATCCGCCATAGATCTCGATGGCGAGTGATGTCACACGCTCCGCTACCTGAGAGCAGAAAAGCTTGGCCATGGCGGCTTCCTTCACGAAATTCATGCCGGCATCTTTCATGCGAGCGGCATTGTAGACCATTAGCCGGGCTGCCTCGATTTCGGTCGCCATCTGTGCCAGTTGAAATTGGATGCCTTGGAACTCCGCGATGGTTTTGCCGAATTGCTTCCGTTCCTGCGCGTATTTTGCAGCATATTCCCAGGCGCCCCTGGCGACGCCAGCCATTTGTGCACCGATCCCGATGCGACCCTCGTTGAGGGTCTCGATCGCGATTTTGTAGCCTTTGCCTGCATCGCCTAACACATTGGATTTAAGCACACGGCAATCCTCGAGAATCAGTTCACAGGTGGACGAGGCCCGGATCCCCAGCTTGTCTTCCTTCTTACCGACGGTGAAGCCGCGACAATCCTTCTCAATTATGAAGGCCGTGATGCCCTTGTAGCTGGCCCCGGGATCGATGGTCGCGAACAGAATGAACAAACCGGCTTCCTTGGCGTTGGTGATCCAAAGCTTGCGTCCATTAAGTACATAATCCTGGCCTTTGAGTTCCGCCTTTGTTTGCAGCGCGAAAGCATCAGAACCCGAGCCGGCTTCGCTCAATGCATACGCGCCAACCATCTCGGTAGCCATCTTGGGCAGATAATATTTCTTCTGTTCTTCCGTTCCCCAGCGGAGCAGCGCGTTATTGACCAGGGTATTTTGTACGTCGACAATTACGCCGGCAGATGCGTCGACTCGCGAAAATTCCTCGACCGCCAGAATTGCGTCGAAAAACTTGCCCCCACCGCCACCGAACTTCTCGGGGATTTCGATACCCATTAATCCGAGTTGAAAGAACTCCTGGATGAGCTGTTTATTGAAGACCCCCTGCTCATCCATTTCCCTGACCCGCGGACGAATCTTTTCTTCGGCGAACTGCCGGATGTTGTCGCGGAACAGAATTTCGTCTTCACTAAAGCTGGTGAGCGGCGGCGGGCTGGGTACAGTCTGCAAGGTAGTGTCAGGCATAGGGATACCTTCAGGAGAACGCCAAACTAACGATTCTAGCACCATGATAGATGATGGAACTGACTGTGCTTAAGGTTCGCCCTGCTCATGCAGTGCGGCATTGACATCGGAGTGAAGTCAGCCTAGATTTTCACCTTATTTCAGACATCGGTATACCGGTTGAGCTACTTAAGGAGGTCACATGCCCATCCTGGTTGCGGGTTCCACCGGTTTCGTAGGTGGAGAGATTGTTCGCGGGCTTCAGCAACATAACCAGAAAGTGCGTGCCTTGGTACGGGGAGGTGCCTCCAACCCCAAAGCCCAAGGGCTACGGGAGATTGGGACTGAAATTGTGGATGGTGATCTCACCCGCCCTGAGACTCTCAACAAGGCTTGTCAAGGCGCGGAGATCGTTATCACTACCGTGACCTCGATGCCTGCAGCAACAAACGACGGTCTGAGACGAGTAGATCGCGATGGTACTTTGGCATTGATTGCCGCCGCCGAACGCGCTGGAGCAAAGAAGTTCATCTACACGTCGTATTCGGGAAATCTGCGCATAGACTCACCACTCGAAACCGCTAAACGGGACTGCGAAAATGAGCTGGTGAAAAGTCGCATGCAGGCGGTGATTCTGCGCCCGACTTACTTCATGGAGTCGTGGCTGAGCCCCGCGTTGGGATTTGATCCCATCAACGGTGCCGTTCGTATTTACGGCTCCGGCGACGCGAAAGTCAGCTACATCTCAGGATTCAATGTTGCGGATGCCGCCGTGGCCGCTGCGATACACGAACTGACAGACAAGGACACCATCCTGGAAATGGGTGGACCGGAAACACTGTCACAATTGGACGTGGTCCACATTTTCGAGCAGGCGGTTAATCAGAAAATCCGGTTGGATTTTGTGCCGGTCGAGGCGCTGCAGCAACAGCACCGGTCTTCTGATCCTCTGCAAAAAACTTTCGCGGCACTTACTTTGGGTTACGCCCGAGGGGATATCGTTAAGGGCGCACAAGCAACCGCGCAGAAATACGCGGTTAAGTTACGTTCGGTGGAACAGTATGCATCCGGTTTCCGGATGCGCCAGGCAGGCAATGTTGCCTGAAGTACGACAATCCAAAGGTGCCCGGTGACGTGATTTAAGGGTCAATCGCGACGGGAGGAATGAACCAACTTCAGTCCATCCGCCTGAAGAATCCGCTGGATCTGATTGCGGGCGTGGATGGCCCAGGGCCCGCTGGAATCTAACTTCACATAGGCTCGCCAGTGTTTGAGTGCGTGACGCGGTTCTTTGATCTTCTCGTAAGCCAGCGCCAGGTTGTAATGCGCATCTGCGTAAGTAGGAGCAAGCTGCAGTGCCGTTTTATAGGTCTGAATAGCCTCGGTCACGCGACCAGTTTCGTCCAACACATTGCCCAGATCGAAGTAAGCCAGAGAATAACGGGAATCAATTTGTATGGCGCATCGGTAATGTTTCTCGGCCTGCCCATAGTCCTGGCGGTTGTAGTACAGCGTGCCGAGATTGATGTGTGCCGCGGCATGGTCGGGCTCCATCTCCAATACTTTTTGATAAGTATCGATGGCCTCAAGCTGCGCCCCCGGATCTTCTTCCAATGTGATGCCGCGCGCAAACAACTCCGCCGCGCTGGTTGAGACCAACTCAGGTTTATGTGACGGAGTGCTTGTGGGGCTCGTGATAACCCTCTCCTTGGGAGAGAAATCAAACATGAATTGTCCCGCAATCGGCTCCACCAGCTTACCGTTATGACGGAAGGCGACGCGATGATGTCCCGCAGTGTAGGCGCCGGCCTCGAGCAATGGATTCTCCATGCCCGCGACCTGCTTCAGCATTGCGTCGAGCGACTGGCGGATTACAGCGGGCCGCACTTTTCGCGCGCAAAGGTCGCGAACCTTTTTTATTTGGAGAAGGTCAAAAAAGGAATAGCTTTCGGCGGCGGCTACCAGTCCGGCTTTTTCCCAACTCGCCAACTGACGCGCCGTGACCCGAAGGATACGCAATAAATCTGCTCGAGTATATCGGTACACGGTTGTTCGGGATCGTTCACGTTCATTATCAGGAAGTTAATGCCTTAAACGCAAGCAGAAATTGGTGTGGAAATCGCGGGAGATAACAGGAAAAACCGG
>Ga0066660_10000958_pt1 | contig 11486 bp, 8 predicted proteins | sample GraSoiAngelo_109_FD_75177 | JGI IMG/M metagenome (GOLD analysis project Ga0066660, IMG submission 75177) | Grasslands soil microbial communities from the Angelo Coastal Reserve, California, USA - 14_0903_12_20cm | ecosystem: Environmental > Terrestrial > Soil > Grasslands | place: USA...
CATTGCGGCGGTTGGACCACGTGGACCAGGCCGTTTGGCCACAGTTCTCGAGATCTGCATGCCCCGGTTGAACCGGATAGTCGGCAACAGAGTTCACGGCATCTCTTGGCCCCTGCAACACAAAACCAGCGGTCCCACGATCGTATCCAAGTAGAAGCGGTTGGATGCGTTCGGCATCCCACTCTTGGTAACGAAGTTGTGCTCGTCAGAGACTTGGCGCGTGGTGGCTTGAGTTTCTACAGCGCTAGTCATTACCCGGAAGGATCACGCATGGAAATGGCGGTACCCTACGCTTCCAAGGCTCCGAATATCTATTCGCCCGCCAGGATCGTAAGTTCGCGGAAGGGAGCGAAAAACGGCTTGATAGAATATGGAGTCGTCTATCTCCTGTGATCAGCGGCAGAGGTTCTTCTTCTGTGCTCGAACTGCTTTTGCTGACTCTCAATTCATGGTCCTCTGCTGGGAATTGCGCAGGTTGCAAGTAGCCGTTCCCCATCTCGAACATATCCTCGGCCGCGACTGAGGTCATGAATTCAATGAACCAGGCGTCAAAACGCTCATTGAGAATCGAAGACCAACTGCAATTGTTGGTGGAAAGCTTGAAGGATTACGCAATATTTATGCTTGATCCGGAAGGGAAAGTTGCTACATGGAATCAAGGGGCCGAGCGCCTTAAAGGTTACAAGGCCGACGAGATTCGTGGCCAGCACTTCTCGATCTTCTACCCCCCCGAAGACGTGGAACGGGGAAAGCCTCAGCATGAGTTGAAAGTCGCGGCTGCCGAGGGCCACTTCGAGGATGAAGGCTGGCGAGTCCGAAAGGACGGAACGCGTTTCTGGGCCAACGTGGTAATCAATGCGATCAAAGATGAGCGAGGACAACTGTATGGCTTCGGCAAGGTCACACGAGACCTGACGGAGCGCAAATGGGGTATGGAGGCCGCATTTGAGAAGCTATTTCGCGCCAACCCGTACCCCATGGTGCTCACTACGCTCGAAGACGGTCGCATTCTTGAAGTGAATGAATCCTTTTGCAAACTAACTGGCTACCGCGCCAAAGAATTAATCGGCCAAAGCGCACTGGCCTTGGGAATCTGGGCGCAACCGGAGGAAGGTGCGCGCATCGTTTCAGAGGTGTCGGCAGGGCACCCCGTCCGGGAACAGGGGGGGGTATTAATGACCAAGGCGGCCCAGCGGCGGACGGTTCAGCTGTCCGCCGATAAAATCGAATTCGGCGGCAATTCTTGCTTATTTGCCACTATCTTGGATGTTACCGAAAGTCGAAGGTTGCAGGCGGCCATCGCGGAATTGTCTACTCCCGTGCTGCAGGCGCAGGAAGGACTGCTCGTGGTGCCATTGATTGGGTCAGTGGACGCAGCGCGCGTGACACAATTGCGGAATCAATTGCTCAGCAATATCCACGCACAACGTGCCAAGGCGGTGGTGATTGATTTGACGGGCGTCCCAAAGATCGACTCGGAGTCCGCCGATGATTTGATGCGCACTGTGGAGGCGGTCCGCCTTCTTGGAGCAAGCGTCATCTTTGCCGGCGTTTCGCTTGGCATCGCGGACGCTCTGGTCAGGATTGGCGCTAAGCTAAGCGCGGTCAAGACCACCGCCGATCTGCAAAACGGCTTGGAAGAAGGCAAAGCCCTCATAGCCCGCGCCACCAGCTCAGGAGCCGGCTAGGCTGGCTCCCGCGACCTAGAGATTTTTCGCCGCGGTGCCCACCTGATGCCGGTGTTTCTGCACTCCTTGTGGCTCGTCGATTCAAGTAAGATACCAAAATGACCGGCTCGTTGAAAGCCTCCCCCTCCGTCATTGCCGCGGCCGTGGTCGCCATCCTTGCCGGTCTCTTCGTTCTTTTGTGCTGTTCGCTTGCATTCTTCGGAACGTTGTTGAACACCTTCTCCGCCAATTCCTCTGAAGTCCCGCCCTTTGTAAAGAACGCCATGCTGGCCATTCTGGGATTCACTATGGGCTTGGCAATTTTCGGAATCGCGACCGGGATTGGGCTCATCCTCGTTCGGAATTGGGCGCGTGTTTCCACATTGATTTGGGGCGGGTTATCGGTCTTTTTTGCTGCCATTGGAATCCCCATTTCCTACCTAGCTCCGAACGCTCCCGATCTGCCCGTGGGCACCATGCAAGTGGTCCGCTGGTCTCTGGTGTTCTTCTATGGTTTGCCGTTGGTCATCGGTATCTGGTGGCTCGTACTTTTCAATCGCAAGGCCATCAAGGCACAGTTTCTAGGTGCGGCAACTCTTCTTGATCCCAGCCTGCCCGAGAAGCCTCGCTGCCCTCTTCCCATTGCCGTGCTGGCCTGGTTTTACCTCACCTCGATTCTGAACTTGCTGTTCCTGCCCTTTCTTCCCTTTGGCTTTCCTGTCCTGGTCTTTGGGCAGGTTCTTTCAAAAAGCGCCGGCCTGACAGTGCTGACGTTCAGCTGCCTGACCTTTGCTGCCGCTGGCGTCGGCCTCTTGAAACTCAAGCCGTGGAGTTACTCTTTGACTATCGGCCTCCAGCTGTTTTGGCTCGCGAGCACGGTCGGTAGCGCGCTGAGCCCAAACTACAACTCCGTGATGGATTTTTTCATGAAGGAAATGCAGGCTTCTCTCCATCTCCCCGAAGCACAATTCTCTCCCGCAAACTTCGCCCATCATTATGGGTGGACTGTAGTTCTCGGGCTCCTTGTCACTGGCGCAATTCTCGGCTTGCTCGTCTACTATCGGCCACGCTTCCTGGAAGCCGCCTCCAGGGCCGCTTCTGCATCCCGATGACGGTCTCTCGGGAACGCTTTCGGCACGCCGGAGTCGCAATCCGCTTCTCTATCAAGCTCGTTGTTTGCCAACGATTCGGCGCGTCTTTCCCGATAGGGCACATGGCCTCGGAGGGGACTATCTCCCAACCGTGGGCAATCCAGTGTGATATCCTTGAGTCGCGGCTCCTGGGGACTGGCTTAGAAGCCATCCTTATCATCGCACCGCCTCATCCTGATGATTGAGCCGCTCTCCCCTAGGGTAGGGGGAGTTCATCGAGCAGCGGAGGCCTGGGACAAGAATGTCTACACTCGCAGAGGTTCCACCGGTAAAACACAAGCGCGAAGTGCTCGATCAGGCGGTCATCCGTTTCGCGGGCGACTCCGGCGACGGCATGCAGATCACCGGCAGCCAGTTCACAAATACCGCCGCGCTCTACGGCAATGACATTGCTACGTTTCCGGACTATCCGGCAGAAATTCGCGCCCCTGCCGGGACGATTCCTGGTGTCAGCGGCTTTCAGCTGCACTTCTCCTCGAATGAGGTTTACACGCCCGGCGACGCCATCGACGTGTTAATCGCCATGAATCCAGCTGCGCTGAAAGTGAACGTTGCTGATCTGAAGGCCAATGGCATCCTGATCGTCAACAGTGATAGCTTCAAAGAGAACGATCTGCGCAAAGCGCAGATGACCTCGAATCCGCTCGAAGATCATTCCCTCGATAAGTTCCGGTTGTTTTCAGTGGAGCTGGAGCGTCTGACGCGGCGTTCGCTGGAGCATCTGGGTCTCGACGCCAAGTCGATGGACCGCTGCAAGAACTTTTTCGCCCTGGGGATGTGCTACTGGCTCTACAACCGCTCGATGGAGCCGACGGTCCGGTGGATTGAGGACAAGTTCAAGAACAAGCCGCTGCTGGTGGAAGCAAACAAACTCACGTTGAAGGGCGGTTATTCTTATTGCGAAGCGACGGAAGCATTTCAGATCAGCTATGAGATTCCCCCAGCGCAGCTCACCCCGGGACTTTACCGAAGCATGAGCGGTAACCAGGCGCTGGCGCTGGGCTTTGTTACCGCCGCGCAGAAGTCCGGGCTGACTCTTTTCCAAGGCAGTTACCCTATCACCCCGGCTTCGGACATTCTGCACGAGCTCTCCCAGTACAAAGACTTTGGCGTGATGACATTCCAGGCCGAAGACGAGATCGCTGCCGTCACTTCGGCGATCGGCGCCGCATATGCCGGCGCGCTGGCGATTACCACGACCTCAGGGCCGGGCATGGCGCTGAAGACAGAAGCGATGGGGCTAGCCGTGGCCGTCGAGATTCCGCTGGTCATTTGCGACATCCAGCGCGGCGGCCCGTCAACCGGCCTGCCGACCAAGACGGAGCAAGCGGACCTGCTGCAGGCGCTGTTCGGCCGCAACTCGGAGGCACCGATTCCCGTGCTCGCGGCGTCGACTCCGGCGGATTGTTTCTGGGTGGCAATTGAAGCGAGCCGGATCGCGGTCAAGTACATGGTCCCGGTCATCATTCTTTCAGACGGCTACCTGGCAAACGGCGCAGAGCCGTGGCGGATTCCGGAGTTGAGCGATATTCCGGATTTTCCTGTGAAATTTGCAAGCGACCCGAACGGATTCCTTCCGTACAAGCGAAACCCCCAGACTCTGGCGCGGCCGTGGGCGGTTCCGGGAACTCCCGGGCTCGAACATCGCATCGGCGGCCTCGAGAAACAGGACCCCACCGGAAACATCAACTATGAGCCGCTGAACCACGAAAATATGGTGCGTATCCGCGCGGCGAAGGTCGCGGCGGTCGCCAAAGACATTCCCAATGTGCTTCCCGCAGGCGATCCCGAAGGGGATTTGCTGATCGTGGCCTGGGGCTCGACCTCCGGATCGATCACGGCGGCCCTAAAAGCGCAGCGTTTGAAGGGTCGTAAGATTGGCCATTTGCACCTGCGGTATCTGAATCCGCTTCCGTCGAATCTGGGCGATATCTTCAAGCGCTACAAGAAGATTCTGGTGCCGGAACTAAACATGGGTCAGCTTTTGTGGGTTCTGCGGGCAAAATTTCTCGTGGATGCGGTCGGTCTTAACAAGATTCAGGGCCGGCCGTTCAAGCAAACTGAGCTGGAACAGAAAATCGAAGAGATGTTGGGCCTCTAGGAGAATCGACCATGAGCACAGCAACGCTGCCACCGGCTCTTTCGAAAAAGGATTTTCAGACCGACCAGGAAGTGCGCTGGTGCCCCGGCTGCGGTGACTACGCGATTCTCTCCGCGGTGCAAGCAGTTTTCCCAGAACTCGGGATCAAGAAAGAGAATTTTGTCATCGTCTCCGGCATCGGCTGTTCCAGCCGTTTCCCCTATTACATGAACACCTATGGCTTCCACACCATTCACGGCCGCGCACCCGCCGTAGCAACCGGTCTCAAGGCCATTCGCCCCGACCTGGAAGTATGGATAGCAACGGGCGACGGAGACGCGCTTTCAATCGGCGGTAATCACACGATCCACATGCTGCGTCGGAATGTCGGCATCAAGGTGCTGCTGTTCAACAACAAGATCTACGGGCTGACGAAGGGGCAATACTCACCAACTTCGGAACTCAACAAGAAGGCGAAATCGACGCCCTTTGGATCGTTGGACCGGCCGTTCAATCCCGTTTCGCTGGCCATCGGGTCCGAGGCTACCTTCGTGGCCCGTTCCGTTGACGTTTTCCAGGGGCACCTGAAAGAGACGCTGAAACACGCAGCCGCACACAAGGGTTCAGCCTACGTGGAAATATTGCAGAACTGCAACATCTTCAACGACGGCGCGTGGTTCTCACTGACCGACCGCGACGCCCGCAGCGAGCATGTCCTCCAGCTGGAACACGGCAAGCCAATGATTTTCGGCAAGAACCGCGACAAGGGTATCCGCCGGAAGTCGGACGGCGATATCGAAGTCGTGCAGCTCGGCAACGGTACCACCGAGTCCGATCTGATCGTTCACGATGCGCACCATCCGCGTCCGGCATACGCCTTCCAGCTCTCGCACATGGAGCACCGGCCGGAATTCCCGACGCCCATCGGGATTTTCCGCGCGTGGGGGGATGTGCCGCGGTACGAAGACGTGATGAACCAACAAGTCAAGGAGGTCATCGCCAAGCGCGGTCGCGGCGACCTCGGCAAGCTCCTTCGCGCGGGCGACACCTGGGAAGTAAAATAGGCTTCGCCTTCTTGAAACATAGCTTCTTCACGAAAAACCGAAGAGCGTCGTAATCCGGGGTGGTGACGGTGCGCAATTATTTTTTTCTAGAAGCTGGGCATTTCGCCTGAGCTGCAGACTCTCCTCCCCAACAAGGCGCTGAGGTCCTCGTTCTCTCCTGCAAGTCCTTTCCTTTCAACCGCCAGGAAACCACCTCCCGCGACATAGTGCGACATCTCTCCCCTATACCGGCTTGGCGTTCCTTGTCGCTTGAGCAGCGCGTTCCCTACTGTGTAGGGTCATCTCACCGGAGGCATCCATGCATCGCTTCGGGAGCCGCCAAGGAAGAGCTGGAAGGAGAAGCGCCCATGTCTTACGAACGCTTGCATTTCACATTCGTCGGAGTCGTCGCGACGCTTGTCGACTCCGTAGTGGTCGCGGAATTTGCCGGCTACTGGCTGCACCGGCTTCTCGACCGCGACAAGTTCCCAGCCCTCAGCCGAGGAGGCCATCTGATCCACCATTTCCTGATCTATGGCCCCCGACAAGGCATGCGCGCCGGGGAGTACCACGACGCGACAGATAGTCGCACTTCGGTCGGCAACGTGGGGATCGAAGGCTGGCGCCCTCCGCGATGATTCTGTTGTTTTGCTGGGTGGCTATGGCGCTGCTCGGTGTGCCGCGTGTGTACCAGGTGCTGGCGCTTTCTACACTGCTCGGCTGGCCCATCCTGATGTTCAGCTACCTGCACGACAGGATGCACATCGGAAACTTCTCCGATGACGCGAGTTCCTCTCCTCAGATCATCGACCTCTGAGCCAGAAGACTCGACGACATTCATCACCGCAGCGTGAACAGCAAAGGCTTCATGGGCACCAACTTCGGCATCGGCTTCTACTTTTTTGACCGACTCTTCCGGACCATGGCTAAGAGCCATCGTCCGTTCAATTGGGAGGGCTACGAGGCCGCCATCGGGCGCTACGGAATGGAGGAAACGGAACCTTTGAAATTGCGCGGCTGCGGCAAGGCAAGGTTTCATGAAGGAGCTGGAATCAAAACGGCCTCGCGCAATACTGGAATTGCCGGCACTGCCCGAAACACTGGTTCTTTCGCGAAATGAGCACCCTAGCGAAAAGGAGCGGCCACACGCAAACCCCTCCAGGCCTTCCTGGGACTCTTTTTCATTCTTTGAGAATCGAATTGTGCAACCCTGAAGGATCTGCTACATCCAACATAGACCAGGCGCCGGGCGCCCCCCCATGGACGAACTTTCAAAACTCGGAGCTTTTTCGCTGCTTGGTGACGCCGACCCAGTTCCCGAGAGTTTGTTAGTCAGCTATCCGGAACAGGCTAAGACATTGATGCTGCTGTATGAGGTGAGCCGCGAGCTGACCTCGATTCTTGATCGCCAAGAGCTTCTTCGCCGCATAGCCGAACGCGTCAAGAAAATTGTGGATTATGACGTCTTCAGCGTCATGCTCTGGAATGAACAGGCGCAACTCCTGGAGAGCGTTTTCGCCATGCGCTCGAAGGATTCGATTGCGGCGCGCCTTCGCCTCCCTCTTCATCACGGCCTCACAGGCACCGCGGCCGGAGAACGCCGCATCCTGCGGATCAACGACGTCACCGAAGATCCGCGCTACATCCGCGGTGAGACCGGGGTGGAAGCGCGCTCCGAACTCGTCGTGCCACTTCTCATGCAGGACCGCCTCGTCGGCGTTCTCGATCTGGAGAGCACGGAGCCGCATGCCTTCACTCTGGAACACGAGCGGATACTATCCACTCTGGCCTCGTATGTAGCCATCGCGCTCGAGAATGCACGACTCTATGAAGAAGCCCGCGAGAGTGAACGGAGGCTTCGGGACGATCTCGATATGGCACGGGAAATTCAGCTCCAACTGCTGCCCACCGGTGCGCGGGAAGTGCCAGGTCTCGATCTCGCGGCCGGGTATGTTCCCGCGCGCGAATTGGGCGGAGATTTTTACGATTTTCTGCCCTTCGGACAGGGCCGCCTGGGTTTCATGCTCGGCGATGTTTCCGGCAAGGGGACGGCGGCGGCGCTGTATGGTTCCCTTGCAATCGGCACGGTTCGAGAAATCGTCGTCGATCACGCATGCGAGCCTGCTTGCATGCTGGCTCTTTTGAATCAGCGGCTGCTCGGCGCGCGGCTTGATTCGCGATTCATCGCCATGCTGTTCGCGATTTACGACGCATCGACGCGGAAACTCACACTCGCCAACGCCGGCGGACCGTATCCCCTCCTGGTCCGCAATGGTCAGGTGCGGGCGATTTGCCTGGAGGGCGTGCCGCTCGGCCTCATTCCCGATACCCAATACGACGAAACGACCGTCGAGTTGGCGCCGGGGGACATCGTTCTTTTCGCTTCGGATGGCATCCTGGAATCGGAGAATGCGGCCCTGGAAGAGTTCGGCCCGGAACGTCTGAGGGCCCTTCTTTCCGCCGTTTCTCGGCACGATACGGCTCGCGATATCTCCGAGCAAATCCTGGCTGCAACGGACGGCCACGGCGGGGCGGGCATTGCACCGCACGACGATCGCACTCTAGTGGTGCTACGGGTGACCGACGACACATCCTCTGACTTTTCGAAACTCCCCATTATCTACTGAGAATTTCGACCCGCAGCGACCTCTAAACGGCGCGGGCCGGCACCGTAAAAAGGAGCCTCCGGTTAGCTCCATTCACCTTATTTTCCTACCCATTCAGTGCAGCGGCCGGCTTTGACTCATTTCCGGACAGCAGTCCGGCCACGGCACCGACGTCTGTTTCGTGATGGATTACAACGTGCATGGCGTTGCGTAGAAATTTGTGCTCCGCGGGAATCAGTGCGTTTCGGCTGGGCTCGAAGGGGCGACGCCGGCTTGAAGTAGCTCAGGGTTTATCAACAGCGGGAGCCATTTCTCGCGCACGGCGGCAAACTCCGGCCAGCTTTTCTTGGAAACGGGATCGGAGGGAGGAAGGCCAAGTTTTTCGAAATTCTTGTACTGGCCCTTTTGCAGAATTCTGAAATCGAGGTGCGGCCCTGTGGAAAGGCCGGTGCTGCCAACAAGGCCGATGGTCTTGCCGATTTCCACGTGCTCGCCGTTGCGCACAAACATGCGCGACAGATGCAAATACATCGTCTCGTAACCGTTCCGATGCGTGATCTGCACGATGTTGCCTTCGCCGCCCTTGCGGCCCGCAAATACCACCTTGCCGCTCCCAATCGATTGCACGGGAGTGCCGACGGGGGCGCCGTAGTCCGTACCCATATGCGGGCGATAGGTCTTCAGAATGGGATGAAAGCGCGCCTGCTTAAAATGAGACGTCACCGGCGCTCCGAATTTCAGTGGCGATCGCAGAAACGCCTTCTGCAATGACTTTCCATCGGCTGAATAGTACCCCGGCCGCCCGTCAGGATCGTGGAAGAGCAAGGCTTGGTATTTTTTCCCCGCGTTTTCGTATTCTGCGGTGAGAATCCTTCCATATCCGGCCGTCTGGCCATTGGCATATTTCTTCTTTTCAACAACGATGCGAAACGTGTCGCCCTTGCGCGGGTCGGTATAAAAATCGAGATCGTAGCCGAATATCTGCGCAAGGCGAATGGCCAGTTCCGGGGATTCTCCGGTGTCTTCCACGGCATTAAAAAGGGAATCTTCCACGCGGCCGGTTACCCCAGCGACTTCCAACTTCGAGGGAATTTCCTTGACCTGCGCCGTAAAACCGCCATGTTCCGGGATGATCTTCAACATGCGATCGGGGTCGATTTTGTAATCGATCTCACGCAGCGTTCCCTCCACAGAGCGTCCCACGGTGATGGTGTTACCGGCGCGGATCTGGCGCAGATTGAAAGCGTGCTGAGCGGCGGCGGAGGCGCTGGCTGCTTCTCCGGCGCTCAAGCCAAATTTCTGGAGAGCCGCCGTGAAATTCTCCCCCGCTGGAACTTTCTTTTCCGTCGGCAGGATGACCAGTTCGCGCAGATGATCAGCTTCATCCTTCGCCAGCTTCGACTGGTAATCGAATTCCGCCGTAGTGGCCAGCCGTCGCTGGAATACATATCCGAGAGTTGCGGCTCCAGCGGCGCACAGGAACAGCACTAAGAAAAGGAAACGACGATTCACGATTCCCCCTATGCCACCCGCCGCTGGCGCCCGAATCAGGAGAACTTCGCTGACGAGTCCCTGTCGCCACCTCGACAGCGTAATGCCCCTCACTCTTTGTCGCAAATCGAGCTTGGCGTCAAATGCGATTCGCCTCGCGCGCGCTCAAACCTCCAACTGGTTGCCCCTGCTGAGACCAGCGGCAACGCGCACTCGGCATCCAGATCTGGTCGCTGCTCTATGCATCAAAGCCGCTGGTGCCGCCTCAAAAAAAGAAACGCCGCGGAGATCCTCCGCAGCCCAAAAAAAACCGTACTCGAAAACTCAAGCTGAGTTAGTTGCCGGTGTTGATGGCCACGGCGTGCTCGGAGTCCGCAAAATAATTCTGTTCACGAAGCTTTCGGTAGATTCGGCCCGCGACAACGGCGGCGGTAGGACCCTTCACGCGGCGAGTGTTCCCGCGCAGGAGCACTGCGAGCGCGATTTTCGGGTGCGCATCGTCGGCGTAGGTGATGAACCAGCCGATTTTCGACGGCGTCGTGTGGTCGTCGCAAGTCCCTGTTTTGCCAAGCGGCATCTCGTCTCCGCCCCGGTCAAAACTCGACCTGCCGGTGCCATACAGGACCGCGGCGAGCATGCCTTCGCGGATCTCCGGGAGAATCGGGCCGATGTTCAATTCGCGCTTTACGCGCGGCGCAAAATTTTCAACTTCTTCCTGACTGTGGGGGTACTGCAAATAATAAAGAGTACCGCCATTCGCGAACGCCGCAGAGAGCGCCGCGAGTTGCAGCGGCGTGACCTGAATCCCTTCGCCAAAACTGGACATCCGCGCGACTCCGCCATAGGCAGGCGGCACGGTCGGGAACGAGCCGGGATGTTCATCAGGCAGATTGTATCCGGCAAGTTCTCCCAGGCCGAGAAGGCGGCCGTACTTGGAAACCGTCTCAAATCCCATGCGCGACCCGAGCTGCTCAAAAAAAACATTGTTGGAGTGCGCCATCGCTTCCGTCAAGTTCATATACTTGCGGCGTCCAACCTTGAGCATGGTATCCCGGGTGATGACATTTTCTTCTAGGGCGGCAAGGGCAATAGTCGGCTTGATCGTGGAGCAAGGAATGTAGCCACCACCAAAGGCGATTTTTTGATTCACAACCGTGAGGATGCGTCCGGTGTTCGGATCTACAGCGACGACCGCGCCATTGTAACGGCCGAGAGCGGAAACCGCGGCTGCGCGAACAATGGGATCATCGTAGGCGCCATCGTCGGTGCTGGAAGAATCCGCAAACGTAGGGACCCCGCGATAGCGCGTGGCGTACTTGCGAGTGCGCCTTACTGGCGTTCCCGCACCTGGCGCCGCGGGCACAGGCAAGGCGAAGACTGCTGACAGCAATATTGCGAGAGTGGCTTTTCCGAACTGCTTCACCGTTTCCACCTTTTCAGGGTGACCG
>Ga0066660_10000959_pt1 | contig 11482 bp, 10 predicted proteins | sample GraSoiAngelo_109_FD_75177 | JGI IMG/M metagenome (GOLD analysis project Ga0066660, IMG submission 75177) | Grasslands soil microbial communities from the Angelo Coastal Reserve, California, USA - 14_0903_12_20cm | ecosystem: Environmental > Terrestrial > Soil > Grasslands | place: USA...
GCTGCGACGTTCGTCGTCGTGGTGTTGGAACACGCAGCAAGCATCGACGTGAGCCCTGCGACCGCTATCGCGGAACCGCGCAGCGATGACACGTGACGTTCCATCGGGCACCTCCGGTTGCCGTTGTCTCGATTGATCTCCGGTACGTGCCGACTCGGCAAACCTTGTTCCGATCAGCCCACGAGGCGGAGCCGCCGTTTTAGAATTGTGTGAGGATCTTGTGAGGTTCTCGACCAGGTGCGAATCGGGCGGCGGAGGCTCCCAGCGGTCGCCACCCCGGGCTTGCGTCCGGGGTGAGTCGAGGGTCTAGTCGCGGGCGAACGCCACGCGGATGCGCTCGCCTTCCATGATGAACGTGTCGAACTGATCGGGGGACGGCAGCGCGCCGTCTCGCCACCACATCAGCTCCCGGCCGGCGCCGGCGGCGTGTTGGCCTCGAACCAGCTCGAACACCTGGCGGCGTGCGGGCGTGAACAACGCACGTACCGCGGCTTCATCACTCCCTCGTAGCCGATAGGCGCGCGAGAACTCGGGCGACTCGGCGAAATCGATGTCCTGCCCTCCGAAGTACGCCGCGAGTCTGGCCCAGAGGCCCTCGGGCGTGACGAGGAACTGAGAGAGCGCGCGCTCCGTGGTCCACAGCAGGCCGCCGATACGGTGGGTCTGCGAGTTTTTCCCGGAGCCCGTGGTCCATTTGTACTCGAACGCGGTGAACGGCGTGCCGCCGCTCGTGCCGACGATGGTGAACCCCCACGTGCGCCGGTGTCCTTCCGAGAACACCGGGCACGTGGCCACATGGCGGGCTTCTTCCCCAGGACGCTCCGGTTCGAATCGGTAGCCGCGCTCGAAGCAGAAGGTTTCGTAGGCCTTGCGCCGCCGGTTGGTGGTGATTCTGTTGGCCAGCGCGATGGCGGCGACGACGGTCAGGGCGACGCCGAGGAAGACGAGCGGGATCAGGGGATCCGAGGACGACCCGCGCAACAGATTGACCATGTGCACGCTGCGACTCTAGTGTCCGCCGGTCAGAAGGGCCAGACCCTGCTGCGCCGAGCGGTTGACCTACCCGTGACCCCGAGTCGCCCTCAGGCATCTTCAGGGGATATCGCGATAGGAGGCAGTATCCCCATGAGCGCGCCGCCCGATGTGTTCATCACATACCTCGATCAGAGCGACAGCTTCGCCCTGGGGGTGGAGTTCGGCGAATTCCTCTCCGCGCTAGGAGCAGGCTATGAAGCCGTCGGGGGACACTTTTCCGCGCGCCTCGAGGCGCAACTGCTCGTCGCCGCCTCGCGGTTGGGCTATGTGCGGGAGACGTGGACCGAGCGCGGTGACGGATCCTGTTTGGGGCGGTTTCGGCGGTCTTGAAAACCGGCCTGGGCTGGGTGGACCGGCCGTCGGACTAGACCGGTGCGGCCGAGGTGCTTCAGGCCCATCGTGAGGACAGGGCGCGGCAGGCGCTCGCGACCGCGGCGCTTACCAAGCGCCGCCACCCGGGCTCCTGGCTGCGGAACAAACCGGTCGCCACTTCCAGCAAGGCCCCAGCGTACTGCAGGTCAAATCTCTCGCGCCACTCGGCTGGTACGTGAGCGAAGTACGCGTCAACGAACGCGGCGGCGGCCGCCTCCGCCCGCTCCGCTGGCACCGCATCGAGCCCGACGCGACCCGTCAGATAGGCGTAGAGACGGGCGGGGTCGCGGACGGGATCGCCCACGGCGACGCGATCGAAATCGATGACGGTGACCCGATCGCCTGCAATGAAGAGGTGATCGGCCTTCAAGTCGCCGTGGATCGGCGTCGGCGGCGCTTCCGTCAGATCGGCGACGACCGTGGCGGCAACGGCCCGGACGTCGTCGCTCACCTCCGGGCACGCCCACTCGAGCAGCGAGGCGGCCCGCTCGACGTCGTGAATCTGCTCCGCCAGGGGTTCGTGCGGCCCAATGGCTCGACCGTTCAGATGGAACGCGGCGAGGGCGCGCGCGGCGGCGCGCACCGCCGGCATCGGATCGTCGCGTCCTCGCAGGAGCACGAGCAGCGCCGTGCCGGGCGCCTCGTCGACGACGAGCGTGTCGAGCTCCTCGAGATAGGCCAGTGGCCGCACGACGTCGTACGCCGATCGGGCCCCGGCGTGCCCCGCGCAGAGCGCCTCCATCAACTGGAACGTGGCGGCGCCACGCCCGGGACGGCACACCTTCACGTAGCAGCGACGCGTCTGGGTGCGTCCCGACCGCGTGTCCCGAAGCTCCAACGTGTAGCGCAGCGCGGCGCCGATCTCGGGACGATAGCGCAGAAGCTCGAGGCGCCCGGCGCCGGCGCGCCAGTCACCCGCGCCCACCTGCGCCCGCAGGAGCGGCGCGAGCTCCCGGCCGTCGGTTGCGAGCACTCTGCCGAGGCCACGGAGCTGGCGATCATACGGAAAGACTTGCACCAGCATCTCAAGCTCGGGGACGTAGGCGAGCGGCTCGAAGGTGAGCCACTGATCGGGAATCGAGCGCTTCGGATCCGTGGCCCCGAGTTCTCGCCACAGGCGCTCGGCTTCCCCCGACCGCGAGTACACCACGCCGGTGACCCACTGGTCGAACGCGCCTCCCGTCACCCGGTCGATTACGCGCAGCGAGTACTGGAGGACGCAGCGCAATGTGGACTGCCGGCACCGAAACCGGACCGGCACGCAGGCGTCGATGTGGTAGGCCTTCCCCGCGACCGGCTCCAGGTGAGCGCGGCACACCTCGAGCATCCGCGCGGGATCGCTCGCGATCTCGAGCTGCGGAAAGCTCGGGTCGACGGGAAACCCCGCCTTGCCACGTTCGACGGCGAGCGAGTCTCGGGGCACGGCGGGTGACTCCATCATCCCGAGCTCGACCCGACGGCGGCGGCAATCTCTTCCAGTAAGCGCACCGCCTCAGTCCGCCGCCGTTCGAGCGCCGCGGGCTCCGGGTGGCGAGTAGTGTCGAACAGCAACGAATGGATCTTACCCAACAGCGTGGTCCGCTCATACCAGCGGACCCGATCCGCGAGCCCCGGCTCGCGGCCCGCGTGACGGGCGTAGGCATCGATCAGGGTCGCGCGCAACGTGGCGAAGTCCCCGAGCCGGCCGGGCTTTCGCAGCGTGCTGCGGCGGAACTGGGTCAGGATGGTCCCGAGGTCGAGCGCCGGATCGCCGAGCGTCGCGCGGTCGAAGTCGAAGATCACGACCCGGTCACCACGCCACAGGAGTTGCGCGGGACCGAAATCGCCGTGCAGGAGCACTGGAGCCCGAGGGTCGACGGGGGGTTCTCGTTCCAGCCGGGTGAAGGCGCGCCGCAGCACGCCCCCTGCCTCGGGAACCCGCTCGCACATCGCGGCGACACGGGCCCGTAACCGCTCGAGGACCACGGCGGGCGTCGTTACACCGGGAAGCGCGGCCGGCGGACTGACTGCGTGCAGCGCCGCCAGCGCGCGTCCGATGGCCTCCAGCACGACGGCGCCCGAGCGCGCGAGCGCAGGCGTCAACTCCTCCCCTGTCTCGTACGTCATGAGGACGAGATAGCGCGGGGCGTCGTAGCCGAGGAGCGTGGGCACGACGAACGCGCCGTGCCGGCTGCCGTCGCAACGGGCGAGACCCTCGAGCAGGCCCGCGACCCGCCGCGCCTCCACATCCCCGTCGTAGAACTTCCCCACCCAATCGAGGCGCTGCGGGTCGGAGCGGCCCGGAAGGAAGGCGTCGAGCTCGAAGTGCACGACGCGGCGCCGCCCATGCCGCGTGACCAGCGTCGCGGTCCATGCGTCGAGCCGGGCTGCGGGACCAATCACGTCGCCCAGCGTCGCGCGCAAGACGACTTCCAGCTCCGGAGACGGGAGCGCGACCGGCGCGCTCATCGGGCGCTCACGGCGGCGGGCGCCATCGCCTCGAGCGCCGCGCGGGCGCGCCGGGCCAGTGCGACGGCGAGCCGGGGCCACCCGGCGGGGTCGGTCCGGCGCACCGTATGGATCTTGCGGGCAAGCGTGAGGGCGCGGTAGAACGCGACGTTGCGGGCCGACACCGCGGGCATCGAAACGCGGTAGGCATCGAAAAACGTGGCCCCCAACCGATCGGCGCGCGCCGCTCGCGCGGGATCGGCGAGCCCCCCACGCTCGAGCTGCGCCAGGAAATGGCCCACGTCGTAGGCCGCATCGGTATAGCCGAAGGCGTCCAGGTCGAGCAGTACGAGACGCTCGCCCGTCCATACGAACTGTCCCGCCCACAGGTCCCCGTGCACCGGTGCGGGCTCCGCCGGATCGAGCGAGCTCACGGCGTCCGCGAGCGCCGACACCATGGGTTCCATCACGGGGGCCGCATCGGGCCAGCGCCGCCGCAGCCGCTCGCACCGCCCGGCCACCTGCGCGATAAGCTGTTCCGGGGTGGTTGGCGACTCCGGGGCCAGCGGGAGGCGATGCAGGGTCGCGGTGAGACACGCGGCCTGCCGAAACAGCTCCGGGGCCCGGTCATGCTCGATGTCGGTGAGGCAGCGACCGTCTACCCACGGAAAGACCAGCAGGCGCTCGTGCGCGACGTAGCGAATCGGCAGACACACGCCGCCCGGCGCCAGCTCGCGGCACGCGGCCAGGGCCCGCGCGTGCGCCCACACCCGAGCGCCGAAGTCGTCGGCGTACGCCTTCAGCGCAAACGAGCGCCACACGCCGAGTCGCGTGCGGACGCGGGTCCGGAGGACGAAGCGATCGGGGTGCACGCTCTCGACGCTACACGCCGCATCGGCCGCGGCGACGTCGGTCGCGAACTCGGGGCGCAGGACGGTCAGGACCTCGGTCGACTGTTCCAGGCGTGCGCGTTGTGCGCGCAGCGCGGCGCGCCGCTCGGGGCTCGGCATGAACTCGAGGCGCATCGCGTCAGTCTCCCCCGAGCCAGCGCGCGAGGTAGGCCGTCAGGCGCGCCGCGCCGTCGAACGAGGGGATGACCTCGCGCACGCGGCGCGCGTGGGCGGCGCGATCGCAGCCCAGCGCCCACTCGATGGCCTCGGCGAGGCGGTCCGGCGCGAGCTCGCGCGGGTGGACGCACGCGACGAGGCCCCGCGCCGCCAGCAGCTCGGCGCGAATCCACTGCTCGACCTTGTCAGTGGCCCGGGGCACGATGACCATCGGTCGGGCGGCGGCCAGCGCCTCGCAAACGCTGTTGTAGCCGCCCATTGTCACCACCGCGTCGGCGGCCGCGAACAGGGGCAGCGTGTCGGTCTCGGGGACGACGTGGCACGACGCCGTGGCCCGGCGCTCGAGCTCCGCCCGCTGGTCCGCCGGCATGAAGGGCCCCGTGACCACGATCGCGCGGAGGTCGGGGCGCTTGGCCGCCAACCGCTCGAGAGCCGCGACCGCCGCATCGAGGACCGGGAACCCGTCGCTGCCGCTCCCGACTGTCGCGAGCACCAGGGCCGCCCCGTCGGGCAGACCAAGCTCGCGCCGCACCTCCGCGGGATCGACCCGGGGGGCCTCGCGCACGATGTATCCGCAGTAATGCAGCTTGGGCCGGATGCCCGGCGGGATGGCGTAGGCCTCGGCCACGTCGTGGAGCGCGGGCGAGCCGTACACGGCGATGCCGTCGTACAGATGCTCGAGCGCGTCGTAGACGCCGAGCTCGCGCCATTGCCCGCGAATTCGCTCCGGGTCGTCCATGATGTCGCGCAGCCCCAACACGAACCGCGTGTCGGGACGCGCGGCCTTCAGCGCGCGCAGGCCGGCGGCGAACTCGCCCTTGGCGCCGAGCGGCTCGTGGTCCACCAGCACCAAGTCCGGGGCCAGCCCGAGCGCTGCGTCCCTGAGGATCGTGCCACGGAGCTCGCGGAAGTGCCGTTTCGCGTCCTCTTCCTCACACGCCGTCCCCTGCCAGCCGTCCGGGGTGAGTAGGGAGGGCAGCTTGATGTAGTCGCACCGCTCGGGCAGGGTAAAATGGCCCGCGAGCGCGGACTTGGTCACGAGGTACACGACTGCGCTCGGGTAGCGCGCCAGCAGATGGCGGGCGATGGTGAGACTACGCGTGATGTGGCCGAGGCCCTGCCGGTCCTGCGCGTACAGGAGCAGCGTGCGGGTGCCGGGCGACCGAACCGGCGTCATGGACGACGCTCGGCGCGCGCGGCGCTCACCGGACGACTTCCGGCATGTCGCGCCCGTCCCTAGACGAACACCCTGACAACAACCCGATTCGCACCCCCGCCTCCCTAGAACCGCGCACAGCCGCGGGTCGGGGGCAGGGCTCGCAAGTCGTGTACCGCTTCTAAACGTCGCCGTCACGTCACTCGTGACCAGGTACCGGGGTATTCTCCCACTCGCTCCGTAGCACGTGCCCCACACCAGGTGGCGGAGTTGCCCCGACGCGCAGGCGCCACGGGTGGGCTCTGACCCCTCTTTTCCGGGGGTGACTGCGGCTCACGCGCCGCGCTCCGTGTTCCCCGGCCCCTGCCTTCACCCCGGGCTTGCGCCCGGGGTCAGTAGAGGCTCTAGTCGCGGGCGAAAGCGACCCGAACTGATCGGGGTTGGCAGCGGGCCGTCCCGCCACCACATCACCTCCCGGAGGGAACAACGCGCGCACCGCGCCTTCATCATTCCTGACGATCCTGTTTGCCAGCGCGACGGCGGCGACAACGGTCAGGGGGACGCCGAGGAAGACGAGCGGGATCAGGGGATCCGAGGAGGAGGCGCGCGGCAGATTGACCATGATCGCGTGGCGACTCTAGCTTACGGCGGTGGGGAGGGCTAGCCCCGTGCATGGCGTCTTCATCTCGCTCTTGCTCCTCGCGGTCGTACTCGTTCTGCTCGCCTTGCGGCCGGTGCGCCGACCAAGCTCCCGAACAGTCTTTAACCCGAGCCTCAGGTGACGCCTCCACCGAGCACGGATCAGCGAGCAAGGACCCGCTGGCAGCTCATCGCCGCCGGTTTTGTGGTCGCCACCATGGCCCTAGCCATGCATCGATTCACCGTTACGAGAATCGGAACGTGGCAGCCAGGGTACCCACAGGTTGTCGTTATCGGTACCTTCACGCCTCCCGCACTCATTCGGCAGCTTCACCTCCTGGGCCCCCTCCTCCTGGTCGTGGCTTTCGTTGCGCTGGCGATTACTTCCGCGCGGCCCGCAACGTCAACGGAGCGCAGACCGTGGCGCGGTCGTATTCTTCGCGTGAGCGTTGGTGCGCTATTCCTCCTCCTCGTGCTATACTCGTGGACCGTGTTGTGGGTAATGCGCGTCGGGCGGCACACGGGTTAGCCCAAGCGCACGGACCCCCGCGCTGCCTCACGTGCGCGGTGGCTGCTGCGAGGCCCGCCACCACAACACGCCGCGAGCAACGCTACCGAGAGCACCTGCAACGCGAGCCGCATCCGCCACTCCCCTAGTATGGAAGAACGTGGCACAAACTGGCGCGGGCGTGCTAGCTTGCAAGCGCATCGCCGGGGGCGCTCGAATCTGTGGGCAAGACTGTGGGCAAACCGGGGCCAAGCACGCGGCCCGCCCGGGGCCTAACCTTCGGCGCGTGTGGTGTTTGGAGGGCTAGACCTAACTGGTAAGGCGGCGGTCTTGAAAACCGCTGGGCGCAAGCCCGTACAGGTTCGAGTCCTGTGCCCTCCGTCTCGACGTCCTGCGCCCGCCGGGCGAGGCGCGCCGTCAGCGCCGGGCGTACACGTGGATCGTGGCCTTGCCCTGCGCAGTCCCCAGGACGCTCCGGTAGTAGAAATTGATCCACCGGATGACGCGCGCCCCGCCTGGGAGAGCGATCACGCGGCTGCGTGCATTCCGCTTGAAGGTGAACCGGGTGGCGGGCGAGAACGTGGCCCCGTCCCCGAATGTGATCCGCACGTCGAACATCTCGACGTCGCCGCCCTCGACCACGAAGCGAATGCGCCGGAATCGGCCCTCGCTGGCGGTGCGCACGATGTCGTGATCTGCGCGGAAATCCACCCGCCGGGTGCCTAAGGGCACCCACTGAGCCTGCACGGCAGGGCACGTGAGCGCGAGGCCGAGGACGGCGGCGCCGAAGGACCAACGGTGCGGTCGCGGCATGATCAACCGGCCCCGAACCAGGCGCCGAATAGGTTCGCGAGCGCCGCGTCGTCCGCGGGAGTGAGCTGCACACCGCTCGCTCCGGAGTAGCTCGGACCGGCCGGCGCGACGGTGATCGTGGCGAACGCCAGTCCGTTCACCGTGACCGCCACGCTCCCGCTCCTCCACGTGTGACCTGTGGTGTCCAGCGCCACGCCCCCAGTGGCACGCACGATCTCGGCGCCACTCGTCAAGCTGAAATCCGCGCTGTTCTCCCACGTGCGGGACAGGGTTCCGGTCTCGCCGACATGCGTACCATCCGTCGCATCATCCACTGCGGTCTGGACGGTGAGCAGCGTGGACGTGGCGGTCACACCCGACGTTAGATCGAGGAGGGTCGTGCCGTCGGTCACAAAGCCCGCGAGCGCCCACGACCGCTCCGCGGCTCGGGACTGGTACCGCTCTTCACCTCTGGTACACCCGCACGTAATCCACCCGCATCGTCTGCGGAAACACCGTCGTCGTATCCGGATTGCCGGGCCAGTAGCCACCGACCGCGACGTTGAGAAGAATGAAGAAGGGATGGTCGTACACCCACCGCCCCGGCAGGTCGCGCGGTGTGACGGTCTTGTACAGGGTGCTGTCGACGAACCACTTGATCGAGTCCGGCTGCCATTCGATCGCAAACACGTGAAACGTGTCGGCGAACGCGCCGCTCCTCAGGTCGTAGGCGCTGGTGATGCCGTTGGCACCGGAGTAGTTCGGGCCGTGCACCGTACCGTGCACTCGGCCCGGCTCCTTCCCGATGTTCTCCATGATGTCGATCTCGCCGCACCCGGGCCAGCCGACTTGCCCGATATCGTCGCCCAGCATCCAGAACGCGGGCCATAACCCCTGCCCGCGCGGGATCTGCATGCGCGCCTCGATGCGGCCGTACCGCCAAGCGCCCAGACCCTGCGTCTTGAGGCGCGCCGAGGTGTACGCCTGGTTGCCGAACGGCTCGCGCCGCGCCTCGATCACCAGGTAGCCGCTTGCCACCCGGGCGTTCTCGACCCGATTGGTATAGAACTCGAGCTCGCCGTTCCCCCAGCCAGTCCCCCCGGTCTCCCGCACCCACTTCGTGGTGTCGAGCGCCGCGCCGTCGAACTCGTCGTGCCACACGAGCCACCAGGGCGGCGCTGGTTGCGGGGTGCCCGGCTCGTCCCCACGGCACGCGAGCGTGGGGCGCACCGTGACCAGAGCGATGGCAAACACCAGGCGGGCGCACGCGAGCGGAGCGCGGATTGCCGTCACGGGTCTAGCTTCGCCCTCTTCTCGTCCACTGTAAAGACTCCCTCCGACTTGAAAACGGCTTGACGGCCCTCCCGCTAATTGGCTGCACGCCCTACACAGCGGGAGCTGCTCATGCGTCGCCTCACGTTACTCTGGATTCCGTTCTTGCTCGCCTGGTCCGAGACGGCTCCGGCCCAGGAAGCCCAACCATCGTTCTGCTACCGCGCGCGGCCCAAGTCCGTCTGCTCGGCCTTCGCCTTCACGAATTTCGGGACCTATCTGGTACTGGGCAGCGATATCACGAGCGGCGATACGCCCTTGCGCGCGGTAGCGGATTGGGGCGTGATGGCCAACGTCGATAGCCGCAACGCCATTGGCGCGTCCGTGTTCGCGAGCCTCGACCGGCTTGGCGTCGGTGTCGGACCCGCCGTCCACTACCGCCGCTGGCTGTCGTCCACGGCGTCCGTGGACGTCGCCGTGGGTACGCCCCTGCTGGCCGCTACTGACCACCTCCGGTCGGGCTCGGTGTTCGGCCTGGTGCGGTGGAGTCCCAACCATTGGTTCGCGCTCGCGGCCCGGCCGGAGCTGGTGCGCGGGCCAGTGTTCCTCGGCTGTGGACCGAGCGAGTGCAACGTCGCTGTCCAGTCACACGCGCGGATGTCGCTCGGGATGGAGCTCGGCTGGGTGCCGGGGCTCACCCTCACCGCCGCGAGCGGCATTGCGACCATCGTGATCGCCGCCCTCCTCTCCGGGGTGGATTAGGCGTCACCTGCGGCACAGCCGCGCGACTTCCGGCTGCGCGACCTGGTCGGTGTAGCCCATCAACCCTTCGAACGACGCGCACCCGCGCGCGACCAAAGCGCTGTCGCGGCGCGCCGTCGCCACCCGCACGAGGTCGAGGCGCAGCGGCCAGAGCGACGCGACCAGCTCGAGCGGCACGGTGAGCACGGCGTAGCGGCGCGTCGCACCGTTCCAGAGCCGCAAGGCGGCCGCCGAGTCGCCCCGGGCGAGCGTCGCGCGCGCCTGCAGGTCGGCGGCCAGGCTCGCCGGCAGGGGTGCCCCGCCCGCGGCGAGCCGCGCCAGGGCGGCCGCGTGGCGCGAGCGGTCCACCCCCGCCCGCGCCAGCACCCAGTGGGCCGTCACGTCTGTATCCTGCACGGCGCGCGACCGCGCCGAGAGCCGGGCAGCGGCACGCTCCCAGTCGCCGAGCGCGGGCAGCCCCACGTCGTGCGCCACGACGAGCCACAGATCGCGCTCGCGCTCCGCCCACGGGCCGGCCGCGCGGTTGAAGCGAAACCGCGCGCTGTCCGCCCAGCCGGCCGCCAAGTCCGCCGCGAGCCCCATGCGCAGCGCGCGCACCCGTTCTTGATCGGTAGCGGCACGCCGCTCGAGGCAGCGCAACACGGCGCGAGCCGGTCCCTCGCGTTGTGCCGTCGTGCCGAACGCCGCGGCCTGAAACGCCAGGTGCTGGAGCGCCGGGAAGCTGTGCCCGCACGCGTGGTGCAGTAGCGCCACCTGATCGGCCGCCGAGCCCAGGATGAGCGTGTCCGCGATCCCCACCGCTTCGGCGACCACCGACGTCGAATCGATCCGCAGGTACTGGCGGATCAGCCGCTCGGTTTCCGCCCGATCGCCCATCTGGTGGGTGAGCGCGATGAGGTGGCCGATCGCCGGGGAGAACCGCGGATCGAGGTCGAGCACGCGCTCGAACGCCCCGCGGGACTCGCCCACGCTCTGATCGAACAGGTCGCCGAAGTGGTAGTAGAACTCGCCCAGCACGTACCACGCCTGGGGATAGTCGGGCGCGCGCTCGGTCGCGCTCTTGAACCGGGCCAGCGCCGCGAGGCCGTCGCCGTGGGACAAGAGCTCGGAGAACCCGTCGAGCAGCAGGCTGTCGGCGTCGGACAGGCCGCGTTGGTGCAGCATGGCGCCCCGCAGCGGCGCGCCGAACCCCTGCTCCGTCGGGTCCACCTGAGCCGCGACGAGAGCGAGCCGTAGGCGCCCGATGGCGAACCCCGTATCGACGCGGATCACACGCGTGTATCCGTCGCGCGCCGTGCGATAGTCGCCGCGCCGGAACGCGGTTTCGGCATTGAGATACGCCGCGAGTGCGTCGGGTCCCCCGTTCGGGAGGGTCACGTCCGCACTGGGCGTGAACTCGGGGTAGAGCTGGGCCCACACGCGGTCCATGACCTCCGACTCGTCCAATCCGAC
>Ga0066660_10000961_pt1 | contig 11477 bp, 10 predicted proteins | sample GraSoiAngelo_109_FD_75177 | JGI IMG/M metagenome (GOLD analysis project Ga0066660, IMG submission 75177) | Grasslands soil microbial communities from the Angelo Coastal Reserve, California, USA - 14_0903_12_20cm | ecosystem: Environmental > Terrestrial > Soil > Grasslands | place: USA...
CCCACCCCACCTATACCCCTGTCTACGCTTCGCTGACGCCCTCGCGGGAATCAGCGCAAGACTCGGGGCCGAGCGGATCGCTAGTCCTTTCTCGTAAGAATTTTTCATTCTCTGCTTCATGCCAGTTTTATCCCGGCGCTTTCTGAAATGGCGATATTATGTCAATTATCGAGTCCCCTCATTTCCACACGGTATGACTGTCGTCCCAATTCTGTGGCTTTAGATGTGGGTGCTTCTTATACAAAGGCTCCATAACGTCCAGTACGATGGCACCAGCGATTCCCGACGTGCTCTTTATGTACGCCGCATATTCTTGCTGCGAACAGTGCTCTCTGACAGTTTCGCAGGAGTCAGAAAGGCGAGTGAACATCTCCATCATCAACTCGCTGATCTGCTTCGCCACGCTTGGATTGTCTATCATTTCAGGTTCTTCTGCTCCCAACCTTTGGGCAACTCCCCATTGTCTCCGAACTGCCAACGGAGTCGCCCGCCGTTTTTTGCATTGATGTCCGTCAATCGGTAGCCGATGAATCGTAGAGCAAGGTCGATAGCCTGAAAACCATCAACCCCGAAGATTGGTTGGACGAATTGGTCATCACCAAAGCCAGTCATCTGGATGGGGCAATAGAACTCCCCCGAGCCTCCCGGAGCCTCTTGGGGTTTTCCTATGGTCACCAGCAGTTGACGCTCTGGCTCGTCTACCCACCAGAACCGTCTGAAGGCAATCACTTCAGTCATCGAGACTTGCATCTCGACATTTTATCCGCCGAGCAGGTCGAATTCACCGCACCCCGGTAACTGTCGCTATCAGGCCATGTCGCTCATCGAGCCCAGAGGGGTAGGCCGGGGGCGTAGTTGGTGACATGGCGATATTTCAATTATTGCCCCTGAAGTACCATTTGCCTTTCCAGTGGTGTCTAAATAATACGGATGGAGCTACGCCGGACCATTGTAGTCCTGTGGTTAATGATCAGCTGCACGTTCGCTGCAGGCCAGAAACTCGCAGTGCGTGTCTATCCCGAAAAACCGACGAATCCTCTTGGCGAACCAATTTTTGTGCTGGTCGAATTGACCAATGCTAGCTTTCGCACTGTGCAGTTCGTTGACGATGCCCCTTGCGCGCAGTACCTTCAAACTTGTTGTCCCAGTTAAGCGTCGAGCTCCTGACTCTCTATTCGGCTGCGCGGGAGACGGGGTCTTAGGCTCCTGCCTGGGCAGCTTTGTCGAGCTAAAGTCGGGCCAGAAGTTCTTGCGTCGCTACCTGCTGCCGGACGGATTGGAGCCCGATGCGCCTGGAGATTTTGATTACACTTTAGAAAGGCAGATTATATTCTACGCCGGGGACAGCTCGTACGAACCGGTAGACGAGCAGGAGGTAACTGAGACTTTCACGGTCCACACAGTTCAGGTTGACCACGCGCGGCTGGAATCCGATTACGCTCCATTGATCGCTCAATTGCACTCGCACGACCTCACGCAGCATTGGTTAGCACTAAGCGCAATCGCGCAGCATCCGCAGGAGTTCTTGGAGCCCGTCATCCTCAAGCTCTCGCGAGACCCCGAAACGATGGCCGCTAGTAATACAGGACTGAAAAAGCTCGGAACTAATCGGGCCAAACGGAGATTGGCAGAGCTTACTGGTTCTGAACACGAAGAATACATCCGGCAACCCGCCACGACAGCCTTAGCCGAACTGGGTGACAAAAGCTATTGCGGACTCATGTTGCAACTCGTAGGTCTGCGTCAGGGCTACACGTCCGAAATTGCCCTTAAAGGGGCTGGCTGTGTGGCGACAAGGCCATTCCTGAGCTGGTCTCTTTATTGCTAAAGCCGAATACGTTTCCAGCATACGAAATCGCTTACGCGCTTGGAAATACCGGTAGTCGAAGCGCTGTGCCAATTTTGATTGAGTTGCTTAGTAATACCAACAGCGATGTCCGCAGATCCGCGGAGGATGCGCTCTACACCCTTACGCACCGACGGAGCAACGGCGGCGACTCTGCTGTGGACTACCAAAACTGGGTAAGCTGGTGGGCGTTACAAGGGAAAACCGCCCAAACATTCAATCCCACAGAATGTCCATAAACGGTCAATGAGCACTATTGACGCGATGTTACATCAACTGGCGACACCAACGGTAAGTGTGAAGATGCCTAAGACGGCGTTCTGCGGTTTCGCCTTCAGCGTGGCCGGACGATGAAGTAAGTTTTGGGAGCCACGTAGTAGGGCCTGAATTTTCTCAGGTTGTTGGGTCGAAAAAATGAACGCATTGGCATCGGTTTGCGCAGAAGGGAGTACGTCCTAACCACAACACGATGATAGTTTCCGGCTAGCGACTACACGCCCCTTGCTCCTGCGGCGGAACTTTTTTGCGGCCTTTGCCGTACCTCCGGCTATACTCCTCAGCCGGGAGGCCGCATGACCACGCTCAGCAGGAAAGCTAGAGTCGCAGGGCTCCTCTATCTAACACTCCTGCCCGCCCCATTGCGCCTCATCTACATTCCCAACAAGCTGTTCGTGACTGGGGACGCGACCGCGACGGCCAACAACATCGCCGCACATGAGACGCTCTTCCGCCTCGGCATTCTCAGCGATCTGTTCACCGGGACCATGGCCATCTTCCTCACGCTGGCTCTGTACCGGCTGTTCAAGGCAGTGGACCAGGACCTCGCTCGGCTGGTGGTGATACTCGGGTGTCTGATGGTGACCCCCATCTATTTCCTCAACACGCTGAACGACGCTGCTGCCCTGATAATGGTGCGCGGCGCCGGTTTCCTGTCCGTATTCGACAAGCCGCAGCGCGACGCCTTCGCCATGTTCTTCCTGCGCCTGCATCACCAGGGCGTCGTTGCCAATGAGATCTTTTGGGGTCTGTGGCTCTTCCCCTTCGGCCTCCTGGTGTACCGGTCGCGTTTCCTTCCCCGCATCCTGGGCGTCTGGCTGATCATCAACTGCTTCGCCTACCTGGCAGTCAGCTTTACCGGCTTATTGTGGCCGCAATACGAGGAGATGCTCTTTAACCGCGCCTTCCCGGCGATGCTCGGAGAGCTGGCCATAATGCTGTGGCTCGTGATCATGGGCGCCAAAGAGCAGCCCGCTGCCGCCCCAGCCTCATCGTCGGCGGCGTGTTAGGCTGCATTAGGATGCGCTGGAAACAGCGGAGAAACTGGCGGAGAGCAGGCTGCAGAAGAAGTAGGCGGTCTGGAACGTTCCCGAGTCAGGGGCAATCGGGCAATCCGGAGGTAATCCACACAAATCAAAGAGCCTACGTCGAGACCGAGAAGATGTTTGACGTAATCAGGCGATGTCGCTCATCGACCCCAGAGGGGTGGGTCGGGAGTAGCTCACGACGTCGCCTAATTGTGGTTCCCAAATCCTTTCCTTGTTTCGACGAAGAAACTCTAGCGTATAGTCCGACGGCATGAGCTGAAGTGGTGATTTCCTTTACGATGATGGTGCCGGTGGGAAGCTGTTTGGCAGGAACCGGCAAATAGGCCGGCCTTCCACATACGCCGTGCCTCGTGCAGGTCAACGACCCTGCGGTTCCCAAGCCCCGACGGTGTCAGTGGGAACTGTGAAGCTTTTGGGCCGCTTCTTGCCAGGAACCGCCCATCCGTCGCGCAATTCACCGGCACGACGAATGATCCGTGCGGTCAACTCGTCCAAGTTGGGAGACCCCTGTGAGCCGGTGCCCTTGGTCGGGATATCGAGCGACTGCAACTTTTCGAGGATGGGCCTCATTGCACGGTCAGGTCCGCGGAAGAAGAGACTGCCTCTCACGCGCGCGAAGGTCCATCCCAGTCGTTCAAGCATCGCCTGCCGGTCCATATCCTGATGGAGTCGTTCGAGCGGCAAATCACGATCGCCATCGCACTCGATGGCCAAACGTTTGCCATCACCTTCCACGACAAGGTCGATGCTCCTTGACCCTAGCTTCCACCGCGGAATCACGCGGTAGCCGGCCTGGACAAGATGCTTCATCACTTCGCGCTCGAGGGTAGACTGGACGCGTCTTTCTTTATCCTCGAGAATCCCGGTCAGCAGTTCGGGTGCCTGGGCGTGCTCGATGAGCCGGCGCCGCAGGTCGCCCGGTTGCAAGTCTGACTGTGGATCTAAGGAGTGGACGACCCACACTTGGTCTCGCGCACGGCTGGCCGCCACGTTGAACCGCTGCTTGAACATCTGCTGGTCCCGGAAAGGAAGGACACCGCCAGTTGAGGTGTCCACCACGGAGAGGAAGACCACGTCTCGCTCGTCTCCTTGAAATTGTGCGGATGTGCCACAGAGCAGGCGATGCCGTTCGTACAAGGCAGGGGCAAGGTAAGTCCTCAGAAGGCGATCGATTTCCAGGGCTTGTTCCTCACCCACAAGAGACACCACACCAAAGCTCGAGGGCCGCCCGAACTCGTTGGTCTGGTATTCGGTTTGTTCCAGGGCCGCAATTATGAGAGAAGCAATGGCCTTGGCTTCCTCGTGGTTGACCCTTCCTTCCCGTGTCGAGCCTGCGACCTGATAGGCAAGGACATGCGGTCGGAGACGAACCGCGCTGGCGTCGCGCAGGGGCTTAATGTCACCGTTGTAAGAAAGTTGGTTGCTGAACTGAATGATTTCGGTGACACAGCGGAAGTGCTCAACCAGCCGAATGGTTTCGCCGAAGGACTGACGGGCCAAATCGTAGACCGAGGTTTGTCCGTCGTACAAATGGGCGTTCGGAATTCCTTGCAAGAACTGGTCGATCAGATTCTGAATCACGGCCGCTTCCTGTCCAACCGCGGAGGGGCTGACCTGCTCGTGGTCACCCACTACAACGACGTTGCGACCCAGGTAAAGCGCTACCAGAGCCATGACATCGCTCTGACTGGCTTCATCAATAATGACTGCGTCAAAGCGTGCCTTCCTCGGATCAAAGTTCTCGACCACCCTGGAGAGGGGCATGACCCAGACCGGAACCGCGCCCCAACACTCGGTCATCTTACGGGCCGCCTCCGCCCGCAAACGCGGAGCGCGTATGCCCGTGCCCTTGCCGATCTTGCGAATGGTGTCGAGCCAACCGATGAGTGCTTGCCTTTGAGGAAGAAACGTCCTCCGTGCCTGAAACATCCAAGCCCGATTGTCAATGAGGTCAATGGTCGTGGCTTGAAGCTGGGCGGTCAATCGTTCAATTGACGTCTGCAGTTCATCGATGGGCACGCTGGCCCGGCGGTCAAGTTCGTCTTGGATTTGCCACCAGATCCAAGCCTGTGCAGGATCTCCCGGTACGGTAGCGCTCCCGTGTTGGCCGCTGCGCACACGAATTGCCGCGGCCCAAGCGGGCGCAGCGGTCTCAAGCTGTGCCAGCAAAAGATTCCGACGTTGCTGCTTGCGTCGAAGTTCGAACATTTCCAGCAGGCGTGTGTGAGCCCGCCGGTAGGCCCTGGAATCCTCCGCGTCCACTGCCTCGCGCAGACCTGCGATCGTACGCGAATCCAAGAACGACTTCCTCGCGATCGCAAGACGTTCGCGCAAATCCGCCAGTGTCTGATTAATTTCCGCCCATCTTAAATGGTCGCAGCGGGCCGCGAGGATAGGTGGCAACGCATCTCGTACAGCTCGGTGTAATCTCACCAACTCGGCATGGTCTCCAACCACCACCGGCTGCTCGGAGAGAAATTTATCCCAGAGGAAGCCGAAGCCCTTCAGCTCCCTCTCGAGCGGACTCCAAACCTGTGCGTGCCATGCCAGACAATCTCGGATCGGGACGCAAAACTGGATTGCGCCCTTTTCGATTTCAGGCCCCATTTCAGCCGACCTGCTTGCTCCCAATGGGACCATTTGGCGGTCCCAACGCGTCGCCAGGTTCCGGCGAAGAAGTCTGAGCCGCGAGAACTTACTCGCCGCCAGAAAATGGTCGGGGAGCTTAGGCTGGCCGCCATCGGCCAGCGTCGTCTGGATGAACCGCTTCCAGCGTTTATGCGTCAAGAGGCTGAAGAAACCGAGGTTACCGCCGCTTCTTAGGTGGCCGTGGATCTCGGTTGCCGTCTGCTCGTGCTGCTCAAGGCGCGAGTCGTCGGCGAGCGTGATCTCATGCTGTATGAAGAGCTCTTGACTGCTTCCGGCCTCAAAATGCAGCTGCTCGACGAGCGCCAGCAGTTTTTCCCAGGTTTCCCGGTGGGGGCCACCATTTTTCCCGGCATAGAGTGCGGCGAGTTTCCACCTCTCGCTGCTCGCGAGGACACCGACGGACTGCTTGAGGGTGCGTGCGAGTGCATCCAGAGCGCTTGCGGATGCCGGCTGGCCGCTCTGCCAAAGGTCGGCTCGGAACTCGTGGTCTGATTCTTCCAAGCGTGTTTTTTCAGTCAGGAGGTCCTCGAAATCGGCCGGAGCCGGCAGTTCGTTAGCGGATGGCAAATTGCCGGATAACTCGTTTTCGAGATCCGGAGATATGGAACCATTGCTGGCATAGAGTTCCACCAGGTCACCGCCTGAAAGCGGAAGGTCGACGCCGGCTTGAACCGGGCCTGGAATCCAGCCATTCACGTCCGACTCGCGTGCGATTTTCCGGGCGGCCTCCGAGGGGGCCCAAGCTTTTCCCCCTATCACGATGTCCCGATACTCATCGGCCCGCGCATCCGCGAGTCGTTGCCGGAGTTCGGCCGACTGGGCGAGCAGTTCCCTTCTTTCTTGTGTGAGTCTGTCTGTTTCAAGCTCCAGCGACTTGGCGTCAGTTCTGGAGAGACGGTCAGCAATGCTACTGACCGCGCTTTCCAGTTGCAGGTGACTGTCAAGGTCGCTCTCCAGCAGACTCACACTCAGCGAGCGCAGTTCGGGGACGATCTGGCTCCGTACCATTCGCAGTGCCTTCGTAGTGTGGCTGGTGACCAGCACGCTCTTGCCTTCAGCAAGCAGGTGACCGATAAGATTTCCTATGGTGTACGTTTTTCCCGTGCCCGGAGGTCCCTGGACCAGCACTCCGCCCGCGTGCTCGGTCCGTCGCGCGATCCGGACCTGCTCAGGATTGGCGGGCTTGGAAAGAAGGATATCAGCATCCGCCTTATCCCGGTCGGGTGAGCGATCAAGGGTTTCCTCTTCGGTGGAAGGCGGTTCGAGGCCCACGATATTCAGAAGTGACCAAGGCAGGTCGTCCCGACTTCGGAGATCTTCCAGTACGGCCTCGATCGCGGCCGCAAAACCGAGGGTCCGAGCGCGAAGAAATAGCACCGGTTGTATTCCGACACGAGGATTTTCCGTTTCTCCCTCCGGGGCGCCCGACTCAATAAATTCACCTCGCGGAGACAGCTGAACGACCAGGCGCTTCAGGAAGTCGGAGGTGAGACTGTCACCGAGTGGCGAGTAGCCTTCCTGCTCCAATTCGTCACGGCAGCGTCCGATGGCCCGTCCGTCGACGTCTAACATCGACTGGAATAGGGCAGAATAGAGTTCCACCGGATGTTCCGTTTCCGTTAACGTGAACTCCGGCACCGAAGGGCTGAAGCTGAGCTGGAGGCGTTGCAGAAGGATAGGGTGGTGCACGGTGCCTTCCGGCCGACGCCAGCTGAGTATGCCGTCGCCTAGTACAATCTCAACCCGTTCCGCCTCGCGCTCGACACGGCCATAAAGCTCGTAGAAGTCTTCAAAAATCTCCATGGCGGCTCGGGCCGGCCGCTCGTCTTTGGCCCACTGGTCCCGGTGTTCCTTCCATTGCTCGAAAGCGGCCACGCGTTTGGGGTCGGACGCGAACCGCACATCCGCTGCGTCCGGCGATGCTTCCTTCTTGGATTCAAGACGGACCACTTCTTTGAACGGGTCTTCCCAACCGGCCTCCAGCCACCCCTTGATCGCCGCGGGAACGGCCGGCGGGCTGGTAAGCCTTGGCCGCGCGATTTTGAGGACGAAATCCGAATCTTGTCCCTGGGCCGACAACCCATCATCGGGGGCGTCAAGACCGGGTGGTTCAACCACGGCAGGGGTCCCCCGGCGGACCGAGGGATAGTCAGGCAAATCCTTCAGCCAGAGAGTCCACAGCTGTTCGCCAATATGCCGCTTGACTGGGTTTCGGTGCTCGTTCAGTGCCTCCAGGTAGCGGAATACCCGAAGCAGACGGTCCCGTCCCATGCGGACTGTTTCGCTGTCCATGAGCACACCAGTAAATGCCGTCTCTGAATCCCCGACATTGGGAATCAGGGGAAAAGCAAAGTTTAAGATAGCATCGGTAGTTCCAGAAGGCGGTCTGGGGCGCATCTGAACTGTCACCCCAAACAACTCCTTGTCTTCCATCAACTTGACGATAATTCGCACTGCTTCCCGGGAGAGAAATAAGAGGTACACGGCTTCGCTCGGAGGACGTTGGACCACGACTTTAATTAACAGCATTTTCTGCAAGGACCAGTATTCCAGGAAGTACTGGGTATTGACCGGCCCGGCGCATAACTTATGCATTTGGTATTGGGAATCTGCGAGTGGCCTCATCCGGTACGAATTCGGGGGAAGTCATACTGCTTTCGTAACGGGAGGGACGGGACAACGGGACAGAAGACACGTTGACGGCAGTGGATTTCCCGTTATGCTTTTGCACCAAAAACATCGACCTGGAGTCCTCTTATGGCGGAAGCAGCAGCCGAACGAGCACGTGTAACATCGCGAGCCCATCCGGTTTTGTTCGTTGTTCTTTGCGGGGCAGTTGGCGGATTGGTCTATTGGACAAGCCAGAGAGTTGTCGGTATTCACCCCTTCAATTTGCGTTGGTATGCGGCCGTGCCAGCTTCGCTCCTGGGGCAGTTGCTGGGTTCTTGGGCGTGTATCTGATTGCGAACTCCGACACATCAGACAAAGAATTGCGACATACTCTCGCCTTCGCGTTGATTTGCGGTGTTTGTTGGAATCCGGTAATCGAGGCGGGCAAGCAAACTGTCAATGCCGCAATTGGCGCCAGCGACGCTCGGAGTGCGGAGAAGCAAGTAGATACGCTCCAGCAGACACTCAAGAGCAACAACACGGCGGGTGTGAAGCAGGCAATATCCACAATTGTGCAAACGACGTCACAAGCAATTCAGAAATTGCCTGACATTCACGACGCCGAGGTGAAGAAGAACATTCAGGACGCTTCTCAGGCGACGGCGAAAACGCTGGCCCAAGCTGCACGGGAACATCCCGATGCCAGCATTGCAGGACTTGAAGAGCTGGGAAAAGCAGCTGCCGCCAATAAGGACTTCACACTTGTGAAATCGGTGGCGGAATCTCTTTCCGAAGTGCAGAGCGTTAACCCTGCGGCGAGTGTCCAAGCATCCCAGGCTCGAGAATCCGTTCTTAAGGCTGCCGGTCTGCCCGCAGCGTCAGTTGGATCAGGACCTCACTAAATGCAAGAAGGATTACCTGAAGAAGGCGATCGCTTATAAAGTTGGAGTGATTTGCAAGAGCTGCCCACAGAGAATCGCGAGGATCCGCTTCCATCTAACGCTACAGGTTGTGAGGCAGTCGGCATCTGTCGACACCCTACGGTTTCACGAACTTGCAGATTATTGATCACCGAGAACGTGCCAGAGACGCTGTTAGCGCGAAGGGTAGCGACGACATACTCGGCGCCGCAGCGCATTAAACCCGTCGCGATGCTAGAGCACGGAAAGCTGCATTTGTCCAAACGCGTACACACCAGGAAACTAGAAGAACCTAATAGGAAGTTTCGCTTGAACGCCCAAGTGTCGGACAAATCCCATGTCCGCCTTGCTCGAATTCCACGAGCCAAGCCGACCTTCAATACAAACCCCTAGCTGAGATCAGATTGATTCGGGATTGCCGACAATCCGACCGGGGCGTGCTGATAACAAACTTCGCTACGAATCGTGGAATCGCTCCATGAGGTTTAATGTGCAGCTGCAGTCTCGCGCCGCCCTTCCACCAGAAACACATGGAACTCCGTGGCCACAGGCTTGGCCCCGAGCTGCCGCATCATCAGTGCGACTTGACCTCGATGATAAGTGGAATGGTTTGCCAGATGTTGCATCAGGTGTACCAATTTAACTTGTGTTGTGCGGAAAGGGAGCATTTTTTCCAAGAGTTCGTTTGTTACCTGATCCACGAACTCGGTCTGTTCCTTCTCGATTTCCGACCACGTTAACTTCACCGCAGCGACGTTGGGAAATGCGTCCGGGTGCGTTGTGGAAGAGATGGAAGCTCGCGAAGTGTGCGGATTGTGTGGGTTGGGTGAACATGTTGGGGAGACAGCGTTTCATCGGCACTGCGATAGGCGCGTCCGGACAGCCAAACAGTGCGAATTCCATACTGCTGGCCACCCGCAACATCGGTATTCAGTTGGTTACCGACGAGCAACACTTGATCTCGGGCCAGCCCGCATCTCGACAAGGCAAAATCAAAGAACCCGGACCCGGGCTTTCGAAACCCGGCGTCCACGGAGGTGACGACCCATGCAAAGAACCGCCCGATCCCAGCTCTGTCAAGAAAGCGGCGAAGCTCGGCCCCGGTAGCTGTACGCGTGTTCGCCCAGACTGCCGGCGGAATTGAGATGTGGGGCAATACCTCAGACACCCCGGGCATCAGGTGAATGGGACGAGATTCGAGCGAAATGGTTCCATCTTTCTGCTCGTCAATAAGCGTATGGCCAAAGTCAAATGCCACAGCCCTGATGTCCATGCCAGCGCCAGTTTCGCCTCTGAGACCCGCTTCCCGCAAGTTGCGGGGTCTATTCGCTAGTAGATGGCTTTCGTAATCAGACATAGCGCTCAGAATCCAGGTCAGGCCGCATCCGTCTCCGACAGGAATTTGGCGAAAGAACGGATCGACTTCAGCTTGTCCTCTCGTAAGCCGCGCAGCTCTTCCTCACTGAGTCGGCTTTCGTGCAAAAGTCTCCCAAACACCTGCGTGAGTTGCGAATACCGATAGTCGTACTTGCGGTCGATCTCTTTACGACGTTGGGTGAGGTAATGTTCCAAATCCCACAGGTCCGCGGGTTCGTTGATCCGATCGGCCATCTGCTTTGTTTCCTGCATTACCTCGTGAAGCTCCCGCTTCAGAGCAGCGTCGAAGGCTGCGCGGGCGACAGCCTTTTCTGACCTCGACCAAATCGGTTCGTTCTGGTAGGGATAGCTGTCTGGCGTCGCAGACGGGCCGGTCATGTTCCGATCCTCCGTGGCGGCATTCTATTCCTGCCGAGATGCCTTTTCTACAGGAGTGGAGCCTTTCACTGTGACACATTCAACATCACTTTGGGTTTTCTGGAGCAGTGCCGGAGGAAAAAGCTACCCGGTCCCAACCCGAATATTGTCATTTGAAGCGCTTTACTCGACCCTCGATACGGAATACAAACTCTCTGCCCTAAACACCTTTGCCGAAATACTGCGCAAGGAATTCGCAGAAGCTGTTAGCGCGGCAGGACCTGCCATAAAGGAGGCGGTTGCGGCTGCAACCGGAGGGAACTCCGCTGAAACGGTGACTGCGGTTGCTGAGACGCCTGATGAACCCGTCGATGTATTTGAACGATACGCTTC
>Ga0066660_10000967_pt1 | contig 11466 bp, 8 predicted proteins | sample GraSoiAngelo_109_FD_75177 | JGI IMG/M metagenome (GOLD analysis project Ga0066660, IMG submission 75177) | Grasslands soil microbial communities from the Angelo Coastal Reserve, California, USA - 14_0903_12_20cm | ecosystem: Environmental > Terrestrial > Soil > Grasslands | place: USA...
CACGACGTGAACGCCATCCTCGAGCTCATCAGGCGCGAGCCCCGCGCCCGCACCTTCTTCGCGGCCTACGCCCAATCCGCGCTCGGTAACGGCGCCGGCTACGTCGCGCTCGTCGTGCTGGCGTACCAGCGGTGGCACTCGCCGTGGGCCATCACGCTGGTCCTGATGGCGGACTTCATCCCCGCGATGCTGCTCGGGCCGGTGTTCGGCGCGATGGCGGATCGCTGGTCCAGGCGCCGGATCGCCGTCCTGTCGGACCTGATCCGCGCGGCGGCGTTCATCGGCGTCGGGCTGGTGGGCGGGATCTGGGCGACGGTCGCGCTGGCGCTGCTCGCCGGGACCGGCGCCGGCCTGTTCACGCCGGCCATCCTGGCCGCGCTTCCGAGCCTGGTCGATTCGCGCCGCCTGCCGGCGGCCACCAGCCTCTATGGCGGGCTGACCGACGCCGGGCGCACTGTCGGCCCGGCGCTTGCGGCGCTGGCGATGACGGTGACGAGTGCGAAGGCGGTCGTCATCGCCAACGGGGCCACGTTCGCCGTCTCGGCGGCCGTCCTTTGCGCCGTTCGCTTCGGCGCCGCGGCGAACGCGGAGCCGGGGCGGGAGCGCGGACTGCTCCGCCAGGCACGGGAGGGCGTGAGCGCGATCGCGCGGATGCCCGGGATCCGGACGCTCGTGCTCGCCTCGAGCGGCGCGATCCTCTTCGCAGCGATGATGAACGTGGCCGAGCTCCTGCTCGCGAGGTCGCTCGGTGCGGGCGGCGCGGGGTACTCGGTCCTGGTCGCGATCTTCGGCGCCGGCTTCGTGGCCGGGTCGCTGTCCGGCGCCGGCGCGGTCGAGGTGCCCGAGCTGGGGCGCCGCTACCTCCTCGGGATCCTGCTGATCGGAGGCGGGCTCGTAGTCGCGATCGTGCCGTCGTTCCCGGTCGCGGCGCTCGGTCTCGCGATGGCCGGCGTGGGCAACGGCGTGACGCTCGTAAACGAGCGGCTCATCTGCCAGCGCGTGATTCCCGACGCCCTCCGAGCGCGGGCGTTCGCGGTGTTCGACACCGCGGGTTCCTGGGCGTTCGCGGTCGCTTTCGTGAGCGCGGGCGCGGTGCTCTCGCTGACCGGCGTCCGCGCCGTGCTCCTCATCGCGGGGCTGGGCAGCGTGGCGATCTGGGCGCTATCGAGGGTCGCCTTGCGGGGTCTGTGGGAGCAGGAGCCGGGGCCAGAGGCCGCGCGCCCGCTTCCACCGCCCGCTACAGCGGCGGGGCGAACGGCCTACGCCGACGCGGCCTCGAGGGCCTGAATCGAGCTGCCTGCGATGACGGCGCGCAGCGCGTCCGCGTACGGCTCGTCGGCGATCGCGTCGAACTCCCAGACCACGCGCTCCATGGCCTCCACGACCCGCGGCTCGAATTGCGTGCCGGCGTTGCGGCGCAGCTCCTCGAGCGCGGCGTCGCGGCTCATCGCGCGCCGGTAGGGCCGGTCGGTGGTCATCGCGCTGTAGGCATCGCAGCAGAAGACGATCCGCGCGGCCACCGGGATCTCGTCGCCGCGCAAGCCGTCCGGGTAGCCCTGCCCATCCCAGCGCTCGTGGCACGAGCGGACGATCTCGCCGACCCGCGCGAGCCGCCCGCCCACCCGGTCGAGCAGGGCCTGGCCCTCGAGCGTGTGCGTCTTCATCAGCTCGAACTCCTCGGCGGTGAGCTTCGAGGGCTTGTTCAGGATCTCGTTGGGGATGGCGATCTTGCCCACGTCGTGGAGCAGCGCGGCGATCTCGAGCTCCTGCCGGGTGCGGTGGCCGACGCCGAGCTCGTCGGCCACGGCCCCCGCCAGCTCGACCACCGAGCGGCAGTGGCTGGCGGTGTAGTTGTCCTCCGCCTCCACCACGTCGGACAGCACCATCACGGTGCCCCTGTATGCCTGGTTGAGCTCGAGCGCGGCCGCGTAGCGCTCACGGCGCTCGACCGAGAAGATGCGCAGCAGCCAGAGCACCGGCAGCACGCTGAGCACCGCGAGCGACTCGCTCTCGGCGACTGCCGCGACCATGTATGCGACCGGCGTGAGCACCACGTCGATTCGGCAGCCGAGGATCGCGAGCCAGAGGCCGTCCAGTGGCGAGGTGCGGTGGATGAGGTGATCGTTCACCAATGCGATGAGCGTCGCCACGACGACCTGGCCGAGCAGCGCGAGCGCGTAGACCCACGCGTGACGCCCGTCGAGCGGCCCCGGATGGAGCGCCGCGAGGACGGCGACCGCTCCGATCGAGTGCCACGCGTCGCCGAGCGGGTAGAGCCAGCGGTCGGGATGGACTCCGCCGCGGACCAGCTCCGGAAGTCGCGCCAGGACGAACGCGGCGGCGACGAGCAGCGGGACGAGCGGGAGCGGCGCCAGGATCAGCATCGGGATGAAGACGAGCTGGTCCGGGCAGGCCTCGTTGTTGCCGATCTCGAACATCACCCGGCGCGCGGCGACGGCCAGGAGCACGAGGAGGGCCAGCGTGAGCGGATCGGCGTGGCGGTTCACGGGCACGAGGACGGTGACCACACCGGCGGCCAGGAGGAACCCGAGGGCGATCGCTCCCGCAACGAGGCGCTCGCGGGGAGCCATCGGCTTGACCTGGCGCTCGCGCGCCTCCCCGACCAGATCCTCTAGCTCCATGGCACGGCCCTTTCTCGGCGCGCGCGCGCGTGGGCGGCCGAGCACGGCCGAAATGCACACCTTGGAGGGGCGGAACCTGTGCCCGGATTCCGCGTTTTAGAGCCCCTGGTGGCGGGATTGCGCGTGGTTACACTGGCCGCGTGAAGGCGGCAGACATTCGCGAGCGCTACCTCTCGTTCTTCGAGGCGCGCGACCACCGCCGGATGCCGTCGGCCTCGCTCGTACCGCCGTCCTTCGACCCGTCGGTCCTCCTCACCACCGCCGGCATGCAGCCGTTCAAGCCCTACTTCCGCGGCGAGCAGGAGCCGCCGAACGTCCGGCTCACGTCCTGCCAGAAGTGCTTCCGAACCCCTGACATCGAGGAGGTCGGCAAGACGGCTCGACACCTGACCTTCTTCGAGATGTTGGGCAACTTCTCCTTTGGCGACTACTTCAAGAAGAAGGCGGTCGAGTACGCCTGGGAGCTGTCCACGAGCGACTTCGGGTTCGATCCCGAGCGGATCTGGGTGACGGTCTTCGGCGGCGACGAGGAGCTCGGACTCGGACCGGATGAGGAGGCCATCGAGTGCTGGCACTCGGTCGGCGTGCCGGACGAGCGGATCGTCCACCTCGGCCGCGCCGACAATTTCTGGCAGGCCGGGCCGAGCGGTCCGTGCGGTCCGTGCTCCGAGCTCTACTACGACCGGGGCCCCGACTTCGGCGGCGACGAGGATCGCCCGGGCGACGACACGGAGCGGATGCTCGAGTACTGGAATCTCGTCTTCATGCAGTACGAGCTCGGCGACGACGGCTCGCTCACGCCGTTGCCGGACAAGAACATCGACACCGGCCTGGGCCTGGAGCGGACGGCGGCGCTCCTCCAGGGCGTCCCGTCGGTCTACGAGACCGAGAACTTCCGTCCGCTCGTGGAGCTGGGCGAGGAGCTCTCCGGCCGCCGCTACGGGCAGGACTTTCCCACCACCCGCGCGCTGCGCATCCTGGCGGACCACGGGCGGGGGATGACGTTCCTCCTGTCGGACGGCGTGGTGCCCTCGAACGAGCACCGGGGCTACGTGCTCCGGAGGATCATGCGGCGCGCGATCCAGCAGGGCCGGGTGCTGGGCATCGAGCGGAACTTCCTGCCCGACCTGTGCCGGCGGACGATCGAGATGATGGCCGGCGCGTACCCCGAGCTGCGGGCCAACGCCGAGACGATCGAGCGCTGGGCACGCGACGAGGAGGCGGGCTTCAGGCGCACGCTGGCCCAGGGCGAGCGACAGCTCGCCGACCTCGTGGAGAGGGCCCGGGAGCAGGGCACCTCCTGGATCGACGCGGAGGACGCCTTCCGCCTGCACGACACCTACGGCTTTCCCTACGAGCTGACCAAGGAGCTCCTCGCCGAGGAGGGCCTGGCGGTGGACGACCAGGGGTTCGAGGAGCTCATGGAGCGCGCCCGCGAGGTAGCTCGCGGCGGCGCGAGCGCCGTGTCGACTGCCCCCGGCGACCACGAGCGCGTCATGAGCTTCGCGCGCTCGGTCGGGTTCGAGACCCGCTTCGTGGGGTACGAGGCCACGGAATGGGAAACGGTCATCGGGGCGCTCGAGCCGCTCGACGGGCGGCTCCTCGCGAAGCTCGAGGAGAGCCCCTTCTACGCGGAGGGTGGCGGCCAGGTGTCGGACACCGGGATCGTGGAGAGCGCGTCTGGCCGGGCCCGGGTGGACGGCGTCTACCGGCTGGGTGAGGACCAGGCGGTGTCGCTGCAGCCGGTCGATGGAGAGCTGGCGCCGGGCGAGACGGCGCGCGCCGCCGTCGACCGCGACCGGCGCCTGGCCACGATGGCCAACCACACGGCCACGCACCTGCTCCACGCCGCGCTGCGCGAGCGGCTCGGGACGCACGTCCGTCAGGCCGGCTCGTACGTCGGGCCGGACAAGCTGCGCTTCGACTTCACGCACGGGGAGAAGCTGTCGGCCGCCGACGTGAGCACGATCGAGGAGCGGGTGAACGAGTGGATCGTGGGCAACCACCCGGTGCGCGCGATCGAGACCACCCGCGAGCAGGCCGAGGCGATGGGCGCGATGGCCCTGTTCGGCGAGAAGTACGGCGACTGGGTCCGGATGGTCGAGGTGGAGGACGTCTCCCGCGAGCTGTGCGGCGGCACTCACGTCGCGCGGACCGCCGAGATTGGGCTGTTCCAGCTCACGGGCGAGGGCTCGAGCGCCGCCAACGTGAGGAGGATCGAGGCGCTCACCGGTCCCGCCGGGATCGAGTCGTTTCGCGCGCGCACGGAGGAGCTCCGCGAGCTCGCCCACATGCTGCGGGTGCCGGAGCACGAGGTGGTCTCCGCGGTTGCCAGGCTCACCGAGCGGGTGAAGGAGCTCGAGCGGCGGCCCCGCGAGTCGGGGCGCGAGCGGGTCGCGTCGCTGGTGCAGAACGCGGTGGACGTTGCCGGCGCGCGCGTGGTGACCGAGATCGTGGACGTGCCGGACGCACGCGAGCTGCGCGAGCTCTCGAACGAGGTTCGCCAGGCGCTGGGCGACGCGGGTGTGGTCGTGCTCGGCAGCTCCGAGGAGGGCCGCGTGCACCTGGTGGCGAACGTGTCGCCGCCAATGGTGGAACGCGGCGTCAAGGCGGGCGAGGTCGTCGCAGCGGCGGCGACCGTGGTCGGCGGCGGCGGGGGCGGCCGCGACACGATGGCGCAGGCCGGAGGACGCTCTCCGGAGAAGCTCCCGGAAGCGATGGCGGCCGCGCGGCTCGCCATCGAGCGCGGGCTCGAGTGACCCGGGTCCTCGCCCTCGACCACGGCGCGGCGCGCTGCGGCGCCGCCGTGTCCGATCCAAGCGGGACCCTCGCCACCCCGCTCACGACCATCGCGCGTCCCGACTCGCCCGCCGGCCTGGAGGCGATCGCGGATCTGGTGCGCGAGACGGGCGCCGAGCTGGTCGTGGTCGGCCTGCCCCTTACCCTGCGGGGCGAGGAGGGCGAGCAGGCCGCGGCGGCACGCGCTTTCGCGGGTCGCGTGGCGAAGGCGGCGGGTGTTCGGGTGGAGCTCCACGACGAGCGGCTCACGACGAGCCACGCCAGACGGACAGGCGGCTCCGCCGGGGAGGACGAGCGCGCCGCGGCCCGCATCCTCGAGAGCTGGCTCGAGTTACGGAGGGTGAAGCGGTGACCGCGCAGCCGGCCGCCTACCCGACCCGGCGGCTTCCGTCCCGGCGACGGCGGCTGCTCCGGTTGATCCCACTCGGGCTCGCGGTGGCGCTGGTCTGGTTCCTTGTCTCCCTGTTCCAGCCGTTCGCGGGCAGCGGCCACGGCTCCTTGGACGTGACCATCCCGAGGGGCGCCGGAGTGGGCAAGATCGGCGACATCCTCGCGAAGAAGGGCGTCGTGTCCAACGGCTTCCTGTTCGAGATCCGTGCCACGCTCGCCGGGCGGCGCGGCGACCTCAAGCCGGGCTCGTACGTGCTGAAGCGCGACATGAGCTACGGCGCGGCCATCGACGCGCTGGTCAAGGGCCCCGGCTCGACGCTCGTCAGCGTGACCATCCCGGAGGGGCTCTCGCGGCGGGAGGTCGCGGCGCGCCTGGCGCCGCTCGGCTTGCGCGGCAGCTACATCCGTGCGACCGAGCGCTCGCCGCTGCTCGACCCGCGCCGCTATGGCGCGAAGACCCCGCGCGACCTGGAAGGCTTCCTGTTCCCGTCGACCTACCAGATCCGGCGCGGGGGCCCGGTGAAGACGCTCGTCGCGAAGCAGCTCGCTGCGTTCAAGCTGGAGATCGGCAAGGTGAACATGCGCGCGGCGCGCCACGTGAACCTGACCACCTTCGACGTCGTCACGATTGCCTCACTCATCGAGCGCGAGGCCCAGGTGCCGAGCGAGCGCGTGCTGATCGCGTCCGTCATCTACAACCGGCTGCGGGCGCACATGCCGCTCCAGATCGACGCGACCGTGCGCTTCGCCATCGGGAACTGGACGAGTCCGCTCACCAAGGCGCAGCTGCGGACCCGCTCCGCCTATAACACCTACCTGCACGGAGCGCTCCCGCCGGGCCCGATCGACAGCCCTGGCCTCGCCTCGCTGCGGGCCGCGGCGCACGCCGCGCACACCCACTTCCTCTACTACGTGGTCAAGCCGGGGACCTGCGGGAGGCACGCCTTCTCGAGCAGCTACGCGCAGTTCCTGCGCGACAGCAAGCGGTACAACGCCGCCCGCGCCGCCAGCGGCGGTCGCTCCCCCGAGCACTGCTGATGGCGGACCAGCCAGGCGCGCTCTGCGGCGTGCTCGGATACCCGGTCGGCCACAGCCGCTCGCCGGCGATCCAGGCCGCGGCGTTCCGCTCGGCCGGACTCGACTGGCGCTACGTGAAATTGCCGGTGCGCCCCGAGCTCTTCGAGGAGACCGTGCGCGCGCTGCCGGCCTCCGGCTACCGCGGCGCGAACGTCACGATTCCGCACAAGCTCGCCGCGCTCGGCGTCGCCGATCGGGCCTCACCCGCGGCGGCCGCGATCGGGGCCGCGAACACCCTGTCTTTCGTGGACGGGCGGATCGAGGCCGACAACACCGACGCGTCGGGCCTGCTCGACGCGCTCGACCGCCCGGTCACCGGTCTCCGCGCGCTCGTGCTCGGCGCGGGCGGGGCGGGCCGGGCCGCGGCCTGGGCGCTCCGGGAGGCCGGCGCGGCCCGGGTGACGGTCTGGAACCGGACCCGCGAACGGGCCGAGGCCCTCGCGCGCGAGCTCGAGGTGGCGGCGGCCCCGCGCCTCGAGCCGGCGGACCTGCTCGTGAACGCCACCTCGGTGGGACTCGATCCGGCGGTGGCGGAGCAGGATGCGCTCGCCGCCCTGGGGCTCGACGGCACCGATCCGCCCGGGCTCGTGGTGGACCTCGTCTACACGCAGGACGGCTCCGAGACGCCGGTCGCGGCATGGGCCTCGCGCGGTGGGGCCGAGGTGATCGACGGCCTCGAGGTGCTCGTGCGCCAGGGAGCGCTCAGCTTTTCGCTCTGGACCGGGCTTCGGGCCCCGCTCGACGCCATGCGGAGCGCCGCCCGCTCCGAGCGGCCCGAAACCGCTCCGTAAAAACCCCCGAAGGGACCTAAACATGCGTACGAGGCCTGCCGATAGAGGCCGCAATGGCAGTTCCTCGCCCCGTACTGCTGGCGCTGCTCGGTCTGGGCCTGATCGCCTCGGTGTTTCTCGTCCCCCGGAGTGGGTCGAACGAGTCCGTGAGCGCACCGTCCCACGCGCACGCGAGGCCGATGCCCGCGCCTGCGCGGCCCGCGCCCGCGCAGCCGCACAAGCCGGCCACTGCGCCAAGCGCCGCCAAGGCCCATCCGGCGCCCGCGAAGCCTGCCCCGGCCCGGAGGCCTGACAAGCCGGCGGCGAAGCCCGCCCCCGTCGCGAAGGCGCCGGCTCCGACCGGCTTGCCGGCGCGGGTCCTTGCGGCCGCCCGCGCGCTCGCCGCGAACGACGTGGTCGTCTTCTTCTTCAGCAGCAATGGCCCCGCCGATGACGCCGGCGCACGCGCCGCGGTGGACTCGCTCCGCGGGGTGCCCCGGGTCCACGTCTTCGACGCCAGCCTCGACGAGGTGGCGGCCTTCCGTCCCATGCTCTCCGACATCGGGATCACGCAGGTCCCATCGACCGTGATCGTGCGGCCGGGGAGAAAGGCCGTTCTCATCCAGGGCTTCGTCGACGGCGGCACGCTCCGCCAGAACGTCGCGGACGCCCTTCGATGAACGATCCCCACGCTCCCACAAGCCTCGAGTCCGTCCAGCTCGCCGACCTCGCCGACCAGGTGATCGTCGAGAGCCCGCCCGCCGCCGCCGGCGGCGAGGCGGCCGAGGGCTTCGCGGGCATCACGCCGCCGCGCCGACGCGGTGGGGCCGCCCGGTTCATCTCGGACGTCATCGTGGAGCTCGGCTTCCTGCCTCAGGCGCGCGTCGACGCGGCCGTCGAGGAGGGCAAGGCCACCGGGCGCTCCCCCGAGGAGGTCCTGCTCCAGTCGGGCGCGCTCAGCGCCGACGAGCTCGCCCGCGCCACGGGTGAGCGCTTCGGCCTCGACCACGTCGACCTGACCGTCTACAAGCCCGACCTCTCGGCGGTGAACCTGCTCACCCCGCCGGCGGCGCGTCGCTACAACGCGGTGCCGATCGGCTTCCACTCCAACGGCCACCTGCTGGTGGCCATGTCCGACCCGTCGAACGTGCTGGCGATCGACGACCTCAAGCTGATGACGGGGTACGAGATCCGCCCGGCGGTCGCCTCGGCCGAGGACATCGCCGGGCTGATCGCCAAGATGAACCGGCTCGACGACGCGGTGGCCGAGTCGCTCGAGGACGAGGACGAGGACGACCAGACCCTCGTCGCTGACATCCGCGAGTCCGCGACGGACGCGCCGGTCATCAAGCTGGTCAACTCGATCATCGCCCAGGCGGTCGAGGACGGCGCTTCGGACATCCACTTCGAGCCGCACGGCAAGGAGATGCGTGTGCGGTTCCGGGTTGACGGCGTGCTTCACGAGACCACAACGATCCCGCGGCGCATGGTGGCGGGCGTCGTGTCGCGCGTGAAGATCATGGCCGACCTCGACATCGCCGAGAGGCGGCTCCCCCAGGACGGCCGCGTGACGCTACAGGTGGAGGGACACCACGTGGACGTCCGCATCGTCACGCTTCCGTCGGGCGGTGGCGAGGGGATCGTCATGCGCCTCCTCGACAAGGAGGCCGTGCTGCTGTCGCTCGACGCGCTCGGCATCCGCGAAACGGCGCGCGAGCATTTCGAAGCCGGCTTCCACCAGTCATACGGAGCCGTGCTTGTCACGGGGCCGACCGGATCGGGCAAGTCCACGACGCTCTACGCGGCGCTCAACGCGGTCAACACCGTCGAGAAGAACATCCTCACCGTCGAGGACCCGGTCGAGTACCAGATCCCCGGGATCAACCAGATTCAGGTGAACCTCAAGGCGGGCCTCACCTTCGCCCAGGGCCTGCGGTCCATGCTCCGCGCCGACCCCGACATCATCATGGTCGGCGAGATCCGGGACGCCGAGACCGCGCGCATCGCGATCGAGGCCGCCCTCACGGGCCACCTCGTCCTGTCGACGCTGCACACCAACGACGCGCCGTCGGCGATCAACCGCCTGAGCGAGATGGGCATCCCGCCGTTCCTCACCGCGTCGGCCGTCGACGTGGTGGTCGCCCAGCGCCTGGCGCGCCGGCTCTGCAACTACTGCAAGAAGCGAACCGTCCTCACGACAGAGGTGCTGAAGGCCGCCAACTTCCACGAGGCCGCCTTCGACATCGAGGCCTACGAGCCGGTCGGGTGCGCCCGCTGCTCGAACACGGGCTACAAGGGCCGGGTCGGGATCTACGAGGTGATGACGGTCTCGGACGAGATCCGCGAGATGACCATCGAGCGCCAGTCCGCGGACGTGATCCGGCACAAGGCGGTGGAGCACGGAATGCGGCTCCTGCGCGACGACGGCCTCGACAAGGTCCGGCTTGGAATCACGTCAATCGCCGAGGTTGCGAGGGTCGCGGCCTAAGGGGCGCTGCCGATAACGAGCACTGGAGCCATGAACTTCGACTTCGCAGACATCCTGATCGAGGTGATCGAGGCCGGCGCCTCGGACCTCCACCTCACGGCGGGCTCGCCGCCCATGATCCGCGAGAAGGGGCGGCTCAGCGCGCTCGACTACCCGCAGCTCACGCCGCAGGACACGCGCGAGATCGTCTACTCGATCCTCAACAACGAGCAGCGCAAGCGGCTCGAGACCGACTGGCAGATCGACCTCTCGTACTCCGTCCCGAACAGGGCCCGCTTCCGCGTGAACGCGTTCTTCCAGCGCGCGTCCGTCGGCGCGGTCATGCGGACGATCCCGTCGGAGATCCCGAAGCTCGAGGACCTCGGGCTGCCGTCGGTGCTCGAGGACTTCACGCGCAAGCCGCGCGGCTTCGTGCTGGTCACCGGCCCGACGGGCTCGGGCAAGTCCACCACGCTCGCCGCGATGCTCGACATGATCAACCAGGAGCGGCACGAGCACATCCTCACGATCGAGGATCCGATCGAGTTCCTCCACCGCCACAAGAACTGCATCGTCAACCAGCGGGAGCTCGGGACCGACGCGACCAGCTTCGCCGAGGGCCTGAAGGCCGCACTGCGCCAGGACCCCGACGTGATCCTCGTGGGCGAGATGCGCGACCTCGAGACGATGTCGACCGCGCTGACCGCGGCCGAGACCGGCCACCTCGTGTTCGCGACGCTCCACACGCAGGACACCGCGCAGACCGTGGACCGCATCGTGGACGCGTTCCCGCCCACGCAGCAGCACCAGGTCCGCGTGCAGCTCTCGATCGCCCTCCAGGGCATCGTCACCCAGCAGCTGCTCAAGACCGCCGACGGCTCGACGCGGGTGTGCGCGTGCGAGGTGCTCGTCCCGACCCCCGGCGTGCGCAACCTGATCCGCGAGGGCAAGTCCCACCAGATCTACTCGGCGCTTCAGACCGGCGCGTCCCACGGGATGCAGACGATGGACGCGGCCCTGGTCGACCTGGTTCGCCGCGGCAAGATCTCGCAGCAGATGGCCGAGCGCCGCTCGTCCACCCCGGACGAGCTCAAGCGCCTCATCGGCCAGGGCGGAATGGCCATGCCCAGCGGCCAGGCCATGCCGGTCAACGGGTCGCCGCTCCCGTCGGGCGGCGTGAGGACGGCATAGGTCGTGGCCACGTTCGCCTTCAAGGCGGTCGACCTCGCGGGGGTCCCCACGCGCGGCGAGCTCGACGGCGAGGACAAGCAGACCGTTGCCTCGCAGCTCCGTGCCAAGGGCCTGATCGTCCTCGACATCG
>Ga0066660_10000971_pt1 | contig 11457 bp, 7 predicted proteins | sample GraSoiAngelo_109_FD_75177 | JGI IMG/M metagenome (GOLD analysis project Ga0066660, IMG submission 75177) | Grasslands soil microbial communities from the Angelo Coastal Reserve, California, USA - 14_0903_12_20cm | ecosystem: Environmental > Terrestrial > Soil > Grasslands | place: USA...
CCGCCATCGAGCACGAGCTCGCGCTCATTGCCGAGCTGCGCTACGAGCCTTACTTCCTCACCGTTCAGGACATCGTCGCCTACGCGCGCCGTCAGGGGATTCTGTGTCAGGGCAGGGGCTCGGCGGCGAACTCGCGCGTGTGCTACTGCCTGGGGGTGACCTCGGTGGACCCGCAGCGCGGCGCGGCGCTGCTGTTCGAGCGCTTCATCTCGCGCGAGCGCAACGAGCCGCCCGACATCGACATCGATTTCGAGCACGAGCGGCGCGAGGAGGTGCTGCAGTACGTCTATCGCAAGTACGGTCGCGAACGCGCCGCGCTCGCCGCGACCGTCATCATGTACCGGCCGCGCAGCGCGCTGCGCGACCTCGCCAAGGCCTTTGGCCTCGGTGCCGCCGACAGCAGCCGGCTGGCGAGGGTCATGCAATGGTGGGATGGGAGCGCGGCGATCGCGCCACGCGTGCGCGACGCCGGCTTCGATCCCTCGAGTCCCTGGCTCGCGCGGCTCTTGCCGCTTGCGAGCGAGCTGGTGGCCTTCCCGGGTTTTCCGCGCCATCTGTCGCAGCACGTCGGCGGCTTCGTGATCTCGGAAGGGCTGCTCGAGGAGCTGGTGCCCATCGAGAACGCGGCCATGCCGGAGCGCACCGTGGTGCAGTGGGACAAGGACGACCTCAACGATCTCAAGCTGCTGAAAGTGGATCTGCTGGCGCTCGGGATGCTGACGGCGCTCAAGCGCGCCTTCACGCTCGTCAACGACTACCGCGGCACCCGTCACGCGCTCGGGCAGCTGCCCGCCGAGGATCCGAAGGTTTACGACATGATCTCGCGTGCCGACACCATCGGCGTGTTCCAGATCGAGTCGCGCGCCCAGATGTCCATGCTGCCGCGCCTGAAGCCGCGCTGTTACGACGATCTGGTCATCGAGGTGGCGATCGTGCGCCCGGGCCCCATCCAGGGCGACATGGTGCACCCGTATCTGCGACGCCGCTGCGGCGCGGAGCCCGTGGAGTATCCGAGTGAAGAGGTACGCGAGGTGCTGCAGCGTACCCTCGGCGTGCCGATCTTCCAGGAGCAGGTGATGAAGATTGCGATCGTGGCGGCGGGCTTCTCCCCGGGGGAGGCGGACGCGCTGCGCCGCGCGATGGGCGCCTGGAAGAGGACCGGGGGGCTCGATCCGTTTCGCGAGCGGCTGCTCGAGGGGATGCACGCCAACGGCTATCCGCAGGAGTTCGCGCAGCGCATCTACCAGCAGATGCTCGGCTTCGGCGAATACGGCTTCCCGCTCTCGCACGCGGCAAGCTTCGCGCTGCTGGTGTACGACTCCGCCTGGCTCAAGTGCTACGAGCCCGCGGCCTTCACCTGCGCGCTGCTCAACAGTCAGCCCATGGGGTTCTATGCGCCGGCGCAGCTGGTGCGCGACGCGCGCGCCCACGGCGTCGAGGTGCGGGCGGTGGATGCCTGCGTGAGCGAGTGGGACGCGACGCTCGAGCGGCGCGGCGACGGGGAGCCGGCGCTGCGGCTTGGCATGCGGCTGGTGAAATCCCTGTCACAGGCGGGTGTGATGCGGCTGCTCGCGGCGCGCACCCAGCGGCCCTTTGCGAGCGTGTCGGATCTGGCCACCCGCGCGGCGCTCGACCGCGGTGACCTCGAGGCTCTGGCCGCGGCCGGAGCGTTGGCTTGCCTGAGCGGCAACCGGCATCTCGCCTTCTGGGAAGTCGCCGCCCGCGAGCGCCCCATGCCGCTCCAGTTTGCGCCCGCACGCCGTGCCGATCTGGAGGAGGGCCGGCCGCTGCTCGCCGCGCCTTCCGAAGCCGAGGGCATTGCGGCGGACTACGCCTCCCTCGGGCTCACGCTCGGAAGGCATCCGCTGGCGCTGCTGCGCGAGCGCTTGGCCGCCGCAGCGCTGCTGCCTGCGAGCGAGCTGACGGGCGCGCGTAATGGCGCGGCGGTGCGCACCGCCGGCATCGTGCTCATGCGCCAGCGTCCCGCCACCGCGAGCGGCGTCACCTTTCTCACTCTCGAGGACGAGAGTGGCCAGGTGAACGTCATCGTGTGGGAGCGGGTGGGGCGCGCGCAGCGCCGCGCACTCATCGAGTCACGCCTGCTCGAGGTGCACGGTGAGCTGCAGCGGCAGGACGGCGTCACGCATCTCATCGCGCGGCGGCTCATCGATCGCTCGGCGCTCCTGGGCGAGCTGCTGACGCGCTCGCGGGACTTTCACTGAAACGGCGGCCGGTGCGCGCACATCGCGCGCCGCTTGCGGCAAACCGACTGGAAATGCGTCCCCTGACGGGCGCGGGCTGGGGGTTAGTACCCAATTCCGCAATCCAGTCCTCGGTGAGATGATGCCCGTGGCCACGGCTGAAGGAGCTCTTCACCGGTCCAGGGAGGGATGGCCATGAGATCGCAAACGGTGCGAGCGTTCCCTTACGGGGTGGTGCTGCTGCTCACTGCGTGCGGCGGCGGTGGCGGGAACGGCGGCAGCAGCAGCGGAGGTGCCGGAGGCGGCGGTTCCACGGTGACCGGCACCGGTTTTGCGCCCTCGACCGGACCGGGCGACACGGCGGGGTACTTCCCCGTCGCGAGCGGCGATCAGTGGCAGTTCAATTATTCCACCACCGACCCGAAGGCCGTGGCCCCCACGGCGGTGGTCACGGTGTCGGTCAATGGCACGAAGTCGGTACTTGGGACCACAGCCACGGTTCTCACCCAGACAAATCCAACTATCGCGACGGGTGGCTACGACCAGTACGTCAGTGTGTCGCCAGGCGGCGTGACGGATCTCGGAAATAGCAACGCCGGCGATACCATTACGCCGCTCATCGTTCCCTATGTCCAAATGCTGTTTCCGGTGCAACTCGGAACGGTTTCGACGGTGACCGGGCAAAACCTGCCAGCCGGCAAGGACCCGAGCGGCAACGCCATCACGCTGGATATGACTCAGATCATCGCCAACGCCTCGATGGAGACCGTGGACGTCCCGGCCGGCTCCTACGCGGGTGCGTTGAAGCAAGTGACCACAGTGACTGGAACGGCGCACGACAATGGGCAGTCGCTTGCCGTTTCGGGCACCGATACCGCCTGGTTCGTAGCGGGCATCGGCGAGGTGAAGGAAACGATCTCGAGCGCCTCAGGCGGGGTGATGATCTCCTCCTCGGCCGAGCTGCGCGCCGCGATCGTGAACGGCCAAACGCACGGGTTGGGAGCTGCCCGGGATCTGGTGGCGGTCAGCCCGGCAATGGCTTCGATCTATGCGCCGACGCTGCCGGTTATCGCATCCGACGGTACGAACTTCCTCATCGTGACGCTGCGTGCCAGTGTCTCGGGGGGAGCCTGGCAGCAAAACTGGCAAGGAACCCTGGTTGCTGCGGATGGCACCGTCCTGAGTTCATTCAACATCACCGCGCCCGTCAGCACCACGCTGTCCTGCGGTGGCGGGCTGTTTGCGGTGGCCGGATTCGACGGCACCAACTACCTGGTCGTGACCGAGAACAGCCACTGCGCGACCCTGCAGCCGACCACGCTCGACGCAGTGGTCATCTCACCCGCGGGAGCCATCGTCGCTGGCCCGAGTACCGTGGCGAATCCCTCGGATCCGAGCACGGGTACGTTCTATCAGGCACTCGGCTTCGACGGCAGCCAGTATCTGCTCATTTACGTGCAGCACGTGGTTGTCGGCACTCAACTCTATGGCGTGTTCATTGCGCCGGCGACGGCGCAGGCGAGCGGCGCGGCTTTCCCGATTGCGCCGGATACCGCCCTCCAGGACAGCCCGGCGGTGGCGTTCGACGGCACCAACTACCTCGTCGCCTGGGTCGAGGAACCGGGGCTGCTCGAGGCCGTGCGCGTGTCGGCCGCGGGGGCGGTTCTGGATGCCACACCGATCGGCATTGCGCTTCAGTCGTCGCTTTGCTGCGGTTACATGTCTCCCAGCGTCTCTTTCGACGGCACGAACTATCTCGTGACCTACCGCGACCCCCGCGGTCAGAGCAGCACTTTCAACGCGACCGTTTCAGCCGCACGAATCTCCAAGGCGGGGGTACTGCTGGACGGTACGCTCGCCGCGGCCGGGATTGTCGTGACTTCGGCACCGGGGGTACCGCTCGGACGCGTGGCGAGCGTGTTCAGGGATGGGGCACACTGGATCGTGTGGGAAAGCGGCGGTCCCAACGCGCTATCCGCTTCGCGGGTGTCTCCGGCGGGGATCGTGCCGAGCGCGTGGCAGAACGGCTTCCCGCTGGTGCCGGCGACCGGCGAAGTTAGCTCTCCGGCCATCGCTGCAGGCAGCAGTGCCGGCTACGTCACCTGGCTGCATGGGCAGGGGACCTCGCCGGAGATCACCTCGCTTGCAGGGCTCGCGGTGTTTCCGTAGCGGACCCTGAGGTCAGCGCGGGGGCTTGCGGCGGCCCCTGCGCGGCGTATCGTCGTCGTCGCCGATCTCGTAATCCTCGAAATCGCTGGTGAGCTCGGCGGTGTGCTTGTCCTCGAGCAGCCGCTCGAGCCGGCGCCAGGCCGGGTCGCCGACCTTCTGGCCGCGGCGCTTGGCGAGATCAAGATCCTTGATGACCTGATCAAGATCGACGTCGCCGTCCTCCGCAACAGGCTCGTCGGCTTCCTCGTCTTCGAATTCCTCTGATTCCGGCTTCTCGCTCATGCGGGACGGCCTGCAGGAATTGGACGGCGCGAACTTAGAACAGATCACCCGACAACTGCAACGCTGCCCGTGCAGTTTGTGAACCGGTGCCGCGTTTGGGCCGCGAACGGCCGCCCCAGCTTCAGTGGATCAGCTGGTTCATCTGGAAGATGGGCAGCAGCATTGCAAAAACGATGCCCATGACGAACAGGCCCATGACAATGATCAGCAGCGGACCCAGCAGCCCCACCAGGGCGGACAGCAGCCCGTCGAGCTCACGTTCCTGGCTGATCGCGGCCCGCTCGAGCATGTTCTCCAGCTGCCCGCTCGACTCGCCGCTGGAAATGAGGTGAATGGTCATGGGCGGGAACATGCGGCTGAGCCCGAGCGAGCGCCCGATCGGGGCGCCCTCGCGCACCCGCGCGGCCGCGTCCGCCACCGCGTCGCGCATCGGCAGGTTGGTGACCACTTCGCCTGCGATGCGCAACGCCTCGAGCACCGGCACGGAGCTGGCCGAGAGGATGCTGAAGGTGCGCGTGAAGCGCGCGGTGTTGAAGCCGCGCGTCAGCTTACCGAGCAGCGGCAGGCGCAGCTGGAAGCGATGATAGCGACGTCGCGCCGCCGGGTTGCGCTGCCAGCGGTGGAACAGCACGAAGGCGATGACGGCCGCGGCAACCAGGTACAGCCCGTAGGCGCGGAAGAAGCCGCTGGTTGCGATCAGGACGCGGGTGATCAGCGGCAGCTTGGCCTTGCTGGTCTCGAACACCGCCACCACCTTGGGCACCACGAACACCAGCAGCAGCGACACGATGCCGAAGCACATCACCGTCAGCACGATGGGATAGAGCATCGCCGCCAGCACCTTCTGGCGGATCTGCTCGCGGCTCTCGGTGTAGTCGGCCAGCCGCTCGAGCACGTCGTCCAGGTGCCCGGCCTGCTCGCCCGCCGCCACGGTGGCGCGATAGATCTCCGGAAAGACGCGCGGGAATTCCGCGAAGCCGTCGGCGAGGGTGTGGCCCTCCATGACGCGCGCGCGCACGCCGAGCACGATGCTCTGCACGCGCGGCTTCTCGGTCTGCTGCGAAACCGCGAGCAGCGCCTCCTCCAGCGGCAACCCGGCGCGCGTCAGTGTGGCCAGCTGCCGGGTGAACAGCGACAGGTCCGCAGGTGAGACGCGCCGGGCGAAGCTGAAGGAGCGCTGGCGCCGGGCTTCCTTTTGCGCGACCTCGGTGACCGAGACCGGCAGCAGCTGCTGCTCGCGCAGCAGCTGGCGGATGTGGCGCGGCGTGTCGCCTTCGAGGATGCCCTTGCGCTCGCGGCCGCCGGCATCGAGGGCGGTGTATTCGAACGCGCCCATCAAGTCACGGGCGCGGCGCTTTCAATCTTCGCGCGTGACACGCAACACTTCCTCGATGGTGGTCTCGCCGCGCAGCACCTTGGCGCGGCCGTCGTCGCGGATCGAGGGTGTGCTGAGGCGTGCGTGGCGCTCGACCTCCTGCTCCGAGACGCCGTCGTGAATCATGGTGCGCATGGGGTCATCGACCACGATCAGCTCGTAGATCCCCGAGCGGCCGCGATAGCCGCCGGTGGCGTCCCGCCCCGGCCGGTACAGCGTGGGCAAGGGCTCATCCGCACGCAGGTTGAGGAGCCGGCGCTCGTACTCACCCGCCTGGAAGGGCTGCTTGCTGTCGGGGCTCAGGACGCGCACCAGGCGCTGCGCCAGCACCCCTATCAGGCTCGAGGACAGCAGGAACGGCTCGATCCCCATGTCGCGCAGACGCGTGATGGCGCCCGCGGCGGTGTTGGTGTGCAGCGTCGAGAGCACCAGGTGGCCGGTGAGGCTCGCCTGTACCGCGATCTGCGCGGTCTCGAGGTCGCGGATTTCGCCGATCATGACCACATCGGGGTCCTGGCGCAGGATGGCGCGCAGGCCGCGGGCGAAGGTCATCTCCACCTTGGTGTTCACCTGGGTCTGGCCGATGCCGTCGATGTAGTACTCGATCGGGTCCTCGACCGTCATGATGTTGCGCGTGTTGTCGTTGAGGCGCTCGAGCCCGGCGTACAGCGTGGTGGTCTTGCCCGAGCCGGTGGGTCCGGTGACCAGCAGGATTCCGTGCGGTTTGTGAATCAGCTCGTCGATGAGCTGCTGGGTGCGCGCATCCATGCCGAGGGAGTCGAGGTCGAGCTTGCCGGCCTGCTTGTCGAGGATACGCAGCACCACGCGCTCGCCGTGTCCCGAGGGGATGGTGGACACGCGTACGTCGACCGCTCGGCCGGCGATCCTCAGGCTGATGCGTCCGTCCTGCGGCAGGCGCTTCTCGGCGATGTCGAGCCGCGACATCACCTTGATGCGCGACACCACCAGCGGCGCCACCGCGCGCCGCGACTGCAGCACCTCGCGCAGCACGCCGTCGACGCGAAAGCGCACCACCAGGCGGTTCTCGAACGGCTCGACGTGGATATCGGAGGCGTTCTCCTTGACCGCCTGGGTGAGCACCGCGTTGATCAGGCGGATGATCGGGGCGTCGTCCTCGCTGTCCAGCAGGTCCGCCTGCTCGGGCAGTTCCTGCGCGAGGTGCGCAAGATCGGTGGTGTCATCGAGCCCCTCGACCGCCTGCATCGCATCCGAGCCGGCCTCGTAGGCGTGGCGCAGCAGCTCATCGAACTGCGCATCCGGCACGCGCTCGAGCTTGAGCGAGCGACGCAGGTAGCGGCGCACTTCGGCGAGCGCCTGCGGGGAGGCGGTATCGCGATAGGTGCATTCGGCCACGCCGTCGACCACGCGGTTGACGAGCACGCCATGGCGCTTGGCGAACGCAAAGGACAGGCGCCGCTCGGGTGCGCCCTCGACATCGCTCATGGCTTGCCCTGTGGCGGGGGTGCCGGTGGAGGGGACGACTGGGGCGCCGGGGCCGCGCTGGCGTCGGGTGCGGCTACACCCGGCGATGCGGGCGCGCCGGAAGGCGAGGCGGTCGAGCCGCCGGGCTTCGGCGGCGGCGGCGGCGGCTCGAGCTTGCCGCGCGACACGCCCGGCAGCAGGGGCAGGGCCTCGCGCCGGCTGAGGTCCTTCTGCTGATCCATCATGTAGTTGTACTTGAGGTCCGTCTCGAACGCCGCCTGCGCGGGATCGCGCAGGATCTTCGGGCGGATGAACAGGATGAGGTTGTTCTTGGTCGAGGTGGCGTTGCGCGTCTTGAACAGCAGCCCGATGAGCGGAATGTTGCCGAGGTAGGGCACGCGCTGCTCACCCTTGACGCTGTTGTCCTCGATCAGCCCGCCGAGCACCACCACGCCGCCGTCCTCGATGAGCACCGTGGTGGTGATGGTGCGCTTGTTGGTGACCAGGTCGACCGCGCCGGCGGGCTTCTGACCGATGCTCGAGCTCTCGATCGAGATCTTGAGCATCACCGACGTCCCTTCAGCGGAGATGGTGGGCGTCACCTTGAGGATGGTGCCGACTTCCTGGCGCTGAATCGTCTGGAACGGATTGACGCTGCCACCGGTGACCGCCGTGGTGTTGGTGAACTGGCCGGTGACGAACGGGACTTCCTGCGCGACCTTCAGTTCCGCTTCCTGGTTGTCCATGGTCACCGCCGAGGGTGTGGCGACGACATTGGTGTTGGTGTCGCCGCGGATGGCGCGCACCATGGCCGCGAAGTTCACCCCGGTGCCGGCGATGCGGCCGATGCCGATGGTGGTGCCCTGCAGCAGCGCGGTGGAGGCATTGGCGGGGCTCTGGATCGCGCCCGCCAGATCCACGATGCTGGTGCCGCCGACCGGACTCACGAAGCTGCCGGCGGGGACGTTGTCCCCCTTGGAGAACGCCGCCCAGTTGATACCCAGCTCGGCACTCTTGTCGACGTCGACCTCGGCGATGATCGCCTCGACCAGCACCTGCGGGCGGCGGATGTCGAGCTTGTCGACGATGTCCATCACCGCGCGCATGATCTTCGGCGGCGCGGTGATCACCAGCGCGTTGTTGGTCGGATCCGCCCACACCATGGCGTTCTTCTCCGCCTGCGCCAGCGGCGAGGCCTGCGCGCCGGTCCCGGTCGCGCCCGGGGCCGCCTGGGTGATGCCGGTGATCTGCTCCTTGAGTTTCGGGGCGATCTTCTCCGCGTTCGCATAGTGCAGGTAACGTACGCGGGTGTCGCCGCCCGCCTCGAGCGGGGTGTCCAGGTGCGCGATGAGCGCGCGGATGCGCAGCCGCTGCGCCTGATCGCCGCCGATCAGCACGCTGTTGGAGCGCTCGTCCGCGACCACCTTCACGGCGACGCCTTCGGTGGCCGCCGCCCCCTGGTAGAAGGAGTTCACCACGCGCACGATCTCGGACGCCGAGGCATTCTGCAGCGGCACGATTTCCGGGTCCTGGTTCGCGACCTGGTCGATGCGGCGGATGATGCGCATCATGCGATTCACGTTACCGGCGCGGTCGGAGATGATCAGGATATTGGACGAGGGGTAGGCGGCGAGATGACCATACTGCGGGATCATCGGCCGCAGGATCGGCACCAGCTGCGCCGCGCTCACGTTCTTCACGTCGATCACCTGGGTCACGATCTCGTCCGAGGTGGCGCTCACGTGATCGGGCAGGTCGATGGAGGGGATCTGGCGCGCGTTGGCATCGGGGAGGATCTTGACCACGTCCCCGGCCGGCACGGCGATGAAGCCGTACACCTGCAGGATGGACAGGAACGCCTCGTAGAACGCCGCCGGCGACAGTGCGGTCGAGGACAGCATGGTCACCTGCGCGCGCACGCGCGGATCGATGATGAAGTTCTTGCCGGTCGCGGCGCTGACCGCCTCGGCGATCTGCGTGATGTCGGCGTCCTTGAAGTTGGGGGTGATGCGCTGCGCCTGCTGCGCGGAGGCGAGCGACGCCGCCGTCAGCACCGCCAGCGCGCACACGGCAAATGAACGAAAGCCTGTCACTGCATCTACCCCCGAAAAAGCGCGCCGGTGCGGCTACTGGCTGCTGTCGCCGCCGGGCACCTCGGCGGGCGGCGGCATCGGCGGCATGGGCATCGGCGGCTGGTCGGCCGCCGGGGGCACCGCCCCGATCGCCCCGGCCGGCGGCGGCGGCGCCGCCGCCAGGCCCTCCGCTTCCTGCGCAACCTGGGCGATATTCAAAGTGAGATCCTGCTGCTGGCCGCCGCGAATGAGCGTGACGCGCGCCTCGCTCGAGCTGCCCAGGGTGCGCAGGATCTGCTCGCCGCGCTCGCGATCATCCAGCGGCGTGCCGTTGATCGCCGTCACCTGGTCCCCGGGGCGCAGACCCAGGCGCATGAACGCGGCGCGGTTGCGCCCCGGGTACACCCGGAAACCGTTCATGCGGTGGCTGGCAGGGTCGAGCACCGCCTGCGGCCGCAGCACATCCGCGAGCAGCCCCGGCTGCTCGCTGATCATGCGGCGCATGCGTTCGATCGCCGGGTTCTCGCTCGGCAGCGCGGCGCTCGAGGGGGGCGGGGCGTTACCCGCGTTCATCTGGCGCGGCAGGGACAGGGACTCGAGCCGTCCGTCGCGATCGATCACCACCCGATCGTTGTAGACCGAGTGCAGCTTCGCCCCCCCGGGAACGCCGTCTCCGACCGCATACACTTTCGCGGTTTGTGCGCTCTGTCCGAGGATCGCGAGGCCGTTTTGCGGATCATTGCCGGCGATGATTCCGGTCAGCACCAGTGGCATGCTCGTCTGCGGGGCGTCGGCCCCCTCCTGCTTCAGGGCCGGCGCCGCGCCGAACAGGTGGGCATTGGTGATGGCCGCCAGGTCGAGTAGTCGGGAGCGCAGCGGTGCGTGGCGCACGCCGGCACCGGCGCCGCTGCGGCCGGCGGCGGCCAGATCGGTCAGGATCAGCGCGGCCTGCACGGCGAGCGCGATCACGAGGATCCAGGTGGCAATGCGTGGCCCATCGCGCAGCAGCCGCGCGCGCCAGCGATCGCCCGCCGGCAGAGCGTCGAGCCAGGAAGCGGCGTTCATGGGCTGACCCGCATGAGCTTAATGGTAGTCCTCCGGGCTCCTCACCCGCGTGGCACGCGCCGGCGCGCCGGGGAGGGTGCGGCGGCGCAATCATACGGGTGTGGTGCTTGCGCTCTCAAGCGATTGTTTCTGCAGGAGTAACTACCACCCATTCCGGCAGGCTTGTGTTGCCGTTTCGCGACCCCTATAAAGCAGTCATGCCCGATCCGCATCCGCTCCGCCCCGACACAGGCGTCGTCGTCGAGGAGGCGCAGCCGAAGGTCAAACAGCCGCCGTTGTACCGGGTTGTGCTGCTGAACGATGACTACACCCCCATGGAGTTTGTGGTCGATGTGCTGGAAAAGTTCTTTGCGCTGAACCGCCCGACGGCAACGCGCATCATGCTCGAGGTCCACACCCGGGGTAAGGGGGTCTGTGGGGTCTTCACATACGAGATCGCTGAAACTAAGGTGGCGCAGGTGACGACGTATGCGCGGGACCACCAGCACCCGCTCATGTGCACGCTGGAAGAGGCCTGAGGCCGCTGTGCTCACACGGGGAACGGTTTGCCCTGAACGCTCAACCTGAAAGGTCCGTCTAAAGTGCTGTCCAACGAGCTCGAGTACTGTCTCAACGACGCGTTCCACCAGGCGCGCGAGGCGCGTCACGAGTACCTGACGGTCGAGCACCTGCTGCTCGCGATCCTCGACACCCCCAAGGTGCGCGAAGTGCTGCGCGCCTGCGGCGCGGACACCATCAAGCTCAAACAGGAGCTGAAGGAGCACATCGACTCCTCGACCCCGCGGCTCGAGGAGGGCGAGGAACGTGAAGTGCAGCCGACGCTCGGGTTCCAGCGGGTGCTGCAACGCGC
>Ga0066660_10000972_pt1 | contig 11455 bp, 9 predicted proteins | sample GraSoiAngelo_109_FD_75177 | JGI IMG/M metagenome (GOLD analysis project Ga0066660, IMG submission 75177) | Grasslands soil microbial communities from the Angelo Coastal Reserve, California, USA - 14_0903_12_20cm | ecosystem: Environmental > Terrestrial > Soil > Grasslands | place: USA...
AAGATCGAAGTGAAAGAGCAGGAAAAGAAGCTCGCGCGACAACTCATTGAGAGTCTTGCAGCCCCTTTCGAGCCACAAAAATATCGGGACGAGTATCAAGAGAATGTGCGGGCGATGATCGCTGCCAAGCTGAAAGGCCAGGAAGTGACCGAAGTAGCCCACCCGCATATGGCTCCAGTCATTGATTTGATGGAAGCCCTTAAGAAGAGCCTCGCGGAAAAGCAAGCGCCGGCTGCGGCCGCGGCGCCCGCAGCGCTAGCGCCGGTGGGCAAGAAACCTCCGGCCCGAGCCGTGCAACCGATCTCATCCGTGCAGAAGAAGGCAGGAAAGAAGGTAGCTGGTTAATTCCTGATGGGTGCGACGGACAGATTCAGTCCGGAGGAGACCCAGCGCATTCTGGGTCTGACCGAGAAGCAGCTAGATTATTGGGACCGCTTGCGCCTTGTCTCACCCCGAAAAGAACAAGGAAGCCGCTTCTACGACTTCGGCGACCTGATTGGCCTGCGGACAGTAAAGCAATTGATCGAAACAGGAGTGCCCGCCAACCGTCTGCGGCGAGCGCTTGGCGCACTTCGCGAGAAACTTGCCCAGGCCCACGCGCCACTTTCCGAGCTCCGCGTTCTTTCCGATGGAAAAGATATCCTTGTGGAGCGGGGCGGAGCGCGACTGGAACCGCTGTCGGGTCAGTTTGTATTGAACTTCGAGACTCGCGAGCTTGAGGAAAGTGTGCGCGTCATGGCCGGGTGCAATGCCGATGAGTGGCTGGCCACGGCACTCGAGTACGAAGCCGAGGGAAAGGCCAGGGCCCAAGCGATCGATGCGTATGATCGTGCTTTGTGGGTCGATCCCGAAAGGTCTGACGTACTGATCAATTGTGGGACGCTCTGCTACGAGGATGGAAATCTGGAAAAGGCGACTGAGTACTTCCGGCGCGCTCTTGCGCTGGACGCGGAAAATGCTTTGGCCCATTTTAATCTGGGGAGTGTGCTGGAAGAAATCGGCGAACTCGAAGCAGCACGGCAGCACCTCCGGCAAGCAGTTCGTCTGGATCCGAACTATCCCGACGCGCACTACAATCTGGCTTTCGTTTGCGAGAAGCTGGGCGCGTCCGCCGAAGCGCAGCAGCACTGGGAAGCCTATGTCCGACTAGATCCCGCGGGCCCCTGGTGCAACTATGCCCGCCAACGCCTCGCTTCCTTCAAGACAGCAAAGTCGGCCAGCAGCACGTAAGAGCGAACTACGGTTGCGATGAGCGACATAGAAATTCAGTCTCGGCCATCAACCGGGGCGCGCAAAGAGTTTAGTCAATTCTAGTTGAGGTCATAGGAATGTGCAGGAACATCAAAACACTTTTCAACTTTGATCCGCCCGTCACACCCGAAGAGATTCAAGCTTCCGCTCTCCAGTTCGTGAGAAAAATTAGCGGTTTTAACAAACCGTCGAGAGCCAATGAGGCTTCGTTCTTGGCTGCTGTCGATGAAATAGCGGAGATCTCGACCCGTCTCATTCATTCCCTCGAAACGAACGCACCACCGAGGAATCGAGAAGAAAAAACCGCAAAGGCCAAAGCTCGCACCTTTGAGAGAGTCGTACTCGGGTCCGCCAAGCACGGCCTCTGATGGGCGTGCTAAGTCATCTGCTAGCGTAAGACTTGGTGGGGGGAAGCAGAATTCGGACCGCACTGATAACGCGCAACTAAATTCATTTCATTGAACGCGAAAAACGCCAAATACTGCGAATTCGCCGAAGTGGGGACACGCCGCCATCAGACTAGCACGGGAAGAGTGCCCGACTACGGAAAAGGCCTCACCCAGGTTGTCCCACACCCATTAGAGACTTTCATCTTTGTCTATTTTGATTCCGTCCGGCACGCCATCGCCTTTGCCGTCAGGCGCTGCTCCGAAAATGCGTCCATTGGCCAGCGTCCCGTCCGGCTTCCGGTCATAAACGCGAATGTTTCTTTCCTTGCTGTCATCTACATAGAAACGCTTTCCATCGGGAGAGAAGACCAGCCCATTGGGTTGGGTCAGATCCCTTGCGGGCCGATGATCACATCGTTGGGGCTATTGAAGCGTTTCCCTTGATAGCGGTCCGTTTCCTTTCAATGGCCGCGTGCAGTCCGTGGGGCGGCGCAATCAGAAATAAGCTTACGAAGCTCTACGGAAAACGGGTCGGACGATGCGGAATCGCCGTTATTGCGCTCCTGCTGACTGCTTTCTTGCGTTTGGTTCGCAAGTGCATAGCGCCAGGCTGGTGAGCGTTGTTCTTGCCGGTGGCGCAGGCGCGCTTTATCTTTCGCAAAGCTCTTTTTGGTGAGTTACTGCGGACATTGCCGCCGGATCTCAGGCTCCATTTGGGGTTTCATGAAGGCAATCAATTTGGAGGAGCCCTCACCGCCTCACTCACGCCGGCAATCGCGTCGCGATTTGGCCGGACCACTTCCTTTTGTGTCGCCGCGGGTTTATGGGCGCTTGGTGCCGCAGCCTGGCTGCTTGTCGATCCGAACGCCCTCTGGCGCCCGAACGAAATTGTCGCCATCAACAGAAAAGAACTGAATCCGATAAAGCAGACGCAAGCCGCCCAGCCAAACGGCCAAATCAACCGGCCTTCGGATTATTTATCCTGCCTCCCTGGAGGGGCGTCGGTCGCAAGTTTTCCGCGTATCACCGTGACAGAAGCTTTGGGCAGTGTGTAAACGGTGCGTTCGCCAGCCGTAATTGAGGACTTTGCAAGGGGACCGTCGGGGTCCGCAATGCCCCCCTTGATATTCGAATGCCATTGATACTGCTCCGATCCGAAGGTGGCCACACTCACGGAGCCCGCGAAGAAGCTATCCTTCTTACTCTTGTCGTCTTGAAATACGATGCGCACGGGGTGCGGATTTTCCTGGTCTTTGTTGACCAGCATCAACGACCATTTTCCATCGGGGCGAACCAGCGCATAAGAAGTGACCAGAACATGGCCGGCGGGGTCGCGGATGTCGCTCGAACTGGGGAAAATGCGGTGCACACCTCTTCCCGGCTCGACCCATTCCAGATTGATCATCTGGCCGGCAAAGAATTGAGAGTTGGGCTGCTTCACATCGTAGTTCGAATCCACCGTGAACATTCCAAACGTTCCGGGAGAGGTTCCGTGGCATCCAAGAGACTGGCCGAGCGGGATGTAGTGAAAGTAGTAGACGGCGTTGCCACCAGCCTCAAGAAACGATCCGACATAATCAGCCCACCAAAGTGCGGCGAATATGTCCACGAAAGATTCGTCATCGCCGGCTGCGATGTTGGATTCCGTGATGAACATGGGGACACCGGGGGGCAAGCCGTCGTCACGCCAAACCTGAAGAATATGCCGGACCAGATTCGCTTCTTCGTAAAGTTCGCTCCACTGCAACTTGCAGGGCTGAAACGGATAGTGCTCGAAAGATACGAAAGACAGATCCGCGAGGCGGTCATGCAACTTCAAGTAATCGAAGAACCGGCCCATCCATGAGGTCTTGCCCCGCGCGTCGGGCCATACTTCGATGTCATTGTTGACGCCTTCGAAAATCGGACCGCCCAGCTTCAGCTTCGGATCAACGCGGTGCAGGGCAGTAGCCCATTGCAGGTAAAGCGCGCCGTAATCCTCGGGCAAAGTATGTTTTCCATCGGGTTCTTCCCCCATTTCCACGTAGGAAATCGGATAGCCGCGCTTCTCGATGTAGGCGACTTCCGCAACCGCATTTTCAGGTGTGTCATAGAGCATGGCCACCGGGATCATTGCGGGAAGTCCGCGCGTGATGCCGCTGGTGTAGAAGAGATCGAAGCCTACCTGGTCCCCGCGGTCATTGATGACCGAGCCTTCGTGCCAGGGATCCACCGATGAACAAATCGTATTCGTTTGCGCGCGGTCCGCCGTGTGGCGGATTACATCATGGAACTTGCCGTCGGCCGTGACCGTCCCGAGGTAAAGTTCTTTAATGGCGTAGCCCAGGCAATTGCGCGGGTCGGACGAACCGTGGGTGTCGCACGTGTTCGATGACTCGGTCATCAAGATACGGACAAACTGCACCGGGAGGGGCGCGCGCGACAATTGGATGGTGGCGTCACCCCCGGTACCGTTGGTGATCGTGCCCCCGGGGAAGGTCAGCCATGTTCCCCTGGTGGGTTGATGGATGGGATCCAGTCCTGTCCAATACTGCACGAGATACTGCCGGGCGAAGGGCGCGGTCCAAGCGATGCGGATGGCATTAATTTGCTGAATGCTCGCAAAATCAGCGACGACCCATTGCGGGTGCAAACTGTCATCCTCTCCGGTGTAAGCCTTCGTTAGATAGGGATTGCTCTTCCAATACGTATTGGTATCGCCGTCGGTCAGCCGCGAATAGCTGGTGCCATCGGGACGCGAGAAACCGGCGTGGGGGAGGGGATATCCGAAGGAATGACGAATGAACTCGGAGGGTGCGGAATTGCCGACAAAATAGCCTTTGTCGCCCGGCTCGCTCCAGGTGCCTTGCGGATTCCAGTGCCACGCCTCGACGAAGAGTTCCGTGTTCTGACGGTAGGTGACCGTCTGCCAACCGGCGGAAAGAATCTGCTTGAGCATGGGCTCGGTGAAGATCTTGTCGGTGGCGGCCCGCGGAATGCGGTCCACGCCGGCGCCGAGCGATTCCGTGGGACGAAACGAATTGGTAACGTGGTCCGAGGTAACATCCACGCGGATGGTCTGTGCCTGACCCTCTGGCGCGCAAGCAGCGGCCGACAAGAGGAATAATAAGGCGAGGAAGCCCCTCGCTGCGGTCATTCGAAGAGCCGGCGATGATGGCCGATCAAGATGGACAACTATGACTGGCGGTGAAAGTCTCTTCTGCCAAGCAACAAAGAAGTGCATAAGAGTATCGCTCCGACGATGGGAATTGAATTGGCAGTAATGCATCCCATTGACAAATTCACTGCAAAGCTCAAGTTAACCAGTGCGCGCGGTAAGCAAATTTCGGCGACCGATGCCCCTGGAGAAACCATGGACTCCGGTCGCCGAGATGTTTTGGCTGCCGCCTTGCTCTAGAAGTACAGCTTGAGACCTAACTGCACCTCGCGCATAGGCGAGGCCAGAAACGTGATTTGGCCGAACGAACCGCCTCCAAAGTCCGTATCCGGCCCGGCAAAGTTCGGATGGTTAAACACGTTGAATGCTTCAAAGCGAAACTCCATATGCATGCCTTCACGAAAGCGCGACATAGGGAATTGCTTGAAGAGCGACATGTTAACGTTCTTGTTGCCGGGCTGGCGAATATTGGTGATTGTTCTTGGCGCATTCCCAAACGTGAAAGCGTCCGGCTGCACAACGACGCTGGACGGACATGAAGACGAAGGAGCACCTTCGCAGGCATTGGCAAAGTAATTCGCGACCATGCTTGCCTTGGAAGAGTTGTTCACTTGCAATAGCCCGGTCAAACTGGGCCGCTGTCCGAAGGTCGGAATTGGGTTGGTCGAATCGAGAACGAGGATGATCGGCCGACCTTTAGCGAAGCGCCAAATACCGTTCAGTTGCCAACCGCCGATAACGCCGTTTAAGATCGCGTCCATGTTAGAGCCGAATCGTTTTCCGCGGCCGACGGGCAGTGAATACACATAGCTGAACTGCAGGACTTGCGGGATGTCGAAGGTCGACACGGCCCGTTCTGCCCTAAGGTCGTATGGGTTTTGCACCGCGAGGGTGTTGCCGTTGAGCCCGCCGCCCAACCACGAAATGCTGTCGTCGGTCGCGGACGCACCGTCGATGGACTTTGAAAGAGAGTAAGTTACCAGGAACTGCAGTCCGCCTGAGAAAGATTTTTCGACGCGGAACTGGGCGGCGTGATAGATGGAGTTTGCAATTGGTGGAGAGTCGCCCTGGAATCCAGTGAATTGCGGGTAGGGCAGCATCAATTGGTACTTCGGGACGGTAGCCCCTGAGAGCGGACTCAATGGATCTGTGATGTACCCAAGCAATGGATTCGTCGCTGGGGTGTTGGCGAGATCGGTGAGCTGGGCGTTATCTAGCTGCAGCACAGACGCCGGCAAGAGATTGTTTTCGCGGAAGCCACCAAGATATAGATGCGTTCCCTTCTTGCCGACGTAGTTGGCTTCGGCCACTATTTTCCATGGAAGCTCCTTTTGGAGTCCGAAACTCCAGGCTTGCTCGTACGGCACGTTGTGACTGACCGAAGGAATGGGGCCCACGGCTGAAAACCCGACATCGTTTAGGGAACCTAACGAATTGCCTGGAGGAAGTTTCGGCCCCGTTCCTGGGAACGGGTTGCTCAATCGAGCTCCCGGCAACACTGTAAGATTATTGAACGATGGAATCCATTGGGTTTGTTGGTCGAAACCCTGATAGCCCCAGGGGCCGGTTCCAGCGGCTCCGGAGCGCGGCTGCTGGAAGTAAATGCCGTAACCTCCACGAACGACCAAAGTATGCGGCAGTGTATAGGCAAATCCGAAACGCGGCTGGATGGCTCCGTAGAAGGTATCGTAGTTGTAGCGATTCTTGGGACTTGCAAAGACCTCACCGCCTTTGAGTGTGAGAGGCGGGGCTCCGGGAAGTACCGCTGAATCTGCGGCCAAGGTGTAAGAAATGTTCGGGTCCAGCCAGTTCATGCGGTTGAAGCGCTCCGTGCGAGGCAAGGAAACTTCGTAGCGGAGGCCCAGATTTAGCGTGAACTTGGGGCCGACTTTGAGGTTATCCTGGACAAACCCGCCGAATTGGAAGTTCTGGGTGGCCACATTGTTAGGAACCTCGTACGGACCGTTGAAGGCAGCGGGTTGAGGCGAGCTCATGCGGCCTATGCCTATGAGAAAACTCGCCATACCATCGCCGGAGCCGTCGGACGGACCGTTGGCCGGGTCTACGAATTGTGCACCCGGTGTGAGCAGTTGCGAAGTTCCCGTCTTGTCGAACCGGAACTGTCCTCCGGGCCAACCCGGCTGAGTGAAGTTGATGCGGTGCACGCGCATTTCACCGCCAAACTTCAGATCGTGCTTTCCCTTAATCCAATTCAAGCCACCCAGCAAATTGTGCGTTTCCTGTCCTTCCTTGATGATGCTGAAAGTTTGCGTGCCAATGTTATTGCCGGCGGCCCCGTTGTAGCCACTGATCCTGATGGCGGGGTACTGCGGAAAACCGGAGACCTCCATGTAAGCCGGGAGACCCAAGTCTGCTACCGGGTCAAGTTTCGGGAAGTCGCCGCGAATACCTGTCTGATCAACGGCGCCGCGGGTGAAACCGTAGGAAAGAGTGAGGGTGAGCGTGGGACGAAACGTTTGGGCGTAATTGAGCGCCAGCAGATGGTCGTGCTCTTGAACGGGACCTCCCGTGCAGGGATCGGCTGGGCCATTAAAGCAGTTGAAGCTATGGAAATTGTCTCTGCGCTCCGCATACTTACCGCTCAACAGTTTGGTTTCGCTGAAGCGATGGTCAATCTTTATGTCGAATTGGTTTTGGGAATCTTTGTTGGTTCCGGCCGCGAACCAATCACTGCTGAGATCGCCGGTCGATCCAATCGGCTGAGTCGGCGAGGGGAACATCTGCATCAGCTTGGACGCGACCGGATCGATCAGATTGCCCGCAGTCCTTGGGTTTGAGACCTGATACGGCGTTCCGTTCAAAGCCGGATTTCCCGGGCTGGCATACGTCGACAAATTGTTGAAGGGGATGATTTGTGTGCGCGTGGTGTTGCCCTGACTGCTTGAATTTGAAACCGAATAGGGATCCCAAAGCTGTTGCGATGGATCGCTGCACATCCCACTTGCATTAAAAGTGTTCCCGTCGAGCGTACAAAGTTCTCCAAAGTCACCTTTCTTCATGGCATCTGTGGGAACTCCTGCGGTTGCCGAGGTAAAGGACCTGGCCCTACGGCCTTCGTAATCAAAAAAGAAGAAGGTCTTTTTCTTCCAGATAGGGCCGCCCACGGTTCCACCGAAGTCGTTGAGCCGAAGGGGTGGTTTCGGATTGCCCGCGTTGAACCAGTCGTTGGCATCCAGCTTGTCGTTGCGCAAGAATTCATAAAGTGTGCCGTGAAATTGATTGGTTCCCGAGCGCGTGAGGACGTTGACTACGGTTGCCCCGGTGAAACCAAATTCGGCACTGAAGTTCGATTGCTGGACTTTGAATTCTTCGACAGCATCAACCGATGGAACATAAGTGGGCGCCAGAATCCCGCTGTTCTGCTCGAAATTCGTGCTGGATACTCCGTCCAGCAGAATGTCTGCCGTAGCATTGCGGCTGCCATTTGAGATGAAGTTGTTAGCCATGCATCCCTGGCAGTCGGTGTCCACTTCGGTAATGCCAGGCGTGAGGTAAGCCAAATCGAGCACGCTGCGGCCCACCAGAGGAAGGTCATTGACGTAGCGCCGGTCGATTACCTGGCCGGTGACCGCGTCTTCGGTTTGCAGATGTACCGCGCTGGCGACGACATCCACGGTTTCCGTGGCCGCGCCGATTTTCAACGAGAAATCGAGAGAAATGTTCTGGTTGATGTCCAGCTTGATTCCTTCGCGCCGTACAGCTTGGAAGTTTGGCGCATCGACTCTTATGGCGTAGGAGCCAGGCGGGATTTGGCGCAGCACGAACCGGCCCGTCTCGTTGACCGAGGCCGTGTAAGTGAAGCCCTTTTCCACATCTGTTAGCGTGGCATGCGCCGATGGAATCGCAGCGCCGGAAGGATCCGTCACGGTGCCGGACACGGAACCGGTATAGAGCTGAGCGCAGGCGCTGGGCGCGAGCAGGCAGAGGGCAAGGGAAGCCTCGATGCAACACAATCCCACTCTGATTGCGACGGGACCGGGTCTTCCTCTTTGTACTAGGCCAAATTTGATGAAAACACCCCAATTCCGACACTTATCCATGGCAATTCTCCTCCAATGAGCGCAGGAGCAAATGATTCAAGAGCCGCATCGTCGTAATTTTCACCAGTTGAAAATACGAAACCACACCCCTTAGACATCTATTGAATCGATTTAATGTTTTCTGTCAAGGGAAAAGTTCTCGAATCTGAGGGTTTTTGCGCCGCGGAAGTTGAAAAATCAGAATTGTTGGTGATTCTCAGAGGCCCGGCTCGCGTGAGCTGGGCCTCGTTCGAAGGAATTGCTGAAGTGAGTCCTGCCGTGGGGTGCGGATCCGGCTTAATTGTGGGTTCCGGCGGGCTCGACGATTTTGTGATATCGCTTCAGCTTGAGGGTGGAGAGTCTTTGCAAAGTACCGCTGGGTCAGCGGATCTCCGCATCCACCGTTCCCGCAACAAACCCATCACCGAGACCAACGATAACCCGCCTGTCGTGCGAGGAAAGATAGCTCGCCCCTCTGGTAATCCAACGGATGAGCTTTCGTTTTCCCGTGTCCAGGGTAATTTTCGCCCCGATCGCATCGCGATTGCTTTTTGTTCCTTGCAGTTTGAAACCGACCCAGGGGTGATCCGAGCCCACACCATTGCGCAATAGGACGGGCTGATCATCGAGACGAGTGAAGACAATGTCCAAACCGCCGTCATTATCGAAGTCGCCGGCCGCGAGACCCCGTGCAAGGTAAGCGAAGCGGAATGCCGAGCCAGCGTGCTTGCTCCGATCCTGGAAAAACTCCCTTCCCATCGTTGTGGAGGAGCAGTAGCGGCTCTTTATAATTCACGTGTCGTCTCAATGGCCTGGTTGATGTGACCATTCACGATGATCAGATCCAAATTTCGGTCATTGTCGTAGTCAATGAAATGAGTTCCCCAGCCGACATAGGATTTTGTGGAGGCGGCCAAGAGGAAAGGGACTGCTTTACTGTCCAAGGCGAACCAAGTCACGCGACCGTCGCCCAGGCAGCAGCTCGGACGCCGCGCCCGAGGTAAGGGCGCGATGCTTATCCGCAGTCGGGAACCCCGTCGGCAAGAGTAACCAAACAGGTTCATCAGACCTGCAGTTTGCGAAGATAGGGAACGCTGGCTTGCATCATTTCCAGGTTCATTTCGACGAAGTAATTCTTTATGCCGCCCACTTTCGCCGCAGTAAAGATTTTCTTCCAATCCAAAGTGTCCTGCCCCACCGCCATCACTTTCTTAGCTTTTGCCGACCAGCCTTGTACGTGCATTGAAATGAAGCGGCCAGGATGCTTCGTGAAATACTCAGCGGCGTCATAGCCCCGGCTGATCGTGGAGACCTGAAACTGGAACTTGACCAGCTTCGGATCGATAAGGTCCAGCAATAAGTCATAAGTCCGTTTGCCGTCAACCATCGAGAGTTCAAAGTCCTCATTGTGAAGGCCCTGCTGGATACCAGCCTTGGCCGCCTGTTCGCCCATTTTGTTGTATTCGTCGGCCGCTTGCTTCACATCATCCATTGTCGGTTTCCGGGGCCCGTCGAGGCTGGGCACGATCATTTGCGTCAGGCCAACATCTTTCGCCCAGGCAATTCGGCCCTGTTGATTCTCCCTAAGTTCCTCGATGCCGAAGTGAGAACTCACACATCTGACACCTGCATCGCCGAGAATTCTCCGGAGCTCGGTGCCGGTGTATTTGGCGAGGCCGGCGAAGCCCGAATCGGCGTAACCTACCGGCGAGCAAAGCTCAATCGTCTGAAATCCGGCCTCGGCAAGCTGCTTGATCGTGCCGGGAAAGTCCTGGGCGATCATTGCCCGAACAGGCCACGTCTGACATCCGATTGGCATGCCCAGCGGATTGGCGCGAAGCTCCAGCGCACGTACGGAAACAAAGCCGGCCGCGGCGGCGCCTTTCGCCGCATTCTTAAGAAACGCTCTTCTCGAAGTCGCTGACATTGACGCCTCCTTGCTCGCTGATATTTTGCTACGCGACTGAGCCACCCGTGAACCGTTGAAATCTGCAGCTCTAAGATTACACGTACTCGCTAAAGTTCCCACCCGCTTCGACGTTCCGGGCGGACGTACTTCTGTGCGAGAGCGGAGTTAACGACTCTCAGGTTGGCGCGATCCCAATGGAGTCTTTGTCCCAAGTGAGTCGCGAGATTTCCCAGGAGCAAAGTCTCGGTGACGAGGCCCGAGAATTCGAAATTCCCACCGGGCTTGACTTTGCTTCCTTTGCAGGCGTCGAGCCATTCCCTTTCGTTGCCAGGTGACCTTGGCAGTGTTTTTGCCGGCTCTTTGTAGCTATTCATCTTCGTCTCGGGAATAAGCCTTGGACGGGCGCCATTGAAGGCGCAAAGAATTTTGCCACGGTCTCCGACGAAAAGGAGCCCTTCGTCATTTTCTTCCCCGTCCCCTTTTAGCGGACGGTCTTCTTCCAGCTCCTCCGGACGCGGCGGTTTTAGACCACCGTCATACCAGCTGAATTTCACGGGTGGCATGTCGCCACGGGCCGGGAAGGTGTAGCGGATGATCGAAGCCAGCGGGTAGGTCTCTTCGTAGCGCTCGCTCGAACTCGCTTCCACACTCATCGGCGCTTCCAGCTTTAGGACCCGAAAAATCGTATCGAAACTGTAGGAACCCATGT
>Ga0066660_10000977_pt1 | contig 11446 bp, 8 predicted proteins | sample GraSoiAngelo_109_FD_75177 | JGI IMG/M metagenome (GOLD analysis project Ga0066660, IMG submission 75177) | Grasslands soil microbial communities from the Angelo Coastal Reserve, California, USA - 14_0903_12_20cm | ecosystem: Environmental > Terrestrial > Soil > Grasslands | place: USA...
CCGCAGCTGGATGAGGCCGAAAAAGATTTAGCCGCGGCGCGTGAGGCGCATCCCACAGAACTTGCCGTCGAACGCGGCGACTACCTTGCCGTCTGGCTGGCGGACGCGCGTGGAGCAGACAGTGATCATGTCATCGCATCGGCGCGTGATTTTCTGCGAATCCATCCTCACTCGTCGCTGGCTGCGGAGGTGCGTTTGAAACTGGCGGAATCGCATTTTCGCCGGCAGGATTTTGCCAGCGCACAGACCGAATTCGAAACTCTGGCGCAGGAGAATCCGAAATCGTCTTTTACCGAACAAGCCTTCTTTCTAGCCGCGAAATCGGCGATGGCGAGCATGGCCAGCCATTCACTCGATCATGCTCTGGAATTGCTGACGCAGGTCGTGACCATCAATGGTGATTTCAGGTGGGCCGCGCGTAACGAACAAGCCGCGATCGAACGCCGATTGGGTAAATGGCAGGATGCTCAGGCGCTGTATGACGAGGTTTTGAAAGGGGATGCGCGCGGCATGGAAAAACGCGAAGCGCTTTGTGGGAAAGCTGACATTTTTTTTGAACAGGCGAACGCGGATCTGTCAAATCTGCAGCGCGCCGTCGCAATTTACGACCAACTCGCGAACGAAGCGGTAAACCAGCCGCACTGGCGTAACCAGGCATTATTCAAAAAAGGCGTTTGTCTCGAAAAAGGTTCGGACCGGGAAGGTGCACTCGCGACCTTCTACCGCATTCTCGAGTTTAATCCTGCGCCTGATAAACCGCCGGAATTTTTTTGGTTTTACAAAGCAGGATTCAACGCCGCGCGCTTGCTGGAGGAACAACAAAAGTGGGAGGCAGCGGCGGTAATTTACGAAAAGTTGGTAGCGGCCAACGGACCGCGCAGCGAAGAAGCGAATGCACGGCTGGGCCAACTGCGGTTGGAGCATTTCCTTTGGCAATAATAGAAAGAAAATTGGCTGTTTTTGCTGTTGTATTGCGCCCAAAAGCAGCGCATAATTTCTCTATGAAAACACGGTTCGGGCTGCCCTGCCTGGCCGGTTGGATGGGGCGATGCGGCGTCGCGTTTATCGCGCTGACGTTTTGCGCATCGGCCTTTGCTGATCCGAGTAAGAATGTAGTGGCAACGCCGAAAGCGTCGGCGATCAAAGCGCAAACTGACGCGCAAAGACTCGCCTACAAAAAGCAAATCTACATTTTCGTCTCGAGCTCGGGCATTCCCCAGCCAATCGAACGAGTAGCCGGCGCAATACCAACCACTGTGGTCCCGATGTTTATCGCCGGGAATCACGTTGGCGAATAGCGGCGGGATTAAACCTGCCAGCGGCAACGCGCTCACACAGAGCGCGGAGTGGGTTATTTATTTTTTCGCCAATTCATCAACGCCCGCAAACGCCGCCCAGTCTTTTCGATGGGCCGCCGCCTTTCCTGGTGCAACAGGGCCCGATAGCGCCGCTGCCCGGTCTCCATCTCGCGAATAAATTCGCGTGCGAACTTTCCACTTCGGATTTTCTCGAGGGCTGCTCGCATGTTTTTGGTGACGTGTTGATTCACAATTCTTGGCCCAACTGTCATCTCCCCCCACTTTGCGGTATCGGAAATCAAGTCGCGCATTCCTGCGATCCCGACCTCGTGGATCATGTCGACGATAAATTTGAGTTCATGCAGACATTCAAAGTAGGCCAGCTCTGGGGCATAACCGGCCTGAACCAACGTCTTGAAGGCAGCGTGAATCAGCGCGGTGGTTCCACCACATAATACCGCCTGTTCCCCAAACAGGTCGGTTTCAGTTTCCTCACGGAAGGTGGTTTCAATCACGCCGGCACGCGCGCAGCCGATTGCTTTAGCCCAGGCAAACGCAATCGCGCGCGCCTGTCCCGTGAAATCATGCTCGATCGCGACTAAAGCGGGGACACCGCGACCCGCCACAAACTCGCGGCGTACCATTTCCCCGAGGCCCTTGGGGGCCACCATTAGGACATTCACATTCGGCGGCGGGACAACCGTTTTGTAAACAACCGTGAACCCGTGAGCGAAAAGAACGGTCTGTCCGGCACGCAAATGAGGTGCAATTTGTCTCCCAAAAACGCCTGGCATCGTCGTGTCTGGTAACGCCAGGAAAATGATATCCGATCGCTCGACCGTCTCCCGCAACGGCAACACCGGCAAGTGGTGAGCACGCGCGAGCCCGCGCCTTTTGCTATTTCGGCGCAGCCCAACCATAACGGTGAACCCGCTATCTCGAAGATTGAGCGCGTGCGCGTGACCCTGCGAGCCAAAACCGATTACGCCGCAAATCTTTCCACGAAGCGCGTCAAGTCTGATCTGTCTATCGCGATAAATGCGCACTGGCATTGCCTGACAGAGTGGCTGATGCGGGGAGCCGCGCCAAATTGAATTTAATTGGCTGCGATCCGCTGCGACGCTGCCATCGCTCGCAAGCGCGCGACTTTGTCGCGCGCCTTTTGCGCCTCGGTCGCACGGCCCATCTTATCCAGGATTTCGGCGAGCATGAGATATTGCCGGGGCTGATCCGGCTCGCGTCCAACCGCACGGCGTTGCGCCGCGAGGGCGGCATCGAGCCGTCCTTCGCGCAGCGAAATCTGGGCGAGCAAATTCAAAGCGCAGACATCATGGATATCCAGGGAAGCGGCGTAGCGCAATGCGCGAGTAGCTTGAGCGACGTCATTACTCTCGGCATAGAGCCGGCCTTCCGCTAACCATGCGGCATGATGCCACCAATTTTCGTGGACGTAATTTTCGACCAGGTGGAGTGCCGGACCAGGGCCTTGCGTCCGCCGCACCAATTCCGATTCACGACTGACCAGTTCCCATGCCCACGGATGATCACCGCGCGCGCGTTCAAGAATGGCGATGGCTCCCGAATCGTCGTTTGCTCGTGAGCGCATCGCCGCAAGATTAAGAGCTGCGATCCAGCTTCGCGGAAAGCGAGTGGTCGATTGCCTCGCCTCTTCGACGCCGCGCGAAAGTAAGGATTCGCTTTCGGCCTTCTTTCCTTCGTGCGCGAGAACGCTAGCAAGATTATTTCGCGCGATGGGATAGTCCGGGTTGATTTCGAGAATGTGGCGCAGCATTTTTTCGGCGATTTCATATTCACCGCGGTCGGCATAAATCTGCGCGAGGTTTACACCTACGCGCGAGCTTGTGCCGCCTGCGGCCAGCGTGCGATTATAGAATCTTTCCTGATCACTCCAGTCGCTGCTGCGAATCGCACTACGCAGACTTAATGCGATCATGGCAAAGAGCGCGGTCGCGGCCAAACCACCTCGGAATCGGTGTGGCAAATCCAGGGCGCAGCCGGCGAGGAAGATCAGAAAGCCGACGCTTGGCAAATATAGCCAATGCTCGGCCACGGTGGCATTGAGCTGCACAATATTCGAGATCGGCAGGTAGGCAGCGAAAAACCAAATCGCTCCCAGGATTCGCAGACGCCGGCCATTCCCGGGCCTTGCGCAGCCATAAATAAATGCGGCCAACACGATCAGACCGCTAATCGAGAGATACTCCAACTCGGCTGATCTGCGCCAGCTTGCGCGATCGCGATAATTGTCGGGGTCAAAAATCGTACGCTCCATGTGCAGATTAGCAGGGAAAACCATGAGCCGGCCGTAGTCACCAAGCGCGCGGAGCATTAAGGAAGCGCGAACGCTGCCTGACCAATCTTCAATAAACGGTTGGTCCGCGCGGACAGGTGGAAGCCGACGCAATTCAGCATATGCACCAAGGACCAACGCGCAGCAAATCACGGAGGCGACCTTGGTTTTTTTGCGAATGTCTGCGGCGAAGGCGAGCGTGTGAACCAGAAATATGAATATCCAAATGCAGGCGATTTCACGCGAGCAAAGTGCCAGAACCGCGCTGAGTATCGCTGCCGAATAAAGGGTGGTTTTTAACCAAGGTGACTCTGCGACTCGTCCACGCAACACCAATAGCCATGCCGCCGCTGAGAAAAGAAACGCAAGGCTGTCGGCTCGTCCGGAAATGTAATCGATCGCGGCGGAATGCACCGGATGCACCATCCAGAGGCCGGAAATGAGGAACGCGGCTGTAAGTCTCGCGTTGATTGAATGCTGATCCGCATTATTCCAAAGACCGTTCCCATTGCGAAAGAGGACGGTGATTAAACGGTAGAGGACCAAGCCAGCGGCGACGTGCAGGAAAATGTTACCGAGGTGAAAACCGGCTGCATCTGCATCCCAGAAGAAGTAATCCACCATGTAGGAAAGATTCTGGACCGGGCGGTAATGCCCGCCGTAGGAGGCGAGAAAGAGGTAGTGGCGGAACGCTTCGAGAGCGAGGAGGGGGCTTTTTATGAATGGATTGTCACGGGTGAGGAAGATGTCATCCCATATTGGCGGCCCCTGGACTGCAGGCAATCGGACGAGGAAACCAATGGCCGCAAGAAACAGATAACGCGGCCACTGTTTCCTAAAAAAGGCAATGAAGCACCTGCGAAAAGTTACAGGCGGCAATGGATTAGCCGCAATCTTTTCCATGAGCAGGGTTGCGAGAGAGAAGCTGCATCCTTAAACAAACGAGCGTCCTCCCGTTCGCACGGAAGGACGCCCGAAGTCTAGAACTTCTATAGCCGGTTTAGGGACCGTAAGGCGACCAGAAGCCCGTGCTGGCAACGTCTGACAATACGGCGTAGTCAGAGGGAGATACCTGAGGAATGGTGTCCACCGTCTGTGCACCGTACGCAGTGCCGAAGAGGTTGGCCCCCGTGTTGTAAAGAATGCTGTCTTTCTTCACGTACTTGGTCCAATCGGTAGTACCGACCGTGAAACCGGTGGTCCGATTGGTTTCAATTGCGTATTGGTCGACGGCAGCGTCGATCATGCGCAGATCGTTAAGGATCTTGGAAGCCTGCGAACGTTTGCGTGCGCGCAGGAACCCAGGAACGGCTATCGCGGCCAGCAATGCGATGATTGCGACCACGATCATGATTTCCACCAGCGTGAAGCCGGCGTGTTTTTTATTCAATTTCATTAACATGTGTTTTAATTGCGTTTGTTGTTCTGTTTTGCGAGATGCGAGTGGCCGGACTCCGTCTGGTTCTCACAACTCATTCCCTGCCATTCCCTCGCGGGAATGACAGGCGAATGAATCGTCAGATTCGACTACGGGCCGTAAGGCGACCAGAAACCGGTGGTGGCGACATCCGACAGCACGGCTAGATCCGAAGCTGGGACTTGCGGAATGGTATCCACGGTCTGAGCACCGTAGGCGCTGCCAAGCAGGCTCCTGCCGGTGTTATAGAGGTTCGAATTCTTTTTCAAGTAGTTCGTCCAATCGGTGGTGCCGACCGCGAAACCGGTGCTGCGGTTGGTTTCGATCGCGTACTGGTCAACGGCGCCGTCGATCATACGTAGATCGTTGAGGATTCGGCTGGCTTGGGAACGCTTACGGGCGCGGAGGAACCCGGGCACCGCGATCGCGGCCAAGAGCGCGATGATCGCGACAACGATCATGATTTCCACGAGGGTGAAGGCCCCGCGGCGACTATTAAGTTTAGTAAACATTGCGTTAAGTTGCTTTCTGTTCTATAGGTTTTTTTGATTGCGCTTCCGAGGCACCCGCCCCGGAAGGCCGTCTTAAGGAGCACTCTCAGTGCCAATTGTCCCGCCGGCTTAGAATTTCTAGAAAATTGCGGTCGGAAAACCTCTTGAAGCGGACTATCCCCCAAGGCTTGATTCTGGCTGTCGACCTAAAAGGTAAGGCAGCCCTGCCGACCGACCCTAATCGTGTGACCTGACTATGCCCAAGCTATTCTCGCGATTGCGTCTACAACCTGCCCATTACGTGTTCGCTGCTGTTTTGCTCGTTCGGCTCTTTGTCCTTGGGCGGCTGGCAGGCTCGGTGTTCCTGTTGCCGACACGCGGAGACATGCACTTCTACGACGGCTGGGCTCAAAAGATTGTGGGTGGGCAGCTTACCGATCATCACGCCTTTTATGGCCTGCCGGGCTACGCCTACCTGCTCGCCGGGCTCTATAAACTTTGCGGTTATAACCCCTACATCCCGGAACTTTTGCAGTCCCTGCTGGACGCCGGAACGGCAACCCTTCTATATAAGATAAGCGTTGCCCTTGTTCCCCAATCTGGCGGACGCCGCGGCCAAATCGTCGGTTTGATGGCAGCGGCAGCGTGGGCCTTTTGCGTGCCTGCGCAAACCTATGCCGCGGTCCTGATGCCAACAGCTTGGTTTATCTTCGTCTTCTGGTTCATCCTATGGCGCATCATCAAAAACCAGAGTGCCCCGGACTGGTCAGAAGCATTGTTACTTAGCCTGCTTGTTGGTCTTACGGCAACCGCAACCGCGACCATTCTGTTTTTGATTCCATTGTTATTTTGCGCAATTGGACTCAAACCGTCGGTTCCGGCTCGTTCGCACTTCCGCATCGTTGGCTGTGCGCTAGTTTTGCTGGGCGTCGCAATCGGGACATCGCCGTGTTGGTTGCACAACTATTTCATTGCGCGGGATCGCGTTCTTTTGTCTGCCCACAGCGGCATCAATTTCTGGATCGGAAATAATCCTGATGCGAACGGCTACCCGCGTTTTCCACCCGGGCTCCGCGCCGGCCAGGCTGCCATGTTACAGGATTCAATTGACGTCGCGGAATCGGCCGCCGGTCACCCGCTGAAACGCGGAGAGGTTTCACAATTTTGGTCGGCAAAAGCACACGACTACATTGCAAACTATCCGCTGGCATGGCTGCGACTGCTGGGTCTCAAGCTCCACAATTTTTGGAGCGCGTTTCAGTATGACGATCTCAGCATCATCACTAACCTGCGTGAGCAAGGAGTGACGCTCCCAGGGATTTATTTCGGATTGTTTGCTGCTCTGGCACTGCCGGCCATGATTCTGACCTGGAATGCCGCGCCACTTGGGCGTTGGATCACCGGCGCGATTTTCCTGCAGATGCTGGCCCTATTGCCAGTGTTCACGACGGAACGTTATCGCCTGCCTATTGTCCCCGGACTGGCTGTCTTTGCAGCATTTGGGCTGGTCACCCTTTTTAGCAATTTCGCGACTGGCAATCTTCGTCCCGTCCTTTCCTATGCCATGCTGTTAATGGTTTCGACCCTCTTTGTTTCCTGGCCGCAGCGCGAGCCCTCCCTCTGGGCGCTCGACGCCTATAATAGTGGCTGGCAAGCCCTAGAATCGGGCAATCTGTCGCTGGCGGAACGAAAGCTCGATCTGGCGCGTGCTTATGTTCCCGATAATGCCGAGACCAACTTTGCTCTCGGCAATCTTAAGTTTGCACAAAACGACGCCGCCACAGCTTCGTCCTTTTATCTGACGACTTTGCGTCTTGATCCACGGCATCGCGGCGCGATCAATAATTTGGGTGTTATCGCGCTCGACGCTTCCGAATTCGACACCGCCGAAAAATGGTTTCGTCGCGCGGAAGATGTCGATCCACGCAGCGCGAAAACACACTTTCTCTTGGCCAAAGCACTGGTTGGCAAAAACGACCGGGTGAACGCTCGAGCTGAAATTGAAGCCGCGATCGCGCTAAAACCGGATCAGCCCGAGTTTAATTCCCTGAAACAGCAGATCGAACACGAGTGATTCGCCCGGACCTTTTGAGACGAGCGGAATGGGCGCTCGCGCTCCTACTCACCGCGACCTCGCTTCTTCTTCTCGGCGTCCGCGCAAATCGAGCCGGCGCCTTATGGCGGGACGAATGCGCCGTCGTCAACCTCGCGCAAATGCCGACAGTCTCCGACATCGCGCAGAATTTTCAGCACGAGGCATTTCCCGTTCCCTTTCCGCTGCTCGTTCGCGCGTACAGCAGTCTTTTCGGACGAAGCGATTTCGCCCTGCGGGGTTTCGGAATTCTCGCTGCGCTCGCGCTGCTGTGTGCAATGTGGTGGACGGCGAAGTTCACCGGTCATGGTCCGCCGCTTCTCGCTTTGGCGTTGATTGGACTTAACGCGACGGTTTTATTTTGGGGCACCACCGTTCGCGGCTACGGCCTCGGCGCAGCATTCATCATCGCTGCTTTTGGATCATTCGCAGCGCTGCTGCTGAAACTAACGACGCCGCGTCTCATTATCGCTGGCGTGGTCTCGGTCGCCACTGTTCAATGTCTGGTTCATAATCTCGCCCTCATTGCCGCATTCGTTGCTGGGGCAACGATCGTTGCACTGCTCCTTCACGATTTTAAACGTCTGGTCGCCTTTCTCGGCATTCTCGCGCTCTGCCTCATTTCGTTTGTTCCCTATCTAGGCGCTTACTCCAGTTCATGGAGCGAAGTTGTGGAATTCCCAGTCTCGGCGCGCCTGCTCTGTAACCAGCTTGCGTTCGCCCTCGGCAATCCGACCGCGGCGCTCGCGTGGTTGTGGCGGCTTGCGTTCATTGTGTTGATAATCGCCGCGGTTTACCGGCTCTGCCGCACTTTCCGCGAAAGATCCGCCCAATGGAACGTTCTTCTCTTCGCCGCGATCAGCGCAATCGTTGCGCCGATTGCTTATTACAAGTTTCTCCAAACCCTGAGCTATCTCACGCGCTCCTGGTATTTCATCGCTCTCATTGCCGCGCTCGGGATTGCGCTCGATTGCCTCGCGGCGATTCTCGCGACCAAAGATCGGTTGCGCATCGGCCGATTACTCTTCGCCGCAGCTGCGCTCGTCGTCTTGCCGATCAACGCGTGGCCGGTAATCACGCAGCGCCAGACCAACATCGACATCATCGCGCAAAAAATCGCGACCGACGCAAAACCGTCGGACTTGATCGTGCTCGCTCCCTGGCAATACGCCATTTCATTTCAGCGTTACTATCACGGCTCGACGCCACAGATCACTCTCCCGTCGATCTCCGATCTGCGCGTTCATCGCTACGATCTCTTCCGCGAGAAAATGCTGGCTGAACATTCAATCGACGATGTCTTAGAAAAAATCCGGCAGACGCTCACTTCCGGAAACAGGGTTTGGTTGGTGGGCGGAATCAAATTGCCGCCGGAAGGCCGCGCGCCGCGAAACTTGCCGCCTGCATCGACCGCGAACGGCGTGTGGGACAACATTGCTTACAGCGACGCCTGGATGGAGCAACTCGGCATCTTTGTTCGCCAGCACACTCAGCGCGGGCAAAATGTTTCGCTGCCAGCGCGCGGTCCCATTAATCCATTTGAGGACGTGCCTTTGCTCGTCGTTGACGGTTGGCAGTGATTTAGAGGGCATTGAAGCTGCTCGAATCGCAGCCATGACCCCCACTCGCGATCTGCGCACAATATTCATTGTCGCGCTCGCGCTCGTCGCGATGACGCTCAAGCTCGCGACCGCCTATAACACCATCGGCACTAACGACGCCGTTTTCTTTTACGGGTTCGCCAAGGTCTTGAATGAGCACGGGCTCGAATGGACCTACGCGCACAGCCGGTACTTCAATCATCCGCCGCTGACCGCTTACTTTTTGCGCGGGATCTCTGTGGTCACCGAACAACGTTGGTGTCAGGATCTCGGCATCCATTTCCCATTCCTGCTTCGTCTACCCGGCATTATTGCCGATTTTCTCGTCGTTCTCGTTCTGCTCGGAATCTCGAAGTCCCATTTCAAAATTCCTACCTGGGCTTTGGCCCTCTTCGCGCTGAGCCCGGTGTCGCTGATGGTATCGGGGTTTCACGGGAACACGGATCCTATCATGGTGTTGCCAATGGTCTGCGCGGTGTGGATGTCCCTTCGAAGTCGGCCAAAACTGGCGGGACTGTTCTTTGCGCTGAGTTGTCAGATTAAAATTGTGCCGCTGCTCTTGCTGCCGGCTTTTGTTTTCTTTTGGCTATCGCAGGGCAAGATTCGCGAATTTCTAATTCCTGCGGCGATCGCGACCACAATTCTGTGGTTAGAGCCGCTTCTGAATTTTCCAGTGTTATTTGCGAAGAACGTGCTCGCCTACGGAAGCTATTGGGGAATGTGGGGAATAACCTACTGCCTTCGACTGACGGGAATGCCCGAGTTCAGTCGCGTTTCCTTTTTTGATCTCAGGCCGGGCCAGACGCTGGTCATTACCGTTCTCAAAATGATAATTCTAATCGCTGCTCTGATCATCGCATGGCAACGGCGGCATACTCGTGGCCTCGCATTCGTTGAAACGCTCGCCTGGACTTGGTTGATGTTCTTTATTCTGGCGCCGGGTGCGTGCCCGCAATACATGGTCTGGTTTGCGCCCTTTATTCTCCTCGCGTCGCCATCGCTTTATACCGCGTTAACGATCGCCAGCTCGATCTTCCTGTTCGCTTTCTACAACATCATCTCGGGTGGCCTGCCCTGGTCGGTCGCGCTGGCAATGGATGAATCCTCCCAGCATTGGATCGTATGGTCGCTCCTGCCATGGAGCGTCCTGATAGCCGGCGCGGTCGCGCTTTGGTTAAAACGTAATCACGGTAAACTCGATCTGCCTCTTCTTAGGTTGGAGAAGGTGCGCGCCGAAAACGCCTAGCTATTAGGCTAGGCGAGATCAGCTAGATCTTACGATGAAAGATCAGGTAAGGACCAAACTGCTTCACGAGCCGGAAGTTCTCCCGCACCACCTGATTGGGCGTGTCCGATTGAAATTCAAGAGAGCGGTTCTGTTCCCTACAAGAATCGATCGCGCGATCCAATAGTAGCCAGTCTGACGAGCCAACGTCAGCGGCGAGACGCGAATTGAGTCGGTTCGCCGACAGTGGATTCATTTCCAAAAAATAGGTGCCGGCTTGGAGTTTCGGCATCAAATGATAGATGAACGTGTCGCACCAGCTGCTCCGACGAAGATCGGCCGGTCCAACAAAAAGATGTTCCCCTGGAACGGATTGTTTTTCTAGCCAGTTCAGCATCCGAGCGATGCGAGTCGCTTCTCCTTTGGACGAGCAAGGAAAGTAACGCCCTTCATGTTGCGCCAAATTCCCGTCATCGCCGTTCCCGCCAAAGACAGCGAGGTAGTGGTCTGCCATAAATGGCATAAGCGGTGGCAACACGATTTGAAGGACCGCGAAAATGACAATGGTCGCGACCGTCACATAAGCGAGCCGCGGCCGCCATTCTCGAGAACGGGTGGCCAACACCAGCAACGACAACGGTAACGTCCCGATCGTCAGAAAGGCCACGGATATCAAGTGAAACAGATCGAGCCGTTGTGCCGCCTGCGTTGTCAGCGCGGCTCCGAGCAGGGCGAGTGAGAGAAGTAGCCGACCACGCGGGTCGCCAGCATTGCTCCGGACGAAAATGGTCCCAGCCATAATATTGAGAGCAGCGGCAAACAAATGGATAAAGAACAGTGTCCGCAGGTACGGTTCGACAACGAACATTGGAATGTGGCGCGCCGGACTCGTATAAACCACAGGGTAGAGAAATAGATTGTCGAGCAATGCGCGCGGCCCGACGAAGTACATGAGAAGGGCGAGAGGGAACAGACCACTCGCTGTGCCGATGATGAAACTGAACTGATGCC
>Ga0066660_10000979_pt1 | contig 11438 bp, 8 predicted proteins | sample GraSoiAngelo_109_FD_75177 | JGI IMG/M metagenome (GOLD analysis project Ga0066660, IMG submission 75177) | Grasslands soil microbial communities from the Angelo Coastal Reserve, California, USA - 14_0903_12_20cm | ecosystem: Environmental > Terrestrial > Soil > Grasslands | place: USA...
GCATAACCTTATTGCAATGTGCCCAGGTATGATGAGGCTAACCGATCCTCGATTTCTGAGTGATCGAAGACACAAGGACTTCCGTTATTTTCTAACGACCCAGGTAGGCGATCTGGCGGACGATCGAAACGTTGACAGAATGGTCGAGTTGTGTTTTGGCAGGAAAGGCTTTCCTGGCCTAACCAGCACCTTCTGGAGATTTGAAAATATCGAGGTAGCGAGCGACCCTGTATTGAAGAAAAAGATCTCTTGTCGCATCAAGCAATCGGATAGAAGCTTGGGCGCGATTGCCAGAATCTTTATTGAAGAGATTACACGAGCCAGCGGCTACGAGCGGGCCTGTGTGAAATTTCCGGTCGATGCCGGGCATACGGCCGAGCTGCTCGCGTGGTTTCCTGGTTGCAGAGTCATACACATCACGCGCGATCCTCGCGCAGTTGCCATGTCCAAAACAAATGACCCGTCGGGCACGGCTATCAGAGTTTCACAGCACCCCCGGCTCGCCTGGCTTATACGTAAATTGAATGTGTTGCTTGTTATAGTTCAGTATCGGCGGACTGCGCGAATCCACCGGAGACTTCGGAAGTTCCCTAACTACAAGCTGTTTCGTTACGAAGATCTTTTGGCTGGACCGGAGAGGACGCTAAGGGATCTGTGTAAGTTCATCGACGTAGAATTTACCGAGGATTTGCTTCATCCGGAAACAGGAATTCATCTGCATCAACCTTCGAGCCTTACTGGTAAACAAAAGAAGGCATTTGATCCTACCGCTGCCGTAAGATGGCAGAAACTGATTTCTCCTTTCGATAAGTGGCTGATCACGAGCCTGACCAAACAAAGCATGAGAACATTGGGCTACGAGCCCGCAACACATCCTATTTTTCATGCCGGCCGACAATCTTTGTCCGATGTGTGCACGCAGGCTACCTCATAGGACAAAAAAACGAACGATTCCAGTAAACGCGGCCGAGTGGTTTAAGGCGGCAGGTTGCAAAGGCTGTTATGGAAGTCAGATCGCGTCCAAGGCATCGAAGCCAACCCGCTCTTATCGTGAAGTGTGCGCCCTCTTTTCATTTACCTCTTAAATAAACATGCGTGCCATAGCCGGATTTATTAGTCACGGACCTGTTGCAGAGGGCGAACGTCTTGTCGCGGCTATGGTTCGCTCAATGGACCATGAGCCGTTCTACACCTCAGGGACATACGCTGTTCCGGAACTTGGATTTTATGTTGGCTGGACCGCGTATGAAGATTCGTTTGCAGCCGGCCAAGTGTTCTTCAATGAACAGCGTGACGTTGCACTCATCGTATCTGGCGAATGTTTTGTCGATCCGGAAACCCCATCGAATCTGAGACGCAAAGGACATCAACTCGATTCTAACGACAATTGGCTCGTTCATCTCTACGAAGAGGAGGGCGAGCAATGTTTTGACAGATTGAACGGTCTCTTCAGCGGATTGCTTATCGATAAGAGGCAAGGAACGGCATTCCTATTTAATGATCGCTACGGCGCGGAACGAGTCTACTGGCACCAGGCTAAAGAAACCACGTACTTCGCCAGCGAGGCCAAGGCACTTCTTCGTGTCTTGCCAGGGACGCGAGCATTTGATGAGGCCGGGCTAGCGGACTTTCTGACATACGGATGCACCCTGGAGGGACGGACATTGTTTCGTGGTATCCAATTGTTACCTGCCGCGGCGATCTGGTCATTCAAGCACGGACAATCCAGAAAGAGGAAATATTTTTCGCCTGAAACCTGGGAGTTACAGCCGCGGCTTACACCTGAGAAGTTTCAAATGGAGTTTCAAGAAACTTTTACGCGATTGTTGCCGAGGTATTTTGGGTCTCAGGCTAAGATAGGCATTTCATTAACTGGGGGGCTGGACACTCGGATGATTATGGCTTGTCGGCCCGATAGTGCTCGAAATGTAGTTTGCTACACCTTCTCTGGAGAAAGCGGCGAAACATTGGATGATCGACTGGCCGCACAGGTGGCGAAAGCGTGCAGTCTTGAAGACAGGCTGCTCCGGATCGGTCCCGATTTTTTTTCAGATTGTGGTTCCCATGTCGATCGGACGGTCTATGCGACAGATGGGTGCTTCGGAGCTACTGGCGCGCACGAAATCTATTTCAACAGACAGGCTCGACAGTTGGCGCCTATTCGTCTGACCGGTAACTACGGAAGTGAGGTTTTGAGAGGAGTCTCAACGTTCAAACCGATTGGGCTTTCGCCAGCTCTTTTTAATCCTGAGCTCAACGATGTTCTCGATTCCGTGACAGCTCCGCTCGCCAATGGAAAAACTCATCCGGTTACGTTTGCGGCATTTCGCGAGATACCGTGGAATTTGTTTGGAAGCCTGGCTGCCGGCCAGTCGCAAGTGGGCTTTCGGACGCCTTACTTGGACAACGAGATCGTGGCTCTCGCCTATCGGACTCCGGAAAGTCTGCGGAGTTCACCTCTTCCGTCATGGCGCCTTGTGAAGGCAAACAGCAGGTTGCTCGGCAGTATCCCTACGGACAGAAGGCCATCGCCAAACACCGCTCAGCCGGCGGCGGCTCTCAGACGTTTCTTCTCCGAGGCAACATTCAAGCTGGATTACCTCAACAATGAGGGTTGGCCCGACTGGCTCTCGCCGTTCGATTCCGTATTCACACGAGTGACTTCAAGTCTGAAGATTGTCGGGTTGCACAAATACTTGCACTACCGACAATGGTTCCGGGGCCAACTGGCCGATTACTTGAAGGATGTTGTCAGCAGTACGCGGACACAGCAGGCGCCGTTCTGGAACCGGCGTTTTCTCGCAAAGATGGCCACCGAGCATCTAGAAGGGCGGCACAATTATGTAGCTGAAATTAATGCGGTGCTCACCCTGGAGGCTACCGAGAGACTTCTTTTTGGAGAATTTGCGCCTTCGCGGCCGAAATCCGATGACTTTCCAGCTACCAGTTCCGTCGTTGCCAAGTCGCGACCATAGCGTTCGCAGCATATTCGGATTCTCACGACATCAGAACTAAGGATTGAACGGTGAAAGCACACACACAAGCATTCCTGAGGCAAGTTGGGCTATACCAGCGCTTAAAGTCCTCTGTGGTATACGATCTTTACTGGGCATTCGCTAACCGGAGGCTGCTCGAGGCTCGAGCCAAGGAAGTTGAGTTCTATGAAAAAACATTAAGCGGGTTTCGCCCCGGAAATCTCATCTTTGACGTTGGCGCTAATCAGGGTCACAAAACCGATATCTTCCTAAGGCTTGGAGCAAAGGTGGTGTCCGTGGATCCAGATAAGGCAAACCAGGAGGCATTGAGGGAGAGATTTCTAAAATACAGACTCAGGCCGAAAAAGGTGAATATTGAAGGAAAAGCAGTTAGCGACGCGATTACGGTTAAAAGCATGTGGATTGACGCTCCAGGCTCAGCAAAAAATACGCTGAATCAAAAATGGGTCGATATTTTGAGAAATGACGAAAAACGATTTGGACAACGCGTCGATTTCGCCTCCAAAAGGGAAATTGAGACAACCACTCTCGAAGACCTAATGACCACTTATGGTGTCCCATTCTTTATAAAGATAGACGTTGAAGGACACGAAGCCCATGTCCTCCGGGGTCTGAATCGTCCTGTTCCATACCTCTCATTCGAGGTGAATTTGCCCGAATTTAAACTGGAGGGCCTAGAATGCGTTAACACCCTCAGTCAGATTGCCGCGGGTGGTGAATTTAATTACGCCGTCGATTGCGAACGCGGCTTAATGCTTGACAGCTGGACACGACCTCGGGATTTCGCACGGGTTATTGAACGGTGCGCGGCGCCGTCTATTGAAGTTTTTTGGAGAACACACATTTGCGTGAATTGACTTCAGTCAATGGAAATCGAGGATTAATTCTATAAGCAACCTGCAGACATATCAGGAGCTGGTCTTACGGACAGAGCTCAGCCGACCGTCCCAGGGCTACCTCGAGCCAAGGAAGACGGAAGTTGAAGATCAATCTCGGTCGCATAGAGACTACCGCTCGGCGGAAGAAAAGAGGTCAGAAGCCAGAGGTCACAGAGCGACGGACAGAGATTCAGCTCTCAACACTGAACCCCCTACTCTCAGTGTCGCCCTGCTCACCGGCGGCGGGGACAAGCCTTACGCCATTGGCATGGCGGTTGCACTTACCTCAGCAGGGCTACACGTTGATTTTGTCGGCAGCGACGATCTGAGCGTGCCGGAGTTGCTGACTAATTCGCGAATCAAGTTTCTTAATTTGCGGGGAGATCAGCGGCGCGAGACGAGCCTTCCGGCGAAAGTCCTGCGGATCCTGAACTACTACGCGAAGCTAATCCTATACGCTGCAACGGCAGAACCAAAGCTCCTTCATATCTTGTGGAATAACAAGTTTGAGCTCTTCGACCGAACTTTGTTGATGCTCTATTACAAATTGCTAGGAAAGCGGCTCGTTTTCACCGCGCACAATGTGAATGCTGGTAAGAGGGATTCGAATGACTCATGGCTCAATCGGACCTCACTGAAAATTCAATATCACTTAAGCGACCACATTTTTGTTCACACCAACAAGATGAAAGACGAAATAGTAGCGGACTTTCGTGTTCCGAGCGACAAGGTCACTGTCATTCCCTTCGGTATCAACAATACTGTTCCGAATACCCGTCTTTCGGTTGCGGAGGCAAAACAACAGTTGGGCGTGAATGCCGGCGATAAGACTGTGCTGTTTTTTGGGAACATCGCGCCTTATAAAGGATTGGAGTATTTGGTGGCGGCGTTTTGCCAGTTGCTCGAAATAGACAGGAGTTATCGTCTGGTCATTGTAGGGAAACCCAAAGGGCCGACAAATTACTGGAACGAAATTAAGCAGACCATCCTCTGCAGCGACATCGGAGACCGGGTCATCGAGAAGATCGAATACGTTCCAGATGAGGCAACAGAATTATACTTCAAAGCGGCGGACGTTCTGGTTCTCCCCTATACGCATGTATTTCAGAGCGGTGTGCTTTTTCTGAGCTATAGCTTTGGGTTGCCGGCAATCGCTGCGGATGTCGGCGACTTGAGGGAGGAAATCCTTGAAGGAAAAACAGGTTTTGTCTTCAAGGCCAAAGATCCTTCCGATTTGGGTAGAACAATCAGGAACTACTTTGGCAGCGACTTATTCTGCGACCTAGAAACCCGGCGGGTCGAGATTAAGACTTATGCCAACGGCAAGTACTCATGGACTAGCGTGGCTACCATAACTACCGCCATTTACTCAAAGCTTCTAACTTCTGACTTCCGGTCTCGGATCTCTGTTCTGTGTTAAAACCTTTAGTTTCGATTTTAATACCGGCGTACAACGCCGAGGGTTGGATGGCCAGTACGATAAAGTCGGCGGTCGCACAGACCTGGCCTCATAAGGAGGTCATTGTGGTCGATGACGGTTCTACTGACCGGACCCTGGCGGTTGCGCGGCAATTTGCATCGAAAGAGGTTTGTGTCGTGACGCAGCCGAATCAAGGTGCGGCCGCCGCCCGGAACAAAGCGCTGGCGCTAAGTCGGGGAGACTACATTCAATGGCTCGATGCGGACGATCTGCTGTCGCCTGACAAGGTCGCGCTTCAAATGCAAGCAGCGGCGCAGACAACAAACCGACGGATGCTTTTTTCTTCTGCATGGGCCTTTTTTCGGTTTCGGCCAGCCAAAGCGAAGTTCAATCCAACTCCTCTCTGGTCAGACCTTGATCCAACTGAGTGGCTTACACGGAAGTTGGAAGGAAACTGGCATATGCAGACTGCCACCTGGCTCGCTAGCCGGGAGTTGACGGAGGCGGCTGGGCCCTGGAACACGCGTCTTTTGGGAGATGACGATGGGGAATATTTTTCTCGTGTGATTAATGCCAGCAATGGCATTCGGTTTGTATCGCAAGGCAAGGTCTACTACCGCATTGTGCCGAGCAGCCGACTGAGTTATATCGGTCGATCGAACAAGAAGATGGAAGCGCAGTTTCTTGGGATGACCCTGCAAATTGGATACCTGCGCGCCAGAGAAGACAACGACCGAATCCGCGCGGCGTGCGTGGAGTATTTGCAAACGTGGCTGCCTACCTTCTATCCAGAGCGGCCCGATCTGGTGCAGGAAGCGCAGCAACTCGCTGCCAGCCTGGGAGGACAACTATACCTTCCCAAGGCATCATGGAAGTACGCATGCATTGAAAAGCTCTTCGGACGCGCAGCTGCAAAGCAGAAGCAGTTGCACTACGAGTGGGCCAAGGATTCCGCGGCAAGAACCTGGGACAAAGAGATGTACTCATTTGATCGGAAGGGCAGCTTACCCAGCCAAGCAAACGGCGCTGATCAATATGTGGACTGATATGGCCGTGTAGCGAGATGTTGCACTAACGATTCGATCATTTAATGAGTACACTAATTATTAAGCGCGGAGCCACCGGCGATGTCGTTAGGACTACGCCATTGTTGCGCCTATTGGATGCGCCGATCAGTTGGGTGACGGCAGAAAACAATCTCCCACTACTTCAAGGCATCGATCGAGCGGTGCGTTGTGTCTCATGGGAAAATCGTAACCGCGTCGCAGACGCCACTTACGACCTCGTGATCAATCTTGAGGATGATCGAGAGACCAGCGCTTTCTTGGGCGAACTAAGATTCAAACAACTTTTCGGTGCTCATCTGAATAGAGACGACCAGCTAACTTATACTTCAGATTCGCGCGCCTGGTTCGACTTAAGCTTGATCAGCGTGCATGGGCTAGAAAAGGCCGATCGACTCAAGCTTTTAAACCGCCGCACGTATCAGGATTTGATATTCGATGGTCTCGGTCTTGGCTTTAACGGCGAGCCGTACTATCTGCCCCCACCGCAACCGACTGGATTACAAGGAGACGTGGCTATCTCCTCCACCGCGGGCGCGGTCTGGCCGATGAAGAAATGGGCCTATTACGACGAGTTGAAAAAGGAGTTGGAGGCGGCAGGGCTCAAAGTCAACATGTTGGAATCCCGGCCTACGCTGCTTGAGCATTTGGCTGATGTGCAAGGCCACCGCTGCCTGGTTTCCGGTGATAGCTTACCGATGCATCTGGCGCTGGGCAGCGGAGTGCGCTGCGTTTCCATTTTCACCTGTACCAGTCCCTGGGAGATATACGGATACGGATTACAAGAAAAGATCGTCTCTCCGTTTTTGGAAAAGTTTTTCTATGCACGCGGCTACGACGCCCGCGCAACTACGGCGATCATCGTAGATGAAGTACTCAGTACCGTGATGAACCAGCTCAGCGCTGCCGTACCAGCGACCGACGCCATGGCGAGGCAAGGTAATCAAGCGTCACAAGCAACCCTCCTGGCAAGAGTTCCGCAGGGTTATTCTTGACGCAATCAGTCCTAATTCTAAGAAAGGCGCGACAGTTGCGTAGATCTCTCGTTGCCCCTTAACGCTTACCCCGCGCTTCATGACGTTTGGTCGAAGATCCACGTTTGTAGAAAGCTCAAATGTGCGTCAACACTTAAGTAGTCATCGGTGATCGGAAAATATCGGATATAGGCATGCCTGCGGTTTCTGTTATAATCCCTACTTTTAACCGGAGTAAGCTTCTCGTAAATGCGATCCAAAGTGTCCTTTGTCAGACCTATCGAGATTATGAGATCATTGTTGTTGACGACGGGTCGACAGACGACACAGCGGAAGCGCTCACGCCGTACATGGATCGCATCCGATATGTGTACCAGGCGAATCTTGGAGCAAGCGCGGCACAGAACAGGGGAGTACACCTGGCAAGAGGCAAATGGGTCTCGATTCTCGCGTCAGACGATGTATGGCTTCCTACGAAGCTTGAGACTCAGTTGAAGGTTGTAGCTACCCTCGGCAAAAACTTTGGGGCGTGCTTTACAAATTGCGATTTCTTTGGCAACACCCATGCCATACCGTCTGCGTTTGAACAGGCGGGGTTCAATGAAGAGCTGCCATTCGGTCCACTGGAGGAACCTTTCAAAGTCATTTTAGCCCGGCATCCAGCAATCTATGTTCAGAGCCTGCTGGTCTTACGCTCCTTGATGGAATATCCCAATGGATTTGATGAACGTATAGTCGTGGCAGAAGACACAGATCTGCTGTTCAGGTTAGCGTTCAAAACAAAATTTTGTTTCGTGAACGAATGCCTTGTCAGGATTGATAGGACGCCGGCCCGGGGAATGGGCCTGATGGAGCTCTACTACAGCAGCGATGATCGTGCATTCGGCTCGAAGGAGCACGTATTTCAGAAATGGATGTCCCTACCAGAGAAGATGGATCCGGAGCTTGGTCAGACGCTTGAGGAAAGGCTCAAGCTTCTATACTACGACTGGCTTGTGACAAAACTATATCGCTTCCGATTCGTGAAGGCCCTCGAAATTGCCGGGAGAATAAACGCGACGGGAGATAACTACAAAATAATATCTCGAACGCTTGCGTCTCGAGCAAAAAGGAAGATATCTACACTCATCGATCGGTTTCATGGTAGCTGATACCACGTGCGAAAAGGCGGACGACTATAATTGCTGAAATCTGGTTTTGCTCTGTGAATTCACTGAGCTCGAAAGCCCAGTCAAACCGCGACAATCGTAAATTGGAGAATCATGACTAATAACAGTTCCAATGTCACCGACGACGAGGATGTGCTCGTTGCCATGACGCGGCCCGAAAGCACGGAAGGTGGTCGGCCCAGCAAAGCGATCGATCCGAATGCGAAACATCTCCGCACTGATCACCTCTTGGGAGACCTCAAGGGCCGGACGATTTCCGGAGCAGTCGTCACCATTGTGGCCCAGGCGGGTCAGTTTGTATTAAATTTCGGCTCCATCATGATTCTGGCGCGTCTACTTACACCAAAGGATTTTGGCCTGTTTGCGATGGTGACGACAGTAATGGCGTTCTTGCGTGTCTTTAAAGATGCTGGCCTGTCTACCGCCACCATCCAAAGAGAAGATATCACGCACGGGCAGGTATCCAATCTGTTCTGGATCAACGTGGCCATGAGTGGCGCGATCGGCCTGTTACTGGCAGCTGGTTCTCCAGCGATAGCATGGTTTTACCGGGAACCGCGTCTGGTCGGCATAACATTGGTTTTGTCCAGCACGTTCTTATTAAGTGGCTTGGCTGTTCAACACACCGCTCTTTTGACCCGGCAGATGCGTTTCAAAGCCACAGCGGTTATCCAAGTCGGCTCAATGTTGGTTGGAACTGCAATAGGGGTTGTTATGGCTTGGACAAACTATGGCTACTGGGCCTTGGTCTGGGGAAACTTTGCTACAGTTGCAGCATCGGTTGTACTGACATGGATCGCCATTCCGTGGCGGCCCCAAGCGCCCATCGGGAGGAGCGGGACCCGTTCCCTAATAGGCTTCGGAGCGAACCTGACCACAGGCGGCTTTCTTTATTCCCTCGCCAGGGGAACTGACGCGATGTTGATCGGCCGCTTTTATGGAGCAGATTCGGTGGGTCTATATACAAGGGCCGCAGCGTTGCTGAACCGGCCCATGGAACAGGCTCTGAGTCCCCTTCATTCCGTGTTTGTCCCAGTCCTATCCAGGATCCAGAGTCAACCCGAGCGCTACCGACGGACCTTTCTTCGCGTTTACGAAGCAATGGCGCTGGTAAGTTGCCTTACGGCCGGTTTGCTATTCGCGCTAGCTCGCCCGCTAACTCTTGTTGTGCTTGGCGGCAAATGGGAACAGGCGTCTATTATTTTTGCCAGCCTTACAATTGCGGCGTTCATCATGCCGCTTGGCACGGCGTCAACGTGGCTATTCATCAGCCAGGGGCGGGGCAGAGACTGGTCTGTTTCAAGCTTACTGGGTTCGATTACTATTGTTGTTTCTTTCGTGACTGGCCTCCCCTTTGGCCCTGTCGGAGTCGCCATCGCCTATTCGACTATCGGCCTATTCATCGGTATGCCGCTTCTTTACTATTTGGCCGGACGGGTTGGCCCCGTCAGTACGGTTGATTTATGGAAAGGCATTTTTCGCTTCCTGCCGCTTTGGATCGTTGTATGTGGCGTGGCATGGTTGGTACGCCTCCTTCTCTTGGACTCCCCACCATTATTGCAATTACTCATCTGCGCCCCCATTGGCCTTCTTGCTGGAGCGACCTTAATTTGTGTTGTACCTGCGATGCGTCGAGTGGCATTTTCGCTCGTTGATATTTTGCGAGAACTGAAATCGCGTACCAGTTTCTTCAATGCAAAATAGTGTTGCTTCGTCTGGCCCGTTGGCACAGACGGCACCGGTCCGTGCGATGTGGGGCATGTTTTATCGCAGGGAGCGATGGTCGTTTTCGTGGCGTGGCCGAGTGATCGTCGCTTCCGCCCTGCTGCTGGTCGGCGCTCTTGTCCTGACAGGTGTTCACCCATTTCTTGCGATAACTCATCGTGTCGATTCGGACGTCCTTGTTGTCGAGGGATGGATACATGATTACGCACTTCGCGCGGCGGTGGCGGAATTCCGGAATGGTCGCTATCAGCGCGTCTTTACGACTGGCGGACCTGTAGAAGGAAGTGGTGACTACATTAATGATTACCACACCAACGCCAGCGTCGGTGCGGATCTCTTGAAAAGATACGGTCTCCTAGATGAATCTTTACAGATCGTTCCGTCGCGAATCATGGATCGCGACAGAACATACGGCTCGGCCGTTGCCCTACGGAACTGGTTTCGCGAACACGATATGCATATTCGCAGTCTTAATGTGCTAACAGAAAACCTCCATGCGCGGCGAAGCCGTCTTCTCTTCTCCAAAGCACTCGGCCCTGGAATATCGGTAGGTATTATCGCTGTGCCGAATCCCGATTACGATGCACGCCGTTGGTGGCGTTACAGTGAAGGTGTCAAAGACGTGGGAAGCGAAGCAATTGCCTACATATATGCCAGGCTCCTCTTTCACCCTCGGGGCTGGCCGGATGTAGAGAAAGCAGCTGCAACTTCTAAGAGCGATACGATACAATGATAATAGCTATTGTTGGCCTGGGCTATGTTGGACTGCCACTTGCGCTGCAGTTTGCACGCGCCGACATCAGGGTAATCGGCTTGGATGTCGATGCGGTAAAGGTGGATTTAATCAATCGCGGTCAGAGTTACATTAAGCACATTGAGCCGGAAGCCATACGGGACGCGTTGGGGAAAGAGCGACTTTCTGCATCGACTGATTTCAGATGTATCAAAGGCGTCGAAGCAATCATCATCTGTGTACCAACGCCGCTTAGTAAGAACCGAGAGCCGGATATCTCGTTCGTTCTTGAAACAGGCCGAAGAATTGCGCCCTACCTCTCCAAAGGCGCGTTAGTCGTCCTGGAATCGACCACTTATCCCGGCACAACCGACACCGATCTACGCGCCGTGCTTGAGGAGGGATCGGGAATGAAAGCCGGGGTAGACTTTCATCTGGCTTTTTCACCGGAACGGGAAGATCCCGCTAACGAACAGAGC
>Ga0066660_10000980_pt1 | contig 11438 bp, 7 predicted proteins | sample GraSoiAngelo_109_FD_75177 | JGI IMG/M metagenome (GOLD analysis project Ga0066660, IMG submission 75177) | Grasslands soil microbial communities from the Angelo Coastal Reserve, California, USA - 14_0903_12_20cm | ecosystem: Environmental > Terrestrial > Soil > Grasslands | place: USA...
GCTGCCGCAGCTTCTGCGGCTGGCCGCGCAGCCGGGCGATCATCATCTCCTGTGCGTTCCGCCCCTGGAATGGCAGCTTGCCCGTGAACATTTCGAAGGCGACAATGCCGAGGGCGTAGATGTCGGAGCGGGCGTCGAGCGCTTTGCCCCGAATCTGCTCGGGACTCATGAATTCCGGCGTGCCGAGGATGATGCCGGTGGCGGTGAGCTTGGCAATCGCCGGATCGGCGCGGCGCTCCTTTGCGAGGCCGAAGTCCATGACGACGGCCCGCTCGCGGCCGTTGTCCTCGGTCTCGAGCATGATGTTCTCGGGCTTCAGGTCGCGGTGCACGATCTGGAGCTCGTGCGCGTGGTGCAGCCCGGCGCACACCTGACGCAGCACGTCGATCCCGGCGGCGAGCGCCATCGGCCCACCCTTCACCTCGCGGTCCGAGAGCAGCTCGCCCTTCAGGAACGGCATGACCAGATAGATCAGCCCATCCTCGGATTCGCCGAGGCGGAGGATGCGACAGACATTCGGGTGGTCGAGTCGCATGGCGAGCCCGGCCTCGCGTCGCAGCCGCTCCACGGAGCTCCGGTCGGTGGCGAGCTTGGGGGAGAGCACCTTGATCGCCACGTCGTGCCCGGTCGACACCTCACGGGCGAGGTAGACGAACGACATCCCCCCTTCGCCCAGCTTATTCTGAACCTGGTAACGCGAGTCGAGCACCTCTCCCAGGAGGGAGGAGGCGCGATCGAGCCCCGGCTTCGCCTGGGGGGGCGCACGGACCGCGGTGCCGCCCTGCGACGGGGGGCCGGGCGCGGGCCGCGGCGTCGCGGCCTTGGCCTGCACCTCCACGAGCATGTTGCCGTCGCGGGGGCAGAACCGGGCGCTGTCGACGTACACGGTCCCGCACTTGGGGCAGCGTCGTTCGCTCATTGACGCACCAAGTTGCGCCCTTCGTTCTTCGCGCGATAGAGGGCCTGGTCGGCGAGGGCCACGAAGCTGTCGGCGCTGGTGACGCGGTCGTCGGGGAAGGAAGCCACCCCGATCGAGATCGTCAGGTTGAGCGGGTCTTCGCCCGGGTCCGCAAAATCGTGTTGCATCACGCGCCGCCGCAGTCGCTCGGCGAAGATGGCGGAGCCGTGGAGCGCCGTCTCGGGCATGACGATGACGAACTCTTCCCCTCCGTAGCGGGCGACCAGGTCCACCGACCGCGCCTCCCGTCGCAGGATCTCGCCGACTTGGCGCAGGACCGAATCTCCCGCAAGGTGGCCGCGCGTGTCGTTCACCAGCTTGAACCGGTCGATGTCGGCGAGCAGGATCGTCAGGGCGAGATTGTACCGACGCGCGCGGTCGAGCTCCGCCGCGAGCTCCTCCGACAGGGCGCGGCGGTTCAAGCAGCCGGTGAGCGCGTCCGTCGCCGCGAGCTTCTCGAGCCGTTTCTTGTCGGACACCGCGGTTTCGAAGTCGTACGCCTTTTCGATCGCCGCGACTGCCGTGCGAATCACCGTCTCCGAAAACTGGGCATCGGCGCGCGTGAGCGGCGGGTCCTCGCCCGTGGTCCGCAGGAAGAACACGCCCAGCTGCTGGTCCTTCATCGAGAACGGCAGGGCCACCGCGGAGCGGGTGGGTACGGTGATCTGCTCGCGCTGCCACCGCACGCGCTCTTCCTGATACAGCGGATCCGTCGTCACGTCTTCGACCAGCACGGAGCGACTGGTGGTCAGCGCCCGCTGGATCTCGGGGTAGCGGACCAGCTCGATTTGGAGATTGCGGAGCATGGGGTTTTCGTACGCCGCCACGACCACGCCCAGCTGGTCCCCGGGCTTGGCGAGCACCATCGAGCACTTCGAGATCTGCAGCACGCGCGCCACGCGCCGCACCAGGATGTGATAGATCTCGTCGGGCTTGAGGGAGTCGGTGACCTCGTGCAGGATGTCGACGATCGCGGCGCGGCTCTGCGCCTCGTCGCGCGCCCGCGCCAGCTCCTGCGCCGTGCGGATGTGGGCCTTGACGCGCGCCAGGAGCTCCCGCACGCGGAACGGCTTGGAGATGAAGTCCGCCGCCCCCAGGCCCAGCGATTTGACGGTCGCTTCCTCCGGAGGCATCGACGAGATCATCAGGACGGGAACGTCCCGGAACCGATCGTCGGCCTTCATTCTCGCGAGCAGCTGGAGCCCGTCGACCTTCGGCATCATGATGTCGAGCAGCAGCAGGTTGGGGCGCTCGTCTTCGAGCTTCCCGAGCAGCCCTTCGCCGCCGGGCGCGGTGACGACCTCGTACCCGTTCTCCTTGAGGATCCAGGTCAAGGTCCGCACCAGCGACTGATCGTCGTCGGCGACGAGGATCTTGGCAGCGGGCTCTGGCATCTCGGGTCTTCAGTCCTCGAGCAGCGAGGGATCGACGTTGCCGCCGCTCACCACGAGCACCGTGGGGGGGACGGGGTGGACGGCGCCGGAGCGCACTGCGGCCGTCGTCGCGGCGCCCGACGGCTCCACCGCCAGATGGCAGTGCTGCCAGAGAAAATGCACCGCCTCCCGCAGCGTGTCATCCTCCACGAGCGCCACGCCGGCCACCCGATCGCGCTGCGCCGCGAGCTGCGCGAACGGGATGTCCCCCACGCCGAGCGTGATCAGCCCGTCCGCGATGCTGGCGGTGCGCTCGAGCCGCACCGGGTGGCCGGCCTCGAGCGAGCGCTTGAGCTTCGGGGCGCCGACGGGCTCGACCCCCCACACCGTCGCGCGACTCCCCGCCGCCGCAAGCCCGGTCACGACGCCGGCGATGAGGCCGCCCCCGCCCACGGGCACCACCACCGTCCGGACGTCGGGCAGCTGCTCCGCGATCTCGAGCCCGACGGTCGCCTGCCCGGCCACGATGTCCGGATGGTCGAACGGGGGCACCACTGCGAGCGCGTCCCGCACGGCGATGGCTTCGGCGGCGCGCCGGCGGTCGTCCGAGGTGCGACCGGCGAGCACCACCTCTCCCCCCCACTTCTTTACACCCGCGACCTTCACCGCCGGCGCGGTCTCGGGCATCACGACCACCGCCCGCACCCCCACCAGCTGCGCTGCGTAGGCCAGCGCCTGGCCGTGGTTGCCGCTCGAGTAGGTGATGACCCCATTGCGCCGCGCGGCTTCCGGTAGGCGTCTGACCGCATTGTACGCGCCCCGCAGCTTGAACGCGCCGATGGGCTGCAGGCTCTCGAGCTTCAGGTAGGCGTTGAGCGGCTCCACGAAGCGGAGGGGCGTGCGAACCGCCACCCCGGCGAGCCCCGCGGCCGCGTCCCGGACGTCTTGGGCGCTGACCACGCTACTTTTTCTGCTTCGTCGGCTTCGCCTTCGCTTTCGCCTTGGCCGGAGGCTTCTTGGCCTTGGCGGGCGCCCGCGGGGCATCGCCGTCTTCCGCATCACCCTCCCCGTCATCCGCTTCGTCTTCCTTCACGACCCGGGCCACGTCCACCACCAGATCGCCCGCCGTCATGTTCATGATCTTCACGCCCTGGGTGTTGCGGCCCGAAATGCGGATGCCCTCGACCGGCACGCGGATCATGATCCCCTTCTTGGTGATCATCATCAGCTCGTCGTCGGGGAGCACCTCTTTGAGGGCGACGATGTTGCCCGTCTTGTCCGCACGCTTCAAGGTGATGATGCCCCGGCCGCCGCGGTGCTGCACCCGATACTCATCGAGCTCGGAGCGCTTGCCCATGCCCTTCTCGGTGACGGTGAGCAGCGTGGACTTGCGGCGCACGACCACCATGTCGATCACCTGGTCCTTCTTGTCGAGCTCGATCCCTTTCACGCCGGTGGCCGTGCGTCCCATGTCCCGCACGTCCTTCTCATGGAAGCGGATGCTCATGCCGTGGTGCGTGGCGAGCACGATGTCGTTCCGGCCGTCGGTCACTTGCACGTCGATCAGCTCGTCGCCCTTCTCGATGTTGATGGCGCGAATGCCGACCGAGCGCGGGTTGCCGAACTCCGACAGTCGCGTCTTCTTCACCACGCCCTGCTTGGTGGCGAACAGGAGGTACTGGTCCTCCGAGAACTCGCGTACGGGCACCAAGGAGGCGAGGCGCTCGTCGGGCTTCATGGCGATGCAGGAGATGATGGGTTTGCCGCGCGCGGCTCGGGCTGCCTGCGGAATCTCGTGCACCTTGAGCCAGTAGCACTGCCCTTGCTGGGTGAAGAACATCACGTAGTCGTGGGTCGAGGCGATGAACAGGTGCTCGACCCAGTCGTCTTCCTTCGTATGCGCGGAGATCACGCCCCGACCGCCGCGCCGCTGGCGCCGATAGGCCGACACCGGCAGTCGCTTGATATAGCCCGCGTGGGACACGGTGATCACCATGTCCTCTTCCGCGATCAGGTCCTCGATCGAGAACTCGCCCTGGTCGGCCACGATTTCGGTGCGCCGCTCGTCGCCGAAGCCGTGCGCCAGCTCCGAGAGCTCTTCTTTGAGGATCTTCAGGCGCCGCGGCTTCGACCCGAGGACCTCCTTGCACTCCTTGATGAACTTGCGGACTTCCTTGAGCTCGTCGTCGAGCTTGGTGATCTCGAGGGCGGTGAGCCGGGCGAGCCGCATGTTGAGGATTTCCGCCGACTGCTTTTCGGACAGCTTGAAGCGCTTGCGCAGGCTGGCGTCCGCCGTCGGCGTGTCCTTCGACTTGCGGATGATCTTCACGACCTCGTCGATGTTGTCGACCGCGATCTTCAAGCCTTCGAGGATGTGCTCGCGGTCCTGCGCGCGCTTCAGCTCGAACTCGGTGCGGCGAACGATGACGGTATGGCGATGCTCGATGAAGTGCTCGAGGATCTCCTTCAGGTTCATTTCCTTCGGCGCCCCGTCGACCAGGGCGAGCATGATCGCGCCGAAGGTCGTCTGCATCTGCGAATGCTTGTAGAGCTGGTTCAGCACGACGGCCGGCACGGCATCGCGCTTCAAGTCGATGACGACGCGCATCCCCTCGCGGTCCGAATAATCCTGGATGTCCGAGATCCCGTCGATCTTCTTGTCGTTCGCGAGCTCGGCGATCTGCGCGATGAGATTCGCCTTGTTCACCTGATAGGGAATCTCCGTGACGACGATCTGCTGTTTGCCCGTGGACTCCTTCTCCTCGACGACGGCGCGGGCCCGTAGCACCATCCGCCCGCGACCCTTCTCGTAGCACTCCTTGATCCCCTCGCGGCCGTAGATGATCGCGCCCGTCGGGAAGTCCGGCCCCTTGATGAACTTCCGGAGATCCTTGAGGGACGCGTCCGGGTGGTCGACCAGATGGTTGATCGCCTCAACCGTCTCCGCCAGGTTGTGCGGCGGGATGTTGGTCGCCATCCCCACCGCGATGCCCGACGTGCCGTTCACGATCAGGTTGGGGAGCCGCGCCGGCAGCACCGTCGGCTCCTGCAGCCGGTCGTCGAAGTTGGGGACGAAGTCGACGGTATTCTTGTCGATGTCCTCGAGCATCGTCATCGCGATGCGGGTGAGGCGGGCTTCCGTGTAGCGATAGGCGGCCGGCGGATCGCCGTCTACAGAGCCGAAGTTCCCCTGGCCATCCACCAGCGGATAGCGCAGCGAGAAATCCTGGACCATCCGCACCAGCGAGTCGTACACCGCCACATCGCCGTGCGGGTGATACTTGCCGAGCACGTCGCCGACGACTGTGGCGCTCTTTTTATAGGGGCGCCCGGGCACGAGCCCCAGCTCGTGCATGGCGTACAAGATGCGGCGGTGCACGGGCTTGAGCCCATCGCGCACGTCGGGAAGCGCGCGCTGCACGATCACGCTCATCGAGTAGTCGAGGAACGACTCGCGCATCTCGTCTTCGATGAGGCGCGGGAGGATGCGTTCGCGGGTCGGTGCGGTCATGAAACCAGGTGTCAGGTGTTAAATGTCGGGTGTCAGCAAGCCTTGGCGAGACTGCCTAAGTTGCCCAAAAATAATCACTTAGGTCCTGAAAGGCAACGCGAAAACGGCCGCTAACTGAGGGTGGGGGCGGCACTTACAGGCTTGGAGCGTGACCCCGCTCTCCCTCCTAATTGACGCCCCCACTTTTGAGGATCGGTTGATGTGTCCCCCCTAGAGTACCTCCCAGGCTGCGGCCTGGGCTCGGCCGACACTCTGCTGAAGCACACGGAGCGAAGCGGCGCTATCGAGCGGGAGTGTCCTTCAGGATGGTGCTTCGCCGAGCCCAGCCTTCAAGCTGGCGAGATCGCAATCGCAATCTTCCCGAACTGTTCGCCCCGCTCCAGCCGCTCGAACGCCGCGCGCGCCTCAGCGAACGAGAACACCCGATCGATGGTCGGTCGCAACTCGCCCGCGCCGAGTACGCGCACGATCTCGCGATACTCGGCGTCGTTTCCCATGGTGGACCCCATGAGGCTCCACTGATACCAGAACAGCCGGCGGATGTCGAACGCGACCTTGGGCCCCGTCGTCCCACCGCAGCTTACGAAGCGCCCTCCGCGCCCGAGCGAGCGGAGTGACTCCTCCCACGTCGCCTCGCCCACGTGGTCGATCACGACGTCGGCGCCGCGCTTGTCGGTCAGGGCGCGAACCTCCTGGGAAATCTTCTGGGTCGTGTGATTGAGCGTCACGTCCGCACCGAGCTTTTGCGCCTCACGCAACTTGGCGTCGCTGGAGCTCGTGACGATCACTCTCGCTCCTTTGAGCTTCGCGATCTTTAGGGCGGCGAGGGATACGCCACCCCCGATGCCCCAGACGAGCACCGTTTCGCCCCGCCGAACCTGCGCCCGCGTGACGATCATCCGCCAGGCGGTGAGGGTCACCAGCGAGAACGCCGCCGCCTCGGCCCACGTGAGCGGCGTCGGCAACGTGGGAATAACGGCGACATTCTGCTCCGGCACCACGATCGCCTGGGCGAGAGTACCGGGCAGGTGCTCGCCCAGAATGCCGTAGTTGAGACACAGCGAATGCTCGCCAGCACGGCAGTACGCGCAGCTGTAATCGGGGATCCCGGGGTTGATCATCACCCGGTCGCCGGGCCGGACCGAGCGAACCTGAGCACCCACCGCCTCCACGACGCCGGCTCCGTCGGCACCGAGGATGTGCGGGTAGCGGTATTCGTGAGGCAACCCGCGCACGACGAAGAGATCGAGGTGGTTGAGCGCCGCCGCGCGCAGCGCTATCCGTACCTGCCGCGCCTCGAGGGGCCCCGCGAGGTCGGGGACGTCGGCGGGTTGGAGTTGGTCGAGGCCGCCCGTGCCGCGGATCACCCAGGCGCGCATGGCGTGGGCGCGGCCCGCTACGGCATGAAGGCGGGGGACACCATCTGCTCGGCGCCGGTCGTCGGGATCGGCACGGGCGCGCCGCTCCCGGCCGCACCGACCGGCTGGACGTAGACCCTGAATACGTTCTTCTGGACCCCGACGACGAGCCCCAAGAGGTCGCCTGCGGGCGAGACCGTGAAGTCCGCGACCACGAGGTCCACGCCCGAGAGCGGGGTCGCCTTTCCGCTGGGGAGGTCGACCTTCACGACCTGCGTGACGGTGCGGCCGCTCTCCTTCTGCTCCAGCAGATAGACGAGCGAGCCGTCACGCAAGAAGTGGGGCGCGGTCTCCTTGCTCTGCTGACCCCGGGTGAGGGGACGCTGGTTCGCGCCGTCTTTCGACATCAACCAGATATGGTTGTTGCCTTCGCGGTTCGACACGAAAGCGATGGTCTCCCCGTCCGGCGAAACGGCCGGCTGGGAGTTGTCGGCGGGCTCCTGGGTCAGCTGCACGGCGTCCGAGCTGGTGATCGACTGCAGGAAAATCTGGCGGTGACCGGTGCGCTGAGAGTGGAATACTACCGACTGACCGTCGGCTGTGAACGACGCGTCGCCGTCCGCCCCCGGTGAGTTGGTGAGCCGCCCCGCGCTCGTGCCGTCCGCGTCCATGATGTAGATCTCGGGTTGCCCGTCGCGGGTCGAGGTGAACGCGATCCGCGATCCGTCCGGGGAGAACGCGGGCTCGGTCGCGACCGCCGTGTCGTCCATGATCTTGCGGAGCTGCGCCAGGTTGGCACGCTCCGCGGCATAGAGCTGGAAGCGGCCCGTGCGCGAGCTCGCGACCACGATCTCACCCTGGACGAATACTTCAGCGGCGGCGCGCCTCCCGCCCGGCGCCGTGGCCGTGATGTGCGCGTGGCCGTACGACGCCGTCGACACCGTGCCGTCCTCAGCGACGGCCACCACCTGCGGGTTGTCGGAAGTCCAGGTAACCCCGGTCGCCGGACCGATGATGACGCCCGCCTCGTCGGCGAAGTTCGCCTTCAGCGGATACCGCCGGTTGAGCGGCAGGCCGAGCCGCGCGGCGGTGAGCTTCAAGCCCGCCGCGATGACTCGGATCTGCCACGTGACCACCAGCCCCGGGCCCGGGCCCTTGACCACCAGGGTCGTCTTTCCGGCGCGCTTCCCCGTCAGCGTCCCCGACGTCGGGTCGAAGCTCGCGAGCGACGTGTCCCCGACGGTCCAGCGGAACGGCGCTTCGGGCACCGGGGTCTTGTCGGCCGCGAGTGCCTGTACCTGGAATTTCACCGTACCCTGTATCGGAAGCGGGAGATCTGTCTTCGAAGTCGGGAAGACGGTGAGGGCCTCGACGGTCTTATGCACCAGGATGTCGACGGGCTTCGTCTGCAGCAACCCGACAACGTTGAGCGTTGTTCGGCCGGGAGCCACCGCCGTAACGACGCCCGTGAGGCTCACCCGCGCGACGCCCGGGTCCGCGGCGGACCACTGTAGGGCGAGCGGGCTGACCAGGCGACCACCCTGAGCCGGCACCACGACATGGAGCGTGTCGACGTCTCCCGGCGACATGACGAGGGGGATCGGCTCCTGGATCGCGATATCGCTCGGCTGCACGACCACCGGCGCCGTCGCGGTGAGGCCGCTCGAGCCCGTGACCTGCACCGTTCCCTGGCCGGGCGCGAGCGCGACGACCACGCCGTTCTGGTCCACGCTCGCAATGTCCGGGCGGAGTGACTTCCACGTCACCGTCACCGGCGCGGCAGGAGAGCCGTCCTCCCTGAGCGCCCGTGGCAATACACGCGTATTCTCGGACGGCAGCAGATACACGGTGGGCGGCTCGATCCGGAGCACCGCGGCCGGTCCGGAGCCCACCACCTGACCGGCGAACGGGTCCACGCCGGTAGCGGGCGGTTGAGCCTGGCCTCCTGCCGGCGGGCTCCCGGGGGGCGTCTGCGGAGGGGCGGCGGCCGCGCCCACAACCTGGACTGCGGCCTGGCCTTTCCGCGTGCCCGCCCGGGCCTCGACGATCGCTACCCCTCCGCCCACACCTGTCACGGTCCCATTGTTGTCCACCCGCGCCACCGCGACGTTGTTGGACGACCAAATGATGCGCACCGTGGGGATCACATTCCCCGCGCGGTCGAACGCAGTAGCGAGCAGCCCGCTCCGCTCCCCGATTCGGATCGTGACCGAAGGGGGGGCCACCTGGACCTCAGCGATATTCTGTGCCGACAACGCGCCGGGGTAGGCGAGGACCGTGAGGAGGAGGCTGCGCCGAGCCGTCATAGCGGCGCGAAGGTAAGCGCGCCTAAGTGCCGTTGTCAAGCTAACTTGTCACGAAACACCCGAGACCACTCGCGCCGTGGCGGCCGCGTCCGCATCCACTTGCGTGGGAGCATTCCCGGGGTAAGCTATAGGCCACGCCACCGACACCCAGCGGAGGAGAGATCATCCGATGCTCGCGTCAACCGATTTTTCGGAGAGCAGCTGGACTGGCTCGGGGATGATGGAGCCGATGTACCCGCCGGCACCCTCAATGCCGCCGGCCCCTGGGCCGATACGGGATGAGCCGATGTCGGCGCCCCGGCCGAAGCCGGCGAAGAAACGGAAGAAGCCGTCGAGACCCAAGGCCAAGAAGAAGGCGGGCAAGAAGCGGCCCAAGGCCCGGGCGAAGCGAGGCGGCAAGGCGAAGCGGAAGAAGGCGGCAAGGAAGCGTCGCCGCTAGAGATCCTTCAGCGTCAGTGCGCGGGAGCGCCTCTTGGATGGCTCGACCATCTCCTCGAGGCGCTCCCGCGGCACGTTTGGCATCCCTCGAGCGAATCGGTGAAGCCATGAACATGCGGGTGGCATGTCGGACCGGTGGCGTGGGCGCTGCGCTGTTGCTCGCTTGCTCCGCTCCGCGAGTCGTCTCAGGAAATCCCCAAGCCGAGATCGCGGCGATGCTGCAACGGAGCGCTGCGGATTGGAACCGCGGCGATCTGGCGGGCTTCATGGGCGACTACGCCAAAGACTCGCTGACGAGCTACGTCTCGGGCGGCCACCTGCAGTATGGCTGGCAGAAGCTGTACGACCGGTACCAGACCACCTACTTCGCGCCGGGCAAGCTCCGCGACTCGCTCACATTCGACGAGGTGCGCGTGCGCCCCCTCACGCTTGACCTCGCGCTTTGCACTGCGCGCTTCGCGCTGCGGCGCGGTGACTCGGTGACCGCGAGCGGACCGTTCACGCTCCTCCTCCAGAAGCGTGGAAATCGGTGGCTGATTCTGCACGACCACACGTCGTCGGATCCCAAGTGACGCATCGCGTATCCCGCATCACGCATCCCGGCCTCTTGCTGCTCGTCACGCTCGCCGGCTGCAGCGGTTCCAGCGACGGCGTGATCGCCCTCGAGGGTGCGACCCTGATCGACGGATCCGGGGGGGAGCCGATCAAGGACGCGCTGGTCCTCGTCCAGCACGGGCACATCCAGGCGGTGGCCCGCGTGAACGAAATCCGGGTGCCGCGCGGCGCGCAGGTGGTGAACCTCATCGGCAAGACGATCATCCCGGGGCTGATCGACGCCCATGCGCACGTCGAGCGGTGGGCGGCCCAGCGCTACCTCGCCTGGGGCGTCACCACGGTCCGCGACCTCGGCGCCTCGAGCACCGACTCCTCCATAGCCCTCAAGAACGACTTCGACCTGGGCTCGGTGCTGGGCCCGCGGATGCTCACGTCGGGGGCCATGATCGACGGCCCCGGTCCGACCTATGCGACGGCGACCGCGGTGAGAACGGCCGCCGAGGTGCGTCGGGCTGTGGATCTGCGCGCGGTGGCGGGAGCAGACCACGTCAAGATCTACACCAAGTTCACGGCCGACCTGCTGCGACCGCTCTTGGACGAGGCGACCACCCTTCGCCTCCCCGTGGCCGCGCACCTCGGCAAGATCGACGCCCTCACCGCGGCCAGGGCCGGCGTGGCGTCGCTCGAGCACATGGCCGGCGTCGTGGCTGCGGCGAGTCGCGACCCCATCCCGTACTTCAGGGCGCACGACCAGTTCCTGCGCGGCTGGACGACCGAGGAGATGGGCTGGGCCGGGCTCGATTCCGGCTCGCTCGCGCGCACGGCGCGTGCGCTCGTGGCCACCCGCGTCGCGATCGTGCCCACCCTCGTGGTGCACGAAATGCTCTCGCGGCTCGACAACCCGACGCTCTTGTCGCGCCCGGGCATGGAGGACGTTCC
>Ga0066660_10000984_pt1 | contig 11417 bp, 10 predicted proteins | sample GraSoiAngelo_109_FD_75177 | JGI IMG/M metagenome (GOLD analysis project Ga0066660, IMG submission 75177) | Grasslands soil microbial communities from the Angelo Coastal Reserve, California, USA - 14_0903_12_20cm | ecosystem: Environmental > Terrestrial > Soil > Grasslands | place: USA...
AGGCCTGGACGGCGCGCACCAGCGGATGGGGCGTGGACAGGCGCAGCAGGATCATCAGGAGGAGGTTGTGCACGGCCATGCCGGCGACCAGGATCCCGAGCGCCCGGAAAGGCGCCCGCAGGATGGTCCGGATGGCGGCGGCGTAGAGGCCCGCCAGGACCAGGACGAGCAGGATGCCGGCGATGGTCATGGAATTTCGAAGCGTTTGAGGCCCAGGGTCTGGAGTGCGGCCTCGTAGAGGAACCAGGGATTGTCGACCAGGTAGCGCCGTCCCAGGCGCCGGGGCTCGTGGAACAGCCGGAAGAGCCACTCCAGGCCGCCGCGCTGCATCCAGCGGGGCGCCTGCGGCTTTTGTCCGGTGTGGAAGTCGAAGGCCGCGCCGACGCCGATCAGCACCGGCGCCAGCAGGTGCGGCCGCATTCGCGCCATCCAGCGTTCCTGTTTCGGATTGCCGATGCCGACCCACACGATGTCCGGATTCGGACCGTTGATCGCCGCCGCGGCGTCCGGCGTGCACAGCTCTTCCAGAGGCGCGAAGGGAGGGCTCTGCGCTCCGACTACGCTCACACCCGGAAATCGGCCGGTCATCACCCGTGCCAGCCTCTGTGCGATTCCGGGTCCGCCCCCGTAGAGATAGTGCCGGTAGCCCCGGGCGGCCGACCGGGCCATCAGCGCGAGCATCAGGTCGGGGCCGTAGACGCGCGTCACCTCGCGATGGCCGCGCAGGTGCGCCAGCCACACCAGCGGCATGCCGTCGGGCGTACGCATCCCGGCCCGGTTGACAATCTGCCGCAGGTCCTCGGCGCGGCGGCAATTCATGATCGTTGCCACCGTGCAAACGCAGACGTACTGGCGGTCGCGCCGGCTGACCCACTGGTCGATCTGGTCGAGCGCCATCGTCATGGTGATCGGACTGATGCCGACTCCGAGCACGTTGATCGCGCTCAGCACCCGGCCTCTACCATGAAGGCTATTGTATGGAGCGACCATCGGTGGTCCTGCTCGATCGCGACGGCGTGATCAATCGCATGCGCCCCGATTACGTCAAGCGCTGGGAGGAGCTGGAGCTCCTGCCCGGCGCGGTCGAGGCCCTGGCCAGGCTGAGCCGGGCGGGCTGTGAGGTCGTCGTCCTCACCAATCAGTCGGCGATCGGCCGCGGCCTCACCACCCGGAAGCAGATCGATGAGATCCATCGCCGTCTGAGTGCGGTCGTCGCGCAGGCGGGGGGACGGATCCAGGCCTTCCTCCTCTGCCCGCATACGCCCGTCGACGGCTGCGCCTGTCGAAAGCCGGCCCCAGGTCTGCTGCTGCGCGCGCGCGACGAGCTGGGCATCGACCTGGCGCGGGCCGTTCTCGTCGGTGACCAGCTCTCCGACCTCGAGGCAGCCCGCGCGGCGGGCTGTCCCGCCATCCTGGTCGACCCGGCCGGCGACCGGGCGGCGCAGGCGGGGCTCCCGCGGGACGCCTGGGTCCGCAGCCTGCCGGAAGCGGCCGACCTGATCCTGGGGCAGCCCTGACGCAGCTCGAGGCCGTGATCCTCTGCGGCGGCCGCGGCGAGCGTCTTCGCGGCGTCCTCCCCGACCGGCCCAAGGCGCTGGCTCCCCTGCGAGGCCGTCCCTTCATCGAGTGGCTGCTCATGGCGCTCGCCGGCAAGGGCCTGCGCCGGATCGTGCTCGCCACAGGCTACCGCGGGGACGCGATCGCGCGAGCGCTGGGCGACGGCCGCGGTCTCGGCGTCGACCTGGTCTACTCGCAGGAGCCGGAGCCGCTGGGCACCGGCGGAGCGCTCCGGCTGTCGGCCTCGCTGACCAGCACCAGCCCGCTGCTGATCCTCAACGGCGACAGCTTCTGCCGCTTCGAGCCGGCGCGCATGCTGCGCCTGCATCGGGAGCGTGCGGCCCAGGCCACCATCTGGCTCCAGCGCCACGCCGACGCCCCTCGTTACGGCAGCGTCGAGCTCGACGCGGGGGGCCGGATCCTGCGCTTTCTCGAGAAGGGGCAGAACGGGCACAGCCTTTTCAGCTGCGGCGTCTACCTGATCGAGCGGCGGGCGATCGACGCCATCCCGGCGGGTCGCGCCGTGAGCCTGGAGCGAGAGGTCTTCCCCGCTCTCGCCGGCGGCGGCCTCTACGGGGTCGTGGGCGAGGGCACCTTCCTGGACATCGGCACGCCCGAGAGCCTGGCCAAAGCCGATACCCTTCTCGGTGTGGAGCTCGACTCGCTGCAGGCGCAGGCGGGCCAGGTCGAGTACGGTCGAGCCTATCTCGAGGCCGGCCTCGAGGTCCAGCGCCGCAGCCTCGACTCCTGCCTGCAGGAGCTGGTCCAGGCGGCCAACGCGGTCGTGCGGTCGCTTCGCGGCGGCGGGAAGGTGATGCTCTGCGGCAACGGAGGCAGCGCCGCCGACTCCCAGCACGTCGCGACCGAGCTGGTCTGCCGGCTGTCCAGGACCCTGCAACGGCCGGCGCTGGCGGCGCTCGCCCTGACCACCGACAGCTCGATCCTGACCGCCTACGGCAACGATTTCGGTTTCGAGGGCGTCTTCGCCCGCCAGGTCGAGGGCCTGGGCCGCCCGGGCGACATACTCATCGCGATCAGCACCAGCGGCCGCTCCGCCAACGTGGTCAGGGCGGTCGAGCAGGCGCGCCGGCAGGGGATCGCCACCATCGGCCTCCTGGGCGAGGGTGGCCCGCTGCAGGACGGCGTCGATCATGCGGTGGTCGTTCCCGACCGCGACACCCAGCACGTACAGGAGAGCCTCCTGCCGCTGGAGCACCTGCTCTGCGACCTGGTGGAGCAGGCTCTCTACGGCGGGCCGGCGAAAGGGGACTCGAGCTCGTGATCTTCCGCGCCCGCGCTCCTCTGCGGATCAGCTTCGCGGGTGGCGGCACCGACCTGGCGCCCTACGTCAACGAGCGCGGAGGCCTGGTGCTCAACGCCACCATCGACCGCTATGCCTACGCCACCCTGAGGCTGCGGGAGGACCGCGTGGTCAGCGTCCGGTCGCTCGACCTCAGCGCCAGCCTGGATTTCAGCGTCGACGAGCCGCCTCCCTTCGACGGCAACCTCGACCTGATCAAGGGCTGCTTGCGCCGCCTGCAGCCCGAGTGGGAGGCGGCGTCGGGCGGGGTCGAGCTCTATCTGGAGACGGAGGCCCCGCCCGGTTCCGGGCTCGGGGCGTCGTCGGCGCTGGTGGTGGCGACGATCGGAGCGCTGGCCGAGTGGCGGCGCCTGATCCTGGACAAGTACGAGGTGGCGCGGCTGGCCTGGGAGATCGAGCGCCGCGACGTCGGCGTTCCGGGCGGGCTCCAGGACCAGTACGCGGCCAGCTTCGGCGGCTTCAACCTGATCGAGTTTCGCGACGAGCACGACGCCCTGGTCAACCCGCTTCGGATCGAGCCCCGCGTGATACGCGAGCTGGAGTACAACATGCTGCTCGTCTACACCGGAGCCACGCGCTCCAGCGGCCGGATCATCACCACTCAGATCGCCGGACTCTCCCAGCACCGCACCCCGGTGGTGGAGGCGATGGACAGGCTCAAGCAGCTGACCCTTATGGCCAAGGACGCGCTCCTCACCGGTCGGCTGGACGACTTCGCCCAGATCCTGGACGAGGAGTGGGCGGCGAAGAAGCGCACCAGCGACGCGGTCACGACACCGCTGATCGACGAGATGTACCAGGAGGCGCGCCGTCTGGGGGTGGTCGGAGGCAAGGTCAGTGGCGCGGGCGGCGGCGGCTACATGTTCCTCTACTGCCCTTTCGACTGCCGCCCGGCGGTGGCCGAGCGCCTGCGGCGGCTGGGGGGCGAGGTGGTGCCCATGGCCTTTACGCCCGAGGGCATGCAGGCCTGGAGCTGGCAGCCTTCTCCCCAGCGCGTCCCGCAGAGGTAGCCCAGGCGGCCTCCGAAGCCCGTCCCCGCGTCCTGATCACGACCACGGCCTACCCACCCTCGGCGGGCGGGGTGCAGGCACACGTCGCCGACCTGCGCCATCGCCTTTCCCGCTACCGGGCGGATGTCGCAACACTCTGGCGCGAGAACCGCACCGACTGGCTGCTGGGCACCACCCTCCGGCTGCGGCAGGAGGACGGGCGGCCTCCAAACGACGACGGCATCGACAGGCTGGCCTGGCCGCAGTCGACCCGGCTGCGGCTGGCGCCCTGGGTCCTCTCCTACTACGCCATGGTCCCGCTGGCGGCGGAACGCATCGCCGCCGAGATCCGGCCTGTGGTGGAGCGGGTGCTCAGCCCGGAGCACGTCCTGGTCCACAACCACCGGATCGGCCGCGAGTTCCTCGCCCTGGCCTCGCTCGAAATCGCGCGCCGTCACCGTCTGCCCTTCGTGCTCACCCCGCACCATCACCCCAAGTGGACCGGCTACCGCTACCTCGCCTGGCTCAAGGTCTACCGGGCGGCCGACGCCGTGCTCGCCCACACTCCCGCCGAGGAGCGCGAGCTGGTCCGCCTCGGCCTGGACCCGGAACGGATTCAGGTCATCTGGAGCGCCGCCGACGACCCGCTCCCGGGCGATCCGGAGCGCTTCCGGCGGCGGTTCGCCGATCCCGCGGCGCCCCTGGTCCTGTTCGTCGGCCAGCTCTACGCCTACAAGGGAGTCGAGGAGCTGCTCCTGGCGGTCGACCTGCTCCACGCCCGGGGGATTCGCGCCAACCTCGCCTACGCCGGCCCGCACACGCCGTTCTCCAGGCGCTTCTTCCAGCGCCAGTCGCGTCCCTGGCTTTCAGTCCTCGGCCAGGTCAGCGCCCAGGAGAAGTGGGACGCGATCGAGGCGGCCACGGTGGTCTGCCTGCCTTCCCGCCACGAGGCCTTCGGACGGATCTATCTCGAGGCCTGGTCCAAAGGCAAGCCGGTCATCGGGGGGCGGATCCCGGCGGTCGCCGACGTGGTCCAGGACGGTCGCACCGGCCTCCTGGTCGAGCCGGGGTCGCCGGGCGAGCTGAGCCGCGCCCTGGAGCGCTTGATCTCAGACCCCGCTCTGGCCGCGGAGCTGGGCCGGCGCGGACAGGAGGAGGTCAAAGAGCGCTTCAGCTGGCCCAGGGTCGTGGCCCGCGTCGAGGAGGCCTACGACCGGGCCCGCCTCCGCGTGTACCAAGCCTAACCCTCCTCCTTGTCGGTGAAGGAGGGTCTTGCACGCCCCTCCTTCCTTCGGCCTGGTCGCATCACAGCTGTCGGATCCATCGAGAAAGGAAGGTTGGCCTTAGCCACTCGCGGCAATTGGAATCAGTTTCTTGCAAGCTGCGTTGTGTAACTGCGACAGGAGCCATGACGGGCATGCGACCGCCCCGGCGTGGGTTACGGGTACATTGCCAGGCGACGTTGGGCTTGTAGACGTATGGCCAAGCGGTGTTTGGATTGCCGAGCCCATGGCACTAAAACCGCCGAGCCCGATTATCCAATACCTTTCCCAGGAGCCCACCGAGTACGCTCGAGCTCTCAAGACGCCGTACTCCGATCCCCCGTACCCGATCTCAGTCGAAACGTAGCAACAGGTAGAGTTTGGCGGCAGGTACGACTGGAAGGCGTATTGAGAACCTATCTGATACAGGTAGAACTTCTCCCAATCGTCAATTACGACAGCCTGTGCTTCTACGATCCCATTGTTGCTCCCACCGAAGCCAAACTCTGCAGTCACGTAGCGGTTGTTGGCCAGTGATCGTAGCGCCCATGTGCCGTTGCCGGCATTACTATCGCCGAGGCTGTACTGTTCCTAGGGTCCAATCGAGACTGCACGTGCCCGCAACATCGCATAGTAACTTCCGCCGTACCCGAGTTCCGTCGACACATAGTCGTAGTTCGCGTTGGCTTGGATGGCATTCTTCGACACTTGCACCCAGTTGCACGCCCAGACTGTAGTGCCAGGTATCCTCGTGCACCGACACTCGTACCAGACGCCGTTGTATCCGATTCGGTTCCCATCCTCTTCTGGAGTGCATGCACCTGGCGGCATCGTAGCGTGGGCTCGGACGGGAGGTGTCAGCAGCGGCGTCGCGACGGCCAGTGACAACAACAGCGCGAAGGCGACGTTCGCCAAGCGCCGCCATTGCTTACGCCTTGAAGCATCAGGTTGGTACATTCCTGGCCCCTCCTTCAGGTTCGGCTGGAGCGTTATACGACTTGCTCGCGAGAAGAGCTTCGATCTGTTTCACGAGTTGGTCGCGCACGCCGATGTCGTTCAACATCTGGCTGGGGATTGAGTGCGGATCGAGCAGGATCGCAAGAAAGACGTGCTCTGTCCCAACGTGCTTCTGCCCGGATTGCCGAGCCGCCTCGAGCCCAGCCAAGAGCGCGATCCGCATTCGGGCGGTTAGAGCCGAGACCGGATCACGGAGCATCCGGTCATTCAATGCCTCCTCGGCTAGGGCGGATAAATCGATGTTAAACCGCTTGGCGATACCTGCCAAAGTGGGCGAGATTGCGACTTCGGGCGGTGCGTCTTCTGACATTGATCCCGTGCGTCACCTCCTCAGCTGGCCGAGCCTGCGCCAGGCTATGTGCCAAACAATCGAAAGGGTGTGCTTAGCGCGCAATATGGCGGCGCCCGAGGCCCGCTTTCCTTGCTGAACCTCCGCCTGACGATATATCCGGTATCACAGGCTGTCAAGCATCATCTGTCAACCCATCGCGACAAGCGTTCAAGCTCGACGACGCGCTTGTGTAGCGATATCAGGGTCGGCTCCTGCAGGTCACCGTTGGACCGCGCTGAGGAGGGCGCGGTGAAGCGCGCCGGCCGACGCCTCCCAGGTGAAGGCCGCCGCCCGAGCGCGCGCCGCCTCGACTCGGGCCGGATCGGGCGGCGCGGCGGCCGCCGCCGCGATCGCCTCGGCCCACGGCTCCACTTCCAGCGGGTCGAGCAGCGTCGCCCCGTCCGCCCCCGCCACCTCGCAGACCGGCGGGATCCGCGCCGCGATCACCGGGCATCCAAGCGCGAAGGCCTCGATCACCGGGATGCCGAAGCCCTCGTAGAGGGAGGGGAAGAGCAGGGCCCGGGCATGCCGGTAGAGCCAGCTCAGGCGGGCCGGGTCGACCCGGCCGGTGCGCCTGACCCGCGAGCCCAGCCCGAGGCGGTCGATCTCCTTTACGATCGGCTCCACCAGCCAGCCGGGAGATCCGGCCATGACCAGCACCAGTGGCGACCCCGGTTCGCGCTCCAGGTATCGAGCCAGGGCTCGCAGCGCCGTCACCTGGTTCTTGCGGGGCTCGATGGTGCCCACCATCAGGAGGAAGGGCCGGTCCAGGCCCTCGAGCGGACGAGGCTCGGCGGCCAGCAGCTCGAGGTCGGGCGCGTCGGGGACGACGTGCACCCGGTCCCGGTCGAGCTGAGGAAAGCGCTCCCCCAGCTCTGCCCGCACCGCCGCCGAAACGGTGCACACCGCGGTCGCCCGGCGCAGCTGCAGCTCGAGCGTGCGGCGCAGGTAGATCCGGCTCAACCAGTGCATGGTCGCGGCCTGTTCCAGCGGCGCCAGGTCGTGGACGGTGACCACCCACGGTGTCGGACCCCGCAGCGGACCCAGGGTCGAGGGGGAGAAGACGACGTCGGCGTGAATCTTCCGGGCGCGGGCGGGGAGCACCAGGCCGTAATAACGGAGATGCGCGGCTGCGCTGCCGAGCCGTCGACGCAGAGGCTTGCGGGCGACCTCGATGCTGCGCATCGATTCCCCGCCGATTCGGCTGCCGACGACCTCGACACCGTCGATTCCATCGAGCGCCCGGCGCAGGCCGCGAGCGAAGGTGCCGGTGCCCGCCGGGTTGACCGCGAGCGACTCATCGAAGAGCACTCTGAGTGCACGGGATGGCATCGGGTTGCGCATTACTTTAGGGATAATGGCGCTGATGCCCTCAGCCATCGAAGGCCGTGTCGTCGTCACCGGCGGCGGCGGCTTCCTCGGTTCCCGGGTGGTTGCCCGCCTGCGCGCCCGCGGCGCGTCGGAGGTGGTGGCGCCCCGCTCCCGCGAGCTCGACCTGACCGATCGCGCCAGCTGCCGCCGTGCGGTGCAGGGGGCCGACACCGTGATCCACCTGGCGGCTCGGGTGGGGGGCATCGGTTTCAACCGCGAGAACCCGGCGACGCTCTTCTTCGACAACCTGATGATGGGAGCCCAGGTGATGGAGGAGGCGCGGCTCAACGGCGTCAAGAAGTTCGTCGCCGTGGGCACGGTCTGCGCCTATCCCAAGTTCACTCCCGTCCCCTTCCACGAGGACGACCTCTGGAACGGCTACCCGGAGGAGACGAACGCGCCCTATGGCCTGGCCAAGAAGATGCTCCTGGTCCAGGCGCAGGCCTACCGGCAGCAGTACGGCTTCAACGCCATCTATCTCCTGCCGGTCAACCTCTACGGCCCCGGTGACAACTTCGACCCCCGCTCCTCGCACGTCATTCCGGCGCTGATCCGCAAGATCTGGTCGGCCAAGGCCAGCGGCCAGAAGTCGGTGGAGGTCTGGGGCGACGGCTCGGCCAGCCGCGAGTTTCTCTACGTCGACGACGCCGCCGAGGCGATCGTGCTGGCCACCGAGCGATACGACGGCAGCGAGCCGGTCAACATCGGCGCCGGCCGCGAGATCGCGATCAAGGAGCTGGTAGCACTGCTCTGCGACATCGTCGGCTACCGGGGCGCGATCGTCTGGGATACCAGCAAGCCCAACGGCCAGCCTCGCCGCTGCCTGGACGTCAGCCGCGCCGAGCGGGAGTTCGGCTTCCGCGCCCGCACCGATTTCGAGGCCGGTCTCAGGCAGACCGTCGAGTGGTGGGTGGCCCAGGCCGAGCCGCAGCGGGAGCGGGCAAGCGCCGCCTCCTGACCGGATCGCCATGATCGCGCGGGAGACCGCCAGGCGCGCGACGCCCGAGGAGCTTTACCTCGACCTGGTGAAGAAATGCCTGACCCGCCTCGGTTTCGGTGAAACCTATCACCAGGTGGTCCCGCCCAAAGGCACGCTGATGTGGGCGCTCTACGCGCCCGCGCGCGCGCTCTTCCGCTCTCGCGACCTCCGGCTCGTCCAGCGTTTCCCAGCGGAGGTGCGCGCCGACGGCCACGATTGGCCCGTCGACGCCGAGACCATGATCGGCATCAAGCGGCTGGATCACCTTCAGGACTGCGCGGTCGACGTGCTCCGATCCGGGACGCCGGGCGACCTGATCGAGACCGGCGTCTGGCGGGGCGGGGCGACGATCTTGATGCGCGCCGTGCTCAAGGCCTACGGCGATGTGTCCCGGGTGGTCTGGGTCGCCGACTCCTTCGCCGGCCTCCCGCCGCCGGGACCGGACGCTCCCGAGAGCGACCGGCGCGAGCGTCTGTGGACCTTCAGCCAGCTGGCGGTACCGGTCGAGGAGGTGCGGCGCAACTTCGCCCGCTACGGGCTCCTCGACGACCAGGTGCGCTTCCTCCAGGGCTGGTTCAAGGACACGCTGCCCGAGGCGCCGATCGAGCGGCTGGCGCTTCTCCGGCTCGACGGTGACATGTAAGAGTCGACGATGGTCGCCCTGCAGCATCTGTATCCCAGGCTGTCCCAGGGCGGCTACGCCATCATCGACGACTACGGGTCGGTTCCAGGATGCCGGCAGGCGGTCGACGAGTATCGTGCCGCGCATGGCATCACCGATCCGATCCAGCGAGTCGACGACACCTGCGTCTTCTGGCAGCACGCCCGTCCGTGACCGCATCGCCGCGCCGCTGACAGACGACGCGACCGTCCCCTGTCGCCTTTGCGGCGGCAGGCGCTGGGCGCAGGTCCTGCGCAGCGGTCCCTACAGCCTCTCGCGCTGCATGGTCTGCCAGCTGGTGCGCACCGATCCTCACCCGGAGGTCGCGGGTGCCGCCTATGACGCGGGCTATTACTCGGCGCACCAGCTGGCGGACAACCTGGACGCGGGTGCCGCCGGGCCGGCTCGACTACGCGATCGCGTGATGGCCCATGCCTACGCGGTCCATCTCGGTCGGACCCAGTCGTTGGCGGCACGGCTGATGCTGTTGCCGGTCCGCAATCGTTTGGGCGGCCTGCCGCCCCGGGTCGCGAAACCAGGCCGGCTCCTCGACGCTGGGTGCGGCGACGGCTACTTTCTCTACCAGGCCCGCCGCCAGGGCTGGGACGTCTACGGCCTCGAGGTCAATCCCGCCGCAGTCGCCTCCGCCAGGGGCGCAGGCCTTCCGGTGCAGCTGGGCGATCTGTCATCCGCCGATCTTCAGCCGGAGAGCTTCGACTTCGTGCGGCTCTGGCACGTCCTGGAGCACGTTCCCGATCCGGTCGAGACGCTGCGCCGTGCCAGCAGCCTGCTGACTCCCGAGGGGCGGCTGATCGTCGGCGTTCCCGACTTCGCCTCACCGGTGCGCCGGCTCTTCGGAGCGCGCTGGAGTGGTCTCCAGCTTCCTTATCACCTTCACCATTTCGAACCGGCGACGCTGCGCGCGGGGCTGACCCGCGCCGGCCTGCGAGTGGTCCAGTTCTCCCATCGCTCGGTCGGCACGCTCTACTCCAGCCTGCTGGAGACAAGGGCCGGCGCCAGGATTCCCGCACCTGTCGCCTGGCCGCTGGCGCTCGCCGCCGACGATCTCCTCGACCTCTTCCGGCGGGGCGACACGATCGAGGTACTGGCTGCCGTTCAGTCCCGATAGCGGCTGAGGTCGGTCCACAGGTAGTAGTAATAGGAAGGGCGCACGCGACGCCACAACCGGGGCCGCAGCGCCCGATCGCTGACACGGCGGATCCGGTGCTGTACCTCATGGCGCTTGCGCAGGGTCTGCGGCAGCCGGCGGAGGTTCCATTCCAGCGCCCGGGCGATGGCCATCGCCACCCGGGGCCGGCCGCGCGCCAGCTCGACCAGCGCCAGGCCGAGCATGAGGGCCAGGTGCGCGGGAAGAATCCGCCACGCCGCCGCCCCGGCCGGGTTCTTGAGCAGCATGCAGAGCCGATTCTTGAAGGAGTGAAAGGTCACTAGCGCAGAGGGCAGGCGCCGGGCGGTCACACCGCCTTTGTGCCAGACGCAGGACGCCGGCACGCAGAGGATGCGCCAGCCGTTGAGCCAGATCCGCCAGGAAAGATCGGAGTCCTCGAGGTAGGCGAAGAAGTCGGCATCGAAGGCGCCCACCCGCTCCAGGGCGGCCTGGCGGAGCACCATCGCCGCGCCCTTGGCGGCGAAGATCTCGAAGGGAGAGCCCGGGCCCGGATCCTGCTTGCCGTAGCGGTAGTGGTAGAGGAAGCCGGACCAGGTCAGGTAGCTGCCCAGCCCGTCCACTCGGGGCGGATCGTCGGTCGTCAGCAGGCGCGCCTGGCAGGCTCCCACGTCGGGGTTCGCGCGCATGGCCTCGACCATCGGCTCCAGAAAACCGGGCGCGACCCGGGTGTCGTTGTTGAGGAGCAGCACGAAGTCTGCGCCGGCCTGGGCGATTCCGGCGTTGTTGGCGGGCGCGTAGCC
>Ga0066660_10000988_pt1 | contig 11410 bp, 8 predicted proteins | sample GraSoiAngelo_109_FD_75177 | JGI IMG/M metagenome (GOLD analysis project Ga0066660, IMG submission 75177) | Grasslands soil microbial communities from the Angelo Coastal Reserve, California, USA - 14_0903_12_20cm | ecosystem: Environmental > Terrestrial > Soil > Grasslands | place: USA...
GCCATGTTTCCCCACCTCCTGGGTGCGGGCCTTGCGGCGCGCCCGGCGGCGCGCGGTGTAGCCCTCCACGATCCGCATCTCTGGCCGGGCGATCGCGAGACTCCCGGACGGCACGTCGCGCACGACCACCGTATCGGCTGCCGTGGTCGCGTCGCTGCCGATCCGGACGGGAGCTATGAAGATGGTGTCACAGGACACGTAGGCCCGGTCGCCGATCTCGGTTGGATGCTTCTCGAAGCCGTCCCAGTTGGCGGTGATGGTGCCGGCGCCGATGTTGACGTTGGCGCCGATGACCGCGTCGCCTATGTAGCTGAAATGAGGCACGGCGCTGCCCGCCCCGATCCGGGCGTTCTTGAGCTCGGTGTGGGTGCCGACCCGCACGCCTTCGGCCAGCTCGGTGCCCGGACGCAGACGGCTGAACGGACCGACCGCCACGTTGGTGCCGACCGTGCTCTGCTCCAGGTGGGCGCGCTCGATCCGCGAACCGTGGCCAATCCGCGAGTCTCGCAGCTGGGCGAAGGGCCCGATCACGCAGTCCTCGCCGATCACGCTGCGGCCGGTGATGGTGCTGAAAGGATGGATCACCGTGTCCTGTCCCACCTCCACGTCCGCGTCGACGAAGGTGGTGCGCGGGTCGGTGACCGTCACGCCGGCGCGCATCAGGGTCTCGAGGATCCGCCGCCGCATCGCCGCCTCGGCTTCCGCGAGCTGCACCCGGTCGTTGATCCCCAGGACCTCCTGCTCGTCACCGACCCGGACGGTATGGACCTTGCCCTTGATCAGCCGCACGACGTCGGTCAGGTAGTACTCGCCGGCTTGGTTTCGATTCTCCAACCGCGATAGTGCCGGCCACAGGTCGCGGCCCCGAAAGCAGTAGACGCCGGTGTTGACCTCGCGGAGGCGGCGCTGCGCCTCGCTCGCGTCCTTCTCCTCGACGATGGCCCGGAAGGCGCCGGCCGGGGAACGCACGACCCGGCCGTAGCCCTGCGGATCGGCCACCTCGGCCGTGAGCAGGGTCACCACCGCACCGCTGGCCAGGTGGGCGTCGAGCATGCTCTGCAGCGTAGAGCCGCGCAGGAGCGGCGTGTCCCCGTAGAGGACGACCACGGGGCCCGGCGTCCGGTGCTCTGAAGAGACCTGGGCCAGCGCATGCCCGGTACCGAGCGCCTCGGCCTGGGGCACCGTATGCACCCGTCCGTCCATGGCCGACCTGACCCCGTCGTGATCGGGATTGCTGACCACGAGCAGCCGCGCCGGATCGAGCGCCCGGGCCGCGCTCAGGCACCAGAGCAGCATGGGCCGGCCGGCAACCGGATGCAGGACCTTGGGAATCCGGGACTTCATCCGCAAGCCTTTACCCGCGGCGAGCACCACGACCGTGACACTCCCGCGACCGGGTATGGCAGGTCCCTTCACGGCGGTGAGGCGATTATACGGGAGCGCTCTCTTCGAGCCCAGACGCTCGCTCCATCATCAGGCTGCCCGCTCCGAGTCCATCCGCTCCGGGTGCGGGGCCGGTGCCTCCAGCTCAGGGCCGAAGCGCGCCCGCACCGACGGCGGCAGGCGGTGCAGGCGCCTTCCCAGCCGGTACCCGTAGCGGTGGGCGGCGTCCTCCAGCGCCAGCCGCGGCAGCTGGTCCCAGCGCCATCGGCGCAGCAGGTCCCAGGCGGCGGCGCCGATCAGCCGGTCCCCCGGCTGACGCACGCTGCCGGCCGCGGGGTCGTGGACGGCGTCTGTCCATCCGCTCAAGACCGCCTCGTGGAAGACAGCCTGCAGGCCGTCCGGGCGCCGGCGCTCGACGATCGCACCCGGGACGTAGGCGACGGTGAAGCTGGCCAGGAGCACCTGGCGCGCCCACTCCAGGTCGGCCCCCAGGGGCAGGCGTTCGTTGAAGCGGATCCCGCGCCAGACGCTGCGGCGGACGACGCAGTTGGCGATCGAGAACTGGAGCGTGTTCAGGGTCACGGGGTCGCCGAATCGCGCCCGCCGCCACTGCGCGTCTTCGGCGAAGCGACGGCCCAGGCGAAGGGCCCCGATGGGATCCCGGCCCGGGTGGGTGCGCTGCCGGCCGTAGGCGGCGCCCACCCCCTGGTCGTCGAGGGGCTCGGTGAGGCGATCCAGCCAGTCGCCGTCGGCCGGGACGGCGTCCGCGCTGAGGAAGACGGCCAGCTCACCTTCAGCCAGCTCGACCCCCCGGTTCCAGACCCTGGCCCCAGCGGCGCCGGCCATCTCCACCACCCGGGCGGCCGGGAACTGGGCCACGATATGCCTGGTGCCGTCGGTCGATCCCCCGTCGAGCACCAGGATCTCGAGCGGGGAGCGGCCCTGCCCCATGATCCGGTGGAGGACCGTGCCGAAGGCACGGCCGGCGTTGTGGGTTGGAATAAGGATCGAGATCGAGCGCCCTGCCGCGGCCATGGTCCTGTAACGCCTGCGCCAAAGGCTTCCTGCCGGGGCCTCGTTGCACTGGTATGCCGATCGGCCGTGACGTCCCCGATCGGGAGCCCTAGACTGGGAAACGAAGGCAGGGACAACGCCATGGACGAGCCGATCGAGTGGGTAGGGGGACAGCCGGAAGGGCCGCGGCGCAGGCGCTGGCCCTACGCGCTGGTACCGGCGGCGCTGATCGCTGTGCTGGCGCTCGCCACCCTGGGCTGGTCGTCGGTCCGGAGCACCGGCCGTTCGCTGGGCAACGCGATGGTGCCCTACAGCGTCAGCGTGAAGGGATCCTGGTCCAGCGACGACAAGGTGGTCGGCGGGCCGATCAGCATGCTGCTCACGGTCCAGAACACGGACCCCCGCCAGCTCGATGGCATGACCCTGCGGCTCCATGGCCTCAGCTCCAGCTGGCGAATCATCGGCGCCGGACCGAGCGCCCAGATCAGCGGCCCGGCGATCTTCTTCGCCCGGGCGCTGGCCCCGGGGAAATCGGAAGACCTGACCGTCAACCTGATGCCGGTCCGCAGCGGGGACTCGGAGATCCAGCTCAGCCTCTCGGTCGGCCGCTCCACCAGCTCTATCACCATGAAGACCAGCGCGACCTCGCAAGGGACCACTCTGACTGCGCCGGCATCGGTCCGCGAGGCCACTCCCAGCGATCTGGCGGTCCAGCCGCAGCTGCTCTACGTCAGGGACCTGCGGCTCGGCGATGACGCCAGCTGGGACCTGCAGGTGCATAACGCGGGCGCCGTCCGGATCACCAGCGTCACCGTCACCTTCCCGGGACTGCCCAACAGCTTCGAGCTCACCACCACCCGGCCATCCGCCACCGTCGATCCGGGCAGCGACAGCGTGCGCTTCGCGGTGACCCTCGACCCCGGTGACGGCGAGACCCTGACCGTCCACTTCGTGCCTCACGCTGCCGGCAGCTTCCACGTGGCCGCCCAGCTCTTCCTGAGCGACCAGCCCGATCCAATCATCCTCCCCAGCGGCGATCGTGCCGTCAACTTCGACGTCACCGTCTCCTAGCAGCCTCACCCGACTCGAGCGTCCCCTCGCCGCCCTGCTGATCGCCCTCTATTTCGCCCTCTACAGCCTGCTCTCCCTGCTGCGGCACGCCACCTACCATTCCTTCGGCTTCGACCTCGGCCTCTACGACCAGGTCTTCTGGAACACGGTGCACGGCCGCTGGTGGGAGTCCACCATGAGCCTCGGGCTGCCTCAACCCCACTCCTACTTCGGCGACCACTTCAGTCCCATCTTCTTCGCCATCCTTCCCGTCTACGCTCTCTTCCCTCATCCGCAGACCCTGCTCGTGGTGCAGACCGCCTTGATCGCGCTCGGCGCCGTCCCCATCTACCTGCTGGCCAGGGCCACGTTCCCGGACACGGGGCAGCCCCTGCTCTGGGTGGCGGCCTACCTGCTCTTTTTGCCGGTGGCCCACATCAACCTCTACGACTTCCACGAGACGGCCCTGGCCATCCTGCCTTTAGGGCTGGCGCTTCATTTCCTGGAGCGCAAGCAGACCGTCTGGTTCCTGCTCTCCCTCGGCGCGGCCGCCCTGGTCAAGGAGGAGATGGCCCTGGTCGGGATTGGGTTCGGCCTCTACGTCACGCTCGCCAGGGGCAGCTGGCGGCTGGGGCTGCTCCTGGTCGTGGCCAGCCTGGCATCCTTCCTGACCATCCTCTACGCGGCCATCCCCGCCTTCAACGGAGGCCGCGGCTTCGCCTATTTCCAGAGCCGATACGGCCAGCTCGGCGCCAGCCCGCTCCAGATCCTGGGCAACGCGCTGACCCGGCCCCGGCTCCTGTTCCAGACCCTGATCCAGCCCCGGAAGGCGGCCTTCGTCGCCGCCCTGCTGGGACCGGTCCTCGGCCTGCCCGCCGCAAGCGGCTGGGGAATCCTGCTCCTCCTGCCCACGCTGGGCTACCTGCTGCTGTCTCGATACGAGCCGCAGTTCTCTTTCACCAGCCAGTACTCGGCGCCCCTGGTTCCGCTCGTCCTGGGGACCGCGATCCTGGGACTGGCCCGCGTCCCGGTCCGCCTTCGAACCCTGGTTTCGGCGGCCGTCCTGCTCAGCTCGCTGGCCTTCTCCTACGCTTACGGCAACCTTCCCTTCGACCGCAGGTTCGATCCCAGGGAGTTCCTCCCCGAGGCCCGCTACACGGCGTTCGCGCCGGCCCTGGCCAAGATTCCGGCGCAGGCCAGCGTCGCCGCCGAGAACGACCTGACACCGCACCTCGACCAGCGGCAGCGTGTCTACGGCATCGAGTACGAAGGGCTGGCTGACGCCGACTACGTGGCCCTGGACATGGCGGCCACCAGCCACGATCCGGCGGCCTTTGGGGCCCAGCTCGAGTCAGTCCGGGGCCAGGGTTACGAGGTGATCGCCACCCAGCCAGGGCTGGCCTTGCTGAGGCGGATCGCCCCCTGAGACGGCGTCAGGCGAAGCGGACGGAGATGAAGTAGAACCAGGTCGGGGTCTGGCCGTCCGACCGCACCCCGTAGACTTTGATCGTCCCGCGCGAGCCGGAGGCGGCGCCGCTGAAGGAGACCTGGACGTCGTAGTGGCCGAAGTCGGGCGCGGCCGCCGAGGCTGTGGTCGTGGCCCGGCCCAGCTCGGCGCCAGCGGCGTCGAGCACCACCGCGACCACGGTGCCGTTGGCGACGCTGGCCGTTCCCAGGACCTCGACCGGGGCGCCGACGGTGGAGCCGGGGTCCGGGCTGTCGATGACGATCCGGCGGCCGTCGGCCAGGGGAGTCGCGGGCACGCTGGAGGGGCCGGCGCCAGGCGTCCCGGGCGCAGTCCCGGGCGCGGGGGAGCCGGTCCCGGGCACGGCCGAGGCGGCGGTAGAGGCGCTGCCGCTGGGAAGCACGAAGACCCTCTGGTCGTCCGTACTGCCGCAGGAGCTCGACGCCAGGCTCAGCACCAGCGCGGCGGCGGCCATCATGCCCCTCGACACCAGCATCCCTCCCTTAGGCCAGCATGATCAAATCGGGCGCCATTCTATCGCACGATCGAGAGGACTCGCCCTCCCGGTGAAGGCTGGCCCGGCACGCCAGCGGGCTCAGCAGGGATGTCTGGTGGAGAAGGCGCAGGCCGGGTCCGAGGTCGCGCGCAGGATGGCGACGGCCCGCAGTCCGGCCCGCATCCACTGGTCGGAGTGCAACCAGCCCTCGACGCCCCAGAGCAGCACCAGGCTCGCTCCCCGATCGCGGTAGAGGTCCGCGCTCAAGACCAGGTCGGTCGTCGTGAAGCCGGGAGCGTCCGCCCAGGGGCCGGCCTGCATCTCGGTCAGCCAGAGCGACCGTCCGGAGGCACGCGCCTTCTGCGCCCAGTATTCGATCGTCTCGGCCTTCCAGCCGATGCGCTCGATTGCGCTGTCCTCGCTGAGCGGGGTGCTGGGAGTCACCACGTAGACGTCCAGGCCGAGCACGTCGCCCAGCTGGAGCGCCCGCGACGGGTGGCCCGCAGGCTTGGGTCCGGAAAAGAGAGCGTAGAGCCAGGCCAGCGGGCTGGCCCCCTTCTCATCCAGCGCCAGGTGCGAGGAGTTGTAGGTCGTCACCACGGCCGGGTGCTGCCGGTCGATCGAGCGCAGCAGGCTCATCTCCGCGCTCACGATCCGACCCGAGAGGGCGACCGGGTCGTCGCGGTCGGTGCTGACGTTGTCGAGGGGCTCGTTCTCGATCTGCCAGGCGTAGAGGATGGGGATGGAGGCCAGCCGGGAGAAGCTCGTCCTCAGGTACTCCTGGTAGGCGGAGGACCGGTAGAGCGTGGACAGGTGCTCACCGGCCGACGCACTCAGCCAGCCGGGTAGGCGTAGCTCCGGATAATTGATGTTGCGGGCGCCGACCACCAGGAGCACGCGCGCCGGCCGCTGCGCCGTCTGGTCGTAGTCCGTAACCGTCGCCAGCAGGTCGTCCAGGGTCGTGAAGTCGAACTGGCCTGGGCTGGGCTCGACCTCGCTCCAGTAGACCGGGAGCCGCACTACGTCAGGGTGCAGGCGCTCCAGCAGCGTGCCCAGAGCCTGGGTCGGCGTCTGCCCGGAAGCCCAGGACACGGCCCAGGGGCTGAAGGAGAAACCAACCAGGGGAGGCGTGCTGACCTCGGGTACGGTCCTCAGCTCCACGGTCGATGAGGCGACCGCCGAAAGCGCCAGCAGGCCGCCCATCCCGGCCGGGATCACCCGCCTGAGCCACGTCCACCGCCGCATCCTCAGACAAGCCTAGCCCGGCGAGATGAGAGGAGCACAAGACGGCAGTTCAGGCCCGGCCGGAGCGCAGCTTGTAGCGCTGGATCTTGCCGGTCGCGGTCTTGGGCAGCTCGGCCACGAACTCCACCCAGCGCGGCCGCTTGTACTCGGCGATCCTGGAGCGGACGAAGTCCTGCAGCTCGCGGGCCAGGCCTGCCGAGGACTCGACGCCGGCCTTCAGGACGACGTACGCCGCCGGCTTGAGCAGCCGGTCCTGGTCCTCACGGCCGACCACGCCCGCCTCCTGGACCGCCGGGTGCTCGAGCAGGGTGTTCTCGATCTCCACCGGGCTGACCCAGATTCCGCCCACCTTGAGCATGTCGTCCTGGCGTCCCGCGTACCAGTAATAGCCGTCGGCGTCCCGGGAATACTTGTCGCCGGTCCGGATCCAGTGGCCCTCGATCGTGTCCTTCGTCCGCTCGTGCTTGTTCCAGTAGTAGGCGCAGGCGCTGTCGCCCTTGATCAGCAGGTTGCCGATCTCGCCCTCCCCGACCGGCGCCCCGCTCTCGTCGAGCAGCTTCGCTTCGTAGCCCGGCACCAGCTGGCCGCTGGACCCGGGCCGCGCTAGCCCCGGGCGGTTGGAGATGAAGATGTGCAGGATCTCGGTCGACCCGATGCCGTCCAGGATCTCGACCCCGAACCTGGACCGGAAGCGCTCGTACAGGGACCTGGGCAGCGCCTCACCGGCGGAGACCGCGAGCCGCAGGCTGGAGAGGTCGAAGTCGGGACCGCCCTGGCGCTGGTGGGCCAGGAGCTGGCCGTAGTTGGTGGGAACCGAGTAGAGGAGGGTGGGCTTGAAGCGCTCGATCGTGGCGTAGACGTCGGGCGCCGTGGGTGGCCCGGGCCAGAGGATGGTGGTGGCGCCCACCGCGAAGGGAAAGGTGAGCGCGTTGCCCAGCCCGTAGGCGAAGAACAGCTTGGCCACCGAGAAGGTCCGGTCGCGCTCGCTGACCTGGAGGATCGGCCTCGCGTACAGCTCGACGGTGTGCACGATGTCGTGCTGGAGGTGGACGGCTCCCTTGGGAAAGCCGGTCGTCCCGGAGGAGTAGAGCCAGAAGGCGGCGTCGTCCCGGCTGGTGGATGCCGGGGTCAGCCGGGGATCGCCCAGGAGCAGCTCGTCGAACGACCGCAGCCCGGCCGGTGCCGCGCCCGCGACCACCAGCTCCCGCAGGTGGGGCAGGTCGGCCCTGGGAATCTCCTGCAGGCGGGCGAGCAGCGGCTCGCTGACGATGGCCACCCTGGCCCGCGAGTCGTTGAGCATGTAACGATAGTCCTGCGGCTTGAGCAGGGTGTTGGTGGGAATGGGGACGGCTCCGATCTTGATCGCGCCCAGGAAGCTGTAGACGAAGGCCGGACCGTCGAGGAGCAGGAGCATGACGCGCTCCTCGGGGCGCACGCCCAGCTGGAGCAGGGCGTTTCCGACCCGGCTGGAACGCTCCGCCACCTGGGCGTAGGTCACGACCTCGTCGCCGCACAGGATCGCCGTCCGATCGCCCCGGCCCTCGCGCAGGTGCCGGTCGCTGAGCCAATCGGCGACGTTGAAGGTCTCGGGGACCGTCACCGACGGCGTTCCCAGGTCCTCCTGCGGCTCGGCGGTAACGGCCATGCCCTCTCCGCCGCTAGTCTAGCCTCAGCCAGGCCGGCGTCGCGCCACCATCCGCAGGCAAGCCAGGCGGCCTCCAGCAGGACCAGGACCGGTCCCAGGACCGTGCCCCCGGAGCCGAAGCCCCAGTAGGAGACAGCCAGGAGCACCGCGTAGCCGGCCAGCGACAGCCGGCGCTGCCAGGGTTGGAGGGGCCCCTGCCAGGCGATCGCCCCGGCCAGGAGCAGAACGCTCAGGTCCTGGTCGTGCAGGTAGGGCGTGGCCAGCATCGAGCCCACCAGCGCCGCCGCCAGCGCCATGGTCACGCCTTCGTGGCGGTGCCGGTAAGCCACTGCCAGCGCCAGCCCGCAGAACAGGACCTCGGCGATCCGGACCGCGAGGCCGCTGCCGAGCAGGCCCTGCAGGGTGAACTGGGTGGGCACGCCGAACTCCTGCTGTGCGCCCGCGGCGTGGACCAGGTGCAGAGCGTAGACCCGCAGCCCCGGGAGCCCGGTGGTGAGCAGGCAGAGTGAGGCGACGGCGGCCGATCCCGCGGCCCAGGCGGCAACGGCCCGCCGCCGTCCGGCGACGAGCAGCGTGAGCGGGACCAGGAAGGCGACCTGCGGTTTGAAGACGATGGCGGTGAGCAGGAGGCCGGCCGCGACCTGGCGGCCGCGGCTGAGCATCCACCAGGCGCCCGCCACGGCGGCCAGCTCGAGGATCAGCACCTGGCCCAGCACCAGCGCGAAGAGCACCGGGAAGAGCGCCAGGGTGGCCGCCAGCGCACTCCACCGCCACAGGCGTGGCGCGGCGCCTGCCAGCAGCCTCCAGGTGAGCAGCAGCAGGCTCAGCAGGAGCAGGCTCCAGGCGGCGAAGGCCACGGGGTAGGGCCACAGGGCGAAGGGCATGACCACCCAGGCCAGCGGCGGCGGGTAGATCGGCGGGAACCAGGGGATGGCGTTGGCGCCGCCCAGCGAAAGCCATTCCTGCCGCTGGGCCGCGCTGTCGTACAGGTGGCTCAAACCGTGATGCCACGCGACGCGGGCGTAGACGTAATAGCTCCCGAAATCGGCGAAGCCGGGGTGCGCCAGGATGAACTTGCCCCAGGTTTCGAGCGTCGCGCGCAGCTGGTTGAGGGCCAGCGCCAGGCACGCGAGGAAAACCCACAGGCGCGGGCCGGGGAGGCGAAAGCTGCGCGGCGTCATGCGCTGCGCCGCAGGTCCAGGCCGGGCCCAGCTGTGGGCCGCGCCAGCACGAACTGATTGACCATCGGCACGTCCACGACCACACCGGCGAGCAGGCTGGTCTGCAGGGCCTGGTTCAGGAGCCGCCCCGGCAGACCGAGATAGAGTCCGGCCCGGTCGCCGAGGAAGCCCAGGCTGCAGCTCCAGGCGACCGGACGCCGCTGGACCAGATCGAAGCCGGCCGCCCGAAGGGCCCGGCTCAGGGTCGAGCCGGTGAAGAAGTGCAGGTGCTCACCGGCGGTCTTGTAGCCGAACCAGCGCCGGCCGCTCAGGCGGGCGACCGCGCCGCCGGCGTCGGGGACGGTCAAGGCCACCATCCCGCCGGGGCCAAGCAGGCTGCCGGCGCGGCGCAGGTCGGCGACCGGGTCGGGCAGGTGCTCGAGGACGTCCCAGAAGGTGACCAGGTCGACGCTCCGCGGACGCAGGTCGGCGTCCTGGATCGTCTTCCCCCGGATCGGCAGTCCCGCGGCGCGCGCCTGCGCGGCGGCCGGCGACGGGTCCACGCCGATCGGGTCCCAGCCGCGAGCCCGGGCCGACATCAGGAAGTCGCCCGTGGCGCAGCCCACGTCGAGCACCCGGCCAGCGGGCCGCAGGCGCTCGATCCGGTCGAGGTGGCGCGAGAACATCCGCCGGCGGGCCGCGGCCAGCCCGCCGTAGTCGCGGAAGCCCAGCGACCCGTGGGCTCCCAGATAGTATTCGCCCGCGTAGATGGCGGATAGCGCCGCCGCGGACGGAACCGGCCAGACGTAGGCATGGCCGCAGTGGCCACAGCGGACCACCTGGAGCTGATTCTCGAGGGCGACCGCCGACCGCCGCGTCGAATCGCAGACCGGGCATCCGTCCGGCCTGGGACTCAGCGCCATGCGCGCGACCAGCGGGCCAGCTTGAAGCGGCGAAAGGCGACCGCCGACATCGCGAGGAGGAGCAGGCCGTGCCGAACCACGCGGACCTTGCTCACGCCGGCGCGCCGGCGCCGGTAGCGGACCGGCACGTCGACGATGCGCAGGCCCAGGCGCGCGGCGCCGAAGAGAAGGTCGAAGTCGCCGAAGGGGTCGAAGTCCCCGAACGACGCCCTGCCCGCGCTGATCCGGGCGTAGTCCTCGCGCCGGAGCGCCTTGGTCCCGCACAGCGTGTCGCGAATCCGCTGGCCCAGCAGCCAGGTGAAGAGGCTGCTGAAGAGCTTGTTGCCCAGGTAGTTGACGAACTTCATCGCCCGCTCCTCCATCGGGTAGACGAGCCGGGTGCCGTTGACGAACTCCGCCTTGCCGCTGGCGATGGCGTCGAAGAAGCGGGGCAGGTCCTCGGGCGGGACGGTGAGGTCGGCGTCCAGGATCATGAGCACGTCCCCGCGCGCAGCCTCGAAGCCCTTACGAACCGCATCACCCTTGCCCAGCCTGAGCATCGCGACGGGGGACTCCGGCGCGGAGGGCGCCAGCGCGGCCGGATTGGGCGCCGACGCGGGGCTCGGGACCTGGTGGATCAGCCTGACGTCCCTGATGCCCCGGACGCGCCGCCGCACCTCGTCGATGCGCTCGCAGGTCCCGTCGCTGGACGCGCCATCGACGAAGAGGATCTCGGTGTGCGCGCCCATCGACGGCATCCGCGAGACCACCGCCTCGACGTTGAGGACCTCGTTCCGGCAGGGCACCACGACGGTGCAGCTGAGCGGCCAGACCCGCGGCCGGGGCCGCAGCGGGCGGGCCAGCACCAGGTTGACCACGTTGGCATAGCTCAGTCCGGGCGCGCGCGACAGCGGTCCGTCGGCGATCCGGGAAAGCCGCGGCAGGAGGGCCGGGAGCAGGAGGCCGGTGCGCGCGCTCTCGACCGCGAAGTCAGCCAGCTCGAGCATGCCGGCCAGGTCCGAAGGCCCGATCCAGTTCTGGCGGGCCGGC
>Ga0066660_10000992_pt1 | contig 11400 bp, 16 predicted proteins | sample GraSoiAngelo_109_FD_75177 | JGI IMG/M metagenome (GOLD analysis project Ga0066660, IMG submission 75177) | Grasslands soil microbial communities from the Angelo Coastal Reserve, California, USA - 14_0903_12_20cm | ecosystem: Environmental > Terrestrial > Soil > Grasslands | place: USA...
CACCTTCACGCCCGCGTCCGCCACGTGGTCGAGGAGCGCCTGCGTCCCGATCACGAACGCCGTGCTCCCCCGCCGGGTCTCGGCCAGCAGGTACTGGAGGGCGCCGCCCACGGTCACGACGTCCGCGAGCGACGCCCGCACGCCGATCGCCCAGAGGTCCCGCACGTACTCCTCGGTCGCGCGGCGGGGGTTGTTCGTCAGGAACGCCACCCGCTTGCCCGCGTCGCGGAGCGCCGCGATCGCCTCCACGGCACCTTCGGTCGGCTCGCCCCCGATCCACACGCAACCGTCCAGGTCCAGGATCACCTGGTCGTAGCGTCTGAGCAGCGAGGAAAGTGGCATATACCCCCAAGCTACCCTTTGCCGCTTGCGGCAGCTCACCATCGCGCTCCTGTGCCTCGCGGCGTCCTTGTCCGCGTGCGGTGGCGGCGGCGCCTCATCCAAGGCTCCGAAGCACGAGCCGCTCACCAGCGCTCAGCGGGATGGCTGCAAGCGGGTGCGGGCGCCCCATTCGCGGGGCGAAGGCCACCGCAAGAACCCCAAGGGCAAGCTCGACCCCGGCAGGAAGTGGAGCCTCCGGGTGACCACCAACTGCGGCTCGTTCACCATCGCTCTCGACGTGGGCGCTGCGCCCAACACCGCGGCGTCGCTCGTCGCGCTCGCGAAGGCCGGCTTCTTCAACGGAACCGCCTTCCACCGCATCGTGCCCGGCTTCGTGATCCAGGGCGGCGACCCGACCGGCACGGGAGAGGGCGGGCCCGGGTACTCGACTGTCGACAAGCCGAGCGCGGATGCCCGCTATACGCGCGGTGTGGTCGCGATGGCCAAGACGCAGGACGAACCCGCCGGCACGGCCGGCAGCCAATTCTTCGTGGTCACCGGGGCCGACACCGGTCTCCCGCCCGAGTACGCGGTCGTGGGCCGCGTGAGCAAGGGACTCGACGTGGTCGAGCGGATAGGCCGGCTGGGCGACCCGGCCACCGAGCGGCCCACGCAGGCGGTCGTCGTCTCGCGCGTGACCGTGCAGCACGGCTAGCGTCCTCGAGAGGGGCTCAGCGGCGGCCTATGCTCAGGGCGTGGTCTTCGACGTAAGCGAGTCGGAATTCGCGCAGCGGGTCGTCGAGCGGTCGCGGGAGCTGCCCGTGGTGGTCGACTTCTGGGCCGCGTGGTGCGGACCCTGCCGCGCCCTGACCCCGGCGCTCGAGCGCGCGGCGGCCGCACGGGAGGGGAAAGTCGACCTTGCCAAGCTCGACGTGGACGCCAATCCCACGATCGCGCAGGCGTTCCGCGTGCAGGGGATCCCGGCCGTCAAGGCGTTCAAGGACGGTCGCGTGGCGGCGGAGTTCACCGGGGCCATCCCGCCCCAGCAGGTGGAGCTCTTCTTCGACCGGCTCGTGCCGTCCGAGGCCGAGCTCGCGGCGCGCGCGGCGATCGAGTCGGGTGATGAGGAGCACCTTCGGGCCGCGCTCGCCACCAATCCCCGCGACGCCGCGCTCGCGGCCGCCCTGGCGCGTCTGCTTCTCGCGCGGGGCGAAGCCCAGGAGGCGCTGACCATCCTCGAGCCGCACGAGCACGACTTCGTCGCGGCCGGACTCGCGGCCCGTGCCCGGCTCGCGCTCGCTGGCGCCGGCGACGGGCACCTCGACGCCGCCTTCGCCACGTGGGACGAGGGCGACCAGGCCACCGCGCTCGACGATCTGCAGGAGGCCCTGGCCGCCGCCGACGCGGACACGCGCGACGACATCCGAAAGGTGATGATCGCGCTGTTCACCGAGCTCGGGCCGGACAGCGAACTCGCGCGCGAGCATCGCCGTCGCCTCTCCGCGGCGCTCTACTGAGCGCCGGCTCTTCGCGCTTCGGCGGCGCGCTTCTGCCGGCGCCGGCCGAACAACGTGAGGATCCCCAGCACCGCGACCACCACAACCACGCCCAGCAGGACCGCCCCCGCGGTCCCGATCCCGCCAAACGGGAGGGCGACGAGCTCCACGATCCCGAAGCCCGCGGCCATCAGGAGGAGCACGAGCAGCATCAGGAGCGCGAAGCCGCGCACGCGCAGGAACACGCTCGAGCCGGGCGGCGGCGAGACGAGCCCCATCAGCCGGAGGACCAGCAGCTGCCGCGACGACGGCGGCTCCTGGCCGAGCTTCTCCATGGCCTCCCTGAGCTCGTCGGGGCGACGCTCGGCCTGGGCGAGCGAGGCCTTCATCATCTGGCGCAGCAGCGGGCGCTCGCGCGGGTGCGCCCCTACCAGCGCCTCGTTGAAGTACGCGCGCGCCTGCTTGGCGTCGTAGCGCTCGGCCGCGCGGGCCCCGAGAAGCGCGCGAGCGGCGGCGCGGTGCTTGGTCTCGCGCAGCAGCTGCTCGTCCGTCCGGTCCTCGAGTATCTGGATCGCGCCGAGGCTGCCGGCCGCGTACTGCATCCTGGTCTGGCGCTGCTTCGCCACGGAGGCGAGAGTGTGCCAGACGGCACCGACTGGTCGCCAGAGGGATCCGTCGATATGCTCGCTTCGATGATTCGGTGCCGTTCGAACCTTTGACGGGATGAGGACGCTGCATCACCCGCGACTGGAGGAGGTCGACCTCACCGACGTCCTCCACGCGCTGAGCGACCCCGTACGGCTCGAGATCGTGCGCTCGCTGTCGGACCTGAAGGAGCGGCCCTGCAGCGCGGTTGAGGCGAAGGTCGCGAAGTCGACCCTCTCGCACCATTTCAAGGTGCTGCGGGAGGCAGGAATCACGTACACCCGCACGAACGGCACTCACAGGCTGATGTCGCTGCGCAAGGACGACCTCGAGGAGTGCTTTCCAGGGCTCCTGACGTCGGTCCTCAACGGGCACCGCGCGGCCTAGCCCGGACTCCGCATCTTCCGCCGATTACAGGTGTTGGGGTGGGGCGGTCCCGGGTAAGAGATTGCTAAGCTTCTATGGGCGCCGAACTTTCGAAACTTTTTAACAAGTTTGGGTTAGATACGTAGCTGGAAAGCTACTTCTGGCCCGTAACGCACGTAAACATGCCTGCCTCTTCCAAGACCAACACCACTAGTCGCAAGCGCCGGGGGACCGAGCCTGCGACCGCCACGAATCGGCGGCGCTTCGCGCGCAATCACGCCGATCGTGCGTCCGCGCGCCGGAGCGCGGAGGAGGCGGCGCACCACCAGGTGGAGGACGTCACCACCGACTCGCTCCAGCTGTTCTTCAACGCCGCGCGCAAGTACCCGCTGCTGACCGCCGCCGAGGAGGTCGAGCTGGCGCAGCGGATCGAGAAGGGCGACGTGGAAGCCAAGGACCGCATGATCAACTCGAACCTGCGGCTGGTGGTGTCCGTGGCGCGCAAGTACCAGGGCCACGGCCTGTCGCTGGGCGACCTGGTCCAGGAGGGCATGCTCGGGCTGATCCGCGCCACGGAGAAGTTCGACTGGCGCCGCGGCTTCAAGTTCTCCACCTACGCCACGCTCTGGATCCGCCAGGCGATCCAGCGCGGCCTCGAGAACTCGTCGCGCACGATCCGCCTGCCGGTCCACATCGCTCAGCGCGAGCGCAAGATCAACCGCACCGAGCGCGAGCTCGCCACCAAGCTCGGCCGCGAGCCGACCGAGCAGGAGCTGGCCGACGCGGTGGAGCTGCCGGTCGATCAGGTGATCGAGATCCGCAAGGCGGCCCGCCCGCTCACGAGCCTCGACCAGCCCGTCGGCGACGACGGCGAGACCGCCTTCGGCGACCTGCTGGCCAGCAACGCGCCGAATCCGGAGGACGAGGTCGTCTCGGACGCCGGCACGAACGCCGTGCAGGAGGCGGTCAACCGCCTGCCCGAGCGCGAGCGCGACGTGGTCGAGCTCCGCTTCGGCCTGGGCGGCCGCGAGCCGACGCCCCTCCGCGAGACCGGCCGCAAGCTCGGCATCTCCGCCGAGCGCGTGCGCCAGATCGAGGAGGACGCGCTCGAGCGGCTGGCCGAGAGCGGCGACCTCGCCGCTCTTCGCGACGCCGCCTAGGCGAACTGGCCGGCTAGCACGTTCTCTCTCTCAGCTCGAGTCGCTGTAGAGGAGCGAACTCCTGTCGAACTCGACGGTGTGGCTCGTGCTGTTGAAGTTGATCGTGTATTCCACGTACAGCGGTCCGCCGACAAGCGCTGTCGGAGGCGGCGCGAGCGACGTGTAGCACGCGGAAAGCGAGCTGTGACTCGTCGTATCGTCGATCAAGCTCGTTTGGCTCGTCCCGGAGTTGTTCCCCTGTAGCAGCCGCGTCTCGGTGATGCTGGTCGCGACGTTCGAGACGTGGTAGCAGGTGAAGAGTCTGATCACGAGCGTCCCACCGCGGTCGGGAATCGCGACTGGCAACCAGACCTTGTGGCTGCCTGTCGTGGATGAGAACACCGTCACTTTCCCGGGGCCGCGGTTGAGCGTCAGATCCGCGTCGGCCGTCACCATCGCGACCGGGTTGTACTCGAGGCTCGTGCCTACCCCAAGCTTCATGTACTGATTCGCGGCGACGCCACCGAGCTGCGAGGAATCGGTGGCGCTGTCGGCGTGTGTCGAGTCGACGGCCTTACCGTTGGCTGCGAGGAAGGCGCTCGTGCCAAGGCCCTGTAGGAGCGTCGCGTTGTCGGCGTGCGATGCGTCGACGGCCTTGCCGCCGACCGGCAGGAACGCGCTCGGGAGCTTGCCGCCGAGCTTCAACGCGTTCGCCGCCTTGGGCACCAGCCCGAGCGTGGATTCCTTGACGTCCGCGCCGGTGAGGCTGTCCTTCTTGACCTTTGACGAGATGACCGCGTCGTTCTTGAGCTGCGTGGTGCCGACGCTGTTGGCCGGCAGCTGCGTGACCGCGTACGACGTGCCTCCGAGCGCGACCAACAGCGCGGTGCAGGCGACGGCCATCGCGGGTGACGGCCTGAAGCGCGAGTTCATGGATTCCCTCCTTGCGAGCCAGTACGACCCTACACCCCACCAGGGGTCGCGCGCCAGTGCTCGAACCACCTCACATTCCCCGGGGCCCTAGCGTTATGGGGTCGTGGCGCTGCCGCCCTTTCAGGCCCTGATCGACACGCACGCGGAGCCGGTCCGCCGGTTCCTCGTGGCGACGGCAGGGCCGGGGGCGGCCGACGACTGCTTCCAGGAGACCTTCATCGCGGCCCTTCGCGCGTATCCGCGCCTTCGCTCCGGCTCCAACGTCCGGGCGTGGCTCTTCACGATCGCGCGGAGGAAGGCAATCGACCACCACCGCGCCCGGCGCCGCCGGGCGATCCCGGTGGCGGAGGTGCCGGATCGGCCGGCCCCGCTGGCTGGGCCCGAGTCGCCGGACGGCGACCTCTGGGCCGCGGTGGAGCCACTGCCCGAGAAGCAGCGAGCGGCGGTGGTACTGCGGTTCACCTGCGACCTCTCGCACCGGCAGATAGGCAACGTCCTCGACTGCAGCGACGCGGCGGCGCGCAGAAGCGTCCACGAGGGAATCAAGCGACTTCGGGAGGTATGGACATGAATGATCGGCTAGAGACCGAGCTCAGGCGCGGGCCGGACGCCGACGTCGGAGTGGGGGAGGCCGCGAGCCGACTGCTCGACCGCGCGCTCGACGAGGGGCTCGTGTCGGTGGCGTACGCGCGCACGGACTCCCCGTTCGGCGACCTGCTCGTGGCCGCCACTCCGCGCGGGATCGTGCGGATCGGCTTCCTTCACACCGAGACCGAGGAGTCGGTCGTGGGACAGCTCGCCGAGCGGCTCTCGCCGCGGGTCCTTCACGCACCCGCGCGGCTCGACGACGCGCGCCGCGAGCTGGACGAGTACTTCGATGGCCGCCGTAAGCGGTTCCAGCTGCGGACCGATCGCGCGCTCATCCACGGCTTCGCACGCGCGGTGCTCGCGCGCACGGCCCAGATCCCGTACGGGAGCTACCTCACCTACGGCGAGGTCGCCGCCGAGGCGGGGAGCCCGCGCGCACACCGCGCCGCCGGGAACGCGCTGGCGCACAACCCGATCCCGATCGTCATCCCGTGTCACCGCGTGCTCAGGAGCGGCGGCCTGATCGGGAACTACGGGGGCGGCCCCGAGATGAAGGCGGCGCTGCTGCGGCTGGAGGGCGCCGGCGTCGGCTAGATCCGGGCCTATCCTCGGTCGATGGCCCGAATCTTGATCGCCGTCGCGGTGGCGGGCGCACTCCTGCTGCCCGCTGCCGCCTCCGCCGACGACCAGTCGGTCTACAACCTCTGGCACACCACCCATCCGCGCTTCGTGAAGCTGCGGAAGGACTTCGAGAAGGCCGAGCGCCACTGGGAGAACTCGAGCTACACGGACCCGAAGCCGGCGTACAAGGCGGCCCGCAAGACCGAGTCACTCGCCAGAAAGGTGAGCAGCGAGCTGAAGGCGGATACGACGTCGAGCAGTGCGGGTGCGCAGGCCCGCAGCGTCGCGCTGAAGAGCCTCAACCACCGCCGGAAGTGGGCGGAGGCCGAGCGCCGCGCCATCGAGGCCTTCATGCGCTTCGACGGCGACGGCTACCTACGCTTCCACGGCGACGCGAAGACCTACATTCGCCGCGCGCAGCGGTACGAGAAGGAAGCTCAGAAGCTCTTCAAGGCCGCCGGCGTGACGCGGGGCTCGTTCAGCTCGAGGTAGCGGTCGAACGCCGCCGTCCTCTCGGTGTCCTCGAAGATCTCCTCGGAGACAACCTTGCCCCAGCGGGACTTGAGCAGGATCATCGCCCGGTTCTCGTAGACCGGCGCGCAGGAAGCGCTCGAGGAAGCCGCGAATCTCGGCCTTCCCGCGGTAGACCCGGCCCCAGGAGCTTGCGCCCGGGAAGGATAGCTCCGCATCGTCCGCGTAGAAGCGGAGGGAGGTGTACACGTCACCCGCCATGAGGCGGCCCGCCGCGCGCCGGAGCAGGAAGCCGAACACGGCTGAGTAGAGAGCCTGGAACGCTGGCAGGGCAAGGGCGCGCGCGACCACGCGTCTCATCGGGCTGCCTCCGCTCGCTCGCGGGAGGCCTCCCGCACGAACTCGCGGATGTGGCGCGCGAGCTCGACCGGCTGGTCGACGGGGATCAGCGTGTAGCTGTCGGCGATCTCCATCAGCCGGCCCTGCGGCAGGAGCTCCGCCAGACGCCGGCCGTGCTCGGGCGGCATCACGCGGTCCTCCGAGGCCCAGACCACCAGCGCGGGGCGATCGAACGATCGCAGCCGCTCGGGCACGCGCTGGAAGACGGACGTGTCAGCGGTGCGGATGAACTTGGCGAGGTCGCGGCGGATCGCACGCTGCGTCAGCGCGGGGCGCAGCCATTCGTCGCTCAGCTCGTGGGGGAGGCGCTTGGACATCCACCCGTACGCCAGCGGCAGCCGGCGAAGCGCGCGGATCCGTAGCGGCTGGAGCATCAGGTACACGCCGCCGGGAGGCCTGCCCATCAGCGTCAGGTTCTTCCCGGGTAGTCCAGGCGGGCAGTTGTCGAACGCCTCGCAGGAGCAGAGCACGAGCCGCGCGAGACGGTCTGGGCGCTCGGCTGCCACGAGCTGGGCGAGGCCGCTGTCGCTCCCGACGAGCGTCACGTCGCGGAGGTCGAGGCGATCGAGGAGCTCCAGCAGCAGGTTGGTGAGCCCCGTGAAGCCGAGGTCCGCGTCGGGGTTCATGGGCCGTCGGTGGGCGCCCAGTGGCAGCTCGGGCACGACGCAGCGGTGCTCGCCGCGCAGCTCGTGCACCACCTCGCGCCACTCGGAGCCGCCCATCGCGACCCCGTGCTGGAAGACCAGGACGGGGCCTTCTCCGCCCGTGTCCTCGTATTCGATCGTTCCCGCAGAAAGCTCGAGCTCCGGCATGCTGCGCCTCCACTAGATAGATCGCTCTAGCGGGAAGGTATCATCTCCGCGGCAATGGCCGAGACCAGAGACCGGATCGTCGACAGCACCGCCGAGCTCTTCCGCCGTCAGGGGTACACGGGCACGGGCGTGAAGCAGATCGTGACGGAGGCGAGCGCGCCGTTCGGCTCGCTGTACCACTTCTTCCCGGGCGGTAAGAAGCAGCTGGGGGAGGAGGTGATCCGCTGGTCGGGCCAGATGTACCTCCAGCTGTTCGTGACGGTCGCGGGGGACGCGCCGGACGTCGCGACGGGTGTCGAGCGGTTCTTCGACGGCGCGGCAGAGACGCTGCGCGAGACGGGCTACGCGGACGCCTGCCCGATCGCGACCGTCGCCCTCGAGGTGGCGAGCACCAACGAGCCGCTGCGAAAGGCCACGGCCGACGTCTTCGACAGCTGGATCTCGGCCGCCACCGAATGGTTCGCCGCGTCCGGCATAGCGCGTGAGCGGGCGCGCGAGCTGTCGCTCCACATGCTCTCGGCGCTCGAGGGGGCATTCATCTTCAGCCGCGCGCTGCGGAGCACCGAGCCGATGCACGTGGCGGGAGCGGCCTCCGCCGCGGCGGTGCGCGAGGCGCTGGCCGCAGCTTCGGGCAAGGCATAGTTCCCCAAATGGACGTGGTGATCGCCGGAGCCCACGGGAAGGTCGGCCTCCGGCTCGGACGGCTGCTCGCGGAGCGCGGCGATCGGGTCCGGGGCCTCATCCGGAACCCGGGGCATGAGCGCGAGCTCAGGGATGCGGGCCTCGACCCCGTGGTCTGCGACCTGGAGGATGGGGCCTGCGACCCGGTCGCGGCGATCGAGGGCGCCGATGCGGTCGTCTTCGCGGCGGGCGCCGGGTCGGGCAGCGGAGCGGACCGCAAGTGGACGGTCGACTACGCGGGCGCAGCGAAGCTGATCGTGGCGGCGCGGGCACAGGGTGTCCGCCGGTACGTGATCGTGAGCGCGATGGGCGCGGCCTCGCCGCCCGCGGGCGATGAGGGGTTCGCCGTGTACCTGCGCGCGAAGGCGCGGGCCGATGAGGAGCTGCAGCGGAGCGGCCTCGACTGGACCGTGGTGCGACCGGGCCGACTGACAGACGACGTCGGGACCGGGCAGGTCCATACGGCCGAGCGGCTCCAGCGCGGCGACATCAGCCGCGACGACGTGGCCGCGACGCTGCTGGCGGTGCTCGACGAGCCTGCCACGATCGGGACGACCTTCGACCTGGTGGCGGGCGACGTCCCCATCCGAGACGCCGTGGCGGCCGTTGGACGCGGCGGGTGAGCCGACCGCTTCTCGTAGCGCTCGCCGTTTCCATCCTCGTTTCCGGCTGCGGCGGCGGCTCCGCGAAGCCGGCGAAGGCCCGCATCCAGCGACCACCGGCGCCGGCCGGTGACGTGAGCGTCATCCGAAGGTGGGCGGACACGCTGAGGGCCGGCGACGTGGCCGGCGCCACCCGCTTGTTCGGCCTCCCAGTGATCGTGGAGAACGGCACACCGCCGCAGGTCCTGACGACGCGGACGGCGGTGAGGGCATTCAACGAATCGCTGCCCTGCGGGGCGCGTCTGCTCAGCACCAGGCGGAGGGACCGCTACACGGTCGCGACCTTTCGGCTGACCGACCGTCGGGGAGGCGCCTGCGGCGCCGGCGTCGGGGATAAGGCGGCGACGGCGTTCAGGCTGCGCGGCGGGCGGATCGTGGAGTGGCTGCGCGTGCCGATCGGGGCGGGGGAGCCGACCGTGCCGAGTCCGCCACGGCTCCCGCCGCGTACGACCATCTCCTGACGCCGGTTTCCATAACCCGCGTTATCGAGCACACGGAGACCTCGGTCTTCACGTCTTCGCGACCTGCCGGAACGGTCTTGCCCTCTACGACATCGCGACCTTCGTCGACCGGCCCGACCGCCGCTGGCAGCGCTCCGGCCGCAGCTTCAGCGACACATGGTCCACCAGGACCTGGGAGCCTGGCGAAGTGATGAAGGTGGTGACGGTCCGGATGGCCGGCTCGACCGAGACGGATGGGCGCGCCGCAAGCGGAACGTTCGAGGAGACCGTCCGCACGATCCGCGGCGGCCAGCTCATCGACGCGTGCAGCACGCGCTTCCCGTGGCGGGTGCGCCGCCGCGGCTAGCCCGAGTCGCTGCGCTCCTCTATCGCCTTCTCGAGCTCCCCCATCATCTCGGGCGCCTTCTTGCGCATGCGGTCGACGTCGTAGTGCGCGAGGGTCAGCACGTGCAGGGGCGACTTCGCGACGACCGTCGCGTTGCGGCGCTCGTTGCCGAGGACGCCGATCTCGCCGAAGAAGTCCCCCGCTCCGAGGTCGGCCAGGTGCTCGTCGCCGCGGGTCACCTCGGCCTTGCCGTCCATGATCACGAAGAGCTCGTTGGAGTAGTCGCCCTCGTCGACCACGTGCTTGCCCTCCGGGACCCTGACCTCGTTGATCCAGACCGACAGCTCCCGAAGCGCGTCGTCCGAGAGCCCTTCGAACAGCGGTACCGACCTCAGCTCGTCTGCAGTCATCTCACTCCCTCGTCTTGCTGTGCCCCGGGAATAATCGCTGCTTCTCAGAAATCGCGCCTGCCGAGCGGAAACACGTCCGTAATCACGTACGCCCGCACGCGCGCCGGCATCGACGTCCCCGCCGGGATGCGCAGGTGCGCCCCCACCAGGTTCCCGCGCCTTACAACCATGGTCGTGTCCCGTCTGTAATCGAGGGAAACCGGGCTGGCGGTGTCCGCGTCGGTGAGCAGGATCGCGGCGACGTGGGAGCTGGCCGGGTAGCGGATCCCGCGCCCGCGTGACAGGCGGGCGTCTGCGGAGCCGTCGCTCTGGTCGGTCGGGCGCTGCAGGGTCAGCGACGCCAGCCTCACCCCGCGGGGTCGGCGGTTGGCGGTCCCGCGACGCTCGTAGCCCGAGGTCAGGTAGGTCCCGCTGGCCTCGAGCTTGCCCTGCTTGTTGCAGAGGCCGACGAGCACGAGCAGCGGCCCGTATGTGGGGACGTTCGGGCAGAAGACCTCGGCGAACAGGAAGTTCCCGGGAAGCATCCGCAGCGACGGCGTGAGCTGTCCGCGGAACTGGAGCAGCTGCACGGGCACGTCGCCGAAGCTGAACGTGAGCGGCACGTTCTGCCCGGACATGATCACCTCGCTGCCGCGGTAGCGCCCCAAGAGCGGGAACGCGAAGCTCCGTGCCGGGTCGATCACGTGCCGTCCCTTCCGGTTGCGGTGCGCTCCGGCCACCCACAGGAGCACCGACCCCTCCCCGCTCGGCCCCGACCGCGTCTTCGCCACGGTGCCCACCAGGAAGTCGTAGCTGTCGAAGCCGATCTGGTTGACGCTCGGCACGAAGGCCGGCTCCGGAATCGCGAGCCGCCGGAGGTTGAACGCCGACACCCGCCTCGCCCCCACCCGCAGCGGAAGCGGCCCGCCGAGCGGGCGGGTCCGGAAGCGGATCGTGTCGCCGAAGGTGCCGCCGCCCGTGGCGCCCACCGCGCCGGTGATCAGGTGCACCCCGCCGGTGGTGTACCCCCCGCTCATCCGGACGCTGTAGCTGGTCGAGGGCCTCAGGAAGCCGGTGGGGCGCACGAACAG
>Ga0066660_10001000_pt1 | contig 11362 bp, 10 predicted proteins | sample GraSoiAngelo_109_FD_75177 | JGI IMG/M metagenome (GOLD analysis project Ga0066660, IMG submission 75177) | Grasslands soil microbial communities from the Angelo Coastal Reserve, California, USA - 14_0903_12_20cm | ecosystem: Environmental > Terrestrial > Soil > Grasslands | place: USA...
GCAAACGTCATGGCTAGGGCGGTTTCGATCGAGTACGGTGAGACGCAAAGGTTCTGTTCGCCTGTAGCGAGCTGTCGATAAAGCTCGGCCGCGAAGTCGTTCGTTGCCTTTGCCGCGAGATCAAAGTTTGGTGCTGCGTGCGCCATAACAGCGACTAACGCGCTGGATATCTGCAAGATCAAAGAGCGTTTCATACCAGCATGAAACACTTACATTGTGAAGCTTGCGACGCTAATTCGACATATTGAAGACGGTGCGTTCTGTGTGACAATTTCTTCATGGACGAAGCGAAAATCCCGGCTCGCGGCGATATTTCCGATTCTGATAAGTGGGACTTGACGCAAGTTTTTGCCGATGTCGGCAAATGGCAGGAGGATTTTGCCTGGCTGCAGCGGACATATCCAAAGCTGCAGGAGTGGAAAGGCAGAGTACGGGAGTCGGCGCAGACGGTGGCGGCAGTGCTCGAGTTTGAAAAGTCTCTCGATTTGAAGATCGAACGCGTCTATCACTTCGCGTCGCTGCAACTGGCAGAGGACAGCACCAACAATGAATACCTTGCGCGGATTGGGCAGGTTCAGAATCTGCTCACGAAGATTGGCGAAACGGCAGCGTTTGTTGTTCCGGAAATTCTGGCGATCGACGACGAAACCTTCTCCAAATTCATTGCCGCTCCCGCACTAGCCGAGTGGCGAATCAAGTTGCACAAGATTCGGCGAATGAAGCCGTATGTGCTGTCAGTTCCCGAGGAACGCCTTCTCGCGCTGGGAAGTGTCGCACTGAGCGGTTATGACGACACCTTTTCGCAATTGACCGATGTAGACATGAAGTTCGGTGTCCTTGTCGATGAGAAGGGCCGCGAGAAACCGCTGACCCAAAGCTCGTTCAGCTCATTTTTGGTTAAGCGCGATCATGAGTTGCGCAAACGCGCGTTCCATCAATTCTATGCAGAATTTCGCGATCATCAGTACACACTCGCCGCGTCACTTGCTTACGCCGTCAAGGCGGATGTCTTCCACGCGCGAGCACGACATTACTCGTCTGCTCTCGAGGCAGCGCTGTTTCCAGACGATATGCCTGTGGCGGTTTACAACGGATTGATTCAAGCGGTTCGTGCGAATTTGAAACCGCTCTTTCGCTATTTCGATTTGCGTCGCCGCGCGCTTGGGTTGCACGAGCTGCATCACTACGACACGTACGTTCCACTCGTTCCGGAAATCGAGACGCGCTTCACGTTTGATCAGGCTGCAGGGATGGTCTTAAGCGCGCTCGAACCACTCGGGAAGGAGTATGTCAATGTGCTCGCGGAAGGCCTGCGCATCGGTCGCTGGTGCGATCGCTACGAAAATAAAGGCAAACGCAGCGGCGCGTTTTCATCCGGAAGCTACCAGGCGCCTCCCTACATCCTGATGAATTATAAGGAGGACGTTTTCTCCGATGTCTACACGCTTGCACATGAAGCTGGTCACTCCATGCACAGCTGGTTCTCGCAGAATTCGCAGCGGTTTCAGGATTACGAGTACCCGATTTTTCTGGCCGAGGTCGCATCGACATTCAACGAGGAACTTCTCACCGATCATCTACTCAAAACGACGACCGATCCGAAGATGCGCGCCTACATCATCAACAGGCAAATCGACGATCTGCGGGGCACACTTTTCCGGCAGACTATGTTTGCTGAGTTTGAGAAGATCATCCACTCCATCGAAGAGAGCGGCGACGCGCTGACGCTCGACGTTTTCAGGTCGCAATATCACAAGCTCCTCGAAGCGTACTTTGCCGAAAATCTCGTGCTCGATCCCGAGCTGGATTTGGAATGCCTGCGTATTCCGCATTTCTACCATGCGTTTTATGTCTATAAATACGCAACAGGAATTTCCGCTGCGGTTGCGCTTTCACAGCGCGTGCTTTCCGGCCAATCCGGAACTGTGGAGGCATATCTTAATTTTCTGGGCTCCGGCGGCTCGAAGTTTCCGCTCGAGACGTTAAAAGCGGCAGGTGTGGACATGACCACCTCTGCACCAATCGAGAGCGCATTGGGTTTGTTTGAACAGCGGCTCGACGAATTGGAACAGCTGTTGCTGTAAGGCTCCAAGGAGCGGCGGTCTCTAGTCCGCCGTTCTAGAAAGGTCGGATTGGAAAACCGCCGCACGTTGCTTACTCGATGCGTCGTGCAAGTTCGCTCTCATACAAAATGTATTCTCCACTATGCAAGCACGCCTTTGCCGGATTCCTGCGGATGTAGCGTATGCAATTCGCAAAATGCTTTTGATCACGAACCAGCCGATCGAAGTAATCGCGTTGCCAAAGACTTCCCTCGCGGCCCAGCACCGCATTAAGTTTTCGTGATGTAAAACTCTTCCAGCTGCGCAGGAGTTTTTCCAAAGGCCAGTCTGGAGTTTGAACAAAAATCGCGTGCACATGATTTGGCATCACGACAGATGAAATGATCGCTACGCGATCACCATCGAAGTAACGCAGCGCTGTAGCCACGATCTCACCGCAATCGCGTCTGCGTAGAATACAAGAGCCATGGCCGGCGTCGAGCCAGCGTTCGATCGCACCCGAGAACCGCTCGTGATATTCGTGTTCGACTTCGGCACTCCAAGGTTCCAGATGCAAGCGTAACCACACCTCGCGTTCTGATTCCCATTGAGTGCGCAGTTTGCAAGGAATCGTGTCAGCAAGTCGAAACGTAACGAAATAAACCACGCCCTCTTGTTGCCAGTGTGGCAAACGATTCGCAGTGAAACGAATGTCTGCGTACGGATTGAAGAAGCGCAGCTCGCTCACGAAAGAATCAGTGTACTACGCGGAAGAAAATCTTGGGAGCTCCAAAATAGTTCGAGCTGCGGTTTAGGGAGGGGCGGTCTCCAGTCCGTCCCTTTTTATCTAGCACGGCGGACTGGAGACCGCCGCTCCTTGCGCCTAGCGTCCCTGATGCAGTTGGACGCTGACGAACTTCGCGATCGACTCAAATCGCTGTTCCAAGAGAACTTCGAAAAGTTCGGAGAGCTCGGAGCCGCCGTGTCTATCTGGCAAGATGAAAAACCAATTGTAGATCTCCACGGCGGATTTTGCGACGCCCGCCACGAAAAGCCATGGGAAGCTGACACGGTCGTACTGGTCTGGTCTGCCACCAAGGGTATTGGCAGCGCGTGCGTGTTGCATGTGCTGCAGGAGCACAGGATTAACATCGACAGGCGCGTGATGGAGTTTTGGCCAGAGTTCGCTCACGCTGACAAAGAAAAAATCACCCTCGCACAATTGCTTTCGCATCAGGCCGGGCTTTGCGCTTTGGATGCGCAAGTTGACATACTCGATTACAGCGCAGTTATCAGGGCGCTCGAAGTGCAAAAGCCATTGTGGTCGCCGGGGACTGCACACGGCTATCACGCGCGTACGTTTGGATTCTTGCTCGACGAACTCGTGCGTCGCATTGCAGGGAAAACTTTATCGCAGTATTGGCGCGAAGTTTTTGCGCAGCCGCTCAATCTCGATCTTTGGATCGGTTTGCCCGAAGAAGAGAATTCACGCGGGGCGACAGTTTACGCAGCAAAAAGGGGAAGGCCTCCGGAACCGAAGCAATTTTACAGCGACCTGACTAAACCCGGCACCCTGGCGCGCAAAACGTTTACGTCGCCGTACGGATTGAACTCAGTCAGCGGGATGAACACTCCTGAAAGCCGCGCGCAGCCAATTGTTTCGTTTGGCGGGATCGGAAGCGCGTCGGCGCTGGCGAAATTCTACGCCATGCTTGCGAACGGGGGGCAGCTCGATGGGCAAACCTTCTTCTCGGAAGAAACAGTCGCATGGATGACGGCGACGCTCGCGGATAGCATGGACCGTGTTTTTCAAATACCGACAGCGTTTTCAGCCGGCTTCATGAAAGATCCGCGGACCGCTATGCGAAGACTGTTCGGGACGTCCCCGGGCGCTTTTGGGCATCCCGGTGCTGGTGGTGTCCACGCGTTCGCCGATCCCGAAAACAGGCTCTCATTCGCCTATGTGATGAATCAAATGGAGCAATCGCTTCTGCCCAACGAAAAATCGCTGCGCCTGGTGGACGCGATTTATCTGTAGCCGCGTCTCTGTGAGACGCGCAACGCCGCGAGAGATGGAAATATGCGCGCCCACGCTTCGCAGAGCGAAGCGGCTACAGTTCGCCAATAATTGTGAGTGCGATGTTTCGCCGGTGAGGTGCACGGCGATGTTCGAAGAGGAAAATGCCCTGCCAGGTCCCGAGATGCATTTTGCCATTAACAATCGGCACCGTCTCGCTGGTGCGCGTCAGGACCATGCGGATGTGTGACGGCATGTCGTCGCTGCCCTCGGAGCTGTGTGTAAAGGAGTCCAGATCTTCTGGCACGAGGCGATTGAAGAATTCCTCCAGATCACGTCGTGCAGTTGGATCGGCATTCTCCATGATGATCACGCTGCAACTCGTATGTTGGACAAAAACGGTCGCCGTTCCGCTTCGCACTCCACTCTTGTCGATCTTCGACTGCACTTCGTCCGTGATTTCGTAGAGGCCCTTGCCGTCGGTACGAACTTCAATTCGATCGTGGCAGATGCCCATAGACGAACAAAGCCCTAACGCAGGCCCTTGTCATCCAGAGCCGCGCGAGGGACGCCCAGAGGGGGGTCGATCACACAAGGTACATTTACGTAGCGCCGGCAACTTACCTGAGGTCCTTCGCTTCGCTCAGGATAACACACTTTTGGTTCTCTTGAGTCAGCGGCACTCTTTCAACAAAGGCAGACCAGACTTCCGTTCGCGCGTTGATTTGCGGGGGACGATGGCCTAGTGCATACCGATGCGAGGCGATCTGGAACGGGTGTTGTTTGATGAGCCGGCGATTCATCGACGCTTGCACGATATCGCCGCGCAAATTTCCAATGACTATCGCAAGCGAGAATTAACCGTGATCGCACTATTGCACGGGAGTCTGATGTTCGTTGCTGATCTGCTTCGTCGAATTCCTCTTCCCCTGAAATTGGAGTGCCTGACTGTGTCGAGTTATCACGGAAAAGCGCAGACTAGTGGTGACGTCAGTTTCAAGGAGATCACCCTGCCGGAGATCGCGGGTCGAGATGTTTTGATCCTGGATGATATTCTTGATAGCGGTCACACGCTCGCAGCGGTCCGCGAGACGTTGGAGCCAGCCAAGCCGCACAGCATTCGGGTATGTGTGCTGTTGAGTAAAAAGAAGCAGCGCACCCGGGAGGTTGATGCCGACTACGTGGGATTCGAAATCGAAGACGAATTTGTGGTTGGTTACGGACTCGATTTCCGGGAACGTTATCGCAATCTTCCCTATATCGGCGTGCTGAGAAGAGAATTGCTGGAGCAAGCAGACAGATGAAAGTGCGAGTGCAATTTTACGCGCAGCTGCGCGATCTCGTCGGAATGCGCGAGTTGCATGTCGATGTTGCAGAAGGGTCAACTGTGCACGACTTGCTCCAGCAAATTTATGCGCAGCAACCCAAGCTTCGTGCGCACGACAAAAGCATCTTGATCGGAGCAGGCGCGGAATTTGTGAATCGAAATTACAAACTCTCTCCGGGAGAAGAAATTTCAATCATGCCGCCCGTGCAGGGTGGATGATCAAGGAGCGGCGGTCTCTAGTCCGCCGGCTCGAAAAAAGGCGGATTGAAACCGTCTCCCTTGGAATTAATTCAGTCTCGGAAATTCTTGAAATTTGTTGCCACACCAAAGTCGCGGTTGCGGATAAATTGAATGACTGCCTGCAGATCGTCTTTCTTCTTTCCGGTTACTCGAATTTGTCGATCTTGCAGCTGGCTTTGCACCTTGAAGCCCTGCGACTTGATCGCCTGAATAATTTCCTTCGCCTTGTTGCCTTCTAGGCCTTGTTGAATTTTTAGTTCCTGCCGGGCGTGTCCGACCGATGAAATGGCGGGCTCGTTCTGTTCGATATTCCGCAAGTCCACGCCACGCTTTGAAAGTTTGCCGACGACCATTTCACGCAGTCCCCGAAGGTGCCCGGCATCTTGCGCGGTGAGGGTGATCTTATCCGTCTCAGGAAGTATCTCGGCGGTTATGCCTTTGAAGTCGAAGCGGGTTGCTAATTCCTTGCGCGCCTGATTCACGGCATTATCAAGTTCTTGCTTGTCCACTTCAGAGACAATGTCGAATGAAGGCATGACAGTTCGGATGCTGGATACTGATAATTGATGCTCGATGCCAAACCCGCGCGCAAGCGAAAGCCTTATGGATTTGCCTCCACGATCATAACGTCGCCGTTCGCGGTACGCACTTTGATTGCTGCCTCTCCCCCACCGTTAACTAACGTGTTGATTTTCTCAGCTCCTGCGGATGCCGCTCGCGCGACCGGGGCATCATCAAAATCGCTGGCGACCCTTCCATGCGCCGTTTCGGCCACAAGATAAAAAGCAGCTTTGCTGGGAAGAAACGCCCATGCGTTTCCGCGTCCGATATCGGCCTGAATCGTGAACCTTCCCGGGCCCCACCAATCGTAAGAGAGGGAAAGGTTACCGCGCTGCAGCGCAAGGTCGCTGTCGGTAAAGCAGTTGTGAGCCACCATGCGACCATCGCCTAACCAGGCATGCACACTTCGCCCGTGCATGCCGTCCACGAAAACTTCGCCCGCATCAAGACGCAGTAGCGATATGTTGGCGGTTGCTGGAATCACGATCGTGCAATCCACTGTGCCCGAACGATCAAACAAAGCCCAACTCGGTTTGGGAGGAAGCTTGACGTTGATTGAAACGGAAGTTGGCTGCACAGAAACATCGATCGCAATCTCTTTCAGCCGAGTGCGACTGTAGGCTTTCTTCGTAGCATGGATCTGAAGTTCGTTCGTGTTTGAACCGTAGACTAGAACTGCGCCATCGTGGTTTTGAATGCTTATGTCCGTGTTTGGCTGGACTGTGGAGAGCTGCTCGAAAGTTTCCTCCAGGACGGAATTGCTCTCTGAGCCACAACCGGCAAGCGACAGCAGCAGCACGGCAATCATCTGCCGAAACTTAGGCGCTTTAATGAGAGGTGACTGCACGCACAAACTTTATCAGTGCGTGCAGGTTGTTCATCAAGGGTTGCCTGAAAGGCGGGAAATTATTCTGATGAGCGCTCCGGCGCCAGTTCCTTGTGCATAGCTCGATACGCTTCTTCTTCAGCCGTACTCCACGGCCCGCTTTGATCGACAAACCAATTCTTCGCCGCGTCGGCTTGGCCGATCTTCGTTTTCGCGCAACGATGATCGATGATTTGATAGTAACGATTGCCGATTTTCTCGTCTCGATCTTTCACCCAAAGACCAGCTTGATTTACTACGTCCGCTAATTCCTCTGAATTGTCCGGTAACAACGCCGCGGCCTTGATCGCCAGAGCGCCAGCAATCAGCCGATAATGAAAACGGATGTCGGGCTCGATCTTGTTCGCAGTGAGGCGCTGAATTTCCTTTTGGGACGCTTTCAGCGCGATCGCAATGTTTTTCTTTTTCTCATTGCCATCTTTATCATACGACACCTGTTGGTAGAAGCCGGAGTGCCGCTGTTTGGCCAGATCGGGAAAGTCAAACGCACCGCTGTCTACGAATGCGTCTGGCGCGACCTCAGTCCCCATCAATTCCATCCCGTCGTAGCGTGCGAGCCATGCTGCGGTGAACCATGCGTGCGCGCGCTCGGTTTTGGAAAGTTTTTCGTTGCCGCCGTCTTTCAATGCCTTCACGTACTTTTCGAGGACTTTGTCGTACGGCGGCGACATGTACGGTCCGGCTTCAGCGTAACGCTGTTCACGAACCAACCGGCGGCCGAGTAAATATCTTAGCTTCGCGTTGTAATCTTCGCCCTCTTTCGGAGGCGGAGCCGCGGGCAAAGCATCGACATATTGTATCAATTCTTTCGTAGTAAGAACGCGTTCTGCCACAAACGCGGCATCGTTCCAAAGATGTCCTTTGAAAAGCGTATCGAGCGCTTGAACAAAATCTCCTCGCGCGAGGCGAAGTCCGCCGAGATCGCCATGTGCGCTTTGGCCCCAGCCCCAATCTGGCCCTTCGGGAAAGTAATCGTATTCCGTCCACTTCTCGTCAGTGCCTTCGGTCGGGGTATAGGCCGGTGCAGTCCCCAGCAATTCCACTGCTCCCGCCATGCTCTTGGCGGCTTCGGCGAGTTTGCCGGCGCGACGTTGCAACTTCGCCCGTAACCACAATGCGGCGGGGTTGTCGCCTTTACTCAACTCCAGCCAATGCGCTGCACCTTTGTAATCCCCGTTGTTGTATGCAACCCAGGCGAGATACTCCGCGTCTTCGATGCGGGTGAGGTTCGCTTGTTTGATAATGTTGAGCCAGCGCTCGCAACGATTAACCGGCGCCGTTTCTGAGTCGGAGGGATAAAGATCGGGCGAGGTGGCGGTCGCCAAAATGTGCACCGTCACCAATCGCCGCAGCAACGGATCCTGCGCCGCTGATTCTAACTTCGAGACGTCCTTCCGTTCTTCCTCCTTTTTTTGCTCATCGTTCCAGGCCCTTCTCTCGTCTGCTTCCGGGCCGTAATTCAACATCCCTTCGACTGGCTCACGATCAGGAACCAGCGCTTTCAACGAAACAACCGCGCTCGGGTCGCCAAGAGCAAATTGGGTCAAAAATAGTGGAGCCGCTTTCTGCGGGTGCTCTTGCTTCCATTCGGACCGGCCTTCCCATCCGTAACTTTCCGCCGCCAGGCCTAACGAGTCGGCGAATCCGGCTTTCGCGAATTCGCGCGTGCGCTCAAACCACTGTGACGCGCTTTGGTAATCGTTCGTTTTGAGCCCAAGTTTTCCGAGCATGAACGCAGCCCACACCGTGCGATAGTGCCGATCTTGCTCAGGTCGTTTGAGCAAATCCTCCCAGGCTTTACGCGCTTCCTCCCAATTTTTATTCAGGAATGCGCCAGCGCCGCGATGGTAATCTGCAAACTCTGAATCGAATTCAGCAGTTGGAGATGTCGACGTAATCGTTTCGCGCGCGAGCTTGTGTTGCTCCTTTGCTTTCGTTGGATCGGGCGGTTTGATTCGCCCTTCCTTCAATGCCGCATCAAAATCTTTAAGATCCGCGTCTTCGGTCGCCTGAGTGACGTTGCTGTTGTCCGATGTTTCCTCGTCGCTTTTTTGGTCGGCCTTTTCTGAAACGACGCGTTTTTCTGTCGGATGAAATTCCTTGGCGAGCCGTCGTACTTCCAAGCCCCAATAGAATTCCGGTGATCCATCCACGTTTTTGCCGCCCTCGTCTAAGTAAAAATTGGGACCGTAATATCCGGTCGCGTGCAATCTACCGAGGAAGCACAGCGTCGCCCCAACTGCCAGCAACAATTTAGCGAAGTGGCTCACTTTGATTTGAGAATTCGATTTGCAGATTAGTCGGTTGGTCGAACCGGAGCCAACCTATTTCGCGGGTCGCACCCGGTGGTAATCGAAACCCGTTTTGCGCAACAGAGCTGAACACGGCGAGACCATTTTCCGATCGAACGCTCCAACCGGAGAGTGCGTCGGAGGCTTCCAAACCTGCCTCGCTCCATTTCGCAGTTACATTCAAGCTCAGTCGCTCGTCCGCTTCGCCCGCATTCACGATCGACAGATCGATCGGGTTCGCCCCTTCCCGCCGGACGCTAAGTTGATGTTTAGGAGGACGGCCCGCCATCACCGCCGCCAGCGTCGACCAACGCCAGTTGCGCGTGTCGGTCGCAATGGGAATGCGATACCAAATTAATTCGCGTAATTGTGGCGGTCTCGCTTTTTGCCATTCGCGAACAAGCGCCGCGATTTCATCGGCATCAGCGCCGAATTCCAAAATCCGCGTGCCCGGTGGCCAGGAAGGTTGGACGCTGTCCATGGCCACGCTCAATAGTCTTCCATCACGAGTGTAACCCGCGGCGCAGCGATAAGTCGGCAGCGCGACTGAAAAGGGCATCCGCAATTTTCCGGCTCGAGCGATCCACTCGCGTGCCAAGTTTGAGTCGCACAAGGTCGCGCCGCCTCGGGCTGAAATCGGAACCGAATGAACTTGCAATACATAGCCGTCCGTTTCGCGCACTAGCGGAAGAAAATTCACATCGTCCAACCACGCTGGCAGCACAGTAATCACAAACCGGACGGGTTGAACAATCGGCCGCAGCATGGACAACCACGTCCGATAATCGCGGAGGTTCTTTTGCGCGCAGTCGAAGTCGAATTGGAACTCTTCGATTTTCACATTGTGCGCGCGAGCATTATCGAGAAGTTGTTTCGCAACATCGACAATCACGCGTGCCGGTACGTCATCTGCGCGCAACGGCCCGGCAAAATGCGCAATGCGAAGCGCGACAGAGCAGTGTTGATTCTGCCGCTGCACCGCGTTCCAATCAATTGATGCTTTGACAGTCTCCGGAGTCTTGCCGCCGAAGTTGATCTCTGCGCCAAGCAGAACAACACCATTCAGTCGTCGTTGCGCTTCCGAGAGCGAATCAATTACTGCCGAGGTCCATTCGCGTTGCCAGACATAGCCGCGTTGCGGCAACGGCTCCGAAACTTCTACATTGGATCGGTGGCACCCCGCGAGAGCGAAGATTGCCACGCAGAAAATTGTGATCGCTTTCAAATCTACACCCAAAGCGTGCGGTCGAACGTCCGGTATTGAATCGCTTCGCTCACGTGCTCGGGCGAGATTTCAGCCTTGCCATCGAGATCGGCGATCGTGCGCGAAACTTTTAGGATCCGATCGTAAGCGCGGGCGCTTAGGTTCAATTCGTTCATAGCCAGGCGAATCAGTTCCTGCGAATCCTGAGTCAGTTTGCAGTGCTGCTTAAGATGGCGCGTCGCCATGCGCGCGTTGCAACTTACCTTCGCATCGCCGCGAAAACGTTCTTGCTGGCGTTGACGCGCGCGAGCAACACGCTCACGGATCGTGACCGACGTTTCTTCAGCCCGCTCGCTGGCAACGTCTCGATACTCGACCGCTGGAACTTCAACGTGCAAATCGATGCGATCCAGCAACGGGCCGGAAACGCGCTGGCGATAACGTTGCACCTGGGCCGGACCGCAACGGCATTCGCGTTTGAGATCTCCAAAATAGCCGCACGGGCACGGATTCATCGCGGCGACAAGCATGAATTCCGAGGGAAAAGTGACGCTTCCCGCAGCGCGAGAGACGGTAACTTTCCCGTCTTCAAGAGGCTGGCGCATGACTTCCAATGCCGATCTTTTGAACTCAGGCAGCTCATCGAGAAAAAGGACACCATTGTGAGCGAGGCTGACTTCACCCGGGTTTGGAAACGCGCCACCGCCAAGTAACCCGATGTCGCTGATGGTGTGATGCGACGGCCGAAATGGTCGCGTAGAGACGAAGGATTTCTCGGCATCGAGCAAGCCGGC
>Ga0066660_10001002_pt1 | contig 11357 bp, 10 predicted proteins | sample GraSoiAngelo_109_FD_75177 | JGI IMG/M metagenome (GOLD analysis project Ga0066660, IMG submission 75177) | Grasslands soil microbial communities from the Angelo Coastal Reserve, California, USA - 14_0903_12_20cm | ecosystem: Environmental > Terrestrial > Soil > Grasslands | place: USA...
GAAATCTGACCCTGTGCGGTGAGTTTCGAATGAGCGAGGGGCACGACGGACATATTACCATGGTAATGGGCCGATATCGTCGACGCGAAAATCAGCTGGCGGATCATGTACCACATCGCAGGCGACGCGATAGTGATCCTCGACGTGTTCCGCAAACAGACTGAAGCGACTCCGAGGGTCGTCGTCACGGCGTGTCGCCGCCGTTTGAACGAATACCATCGGCTCACAGCATCGCAGAAGGATCGGCAACATGCGAAAAGATAAGCGCCGGCGGCTGGAGCGCGCCGGATGGGTCATCGGCGATGCCGGCGACTTCCTGAACCTGTCCGACGACGAGCGCCGATTCATCGAAACCAAACTCGCATTGGCGGCCGGTCTGCGACAGTGGCGTGAACATCTGGGCTTGACCCAGACGGAGGTCGCGGAACGATTCGGATCCAGCCAATCACGCGTCGCGAAAATGGAAGCCGCAGACCGGACCGTCAGTACAGATTTGCTGCTGCGTTCGCTGTTTCGCCTTGGCGCCAGTCGTCGAGATGTTGCCCGCCTCTTAAGCCAAAGGTCGCGAAGGCGCGCGGCTTAGCGATCATCGCTGAGCCGCAGCTCGCTTCTTGGAACAGACTGAGCATGCCTGTTGCGGCTAAGTCATGTGCGGAACGACGCCGAGCAGCTGGAGCAGGCTGAGGCCGTCGAATTCGACCCACTCTTCGGCGATTCGCCCGTTGACGAAGCGAGTGATGCCGATGGCGCTCCACTTCAGAACCTCCCCTGTGGGCGCGGCGCCCATCAGTGTTCCTGTATGTTTGCCGCGACCCGAAATGCGCGTCGCCACCTTGTCGCCCTCCGCGATCTGGTCTTCGACCGTTTCCTGAAATTCGGAAACGGCATCGATGAATCCCCTGGCCAATTCCTTGAAAGCAGTCGGGCCGCGCAGGTCGCCGAGCATCGGGATGCCGTGATAGACGTAGTCGTCTGTGTAGAGTCCATCGAGCTTGTCGAGCATTCCTCTCCGCATCGCCTGTTCGCGCACGAATCGAATCGTTCGCTTGTTCGCCTCGGACATCACACACCTCCCGATCGCGTCCACGCTCTTCCTTCCGGATCGAGGAAGCGGTTTGTTCGCATGACGCCAGTCCAGTGTTCTTCAATCCCTTTGGGATAACGATCGGCCACGAGATTCAGCCTGACGTTGCGCTCGAGGAACGCTTTGAACTAGCGAGGCGTCTGATCGGCGAGCGGAAGCCACAGCGTAACGCGATCCTCGGTGCCCACGCCTTTCGTGATGTGACCTTTGCCGGTTGTGTCCTCGATAAGATTGATCTGCCCCGGTCCCAGTGGAATCTTCTTGCCTCCTGCAACCTCGATCTCGCCTCGGCCGCTCAGCGTGATGACGTACTGACGACGTGGGCCTGGATGCCAGTCGACGAACGTCTTTGCCGGCTGGCGATGAAGCTCTGCCCCTGTGACGGGCATCATCTGTGAGACCTCGCTGTTCGCTCCTCCAGTGAACTTCATTTCGATCTCTTCGGCATGTGTCTGGCCGTCGGGGCCCGTGTAGAGTCGCGTGACGACGACGGGCTTGCGAGTCTGCGCCGAAAGAACGTCGCGAGCCGTGTCGATCCGCCACATCAACGCAAACAGTCCCACGAGAGCGACGGTCACGAGCCGTCTTGCGATGGATTTCACAGTGCCTCCTTTGCCAATGCGCTCGGCTGAAAGCCTCGCGCTACAACCGGATCTCGCGTCAGCCCCCAGTCCCAGTCCCCAGCACCCAGCCACCAGCCCCCAGCCCCAGCCCCCAGCCCCCAGCAACCAGCAATCAGCCCCCAGCAACCAGCAACGCAGAAGAATCTATCAATGCTCCGGAAGCGCAAACGCGTATAACGACGCCCCACCGGCAACGAGCAGGTACTGACGGCCGTCGAGCTCGAACGTGACCGGCGAGTTGCCGACGCGGCCGATGCCGGAGTGCCACAGCGTAGCGCCGTCGCTCGTGCGAAGCGCGATGACGTTGCCGGCGGTGTCGCCGGTGAACGTCAGGCCGGATTCGGTCGTGAGCACGCCGGCGCCCGAGGCGCCTTCGCCGAGGTCGTGGCTCCAGCGAATTTTGCCGGTCTGATAATCGATCGCCCGCAGGATGCTCCTACCGAACACGCCATAGTCGGCGCCTGCCCACCCGTACGCGCCGTGATCCGATCGGAAGAAATAGATGCCGTACGCATCGTGGGCGCTGACGACGAGCACGCCAGTCCTCGGATCGAAGCTCGGCGATCGATAGTTCGTGCCGCCGCTCTCGTCGGGCGCGACCAGACGTCCGTCCCGCGCCGGTTCCTTCGCGGGATTCGGAATCGGACGCCCGTCCTGATCGATCCCCGTCGCCCAGTTGGCCGTCGCGAACGTCGTCGTCAGCAGGCTGCGTCCCGTCGTGCGATCGAGCACGTAGAAGTAGCCGTTCCGCGATGCCTGCATCAGCAGCTTCGCGGGCGTTCCGTTGAACGACCCGTCGACGAGAACCGGCACTTCGGCCGCGTCCCAGTCGTGCGTGTCGTGGCGCGTCGCCTGAAATCCCCACGCGAGCTTGCCCGTATCCGGATTGAGCGCGAGGATGCTGTCGGTCCACCGATTGTCGCCGGCGCGCACCGGACCGTTCAGAACCGGCGTGGGGTTGCCGGTGCCGACGAACAGGAGGTTCGATTCGGGATCGTAGGTGCCGGTCATCCACATCTGACCGCCGGTGGCGCCGTCGCTCGGATTGCCCGCAGTGCCCGGCGGCGGCGTGCTGTAGAACGTCCACTGCGTTTTTCCAGTCTCCGGATCGACCGACGTGAGGATGCCCGGCAGATTGTCGAAGTCGCCGGAGACGCCGACGAGCAGGTGATCGCGAATCAGCAGCGGCGCGTTCGTCGACCAGTAGCCCTTCTTCGCATCGGCAATCGTGACGTTCCACTTCACCTTGCCGTCCTTCGCGTCGAGCGCGATCAGATGCGAGTCGGGCGTGGTCAGGAAGACCGAGTCGTTGTAGATCGCCATTCCGCGGTGGCCAATGTGGAAGCCTTCGTTGGCCGGATACGTGTAGTGCCACAGCTGATGCGCCGACCGCGCGTCGATCGCCCACGCGTGATCGGGCGCCGAAATGTAGATGACGCCGTTGGCGAGGATCGGCGTCGCCTTGATCGACTGCGTCTGGCCGGTCGCGAACGCCCATGCCAGCGTGAGCTGATGAACGTTCGCAGGCGTCATCTGCGTGAGGCTGCTGTGACGGCGGCCGCTGTAATCGCCGTGGTACGTCGTCCAGCTGTCCTTTGCGTCCTGCGCCGCGAGGACGCCGACGACCGCGAGCGACGAGAGGGCCCACGCCGCGCATCGCTGCAGCGCGGCGCTAACGGAGCGTCTGCAGATACGCCAGGACGTCGTGCATGTCGTCATCGGTGTACCTTCCAAGCTGATCGGCGTGCGCCTCGAGCGGGTTGTCGACGGTGAACGTCACCTGACCGGCCGGCCACGATCGGTATCGTCCTTCCGCGTCGGTGAGCGCGATGGTGAACTCGTCGCGATAGGCAAGCGCGCCGGCGACCAATTCGCCCGATGGCAATCTCACCGCGACCGTCGCGCCGCGCGCTCTCGACGGATACAGCATCCGCTGCAGCAGCTCCAGTCCCTGCAGCCGCTTCGCGACGCCGGCGAGATCGCCGGTGGGCGAGTGGCACGTCGCGCAGCGGCCGGCGCCGTTGAAGTACTGTCGACCGGCGTCGGCGTTGCCCGTTTGAAGATCCGCGGCGTCCACCGACCGTCGCGCGCCCGGCGACTCCGATTTGATCTTCTGATCGTGGATGAACGCGACGATCGCCGCGAGGTCGGCGTCGCTCAGTCGAAACGGCGGCATCCCCTTGTCGGCGCGGCCGTCGCGGATGACGGGACCGATCTTGTCTCCGCCGACGTCGTCGGCGACGATCGCCGAGCGCGTCAGGTTCGGACCGGTCTCGCCGCCCATCGCGTCGCGTCCGTGGCAGAAGCCGCACTGTGCTGCGAAGGCGCGTTGCCCCGCCTGCAGCTGCTCGGGCGACCGAGGCTGCGGCGAGGCGGCCTGAAGGACAACGACAACGCCGATTAATTCTGTTAGATTCTGCAATCGTTTGCCCATCGATCGCGGAATCTATCATGGCTGACGCGTTCGTACCGCGCCCCGAGCACAAGTTCTCGTTCGGCCTCTGGACGGTCGGCAACCGCGGACGCGATCCGTTCGGCGACGCCGTCCGCGACCCGCTGCCGCCCGAGGAGGCCGTCGCGCTGCTCGCCGAGGCGGGCGCGTGGGGCGTGAACCTGCACGACAACGACCTCGTGCCCATCGACGCGTCGGCGTCGGACCGCGACCGCATCGTCCGCGGCTTCAGGAGCGCCTGCGAGCGGCACGCGATCGTCGTGCCGATGGCCACCGTCAACCTGTTCTACGATCCGGTGTTTCGCGACGGCGCGTTCACCGCCAACGATCCCCGCGTGCGCGCCTACGCCGTGCAGAAGACGATGCGCGCGATGGACCTGGGTGCGGAGCTCGGTGCGCGCATCTTCGTGTTGTGGGGAGGGCGGGAAGGCACCGAAACCGACGCGTGCCGCCGGCCGGACGAGGCGATCAAGCGGCTCCGCGAAGCGGTGAATTACCTGTGCGAGTACTCCATCGACCGCGAGTACGGGTTCAAGTTCGCGCTCGAAGCGAAGCCGAACGAGCCGCGCGGCGACATCTACATGGCGACAACCGGCGCGTACCTCGGCTTCATCCCGACGCTCGATCATCCGGAGATGGTCGGCGTGAATCCGGAAGTCGCGCACGAGCACATGGCCGGCCTGAACTTCCTGCATGCGGTCGCGCAGGCGTGGGAAGCGGGAAAGCTGTTTCACGTCGACCTGAACGATCAGTTTCCCGGCCGCTACGATCAGGACTTCCGATTCGGTTCGGCGAACGTGAAGTCGGCATTCGGTCTGGTGAAGTTTCTCGAGGACGTCGGCTACGACGGCCCTCGCCATTTCGATGCGCACGCCTACCGCACCGAGGATTATCGGGGCGTGCTCGAGTTCGCGCGCGGGTGCATGCGCACCTACTTGATCCTTCGCGAGCGGGCGAAGCAGTGGCACGCCGACGCCGAGATTCAGGCGCTCGTCGCGTCGGTCGGCGACGCGCACGACGCGCCGAACTTCTCCAGATATTCGCAGCGGAACCGCGACGCGCTGCTCGCGTCGACGTTCGACCGCGCCGGGCTCGCGAAGCGCGGGCTCGCGTACGAGCGTCTCGATCAGCTGACGATGGAAGTGCTGCTTGGTGTCAGATGATCTGACAACTGTAGCGCAGGCCTTCAGGCCTGCCGTTGCGGGAGCAGCCCTGAAGGGCTGCGCAACCATTCAGCACACGAGCCGGGTCACCTTGCGAGCAGGAGCAGATTGATGAAACGAGCAGTCTCCGCATGCGTCGGAGCGGTGCTGATCGCCGTCGCCGTGACGCCGCGCGCCGCAGCGCCGGGCCGCGTCATGATCCTCGACGGCGAAAGCGGCGGGCCTTATCACCGGTGGCAGGTGATGACGCCGGTGCTGAAGAAGATCCTCGTCGAAACCGCTCTGTTTACCGTCGACGTCGTGACGGCGCCGCCGCCTGGCGCAGACTTCAGCGCGTTCGAGCCAGCCTTTGCACAGTACGCCGCCGTCGTGATGAACTACGACGCGCCAGACGACCGATGGCCGGCGAGCGTGAAAAGCGCCTTCGAACAGTACGTGCAGAACGGCGGCGGACTCGTCGTCGTGCACGCGGCCGACAACGCGTTTCCCGGGTGGAAGGCGTACAACGAGATGATCGGCGTCGGCGGCTGGCGCAATCGCAACGAGAGCGCCGGACCGCGGTGGTTCGTCAAGGACGGCGCGCTGACCTCCGACAACTCGCCGGGCCCCGCCGGGAGCCACGGAACGCGTCTGCCTTTCGTGATCGCCGTTCAGGACGCGAATCACCCGATCACGAGAGGGTTGCCGAAGGCGTGGATGCACCAGGGCGACGAGCTCTATGCGTCGCTGCGCGGACCCGGACGCAACATGTCGGTGCTCGCGACGGCCCATTCCGATCCGGCCAATCACGGCACCGGACGCGACGAGCCGCAGCTCATCGTCGTCCGGTACGGACGCGGGCGCGTCTTTCACACGACGCTCGGACACGACGTGAACGGCGCGAGCTCGGTCGACTTCGTCGTGACGCTTCAGCGCGGCACGGAATGGGCGGCGACCGGCGCCGTCACGCAGACAGTGCCGGCGACCTTTCCGACGGCGGACACGGTGAGCTATCGCGCCGATCTGGCGGCGATGGATCCGATTTACCGGAACGGGTTGAATCCGCTCGACGCGCCGCGGCAGTGAGCCTCTATCTCGGCCTCGATTCCAGCACGCAAAGCCTGACGGCGATCGTTCTCGACGTCGACGGCAATCGGACGGAGGCCGTCTTTGAATCGTCGCTGCAATTCGACGACGCCCTGCCGCAGTACGGCACGCGGCACGGCGTGCTGCCACGGAGTGAACCGTCGGTAGCCGTCTCGTCGCCGCCGCTGTGGGCGGACGCGCTGGACGTGATGATGGCTCGAATCGCGGCGAGCGGTCTGGACCTGCAGCGGCTGGAAGCGATTGCCGGCTCCGCTCAGCAGCACGGCAGCGTGTACTTCAACGCGAATGCCGCTTCAGTGCTCGCCCAGCTCGATCCCGCCCGTCGGCCGGGCGCGCAGCTCGCACCGGCGCTGTCGCGGCTGGTCGCCCCGATCTGGATGGACTCGAGCACGTCGGCCGAGTGCGCGGAGCTCACGGCCGCGCTCGGCGGATCGACGACGCTCGCCGAGCGTACCGGCTCGCGCGCGTTCGAGCGGTTCACGGGACCGCAAATCAGAAAGTTTTTCAAAACGGATCCGGCGGCATACGCGGCGACCGCTCGAATTCATCTCGTCAGCTCGTTTCTGGCATCGCTGCTCGCCGGGCACGACGCGCCGATCGATCCTGGCGACGCGTCCGGCACCAATCTGATGGATCTCGCCACGGCGCAGTGGTGGCCGGCCGCGCTCGAGGCGACCTCGCCGTCGCTCGCGCGCAAGCTGCCGCGAATCGCGCCGTCGTGGACGATCGCCGGCACGCTCTCGCGGTACTGGCAACGGCGTCATCGTCTGCCGCCGGCGCGAGTCGTGTCGTGGTCCGGCGACAACCCGTGCAGCCTGATCGGGACGGGCCTCGTGCGCGAAGGGGTCGCGGCGATTTCACTGGGCACGAGCGACACGATCTTCGGGCTCATGCGCGCGCCCCGGATCGATCCGACGCTCACCGGACACGTGTTCGGCGCGCCGACCGGCGACTACATGGGGCTGACATGTTTTGCGAACGGTTCGCTCGCGCGCGAGCGCGTCCGCGACATGTTCGGCCTCACGTGGAGCGGCTTCTCGCAGGCGCTCGCCGCGACGCCGCCGGGCAACAATGGACGCGTGCTTCTGCCGTGGTTCGATCCCGAAATCACGCCGCCGGTGCTCGTCGCGGGGGCGCGCCGCTACGGTCTGGCGGAGGACGATGGACCTGGCCACGTGCGCGGGGTGGTGGAAGGACAGATGCTGTCGATCGCGCGTCATTCGAAATGGATGGGCGTGGAGTTCGACGACATCCGCGCGACCGGCGGCGCGGCCGCGAACCGCGAGATCCTGCAGGTGATGGCCGATGTGTTCGGCGCGGAGGTGCATCGATTCGCCGTTGGAAATTCGGCATGCCTCGGCGCGGCGCTCCGCGCGCGGCACGCGCACGCGGTCGCTGCCGGCGATGATGTCTCGTGGGACGACATCGTGCGAAACGTGGTGGCGACGGTCGATCCGGTCAAGCCGGATCCGTCGCGCCATGCGATCTACCAGGAGCTCATGAGCGTGCATGCGGCGTGCGAAGCGCACGCGCTCGGCCGCGGACCGGCGCGGGCGACATAGCGCAGGCCTTCAGGCCTGCGTCCGGCGCCTTTTGGCAGCCCTAAAGGGCTGCGCTACGCTTCAGGCGAGTATGTCGGTATCGGAACGGACATGGATCACAGCCGGTTTGCCGTCCGGCGCATACGAGGCGCTGACCCGCGAGCTGCCGGCCTCGCGCCTCTGGTCGCTGCTCCTCGAAGTCGTCGACGCGCGCGCCGCCGCGCGGCGCCCGGCGTCGTTGATGGAACAGTGGGATCGCGATCGGTTCGTGGGCCTGGCCGCGGTCGATCAGCGGGCGCAGCTGGAGGTCGATCGCCATCTGCTCGACGCGGCGTCGGCCTTCGAATCGATTGAGCTGTCGCCGGTCGCGCCGCTCGGCGTCTGCTCATCGATGGGGCGCGCGAGCCAGAACAAAGTGCTTTCGGCGCTGCGCGGCACGGAAGTCGTCGCCGATCCGACCAACGTCATGGCGCTGGAGTGTGCGCGCCGCCTTCGCCGCGACCCGCAGGCGGTCGTCCGCCTCGCGACGTCGCATCGGTGCGTTCGCGCGCAGGAGATTCCCAAGGTACGCGGGTTCACGGCGCATTTCCGCATGTTCTGTCTCGCCGGCGCCGGCGTGGAGCGCGGGAATCACGCGTTCGTGGTGGGAGCGATCGCCGAGCAGATCTCGGTCATGATCGACGCGCTGGAGCGTCTCGAACGGCACGGCTTCGCGTTTCCGGAAAAGCGCATCACCGTGCTGGCATCGGAGGCCAAGGCGGCGCTCGGCGACCGCATCGCGGAAAAAGTCGGACGGCCGCGGATCGCTCGCGGCGTCCTCGATCATCAGTACTACGACGGACTGCGGTTTCAAATCGCCGCGCGGTCCACCGATGGTGTCGACGTGCCACTCATCGACGGCGGCGCATTCGACTGGGTTGCAAGGCTCGCATCGAACAACAAGGCCGTATTCGTCGCGACGGGCGCCGGCTCGCAGCTCGTCCCGCTGCTGTTCCGTCAATCAGGCTCCAACTCGTAGAGCCATCGTCTTCACGTTGCCACGAGCGACGCGCCTGGTGTCGCGCCTTGTCTTTTTGCCGATCATCTGCTACGTGTAGTGGTTTCCGAGGACGGACGACATGAGCGATGCGATCAATCCCGTGGATTGGTTCGAGATTCCGGTCAACGATATCGCGCGGGCGACGGCCTTCTATCAACGGGCGCTCGGCGTGACGCTGAAGCCGATGGAACAGGGACCGATGAAGATGGCCTGGTTCACCGGCCAGCCTGGGGGGTCCGGCGCAAACGGGATGCTCGTGCAGGGGCCGGGACGCACGCCGTCGAAAACAGGCACCCTCGTCTATTTCACGGTGCCTGAGATCGACGCCGCGCTCGCGAGCGTCGAGCGCGCCGGCGGCAAGGTCGTGCTGCCGAAGGCGAGCGGCGACTACGGATCGATCGCGCACTTCGAGGATTCCGACGGAAACCTCGTCGCGCTGCACCAGCCGCCGAAATGAGATTGTCTTCGCCGAATCGGTACCGCGGCGGCATGGCCACGAAACACACGAAATCACCAGACACGTGAAAACTGTGAAATATTTCGCAGGTCTCGTGTTTTCGTGATTTTCGTGACAGATGCCACGGGTCGCGATTTGGCGCGGACGCGCGGCTAGAGCCTCGCGCTCCCTTTCCTCGCCTGTGATCGAAGACTCGTTGTGAGGCAGAATGCGCTCGTGCTGCGTCCTCTGACCGACCGTAAGGAGTGGAAGTTCTTCGCCGTCCTGCCGAAGGCCGATCCTCTGCTGGCGGCGGCATGGTGGACGATTCTCCTGCTGCGCGGCCTGCTGCCCGCGGCGTTCGCGATCGCGATGGGCGTGCTCGTCGGCGCCGTGCAGGGCGGCCATTCGCTCGCGGCCCCGCTCGCGTTTGCCGGCGCCGTCTTCGTCCTCCTTCAGGTCCTGAGTCCGATTCATCAGGCGATCAGCTCGAACCTTGGCGACCGCACCGCCGCGTGGCTGTACGACCGCCTCACCGAGGCATGCGTGCGCCCGCCCGGAATCGGACACCTCGAGGATCCGACGCTGACGAGCGACCTGACGGTCGCGCGCGACTTCGATCTCGGCATGACCGGCCCGCCGCTGTCGATCTCGATGGACTTCATCGCGAACGGCATGGTCGAGATGATCGGCGGCGTCGCGTCCGCGGCGATTCTCGTCCGCTATGCGTGGTGGGCGCCGCTCCTGCTGGCCGGCGCGTGGCTGGCGACGCACTGGCTGCTGCGCGAGAGCGCGATCTGGCGCGACCGCAATACCGAAGAAGTGCGCGGCGCACAGCGCGACGCGGACTACGCGTACCGGCTGGCGGTGGATCCGCCGGCGAGCAAGGAGCTGCGTCTGTTCGGCCTCGGCGGCTGGACGATCGATCGCTTTACGGTCAGACGCACGCGCCTGCACGAGCTCCAGTACGCCGCCACGCGTCTGCGCGAGCGGCCGGTCGTCTGGAGCATGCTGCTCGTCGTCTCCGCGAATGTCGTCGTGTTCTGGCTGCTCGCGCGCGCCGCCGGCGAGGGTCGCATCGGTCTTGGAGAAGCAGTCGTCTACGTGCAGAGCGCCGTCGGCGTGTCGATGATCGCGTTCGGTGGATTCAGCTGGGCGCTCGACGGCGCCGCCGCGCCGGTGGCCGCGGTGCTGCGCCTCGAGCCGGCGATGCGGCCGGCCGGCGCGCTGCGCTCCGGCAGTCGACGCGCCGACCCGGCGCCTGCACGCGAGATCCGCCTGCGCGACGTCACGTTCGCGTATCCCTCGACTTCGCTCGGGACAGGCGCCGCGGGCGCAGCCGTTCTCGAGCATTTCGATCTGACGATCCCCGCCGGCTCCTCGCTGGCGATCGTCGGTCAGAACGGCGCCGGCAAGACGACGATCGCCAAGCTGTTGTGCCGGCTGTACGATCCGCAGTCGGGCGCGATTGAGATCGACGGCGTCGACGTCCGCGATTTCGATCTCGCGTCGTGGCGGTCACGCGTGGCGGCGGTGTTCCAGGATTTCATGCGGCTCGAGCTGCCGCTGCGCGACAACGTGGCGCCGGCCGGCGCGCCCGACGAGATCGTTCGCGGCGCGCTCGTGTCGGCCGGGGCGGCGAACCTGGCCGCGCTGGACACGGTCCTCGCGCGCGCGTACGACGGCGGCACGGATCTGTCCGGCGGACAATGGCAGCGCGTCGCGCTTGCGCGGGCGCTGGCCCAGGACGCCGACATTCTGTTGATGGACGAGCCCTTCGGCGCGCTCGACGCAATCACGCGCGACCTTTTGCATGACGAGCTCGTGCGTCTGTGGTCGAGTTCATCACTGACAGTCGTGTTCGTGACCCACAACCCACGCGAGGCTGTGAGGCTCGGCGATCGCGTCGTCGTGATGAGTAGCCGGCCGGGGC